>WNFE01002198.1_pt1 | contig 14347 bp, 11 predicted proteins | sample 5400451 | NCBI WGS metagenome assembly WNFE01 (sample SAMN13153344, study PRJNA577476) | soil metagenome | isolation source: 200 cm saprolite under Douglas fir tree site 2 hole 2 | place: USA:California | collected 2015-04-18 | reverse complement strand
CTTTCATGACAGGGCAGACAGTCACGATGGACGGGGGGTACTTCCTACGATGACGATCGAGGTCCGAGCGGACGGCGCGGTCGGTCACGTGGTACTGGCTCGCCCCGAGAAGCGCAACGCCATGACGCTGGCAATGGTGTCCGGGGTCGCCGCCGGCGTACGGGAACTCGCAGAACAAGATGGCGTCGAGGTCATCGTCCTGTCTGCCGCCGGCGACGCCTTCTCGGCCGGAGGCGATCTCGGCGAGTATCGCGCGGTCCCACTAACCCACGACGACGCCTGGAATACCCTCGCGACAGGTCACGATCTCATCTCCAGCATCGAGCACTGTCCGCTCATCGTCATCGCGAGAGTCCATGGTCCGGCCCATGCCGGAGGCTTGCTCCTCTCCCTGTGCGCCGACCTGACCGTCGCCAGCACTAGCGCCCGGTTCCGAGTCCCGGAGCTCCTCCGTGCCCGGCCCGATCCCTTCATCCCCCCGAGGCTGATCGCCAAGGTCGGGGTCGAGCGCGCCTCGGACCTGATGTTCACCGCAAGAGAGATCGACGGCACCGAAGCCGAGCGGATCGGACTCGTTGCACGATGCGTCCCCGACGAACGCCTTGACGCCGAGATGGCATGCGTCATCGACAGTATCTTCGCCACCGACAAGGCCAGCCGGACCACCTGGAAAAGCCTCGTCCGTCGCCACATCGCATCCGTCGATCCATGGGCATCGATCCCCGCCTTCCGCACCGATGAGACCGCCGTCCGAGCCCAGCCATTCGTGCGGTGAACACCATGAATCGTGTGCAGCTCGACCACATCGAAGACCGCTGCCTTGACAAGCTGCTGATCTGCCAAGCGCGGTCAAACGGGGACGCAGTCTGGCTCATGGAGGGTGAGGAGCGGCTCACGTTCGACGCAGCCAACTCGACGGTCGATGCCTACGCAGCTGGCCTCGAGGCGACCGGGATCGGCGGCGGCGACATCGTCGCCGTAATGCTCGACAGCGGCACCACCTATATCCTGGTCGTCCTCGCGCTCATCCGCATCGGCGCCGTCCACATTCCCGTAAACACGGCCTTCAGGGGCGAGTTCCTGCGCCGCATCCTCGAGCACGCCAAACCGTCCGCGGTGGTCGTGGCACCGGGTTACTCCGAGCAGCTCGACGGGGCGGGACGGGGCATTCTCGACGCCACCACCATCGTGGTAGCGGGCGAGTCCCCCAAGGTCCAGATGGGGCGAATGACGTGCGCACTGGCTGAGCTGTCCCAGGCCGGCGAACGACCGCGACCGAACACCGCGACCTATCGCGATGTGGTCGCTATTTCGTACACATCGGGCACGACCGGGCGCTCAAAGGGCGTTGTGCTCACCCACCACTATTGGATCAGCGCCACAATGGCGATGGCGTCGGCGCGCGACGTTCGGGACACCGACGTGTTCTATTCGTGCACCCCGATGTTCCACGCAGGCGCGTGGCTGCTCAACATCTATCCCTCCCTGATATACGGGCTGCGTCTCGGCGTCGACCCGTGGTTCTCGGTCGGCGACTTCTGGTCGAGCGTTCATCGCTACGAAGCCACCCAGTTGTTCACGCTTGGCGCGATGCACATGTGGCTGTGGGAGAGACCGGTCGCCGAGGATGAGCGCTCCACCTCCGCCCGGATCTGGACGGCAGTCCCGATGCCGACCGACCTGTGCGAGCCGTTCGCCGTACGGTTCGGCCTCGACGGGATCTGCTCAGCGTACGGCCAGACCGAGATCATGCCTGCTGCGATCGCCGATGTGCGGCGGGCGTGGAAGCCCGGATCGTGCGGGATTGCCCAACCCAACCTCGAGCTGCGGGTGGTCGACGAGCACGACCGGGAAGTGTCAGTCGGCGAAGTCGGGGAGTTGGTCTGCCGTCCCCGACACCCCGAGACGATGTTCCGCGAATACTTCAAAATGCCGGAGCAGACAGCCGCTGCGTTCCGAAATCTCTGGTACCACACCGGCGATCTCGTCCGGATCGACGACGACGGCGAAGTCTTCTTCGTAGACCGAAAGGCCGACTACGTACGGCGCAGGGGCGAGAACGTCTCCTCCATCGAGGTTGAGGACGTGATTCGCGGTCACGAGAGCGTTGCCGACGTTGCCGTCTACAGCGTCCCCGCTAGCGAATCGGAGGACGAGATCAAGGCGACCGTGGTGTTGGTCGAAGGTGCCACGTTCGACGCGCTCGACCTGGCGCGGTACTGCGCCGACAATCTTCCATATTTCGCCGTCCCACGCTACCTCGAAACTGCCGCGGAACTCCCTCGCACCCCGACAGGTCGGGTCCAGAAATTCCTCCTGCGCGAGTGCGGTGTCACCGACCATACGGTCGACCTCGTGGCGGCCGGGTTCGACGCAAAGAGGCACACGGAGGCGCTCGCGTGACTCGGACCGATGACCCGCAGGTTCCGACCGGCCGCTCGGGACCATCATTCCAGGAGCTCCTCGATCGCGAAGCCGTCGAGGTGCCCGACACCCTCCGACGGACCGCATTTGTCCCACTCGGAACAGCCGATCTTTCCATGGCGCGCTACACGTCAAAGGCCTGGCACGACCTCGAGGTGGAGCACATGTGGAGCCGGGTCTGGCAGGTGGCCTGTCACGACGACGACATTCCCGGCGTCGGCGACAGCATCGTCTACGAGATAGGGGACGTGTCCCTAATCGTGGTCCGCACGAACGAAGGTGTCCGGGCCTACCACAACTCCTGCCTGCACCGTGGCCGCCTTCTTCGGGTCGGACCCGGCACGCTCAGCGAGCTCAGGTGTCCGTTCCACGGCTTCACCTGGTCCCTCGAAGGAGCACTAACGAGCATCCCGAGCCCTTGGGATTTCGAACACCTCGACTGGTCGCAGGCTTGCCTTCCCCAGGCCAAGGTCGGTCAGTGGGCCGGATGGATATTCGTGAACCTCGACGACAGCGCTGAGTCCCTAGCCGACTACCTCGGCACGCTGACTACGCACTGGGAGATGTGGTCGCGCGAGCCCCGAACCAAGACACTCCACGTCACCAAACTCATCCCGTGCAACTGGAAGGTGGGCCTAGCTGCGTTCTTGGAGTCGTATCACACGATCGCGACGCACCCACAGCTCCTCCAGAACCTCGATGACGTCAACACGGAGTACGACATCTATCCGGACGAGCCGCACTTCAACCGGATGATCAGCGCCCAGGGCGTCTCCAGCCCCCACCTCGGCCACCCCCTGTCGGAGCAGGAGATCTTCGATTCTCTCGGCGGGAACGGCGACGGATCCGCGGTCCTGCAGGAGGGCGATTCGGCTCGTCGCGCGATAGCGAATCGTGTGCGCAAGGACCTCAGCGCGCAGGCGGGCCGTGCTGTGGTTTGCACGGACTCAGAGGCCATCGACGGGATCCAGTACTTCGTCTTTCCCAATTTCGTCCCGTGGGGTGGTTACGCGCCCCTCAACTACCGGTTCCGACCGAACGGCAATGATCCGGAGTCGGCGATCATGGAACTGATGTTGCTGGCGCCGACACCAGTCGGTGCGGTCCGGCGCCCCGTCGAGCCGATCGAGCTTGACTACGGCGATTCGTGGACGTCGGTACGCGAGCTCGGCCGGCTGGGCCACATCTTCGAACAAGACATGGCAAACCTTGACGTCATCCAACGGGGTATCCGCGCATCCCGTAAGGGAGCGGTGACGCTTGCGGCATATCAGGAGAGTCGCATCCGGCATTTCGAGCAGACCCTGGACAGATATGTCATCGCCGGGATGGCCGCATCGGGCAACCCCGGCGCCTCCGAGGGGTGACAATGGAACGGGATCACGCTCAAGAGTTGCGGCGCACGAACTGCGTCGGCAGCATCATGAGATCGAGTGGACACACAGTGAGGCCGGCGCTCCTTGTCGCAGCGGCGGCGATGCTGTTGGTCGCCGCTTGCGGCACGACGGTGTCCGACAGCCAGGCCGCCCGGCGGCAAGGTTCCGCTGGTGCCGGTGCGGATATCGGTGGCGGCACCTCAGGCGGGGTCGACAATGGTGGCGCCGGCCCGACGCCCGGTTCCACGGGCGGGATTGGTGCCGGTTCGACAGCGGGGGCGACAGGTACCGGCGTGACAGCCAGCGGGCCCAGCGCGGCGTCCAACAGGGCGACCGGGCTTACCCACGCGGCGCCGGGCGTCCCCCTCAAGCTTGGCATCGAGATACTCGATTACGGGAATGCGCTTCCGGCCCTCGGCATCGCCGGAAACGCGCCGACAGGCGAGCAGACCGAAGGGGAGTACAAAGGGGTAATCGATCGGATCAACGCCAGTGGCGGACTGCTCGGGCACAAGCTCGAGCCCGTCTTTTTCATATACCAGGGGGAGAGCAGTGCCTCAGGCGCTCAACAGGACCAGGCCGCCTGCACTGCGTTCACCCAGGACAATCACGTCTTCGCCGCGCTCGTCGTGTCGTTCGCCAGCGACACGCTGCTCGGGTGTCTCAACAACGCTGGTGTCCTGACGATAGAGCCGGGCGGTCTTACCTACCAAGACGTCGTAAGGTACCAGAACTATCCGAACATGTTCTCGTCAGGGACGTGGAATCTGACGCGGCTTGCGCCTGTGTACGTGGACCGATTGCTGGCCCAGCACTACTTCCCCACCGGATCCAGAATCGGCGTCATCTATGTCGACTTTGCCCCGTTTCACCGAGCCTATGGTGTTCTGCAGTCGGCGTTGAAGCAACACGGCTTGACCGTGACCGACAGTTTTGCCATGCCTGACTCGGATAATGTCAACACTGTCGCCGCCGCTGGAGGGCCTGCTGCCAACGCAGTCCTGAGGTTCCGGTCCGAGCAGATCGACCGCGTCATTATCTTTGACACCGGTACGCAAGCGTTTCTCTTCACGAACGCAGCGGCGTCGCAGGGGTACCAGCCGCGCTACGGGGTTACGAGCCAGGACCTGAGCTTCCTCAGTGGCTCGCCGCCGCCCAAAGGCCAGCTCGATGGCAGTGTCGGCGTCGGCTGGTTCCCGGCCATGGACTTCGTGAACTCACCGCCGGCCACTACTGCACCGCAGCAGAGCTGTGACAGCCTGATGAAAGCACGCGGGCTGCCCACGGGAGGCGGCCCGACCTGGATGATTTGCGACCAGGTCAACGCTCTCGCCGCGTTCGTCACGGCGGCCGGAGGTCTGTCGCCGGCAGCCGTCACGGGCGCTCTTTCCCGTGTCCGTTTCGACGCCGCCAGCCTCTTTGCTAGCTCCTACGGGCCTGATCGGCGCGACGGTGTCGGTGCGGCCCGCGACGTGGGCTACAACTCGACGTGTAGCTGTTACAAGTACACGTCGTCCGCGTACGGCGTGTGACCCACCATGACGTCACGCGATCGACTTGTCGGCCGCCGGTTGATAGTCGCGAGATTCGGCGTTTCGGCTGTGTTGGTTGGGGTCATGGCGGCATCAACTGCGTGCCGTTCCACCGGACTCGTCTTCCGCGCCGACCGCAGCCTCCAGATCGTGAACCCGGTGCAGAACGCTCTCGTCACACTCCCACTCAGGTTGCGGTGGACGACGACATCACTGCCACCCGGTGCAAAGCGGTACGCGATCTTCGTCGACCGTGCGCCGGTCCGGCCCGGTCGCAGCCTGCGCGATATCGCCGACAGCACCTGTCAGCGACTGCCGGGCTGCCCCGACGAGACCTACCTGGAGCAACGGAACGTCTATGAGACCTCGGCACCAACACTGATGCTCGCATCACTACCGGATCAGCGGGCCAGAAACCGCACCTCGGCGCGGGACGTCCAGGAGTTGACCATCGTCGTGCTTGACGACCAGGGCCGTCGGATCGGGGAGGCGTTCTACTCGGTGAGCTTTAGGGTGCGACGCGGGGCCGCGGTCAGCGGCGGCGCCCTTTCCGCCGTGGATGCCGTGGGAGGCGTTGGTGGCTGAGCAACCGTCCCGGGGCGCTCGACAGCCTCCCGCCCGTCGACCCCGCCGCATGGCCGGGGTCAGGACCGGCGGCCGGACAGCAACGGCGGTCGATCATAGTGCCGACGCCGCGGTCGATCAGCTGGAAGAGCGCCAGAAGCAGCTCCGGGTCGACGGACGGGCCGCGCTGGGGGTCACCCCCGAGGCTGACCGCCATCTGCGCTCACTGCGCGATGTCGTCAGCGAGGCAGAGGCGGGGTGGTACCTGCTTGTTGCCCTCACCGTTCTTGCCGCACTCGACGAGGCGTCGGCTTCCATCCTTGGTGCGATCGGCCCCGACGTGAGCAAGGGCCTGGGTGTGTCGCCGGCGGCGTTCTCGGCGATCACCGCGCAGCGTCACACCTTTGTGGGCCTGATCGCGCTGCTGTTTGCGTACATGTTCTACCATCGTCACCGGCGCTCGTTTATTGCCAAACAGTTGGGTGCCGCGTACGGCGCGAGCTTCATCTTCGGCAGTCTGGTCACCTGGTCGCCTGCCTTCGTTCCGGTTGCAGGTGGGGCGGGCGGGGGTGGGGCGGCGATCTACGCCGCTCACCGGCCCATGATCGTCGACGCCTACCCGCCAGCCGGCCGGGTGCGCGCCCTGAGCTTCCACCGGGGAGGCGCGGTGCTGGGCGCCATCCTTGCCCCGGGCCTGGTCGCGGCGCTGTCGGGTGCGGCCGGGCTCACCTGGCGGGGGGTGCTGCTGGTCACCGGACTGGCCTTTTTGGTGTGCGGCGTCATCGCATTGCGGCTGCGCGACCCGGGGTATGGACGCTTCGACACCGACCGACTGTCCAAGATGGTGGAGGAGGCCGAGGACTCGACGAATACTGGGCGGACTGGGGACCCAACGGAGTTGCGATTTGGCGAGGCACTCCGGCAGGCCTGGCTGATCCCGTCGGTTCGCCGCTTGCTCATCGTGTGGGCACTTTTTGGGGCGACGACTGCACCTCTTGTCTCATATCAGATGTTCTTTCTCCAGGAACGCTTCCACCTGACACTTGGGTACCGCTCCGCCTTCTACGCGGCGTCGTGGTGCTTCGCCATTCCGGCGTTGTGGTTGTTTGGCCGCAGGGGTGAGGCGGCGTTTCGGGAGCGGCCCGCGGCCCTCGTTCAATTGACGGCCAAGGTGATGATCGCCCTAGTCGGCGGATTGGTGGTTGCCGTCGTCCCCGTGCTGGGAGTGAGCCTGGTCGGATTCGGCATCGTGTTCGCGGCCTCGGCGGTCGCGGTGCCTGCCATGACGGTGTCGCTGCTCTCGGTCGTTCGGCCTCGATCACGGCCGATCGCGGGTGCTCTCTCGGGGCTGTTTTTTGCGTTCGTCGGCGCTGAAGGGGGGGCGTTGTTGGGAGGCGGCATCGATACGCGCTATTCGACCTCCGCGGCCATTGTGGCGCTCTCCTTCCCAGCCCTGCTCGCAGCGTGGCTCCTCCGCGGCGAGGCGGCCCGCGTCGACGAAGGCCTGGACCGTGTGATCGACGAGGTAGTCGAGGACGAGGAGATCCGGTTTATGAGCGTGACGGGGCGCCATGTCCCGATGCTCGCTTGCCATGGCATCGACTTCTCCTATGGGCAACTCCAAGTGCTGTTCGGTGTGGACTTCACCGTTGACGATGGTGAGATGGTTGCGCTCTTGGGTGTGAACGGCGCCGGCAAATCCACGCTGCTTAAGGTCGTCTCGGGTATCGGGCTGCCATCAGCGGGATCGGTGCGCCTCAGCGGGTCTAACATCACCTACCTCGACGCGGCGCGGCGGGTCCGCCTCGGCATCACCCAGGTCCCCGGCGGTCGAGCCGTGTTCGGGCCCATGACCGTCATGGAGAACCTGCGGGCCTTGGGCTTCACCCTTGGTCGCGATGGCCGTCGGCTGGACACTGCGATCGACCGCTGCTTCGACGCCTTTCCCCGTCTCGCCGAACGCCGCAACCAACTGGCCTCCACCCTGTCAGGCGGCGAGCAGCAAATGCTTGGGCTTTCGAAGGCCTTGATCCTCGAGCCGCGGTTGTTGTTGATCGATGAGCTGTCGCTCGGCTTGGCGCCGATCATCGTGGGTCGGCTGCTGGACATGGTCCGTCAGATCAACGCGACCGGTGCGGCAGTCGTCCTGGTCGAGCAGTCGGTCAGCATCGCGCTCAATCTGGTCCACCACGCCTACTTCATGGAAAAGGGGGAGATCCGCTTCGACGGCCCGGCGACGGACCTCTTGGCCCGCCATGACCTGCTGCGGGCCGTGTTTCTCGAAGGGGTCGGCGACGGGGGCAGACCACGATGAGTCGCCTCGTCGCCATCGCACCCTTTGGCTTGCACATCCCGCTGCCGGTCGTCGTGCTCGGTGCGATCATCGGCACCACCTACGGGCTGTTGGCGGTCGGGTTGGTGCTGGTCTACCGGACAAACCGCATCATCAACTTCGCCCACGGCCAGATGGGGGTCTTTGGGGCCGCCATCTTCTTCACAGCGAACCGACGATGGCACATCCCGTACTACGCAGCCCTTCCCCTCGCTTTGGCGGCCGGGGCCGGGGCGGCTGCACTGGCGGAGCTCGCAGTCGTGCGGCGGCTGCGAAACGCACCCCGGCTCATGAGCATCGTCGCCACGCTCGGCGTGGGGCAGTTTCTCCTTTTCTTCTCTGCAGCGTTCAACCCGGCCTCAGGGGCTGGGTCGCGATTCCCGAGCCCACCTGGCCTGCCACAGTTCCAGCTCGGCGCACTGCGCCTCACGCAGGCCTATATGGGGATGCTCATCTTCGGGCCGATAGCCGTGGCGGCATTAGCCGTGTTCCTTCGTCGCAGCCGCTTTGGTCTCGGTATCCGCTGCGCCTCCGCCAACCCCGAGGCGGCCCAAATGGCGGGTATCTCCGCCAACCAGATGTCGTCGCTGGCCTGGGCGATTGCGGGAGCGGTCTCGGTCCTCACCGCGGTCCTCGTGTTCCCGTCATCGGGGTTTACCGGTGGCTCCTCGTTCGGGCCAAGCCTTCTGCTCAGAGCGCTGGCCGGCGCGGTGGTCGCTCGTATGTACAGCTTGCCGATCGCGCTGGTGGCCGGTGTCGGGTTGGGCATCATCGAGCAGACGGTGTTGTGGAACTATCCTGGATCGCCGGGGCTCGTCGATGTCGTGCTGCTGGTATTGATCCTGGGCGGCCTGCTCCTCCAACGCGGGCTGGGCGGCCGGGAGGAGGCGAAGGGCTCATGGACAGCAGTGTCGGCATGGCGGCCGCTGCCCGAGGCGATCGCGGCCTTGCGGGGGCTGAGAGTGGCGCGTTGGGTCGTCGCCGCCGCGGCTATCGCCATGGGCCTCCTGCTACCACTGGTGGTGACCAGCAGTGCGTCGGTGACCCTCGCCGGGATCCTGGGCTTCGCCATCGTCGGTCTGTCCATAAGCATTCTGACTGGCCTTGGCGGCCAACTCAGCCTTGGTCAGTTCGCGGTCGGCGCAGTCGGCGCGGTGGTCTCCTACGCAGTCCTTCACCGGACCGGCAATGTTCCACTCGCCTTTGTGTACGCCGGCGTTGGGGGCGCGGCCGCGTCGCTCGTCATCGGGTTGCCGGCCCTCCGTGTGCGTGGGCTCATGCTGACCGTCACCACGCTGGCGTTTGCCCTTGCCGCGTCCGACTGGATCCTGCAACAGTCATGGGCGCTGGGCGACGGTGTGGAACCAGGCCGTCCCCGCTTGTTCGGCCATACGCTGGCGACGGGCAAGTCCTATTACTACTTCGCCTTGGCACTACTGCTGCTCGCAGTCGTTGTGGCGCACAACGTGCGTCGTGGAGGACTGGGCCGACTGCTGGTGGCGGTGCGCGACAACGAGGACAACGCTCGGGCCTTCACCATTCCCGCCCGGCTGGTGAAGCTCCAGGGGTTCCTCCTGGCCGGTTTCATTGCGGGCATCGGTGGTGCGACCTATGGGCACCTGCTGAGCAGGATCGACGCCCGAGCCTTCCCGGTCGACGCCAGTATCAATGTTGTCGCCATGAGCGTGATCGGCGGGATGTCCCTCCTGGTCGGGCCGCTGCTTGGTGCCTTCTACATCCTCGGGCTACCGGCCTTCTTGCCGCTGGACTCGGCAGGTTTGGCCGCGACCTCGCTGGGCTGGCTCATCCTCATCCTGTACCTCCCGGGGGGACTGGCCCAAGGGCTGGAGCCCTTACGGACCCGCTACGTCAGCTGGCTCGCTCGGCGTCGGGGCCTCGATCTGGAAGCGGCCGAGGCCGCACCTCCAGAGCCGAGTGGTGGCGGCACGACGCTGGCGAGGGTGGCCAAGAGAGGCGAGCGCCTGAGACCGGACGGGACCGTCCTGCTCCAAGGGTTGGGGCTCCGTAAGCATTTTGGCGGCGTCGCCGCAGTAAACGGCGTCAGTATCGCCGTGCGGGCCGGCAGCATCGTCGGGCTGATCGGTCCCAATGGCGCCGGCAAGACCACCACCTTCGAGCTCCTCGCCGGCTTCACCCGCCTCGACGCTGGTAAAGTGATCTTTGACGGGGATGACGTGTCGGAGCTGAGTCCGGAGCAGCGAGGACGGCACGGCCTTATCCGCTCCTTCCAGGACGCTGCCCTGTTCCCGACCATGACGGTTCTCGATGTGGCACGGCTCTCCCTCGAGCGGACCAGCCCGACGAGCCTGTTCGCCTCGGTGCTTGGACTGCGGGTGGCCGAACGCCACAAGGACCATGCTGCCCGTGAGCTCGTCGGTGTTATGGGTCTCGACGCCTACCGAAACAAGCAGATCCAGGAGCTGTCGACCGGGACGCGCCGGATCACCGAATTGGCCTGCCTGGTCGCCCTCAGCCCCGCGCTGCTGCTGCTCGACGAGCCGTCGTCGGGCATCGCCCAGCGCGAGACTGAGGCGTTGGGGACCCTCTTGCACAGCCTCAGAAGTGAGCTGAACCTCACGATGCTCGTTATCGAGCACGATATCCCGTTGATCATGGGTCTTTCGGATCGTGTTGTGGCCATGGATAGCGGAAGAGTGATCGCCGAAGGGCCACCCGAGTTGGTGCGCACCGACCCGCTCGTCGTCGAGGCGTACCTAGGCGGGAGCCTCGCTGCCATCGAACGATTGGGCGGCACACCGGCATCAGCGGCGAGTCGCCCAAATGGGCGGCAAGGGTCAACGGCGGCAGAACGCTCGCTGGCATCGCGCCAGGGAAGGAGCTCAGATGGACACCGCGACCTCAGCTGACCGCAGTGACGAGTTTTCTCTCGCCGCTCTCCAGCCCAACGACGGCGATGCTGCTCCTCACAGTCCCGGTGAGGCGAGGCCGCGCTGGCCGGCGTGGCTTCGCCTCGGTGCGCCGACGTGGATCTGGGCAGGTGTCGCTGTCGCCGCAGCCGGGTTTATCCTTATCGCTATCGCCTGGGGTGATGTCGCGGGCGAGAGCCTGGTCTACCGGCAGCTGCCCTACCTGGTCTCCGCGGGTCTCTCCGGGATCGGTCTGGTCTTGGTCGGTCTGACGATCATTAACGTCGGCACCCGTCAGCGGGACGCGATCGACCGCGACCGGCAGATCGGCCGGGTCGCGGCCATCCTGGAGGAGCTTCGGGCAATCCTGGACGAAGAATGGCGGCGATGAGTCGATTCCGCGATCCGTTTGTACATGCGGTTGTCGCGCTGGTTGTCCTCGCAGCTGCCGCCGTCATCACCCTTGCCCTTGGCTGGCGTGGCGTCGCTGGCCACTCGTCGGAGTACGACGAGTTACCCTTTTTCATATCCGCTGGCCTCGGGGCGTTGGCCATGCTCGGATTCGCAGCCGCCCTGTTAAGTGTCCAGTGCCGCCGACGGGAGGAAGCCCGATACCGGGCCCAGTTTGACGCTGTGGTCCAAGCCGCAGCTGCCATCCTCACGGCAGTGGCGGAGCGACGCCAAGCTGGACGGGAAACATGAACGCGCGCCCCAAGCCGGTCAGCGTGGCCATTTTTCTCATGGGGTTGGGAGCGGCACTGTGCTGGATGGCATTCGCTTCCGCCGCCAGCCACGCGGCACCCAATCCGACGTGCGGGTCTTCATCTCCGATCACGGTTCCCGGTATTGCGCCCTGTCCAACAACGACGACCGCCCCCAGCACGACAACCACCAGCCCGCCGACCCCCAGCACAGTCACCACCGAGCCGTCGACGATTGCGGCGAACGACCGTGCCACGCCGCCCGACACCACACCGCCCACCACCACACCGCCCACCACATCCGCGCCGAGCCCACTGCCACATTTCGCGATTCCGCCGCCACCCGTCCTCGCCCAACATCCGCCTCTCCCCCAGCATGTGTCTATCACCACGCCAGCGCTGGCATTTGGCCGTACGTCACGCTTCGCCTACCCGGTGGTCCTCGCGTTCCCGCTTATTCTCCTCATCGGCGCCGGGTATTTCGCCCGCGTCCTCACCCGAGAGGTCACTCCTCCTCGGAGCTAGCGGGAGCGAGCGATGGAGCAGCGAACGCGACGGAGCGGCGTGCGTTGACTGGGGAACGGCCACCCCAGAGGCTGACGAGGGGCTGGATGTCGGCCGCTCGATAGCTCATGTGCTGGGGCGCTAGACCGGCGGCCGCATCGAGGCGTCGATGGAGTAGAGCTTACGGAGCTCCCGCTTGAGCAGTTTCCCCGACGGGGTGCGGGGCAATTCGGCGACAAACTCGACTGAGGTTGGGCATTTGAAGGTGGCGAGGTGTTGCCGGGCGAACGCCAGGATGTCATCAGGCTCGACGCTGGTCGAGGGGGCCGCGACGATGATCGCCTTCACGGTCTCCCCCCACTTCGGGTGGGGGACGCCGATGACGGCGACCTCAGCTACGCCAGGGTGACGGGCAAGCACCGACTCGACCTCGGCAGGCGCAACGTTCTCCGCGCCGGTGACGATGATGTCCTTAATACGGTCGGTAAGGAAGAGATAGCCCTCCTTATCGAGATAGCCGCCATCGCCGGTTCGGAGCCAGCCGTCGGCTCTCAGGACGTTGGCGGTCTCGTCCCGCATGTTCCAGTAGCCCTTCATGTTCTGCGCTGAACGCGTCCACACCTCGCCCATCTCGTCGTGTCCCCGTGTCACACCTGTCTCCGGGTCTACGACCCGGAGCTCAATCCAGGGGAGCGGACGACCAGCGGAGCGGAGCAAGTACGACCGCGATCCATGCGGATCGTGCGCCTCGGCAGGCAGCATTGTGAGATTGCCGGTGGTCTCGGTCGAGCCGTAACCCTGGACGAAGTTGCACCCGAACGTCCGGAGCGCGGCGACCAGGGTTGGCTCAGTGATGGGCGACGCTCCGTAGAAGATCGTCCGAAGCGGAGAAAAGTCGCGGCCTACTGATTCGGGCAGATCGATCAGTATCTGCATCATGGCCGGAACGAGCACTGCGTTTGTGATGCGCCCCTTGCCGAGTTCGGCGAGCACCTCACGCGGCTCGAACTGCCGAAGCATGATGGCATGGGCCCCGCAACACAAAGTAGTGAGCGCCCAGACCGTCCCTCCGACGTGGAAGAACGGCATGCAAACGAGAGCCACTGAAGTCGCGTCGACGTCCAACCATGCGGGAATCTGAGTCAGGTAACAGCCAAGGTTCGAATTAGTCAGCATCACGCCCTTTGGAAGTCCTGTCGTTCCCGACGTGTACAGCTGCATGGCCACATCGTTGGGGTGCGCAGATCCCCCGGGGTCCGTCGCATCGTGGGGAGCTAGCCAGCCTTCGTAAGCCTCGTCCGCGCCGACCGCTGGTCCGCTCATGACAATGACCCGCTTCACCGATGTCAACGTCCCCCGCATCGCCTCCAGATGCTCACGAAACTCCTCGCCCACGAAGAGGACCTTGGCTTCCGCGTCATTGACTATATGGGCCATCTCCTGTGGCAAGAGTCGCCAGTTAACCGTCACGTTGACTGCGTTCACCTTGGCAAGACCGAAGAGGACCTCGAAGAACTCGATGCTGTTCTTATCGACGTAGGCGACTCGGTCCTGCGGACCGACGCCCTCAGCCAGTAACGCTCGCGCCACCTGGTTCGACCGGTCGTGCAGTTCGCCATAGGTCACCCTGCGATCCTCGAAGGTGAGGGCGGGTTGGTCGGAGCGATCCTTGGCGTGCCTGCGGATTACATCGGCGATTGTCCAATGCATATACCCCCCTTTACGGACAAGGAATGGTTGTGTCTCCCGTCGGGCCACCCCCAAAGGATAACTCCGTCCGCGACGAAGGCACCACCCTCGCCCTCCGCACCATATGGAGCTTCCCACTCGGCAATCTCCCGTGGCTTGCTCACTCGAAACGCCGTGCCGTCGTCTCCGCCGCTGATCCCTTCAGCGCGGTGCGCGGGTTCTCCGCATATCGATGATGAACGCGCTGAGGCCCGCGTGCTTCGACGCGACGGATCGGTGCGCGCGATGCACAAGCCGAATTCGCAGCGCTGACTGAAGGAGCTCCAGACCTTCTGAC
>WNFE01007963.1_pt1 | contig 14354 bp, 13 predicted proteins | sample 5400451 | NCBI WGS metagenome assembly WNFE01 (sample SAMN13153344, study PRJNA577476) | soil metagenome | isolation source: 200 cm saprolite under Douglas fir tree site 2 hole 2 | place: USA:California | collected 2015-04-18 | reverse complement strand
CGACCAGGACCATATCGACATCGCGCCCCGATTCGCAGTACACCAGGTGATTGACCGGATCGTGCAGCGGCACAAACGCCGGCGCATCCAGGCGCAGGAGCACGACATCCGCCAGAGCGCCCGGAGCGAGCACCCCCATTTGTCCCTGCAGGAGAACGCTCCGAGCCCCGCCCCGCAGGGCCATAGCAAGCACATCACGCGCGGACGACCAGGTATTGCTGACCGGCGAGGTAATCTTGTGGATCAGCGCTGCGCTCTTCATGACCTCGAACATGTTGAAGGCATCGTTGCTGCTGCTCCCGTCGGTTCCCAGGCACAGCGGCACCCCGGCGCGGCGTACAGCCCCGAGCCGGAGTAACCCGCTGCCGAGCTTTAGGTTGCTAATAGGATTGTGCGCAATAGCCGTCCTCGCCGCCGCCAGTAACGCCACGTCGCCTTCGGTCAGCCAGATGCCATGCGCGATTGTCATGCGGTCGGAGAGGACACCCAGATCCGCCAGGTGCGCGACAATCGTCTTGCCATAGAACTCCTGTCCGGTCACGACCTGCGTCTTGGTCTCAAGGACATGGCTCAGTAGTGGCGTCTTCCAGCGGCGCGACAGGTCGTCCAGCGCCAGGATGAAGTCATCCGTACATCGCTGCGGTGCTGAGGCCGACAAGGCAATCCGGATCCGCCCGTCACGTCCGTGCCATCTGTCCAGCAATGTCTCCGCCAGAGCTAGCAGCTCGGCGGCGGGCTGCGCGGGAGTTGCCCGGATGGCATCCATCTCCAAGTCGGGCAACAGCTCGGCGACATAGGGCAGTTTCTCGTGGTAGGCTCTGTCGGTCATATTGCAGGCGATACTCGCGCGGATGCCGACATCCCGATACGCGCGTAGCACGGCCTCGCTGCCGTCGAGAGTGGCACGCGGCGCTTCGGAGATATCGTCCTGGATCGTCGTGGTACCAGACTGCAAGGCTTCGATCGCACCTAGCAGCGTGCGCAGGTAGATCAGGCGTTCGGGCACGGGACCGTAGCCGATTGGCGGCAAGGAGTAGAGCATCCAGACTTCCAGGGGCATGTTGTCGAGCAGGCCACGAAACAGGGTCTCGTCGGAGTGCATGTGCGCGTTGACCAGACCCGGCATGACCAAGCGACCACGGCCCTCGATCACGCGGGCACCTGGAGGTTTGTGTAGCCTCGGGCCCACGGCCTTGATGCGATCCCCCTCGACGAGGATGTCACCTTCGGGATATGTAGTTTCATAGTCGTCAAAGGTGAGCACCCGTGCGCCTTTGATCAGCACCGCCTCGGAGGCGCAGCTCACGGCAGGCGGCCCCTCCGCTCCCCAACGAGCCGCACGACCTGGCCAAACCCTGCCAGCCGGTGCACCGTAAGCAGCACCACGAACGAGGCGGCGATCATCGTTGTGGACACTGCGGCCACGACCGGATCGATATCCGACACAAGCAGTTGAAACAGCCGCATCGGCAGCGTTTCCTGCCGCTGTCCGGCGACGAAGATCGAGAGCGCCAGATTATCGAACGACTCGACGAATGCCAAGCCAGCGCCAACAGCCAGCCCCGGGGCAAGGAGCGGGAACGTTACGTGCCGGAGCGCCTGCCACGAGCTCGCCCCCAGGTTGGTCGCCGCCTCTTCCAGGACCGGATCGACCTGCACGAGGGCCGCCGCGCTCGTTCGCACGACATACGGGAATGTGATCAGGATGTGGCTCAGCACAAGCGTGGCAAGTGACAGCCGCACCTGCAGGAATCCGAAGAAGAATAGCAGCGCGATGCCCAGGACGATGGACGGCAGCATGATCGGTGCCAGCGTAAACGCGAGTACCGCATCGCGGCCGCGGAACCGCCCGCGCACAAGAGGGAACGCCGTTAGCACACCGAGCCCGACTGCGCCCGCCGTGGCCAGCACGGCAACAATCAGGCTTGTCTGGGCCGCGCGCAAGATCTCGGTGCTGGCCATCAGACGCGCATACCATCGCAGCGAGAACCCGGCTGGCGGGAAGCTCAGATACGAGGTGCTGGTGAATGATGCCAGGACGACCACACACGTGGGGAGGACCAGAAACACACCCGTGAGCACAGCCACGGCGGCCAGCATGCTCTCGGTGAGATGATCGCTCAACAGCCGCAGCCGCCGCGTATTCACGGACATCCCCTGGAATCGCCACACGCAGCCGCCACCTCGCCGGACCAGATCATCGCTCGGCCCAAGTCAGGCCCAGTCGGTGCACCAGCATCGAGTACGCCCAGACGACGATCAGCGATGTTCCCAGCAAGACGAACGAAATGGCCGACAGCACTCCCCAGTCCAGCGACTGCTGCGTCTGCTGGTAGATTAAGGTGGGAAGAATAATGAAATTCCCCCCACCCACCAGCGCCGGCGTGGTGAATGACGCGAACGCCAACACGAACACCAGGACCGACCCTGCCAGGATCCCGGGCAGGCTGAGCGGCAGGACGACGTGGCGGATGGCCTGCGCCCGCGAAGCACCCAGGCCCAGGGCCGCGTCGTACAGCGACGGGTTCTGTCGGGCCAGCCCGCTGATGATGGGCAATACCATAAACAGAAGCATCACCTGCGTCAGGGCGATCACGACGCCCGACATGGAGAAGAGCAATCGAATCGGCGCATCGATGACTCCCAGTCCAACCAGCAGATCGTTGACGAGACCACGGCGCCCCAGGATCACCAGCCAGCCGTACGAGCGCACCACGGTCCCAGTCAGAATCGGCGAAATGACCAGTACCAGCAGCGCGGTCTGCCAGACCGGCCGCACGCGGGTGAAGGCATACGCGTATGGAAAGCCCAACGCCAAGCACGCCAGCGTCACTGCGGCCGCCATTCCAACCGTGCGCAGGGTCACCCACCGATAGAACGGGTCGGCCAGGTAACGCAGATACGGCGCCAAGTCGAACCGCTCCCAAATGATGGTCGTGCCCCGTACCGGAAACACGCCGATTGCCGCAAGGAGCAGCAGGGGCAACACGAACAGCCCCGTCAACAATACAAGCGCTGGAAGGACGAGCGCTGAGGAACGCCCCAGCATCACCTGCCCTCGTGAGACGCGATCATGGAACGCTCGGGCTGGCTGCCCTGACGGCTCTTCCCGCAGGCCTTCAACGTGCGAATTCGCGATTGAACCGGTCTGTCCACGCCTGCCGGTTTCGGTTGATCATCGTCCAATCCAGCGACACCAGCCGGGCCACCTCCTCGGGTCGCGTGGGCAGGTAACGCCGGAGCGCCGCGGGCAGGTTCACGCTGCTGTTGGTGGGCCCGAAGAAGTACGGCGGTACCGCCGCCCTCAACTGGTAGTCCTTGCTGATGGCATCGTTGGTGAACTGCGCCGCCAGTTGTGGCTGCTTCGTGTTGGTCACCACGTTCATCACTGACATGACGACAATAGCGCCCTCCTTTGGCACGATCCAGTCCACGGGCAAGCCCTTTTCGCGCAGCGTCAGGATCGTGTTGTTCCATAGCGGGCCGATTGCCACCTCATCTCGCTCAAACAGCGCCGCGAGTGCTCCGGGTCGTGGAGCAACCGCTGATACACTCCCCATCAGGTCCTTGAACGCCGCGAAGCCCGGCTCGATATTGTCTTCGCCGCCGCCGTTCAGTTGCGCCAACATGACCAGGAAGGCCACACCCAGCGAGCTGTTCAGGTTCACGACACCGACCTGGCCCTTGAACTCGGTCTTGAACAGATCCCGCCACGATGTCGGTGGCGTCTTGACCTTTTTCGTGTTGTAGGCAAGGCCGACGACCGAGTACGCTTGCGGCACGCCGAATCCGTGCGTCACTCTCTGGTACGCTGGATAGACCTGAGCGAGATTCGGAACGACCTTCTCGTCGATACGCTGGACGACGCCGTCGGCGGCCGCCTGCAGGTGCGGACCTTCATCGAGAACGATCACGTCGAACGGTGGAGTGTCTGGAGAGGCTTTGATCTTCGCGAGAACCTCTAATGAGAGCGACGGGACGAGCGTGACGCGGGCACCGGTCCGGCGCTCGAATGGATCGGCCAGGAACCAGCGGAATGGCTCGTCGAGCTGCCCGCCGTAGGATGACATGACGATCTCAGGCGCCGACGCAGCCCGCAGGGCTGACAGGCCAAGCCCCGAGGCCACGAGCAGCAGGACCAGTGTGACGGTGACTAACTGTCGCATTGCCGCACCCCCCTCAACGATTCCCGGCTTGTGCGCCGGGGGACTGCCTAGCGGTACTTGCGCGAGACAACATAGCGCGGGCTCCCGCGGAGATGGCTGCGCTGGTCCGGATCCAGGCCCTTCGCTCGTGATAGCCAGTACGCAAGCCACTGAAGTGCCACCGCCGCAGACAGCGGCGAGGCCCACGGATCGACATCCCCCAGCGGGACATGGCGCACACCATCGATTGCATCGCCGCCGATCAGCCAGACCGGAATTTCCAGCTCCTGGAGTTGCGCAGCCGCAGCGGCCGAGCGGCGACGCGACGGCTCGTCATGCGCGATGATCACCACTGCATCATCCCTGGTCATCACCCAATGATGCTCGTGGAAGAACTCCTCAGTCTCGTGCGGGATCCCGATGGCATCGGCAACTTCGGCCATTTTGGCCGCGCCGTATCGCGCCGTTGCCTCCTGGCATCCCATGCCGAGCAAGTACCAGACGCGTGCCCGGGCTAGCGGAAATACCGACTCGCGGATCACCGGCTCGATGGCGACTGCTGCATCCAGCGCGGACACCGCGTGCCGGAGCGAGGATAGCGCCCCGGCGCGGTCGGCTGTCGTCGGTCCCGCACGCACCGTCACCGGTCCGTCGGTTTCCGCCGAGGGTAGCAGTGACGCGATCATTATCAATACCAGCACGGACGCCGTGTAGGTCACCGTCCCGGCCAGGAACGGCACCGGTTCAGTAATCCCCAGCAGGACAGTTTGATCGGCTACCTGGGTGAGTGGGCTGCCCGGCGTGTTCGTGATGACCAGCACCCGCGCCCCGCGCGATCGCGCCACATGCGCTGCGTCGATCGACCGTCCTCCGCCCGACATGGATATCGCGATCACCAGCGCCGTGGCATCGAGTCCGGACGGTGGGTAAGCAGCCATCTCCTGTGCCGTTAGCGGCCGATACGGCAGGCGCGTCCACCGCCCGAACGCGGCCGCGGCGGCGAGCGGCGCAAAGAAAGAGTCGCCGTGCCCCACAGCCCAGATGCGCTCTGTGCCGGACGTGGCATGCGCGACGATGCGAGCAATCTCATCCTGTCGCGCCAGCAGCGCACGCAGAGCCGCCGGCTGGTCGGCAATCTGGTCGCGCATCGGGTGCGACACCTGGCTCACTGGACCCGCTCCAGCACCCAGCGCAGCCGGCGGTCGCGTTCGGCCGGCATGGCCCGCAGGATGGCGCTGAGTCCAAAGTCTTCCGCCGCGAACGAGGCCGAGACCGCGCCCCGCGCCACCGTCTCCAGCACACCGCGAGCCTCGACTAAACCTGCCAGCATGCCGCCACAGAACGCGTCGCCGGCACCGGTGGGGTCGATGACCGCCACGGGTACCGCAGGTATCGCATGTCGCCGACCCGCGGCACGGTCGTAAACAAGCGCCCCGCGCCGTCCTAGCTTGATGACGGTCGCGACCCGAGCGAATCCCGCGAGCCGGTCCAGGGCGGCCTCGGGCGCTAGGTCAGGGAATCTGGCTCGGACTTCCTCGTGGCTCGGCAGAAATGCAGCTACGGGTTCCAGGAGTGATCTCAGCTCCTCATCAGTGGCCTCGGCCATCAGATACGGATATGGGTCAAGCGTTAGCACTGTGACAGGCGCGAAGGCCTTGATCAATGCCCGTTGCGCGTCTCCGTGTGTCGGCCCCACATGGGCTCCCCTCGCATGACGGTACCGCTCGGGCACGTGATCCCCCGACAGCCGGAGCCGGCGGATGGGCTCGCCGGTCTCAGCCGGCAGGTAGGGCACGGCGGCGCCGATGCCAGCATGCGACCAGACTCGCTGTGTCCGCTCCCCATCAGCGCTGTAGAAGAACTCCGTCATCGAGGCCGGGACGTCGACCGGGATTAGACCCTCTGTGTCAATCCCCAGATCGGCCAACAGCTCGTCCCATCCTTCCGGCAGACCCGTGCCGCGAAGCGCCACAACAGCCGTCCGCAGGTCCCATATGCGCGCTCCGGCGGCGGCGTAGATTGCGTTGCCGCCTAGTTGCTGGCCGCGTGTGGTTCCATCGGCAGCATGGACGATGTCCACCGTACAGCCGCCTGCTGCAACGATGTCCACGGTCACACTGCAAACACCGTGCAGGCCTGTGGGTCCGCGAGTTCGACACGCGCCGCGTCGCCGAGGCTAAATGGCAGCGCATCACGTGCGCGCACCGAAGCGACCTTGAGCCGCACGCCCGTAGCCGTCTCGACTTCAAACTCCAGCAGCGGCCCGATCGGGCGCACAAACGTCACTGTCGCAGCGAGCCCCCCACTGCCCTGGCCGGCCTGCACGAGTCGCAGGTTTTCTGGCCGCACCACGAGCACGGCTCGCTGGCCCACCAGCAGGTCTGCAGCCCATGGCACCGCAAACACGACCGTGCCGTGACGCAGGTTTAAACCGTCCTGTGCGACCGCGGCCACCTCGACAGGGATGAAATTGCTCCCGCCCACGAAGTCCGCCACGAATGAGTCCTTTGGCTTGTCATAGATCTCCATGGGTGCGCCGCTCTGCACAACCCGACCAGCGTTCATAACCGCGATCAGGTCGGACATCGTGAATGCCTCTTCCTGATCGTGCGTAACGAAGACGGTCGTGATGCCGAGCTGCCGGATGATCTTCTTGACGTCGACCTGCATCTGCAGTCTGAGCTTGCGGTCGAGCGCGCCGAACGGCTCGTCGAGTAGCAGGACGCGCGGCTGGATGGCCAGAGCCCGCGCGAGGGCCGCGCGTTGCTGCTGGCCCCCGGACAGCTGATGCGGATAGCGATCGCGGAGGCCGCGGAGTCCCACAAGGTCCAGCGTCTCTTCCGTCCGCCGCGCGACGAGGCTGCCCGGGGCATGTCGCATCCGGAGCCCGAACGAAACGTTCTTTTCAACGGTCATGTGGGGGAATAACGCGTAGTTCTGAAACACCATGCCGATCTGCCGCTGGTTGGACGGTACGTGCGTGATAACCTCGCCGCCTAGCAGTACGTCGCCCGTGTCAGGCGCCGCAAACCCTGCGACGAGGCGCAGCAGCGTGGTCTTCCCGCAGCCCGACGGCCCCAGTAGGGTGACGAGGCGCTTGGCCGGCACGGCATACGAGATGTCGTCGATGGCGGTTGTCTCACCAAACCGCTTGGTAACGCCGCGCAGCTCTACATTCAACGGTCAGGCCACCCTTCCGGAAACGCGCCGCTCCGCACCGACCCCCACCCCGCTCACGCGTGCGGCAGCCCGCGCATGGCGCTGCCGCGGATGAGGCGGCCACCGTCACGGCGGCTCAGTGGCACCACCGCCTGTCCGGCGTGCAACGCCAGCGCGATACTCAGCAGCTGCACCGGAACAACGTAGGGTATCGGTGCGTAACCCTCCCAGATGGTGCCGTCCACCACGATGGTCGCGGCTGCAGCCTGACAAACCGCGGCCTCGCCGGGATGCGTCACGGCCACTGCGATGCCGTGGTCCTCTCGGATGGCTTGCATGATCTCGACCACACGGTCGGTGCTATCGCCAGGTGGCGCCACCACCACGGCACGCGAATGCTTTCCTTCGATCATCGTCAGGAAGTATTCCAGATGCGCCCACTCTTCTAGGTGCTGCGGCACACTGCACATCGGCACTTCCTCCACCAGCTTGGCGGCACCGAACAGCGCGGTTCCGTACGCTGGACCCGCCCCCAGGTAGAAGATGCGGTCAGCGGTGCCCAGGAGTTCGAGGGCATGCACAACCTGTGGTGGGGCGTCGACAAGCGCTCGCTGCGCGGCCACAGCGGCGGCCTCGATGGCCTCGACTTGGTGGCGCGTGTCGCGCGTACTCGTCATTCCTCGCGCTTCGCCCAGCCACAGCGCCAGATGAAAGAGTGCCGCGACCGTACCTACATACTCTCCGAGGTGGCGTTCAACACGCACCGTGGGACTTTCCCCGAGTCGGCGGCGCCGGTCAGTGCCACGGTTGCAGCTCTGGCTCGTGCCGCCAGCACGATCGATTCGATCACTCGTGAGGTCGTTCCAGAGTTGGAGATCCCCAGGACCAGCACATCCGGCCCGAAGCGCGCCGCTTCGTATCGCCCACACTCTAGCGCATCCATCGGCTCGCAAGGCAGCCCGCTGAAACGCTCCAGCGCAAGGCGCGCTGAGGTCGCCGCGAAGAGCGAATCGCCGCACCCACTGATCACTACGCGCCGAAAGCCCCGGGCGCGATCGGCGGGCAGCGCCGCGGCCCACGCGGGACCGGTGGTCTCGGCGACACACCGCACCAGGGTCCGCAGATCGAAGGATCCCCCGATGTCGACCAGGCGCTCCAGGATGCCGGCTGTCATCTCTGTTCCAGCGGGGCCATGGGTAGCGTCATCGCTCCCTGGCGGTGAGTGCAGCAGACGGCACCGGTGCCTCGCGCGGCCAGGTGCCGATGTCCGGCGGAATCAGCCGGCCACCCTGCATCACCAGGACCGGCCGACGAACGATGTGGAGATCCATGAGGGGGTCGGCGGACACTGCGATCATGTCGGCCAACCGGCCAGCCTGCAGCGTCCCGAGCCGATCCTCCCATCCCATCACGGCGGCGGCTGTGGCTGTTGCGGCACGGATCGCCTCAAGCGCGGAGAAGCCCGCCTCAATCATCAGCCGCAGTCCGTCGGCGAGTTCATTGGGCGGCAGGATCGGCTGCCCGCCGTAATCTGTACCGAATGCGACTCGCACGCCCGCTTCATGTGCCAGCCGCAGCGAGGCCATGCCGGTCTCCAGGGCACGGGCTGCCGCGTCCGCCTCGGCCTGCGGATACCTAAACGCGGGCCCGCGTGTGGCGTATCGCTCGCGCATCAACAGGTCGCACACGAGAAAGGTGCCGCGCTGCGCCATCAGCTCTGCTGTGGCCGCGTCAAGTCCGTAGCCGTGCTCGACGCTGTCCACACCCGCGTCGACCGCGTTGCGGATCGCCACCGCCCCAAGTGCGTGGCAGGCCACGCGGAGGCCCATCCGGTGGGCCTCATCTACCAGTGCGGCCAGCTCTTCGGGCGAGAAGTGCGGCACCATCGAACGCGGGCCCCCAGATGCGGCGATCTTGATGACGTCGGCGCCCGCACGGACCATCTCGCGTACGGCCCGGCGGCAATCGTCCGGGCCGTCGGCGAGGCGGCACGACTCGCGCGCTCGCACCATGTCCAGGGGAAGCCATGCCCGGTCGCCTTGCCCTCCGGTCTGATAGATCCCTTTTACGGCGACCTGCATCCGCGGCCCGGGCGCCTCACCTGCCTGTACAGCCTCCCGGAGCGAGACCGCGGCAACGCTGCCCATGTCGCGCACGCTGGTGAACCCGGCGGCCAGCATCCGGGCAGCGTCATGCGCAGCGTCGATTGCGCGCAGGCCATCGTCCATGAGGACCCAGTCGGTCCGATTGAGGCTACGCCACCCGTCGAGGTGCAGGTGCGCATCGATCAGCCCGGGCAGCAGGGTGCAGCCGGCCAATTCGACGACGTGCGCGCCCGCCGGTGCCGCGGCCCGCGCCTGCTCGCCTACCGCGGCGATACGTTCTCCATCGACCAAGACGGCACCAGGTCGCTGCGGCACCGACCTGGTGCCATCGATCAGCGCATCGGCGAGGTACAGGACCGGCGAGGTCACGTGACCCTCCGACTCAACTGAGTCAGCCGGGCCAGGCCCAGCAGGCGGCTACCTACCAGCAGCACGAACAGCGCCAGTCCGATTTCCAGACTGGACACCGCACCCACCAGCGGGTTGATGTCGTACCGCAACAGGTAGAACAGCACGATGGGCAGCGGCCGCAGTCGGTCGCTTGCTGTGAACAGCGAGACCGTGAAGTTGTCGAACGACAGCAAAAAGGCGAAGGCTGCGCCTGCGGCGATGCCCGACCACAGTTGCGGCAAGACAATGTGCGCGAACTTCTGCACCTGACTTGCGCCGACAAGAACCGCCAGGCGCGCGCTTGTCATGCTCACGATGAACGGCAGGGTCACGACCACATGGCTGATCACGAGCAGCGGGAGCGACAGGGACCATCCCAACAGCATGAAAAAAAATAGCAGCCCGATGCCGATGACGATGCCGGGCAGCATCAATGGGGAGAAGAGGAACGTCCTGAGAAGTTCTCGGCCGCGGAAGCGGGCCCGCGTCAGCGGGAACGCTGCAGGGACGCCAAGCAGCAGGTCGATCGCGACGACCAAGGCGGCGACCTTCAGACTCAGCGTCGCCGCCTGGCGGACTTCCCAGTTGCCGGCCATGGCCTGGTACCAGCGGAGTGACCACCCCTGCGGCGGAAACGTTAGGAAGTCTGAGGCGTTGAACGACGTGATTACCACCAGCACGCTCGGAAACACCAGCGCAAGCAGAGACACACCGCTCAGCGCGCCGAGTGCCGCCGTCAGCAACAGGTCGCCTGCCGGGGCGCGCGGCCGCCTCACCGCGTCCACCGCAGCAGTCGGGCCGAGGCTCGATTGAATAGCCACAACATGACCATGGCCGTGCCCAGCAGCAGCGACGAAAGGACAGCGCCGTTATTCCACTGCAGCAGTGCCGAGATCTGTTCGAAGATAAAGGTAGGGATCACGGCGAACGATCCGCCGCCCAGCAGCGCCGGGACAGCAAAGTTCGTGTACGAGATCACGAAGACAAGTGCGGATCCAGTAAGCACGCCGGGCAGGCTCAGCGGCACGACGACATGGAAAAAGGTCTGCGTCCACGTGGCACCCAGCCCGGCCGCGGCCTCCTGGAGGCTACGGTCCTGTCCCTCCAAGGCGGCGATGATCGGCAGGATCATGAAAGGGAGCTGGATTTGCGTCAGGCCTATCAGCACGCCGCTCATCGTGTAGAGAATTCTGACCGGCTCGTCGATCAGCCCCACACGCAGCAGCAGGGTGTTGATTAGACCTTTCTGTCCCCCCAGAATGATCATCCAGCCAAACGTCCGCACGACCGCGTTCGTCAGCAGTGGCGCTAGAATCAGAACGAGCAGAACCTGTCGCGCCGCGGGCCCCACGCGGGTAAACAGGTAGGCGACCGGATAGCCGAAGAGCAGGCAGAAGATCGTCGCAACCAGGCCCATCCAGAACGTACGCAGGAAAATACGGTAGTAGAATGGATCGCCCAGGATCCGCGCGTAGTGTTCCAACGTCCAGGAGCCGGGCACCACCCGGGCCGCGCGGATGTCAACGAGCCCAAACGCGAACAGTAGCAGCAGTGGGATCGCCAGGAAGATGATTAGAAACACTACAGCCGGGGCGGCGAGCTCTCCCTGATGCCACGTCCCGACCCGTGGGGATCGCATCCTGCCTAACGGGCAAACTCGCGGTTCCAGCGCTCAACGATCGCCGCGCGCACGGGAACTATCACGGGCCAGTTCACAGTCTGCAGGCGGCGGATCTCATTTAGCGTCGTGGGGATGTAGTCGGCCGCTTCCGGTGGCACTACGACTTTCACGTTAGTAGGACCGAAGAAGTATGGCTTGGCGGCCGCTTTGCTTTGATACTCTACGCTCAGCACGCGATTGAGCAACTCGTGTGCGATCTGCGTGAACTGGCTTCCCTTGATGATGCTCAGGAACGACACGATAGCGATCGCACCTGGCTGCGGCTTCACGAATTTGATCGGCAGGCCCTTGCTGGCGAGCACCGCAGCGTCCGTGCTCCACAGTGGCGCGATGACGATCTCTTCGCGCTCGAACAATTGGGCGAGTGCGGTCGGATTGGGCGCGATGACGAACGGCTGGAGCGATCTGATCGCCTGCCACGCGGGCTCCAGATTCGCTTCATCCCCACCATTCATCTTGGCCGCTGCCACCAGGAAGCCTAGGCCCAGGTTGCTGGATGTTGACGTCAGCCCTACCTTGCCCCGGTACGCGGGGTCCCACAAGTCTTTCCAGGAGGTCGGGACCTTTGTGACCTTCTGGCTATTGTAGGCGATGCCGATCAACGAATAGGTCGCCGGCACGCCGTAGCCCTGGCTCTTCTCTACGAAAGCTTGATACGCGAGCTTGAGGTTCGGCACCAGGTCGGTGTTGGTACGCTCCAGCAGCCCGAGCCCGATCAGACGCAGGTGGGGCGGCTCACCGTTGGGCGCCAGGTCCACCGACGACGGCCGGCTCGCGGCGAGCGCGGCCTGCACGCGCGCCACATACTCCCCCGCCTCGTCGGGCACCAGCCGCACTGTCAGGCCCGGATGCGCCTGCTGGAACGGCTCGACCAGATAGAATCGATGTGGTTCCTGCGACGGCCCGGCGTAGCTGATCATGACGATTTCGCCGGATTGCCCGCTGAGCGGCGGTGCGACCATCATCGCACCAAGCACTCCAATGCACAGCCCCAGTATCACTGCCTGTCTCATCTTGCTTCCCCCCTCCCATGCTGCGATGGAACGACCACGTCCGTGGCGTCCTCGCGCTCTTGGTTTCCCACAAAGCGGAACAAGTTCGCAACAAAGCGAAATCGGTCACCCCGGAAGACGCTATCGGTCAACTCGACGGGGATATCGCCTTCCAAGAAGGTCAGACCTTCCAGTCGGAACAACGGTGCGCCTCGCGGCACCTCCAGCAGCCGGGCCAACGGAGCTGGCGCCACGATAGGCGTGATCCATCGCTCCTCCCGGAGCAAGCGCAAGCCGAATTCACGCTCAAGCAGGTCATAGAATGACGCGTTTTCTAGCGGCAGACCGGCTAGGCGGTGTCCGATCGCCTCCGGGAAAATCGACGTAGCTACGCACGCCGGCGTCCCGGCCACGAATCGCAGGCGCTTGATCTCGATGTAATGCGCCGACTCTTCAGCTGGGCGGCCGAAGCGAAGGTTGAGGCCAGGCGTGCCGGTGCGCTCGTGCACGCTCAGGACGCGCGAGCGCACAACCAACCCCTGGCGGGCCATCTCGCGGGTGAAAGACACCAAGTTGGTCAGGCGTCGTTCGATTGGCCGACCACTCACGAAGGTGCCTTTGCCTTGGACCCGCGAGAGAACGCCCTCGCGCGCGAGATCCTGCAGTGCCTTGGTAACAGTGATGTGACTGACGCCGAACCGCCGACAGAGATCCTGCGTGCTTGGCACGCGATCCCCGTCCTTGAGGAGTCCAGTCTCGATCATCGCGGTGATCGAGTACTTTAACTGCTCATAGTAAGGCCGGCCGGCATCGCGGGTAAGCGACGCTTCCGGAGTCGTCGGGAAGGGCGAAGGAGTCTCTGGAGGCATGATTTACATATTAATATGATTTTCGCCCCCTCACGATTCTGCTCCTCCTCGTCCCGACCGCACGGGGCGGAGCCACTCCCCGTGCGGCTCGCCTACCACCCGGCCGTCGAGGGCGATCGTTCGACCGCGTAGCAACACGCGCTCAATCCACCCGATCGATTCCCGGCTGATGAATGGGGACTGCCGATGACGTGAATACAACCATTCCGCCTCCACCCACCAGGGACGCTCCTGCTCCACGACGAGCAGATCGGCGTCGGCACCTAGGCGGATCTCCCCCTTCCGGGGCCACAGGCCGGCGATCTTCGCCGGAGTGGTGGACAGCAATGCGACCAGCCGTTCCAGACCCAGGCCTCGTCGATGCACTCCCTCCGTCAGCATCAGCGGCACGAGCGTTTGGATCCCCGTGATGCCGCCCCAGGCCGCCCAAATGTCGTCCTCGCCGCGGGCCTTATCTTCGACAGGACACGGCGAGTGGTCGGAAGTGATGCAGTCGATACGGCCGTCAAGCACCGCCTCCCACAGACCGCGCTGTCGATCGGGGTCGCGCAACGGCGGCGCGCACTTGGCCACAGGACCCAAACGTATAAGATCGTTTTCAGTCAATGACAGATAGTGCGCGCAAGTTTCCACGGTCACCGCCTGCCCGCCGGTACGGGCCGCGTGGATCATCTCGGCTCCTTCCGGCAGGCTCATGTGTACGATGTGGACTGGGCAGTTCGCCTGTCTGGCCAGGAACAGTATCCGGTGAATAGCTTCGAGTTCCGCGATTGGCGGCCGGGCTTCGCCCCACGCGCGCCGATCCCGGCGGCCAGAGGCCTGCAACCGGTGCATCCGATCCTGGGTGATCGCGTTGCTCTCCGCGTGGACGGCCAGGAAGTGTCCCAATTCCCGGAGACGTAGCAGTCCATCGAGCAACACGCCATCCTCGACATGTGTGAACTCCTCTGTGCTGCTTTGGCTCATGAAAGCCTTGAACCCGATCACACCTCCATCGGCCAGGCCGGCGAGGT
>WNFE01005923.1_pt1 | contig 14356 bp, 14 predicted proteins | sample 5400451 | NCBI WGS metagenome assembly WNFE01 (sample SAMN13153344, study PRJNA577476) | soil metagenome | isolation source: 200 cm saprolite under Douglas fir tree site 2 hole 2 | place: USA:California | collected 2015-04-18 | reverse complement strand
AGGGGCCCAGGCGCGTCTCCGCGCGCGGAATGTTGCCGTGGGGAATTCTCGAAGACCCGGCCACCGGATCTGCGGCGGGCTCGCTGGGCGCGTACCTGGTGCAGCACGAGCGATTGCGTGCCGGCGAAATTCTCCGGATTTCGCAAGGAGTTGACATGGGGCGGCCAAGCGAGATCCAAGTGGAAGTGGGCGTGGAACGCGGAAAGCTGATTCCCAAAGTCAGCGGCGCAGCAGTGCGGATTTGCGAAGGCCACATCGAAGCGTAATGTTCGTTTTCTACGCATCGAGATTTTTTCGCGCGGCATCGAGGATGCCGTTCAAGAACGCGGGGGCTTCGGCGGAGGAGAATTTTCTGGCGAGTTCGAGGGCTTCGTCAATCACCACTTTCGCCGGAGCTGTGCGGGAGCGCAATTCGTAAATTCCAAGGCGCAGGATATTGCGGTCAACCGCAGCGAGACGATCGAGCCGCCAATTTTCGGAGAGTTTTTCTAGCAGATTATCGCTCGCTTCCGCCTGGTCCACGGCGCCTTCGAAAAGCTGGTTGGCGAATTTGCGCGTGGAGTCGGCGGCATGCGCCGCCTTCCAGAAATTTTTTTCGATATGCGCGGGATTCTGCCGACCCATGTCCCACTGGAACAGCATCTGCAGAGCAAATTCGCGGGACTTGCGCCGCAGCGTCATGCTAGCGTCGCCGACCCTTGCGCGGAGCGGCGGATTTTCCGGAAATTTTTCGCATGAGGCGGGCCATCTCGATTGCGCCGAGCGCGGATTCATACCCCTTGTTGCCGGATTTCAGTCCAGCACGATTGATAGCTTGCTCGAGCGTGTCGCAAGTGAGGACGCAGAACGCCATCGGCACGCCGCTATCGAGCTGGGCGAGCTGAATGCCGCGCGCGGTTTCAGACGCAACGTAATCGTAGTGCGAAGTCTCGCCACGCAAGATGCAGCCGATGCAAATGAGGGAATCGAAGCGGCCCGTAGCCGCAAGTTTTTTTGCTGCCAGCGGAATCTCAAACGATCCCGGCACGCGCACAATTTCGATTTGTTTTTCGCCGGCTCCGGCGCGCTCGAGCGCATCGAGAGCGCCCGCAAGCAGGCGGTCGGTGATGAAACTATTGAACTGGCTGACGACGATGCCGAAGCGCAGCCCGGCGGCATTCAGCTCGCCGCGCAACCCGGGTGATTCTTTTTCTCCCGCCATAATCTAGCGCCCCTGAAATTTTGCCGGCCGCTTCTCGAGAAACGCGCGCGTGCCCTCGTGCATGTCGTCCGTCGCGCAGCACAATCCGAAAAGCGCGGCTTCGAGGTAGAGGCCTTCTTCCTGCGGCATCTCCACGCCGCGTTCTACGGCCTCCATCGCGTATCTCACTGCGACCGGAGCGTTGGCGATAATTTTTTTGGCGATTGCCTCGGCTGTGGAAAGAAGTTCGGCCTGGTCGACCACGCGGTTCACCAGCCCAACGCGCAGCGCTTCATCGGCGGTGATCATTTCGCCGGTGAGGATCATCTCGTGCGCCACCCCTTTGCCGCAAAGGCGCGGCAGGCGCTGCGTGCCGCCATAGCCGGGGAGGATGCCGAGTTTTACTTCGGGCTGTCCGAGTTTCGCGTTTTTGCTGGCGATGCGCATGGTGCAGGCGAGGGCCAGTTCGCAACCGCCGCCGAGTGCGAAGCCGTTGATGGCCGAGATCGAAGGTTTTCCCAAAGTCTCGAGCTTGCGAAGCACTGTTTGTCCGAAGTGCGCGAAATCCGGGCCGTCCACGGGAGTGCGCTTGGCGAGCTCGTTGATGTCCGCGCCGGCGACGAAGGCTTTTTCGCCAGCGCCGGTGAGGATCACGACGCGGACGGAATCGTCCTGCCGCGCTGCGTCGAGGCTTGCGCCAAGCTCTTCGACTGTCTTGCGATTCAGCGCGTTCAAAACATTCGGGCGATTGACGGTGATGCGCGCGATTTGATCTTTCACTTCGTAGAGCAGATTTTCATAGCCCATTTTCTGTTTTCTCTCTTCCCTTCCACTTCAGGTCAACTGCAATGCTTTTGGCTTTGCCGGATCGGCGTAGTCGTAAAAACCGCGCCCGGCTTTGCGGCCGTTCCACCCGGCGAGCACCATGCGCTTCAGCAGCGGCGGCGAGGCGAAACGCTTTTCTTTGAATTCGTCGAACATGATGTTCGAGATGTAGTAAGTGGTGTCCAGGCCCACGAAATCGAGCAGCGTGAGCGGCCCCATGGGATGTCCGCAGCCGAGCTTCATGGAATTGTCGATGTCTTCGACTGATGCGACGCCTTCTTCGAGCGCGCGCACGGCATCGAGTAAGTAGGGCACAAGCAAACGGTTGACGATGAAGCCGGTGCGATCGGAAGTGCGCACCACGGTCTTGCCAAGTTTTCCACCGAAGGCGACGATTTCGTCGAAGACTCTCGGGTCGGTGGCAATCGTGCGGATGACTTCCACCAGCTTCATCACCGGCACGGGATTGAAGAAGTGCATGCCGAGGAAGCGGTCGGGGCGCTGCGTGAATGTGGCCATCTCAGTGATGGAGAGCGAAGAGGTATTGCTGGCGAAGATGGTTTGCTTCGGGCAGATTTTGTCGAGCGCGGTCCACAACTCGCGCTTGGCGGGCAAGAGTTCGACGATGGCTTCAATCACGAAGTCGCAATCTTTGAAGTCGTCGAGATTCGTGGTGCCGCGCAATCGCGCGCGAACCTGATCGCGTTCGGTTGCGGAGAGAGTTCCCTTCTCGACGAGCCGCGTGAGATTTTTTTCGATGGATTGCAGGCCTTTCTCAAGGAGTTGCGGAGAAACTTCGCGTACCGTGACCTGGCAGCCCGCTTGCGCCGCCACTTGCGCGATGCCCGAACCCATCAGGCCGCATCCCACGACACCTACTTTTTCAATCGCCATGCAACTGCCTCCCGATGAGTGATTCCGGTATGACTGCGACGCCGCGCCGGATGGCGCCGTAGTAGGGTAAGGGAACAGAGGGAGAGAGGCAAGGACACAGGTCCCTTGTCCAGGGCGAGACAGGTTCACCCCTCCTAGCAATGATTGTTGTAGCGTGACCCGACGCCCGCGATTTGCGACGCACGAACAGGAAGCAAAACGGAAAGACGCTTTAGTTGCGATTAGAAATTGACTGATTCTTTGTTTTGAGTGAGTTAGAGCGAATTCTGAATTGGCATGTGTTGCGATTAGCCTTTTCTTCGCCTTCGTCCCAGGGGTGATTTCCTGTTTCCTCATTTGGTCGGAAGGGAGTTTCTTCGACTTCCGGTGGTCGCTCAGGATGCCGATCCTCGTCCCGTGAACCCGCCCGGGACGCGAAAGGCGCGTCGGATCGGCGGTTGCGATTAAGTTCTGGAAGTTAGGGGCTAGAAGTTGGGGGTTAGAGACCCCCTTGGCCCCGTGTCGGACGAAACTCAGTCCGACGCTACTCATCCCGTCCGCGGCGAGAAAGCTGTCCGCGCTACGCAGGCGCCCCCCGGAAACAGTTGCGATTAGAATTGGTCCCCCTCGTTTGTTTTGAATAAGTTACGGCGATTTCTAATTCACCTTAGTTGCGATTAGAAATTCAGTGGCGAGTGACCATCGATTGGTGACCGCTTCGGCCGACTGCCGACAGGATTTCTCGCGCGCGTCATATGAAAAATCTCCATTCGTAGCATGGCACAGTGGGAGGCAAAATTCGACTGGTCGTGAGACCAGTTTTTGCGTGATCACGTACACTGGCCGTTTTGGTGGAGGGGCATTTGGCCGAAAGCAACGTCAAAACCCGCCCCCTTCGCTCTTATCGACGGCACCCGCAAGATCAAGAGCAAGACCAAGAGCGGGCAACTACACGATGAGTTGCCCGAGTGGGGCAATCGCGGGCGCGGAGAGAGCAACGAAGAGAAACACGGCTGCGAATGGCTGGCCCACCCGCCTGGGGCATGCTATGGTGGCGAATACGTTGAGTCCAAAGAAAGAGAAGCGTACGATGCAAGAATCCGCGGTGCAAACCAGAACTTCCGGCTGATTCGTGATCGGCGGCACGGCACCAAGTGAAAGGAGCAACAACGTGGCATCGTCAAAACTTGACAATCAGGTCGCCGCGCCTGCGAGCAAGCTTCTGGTGAAGCCTATGATTTTTGTGATGCTTTGCGTCAGATCAGTTGTCTGCGCGCAGGCGCAAGATGCTCAGCCAAACAACACGAATGAATCCTGGACGGCGACCACGCAAACTTCCGTAGAGTACACCAATCCATCGCGGACCACGGCGAGCCACGACAAGTCCGGCAACCGGAGTGTGGATAAACAGAGGGTGGAGGTGCTCGGGCCGGATGGCCGGTACCAGCCCGATTCCGAGACCGAGAAGGAAACTATCCAGGAAAATGCCACGACGACTCGTACAGTGGTGCGCACCTACAGGTGGGATGGGAATGGACGAAGGTATCTAATGCGGGTAACGGAAGAGGAAGCGCGAAGCTCAGCAAGCGGCGATGCCCAGGTGGTACGCACGACCTCGAATTCTGATGTGAATGGACATCTACAGGTTGTGCAACATGAGGTCGCGGACATAAGAAAGACAAGCCCGGATGCGCAGGAAACGAAAACCACGGTTTACTTTGGGGACGGCAACGGCGGCTTGATTCCGTCTCTGCAGACCCAGGAGTTGCAAAAGCGCAGCGCTGACCACAGCGTCGAAGTGAAGAAGACAACGCTATTGCCGGATGCCAACGGCAATTGGAAAGTGGGCGAAGTAAAAGAAAGCACAATAAAGGAAGACGGCAAGAATCGAACCACCGAAGAGCGCGTTTCGCTCCCCGATTTAGAGGGTAGGCTTTCAGAAGTTTCGCGCACCGTTGGCCAGGAGACAGAGACCGCCGCCGGAGAAAAAAGCAATACCGTCGAAAAATATTCTAAAGATGTTCCTGGATTAGCTGGCGACGGCAGCCTGCGTCTGAAGCAGCGTGTCACGACCGTCCAGAAAAATAATTCAGACAGCAAAACGACCGAACAGCAGGTGGAGCAGCCGACGGGCAATCCGAGCGACGGTCCGCAGGCAAGCGCAAAAACGAAATACACCGTGCGCTACGCTGCCTCCGGCACGCAGCAGACAAAAACCATTCAAACGCGCGACGGCAGCGGCAATTTCAGCGTAGTCTCCGTCGAAACGCAGAAGTCAAATCAGCCTCCTCCCGCTCCCGCCCCGGTATCACCCTCGGATAAACCCAAATAGCGATGCATTCGACGCTGTCGCTGGCCTCTTCGGGATGATCGAAGCCGTTGAGGGACGACGGAATCGTTGAATTTGCGGTCCCGAACTTCAGAGGCTCGACGACCCGATCGCGCTAGTAACCAATCATGTGAAAAATCAGTTGTCCGGTTAGCTCAGTGATCCGGCATGTGGGTTGTTTCCGAATGCGCCGTCATCCGGGTACGGCCACCAAATTTCTAGGACTATAATTGCTGCGTGGACCACCATACAGTCGCGGCCGTCAGCATTGCGGGTATCTGTCTTGATGTGCTGGGTAGTCTCTACCTGGCCTACGACCTATTGGGTGGGCGACACGGTCCGTTGCGGCTGCTTACCCGCGCGGTAACGTACTCTGTTGTTTTCGGCATCGGTTATGGTCTAGGCCTTGGTCTCTTCTTTGGCCTGGTTGCCGGTATCGCGACCGGGATCACCCTTTCGATTGAATTCAATCGAGCAGCTCGTGGGCTAGATCATTACTCCCTGGTTTGGGAAGGACTGTTTTCCGCCATCCGGGGGCTCGCTTTCGGAGCTGGACTGTACAGGATTTTGGGCTTCGGATTCGCGATCGCATTTGCGATTCTCGTCACAGTCGGCCAAGTGTTCGCGTACTCTCGCGGCGTGCGTCCTGGCATGGACTATGCAGCGGATCGCCGTCCGCGGTTTACGCGCCGTCAATTTTGGGGAACTGTGAGCCGTGCTGCCGGGTTCATGGCGACGGCCCTGATCTGCAGCGCCTTCATCCATCACGTGGACCATGCGTGGTCTTTTGCGATTCGCGTGGGGTTGGTGACAGGCATTGTGAGCGGCGTGGGAGCGACGGTGAATCCCTACATCGAATACTACGCCGACAATCTCCCGGAGCGATGGCTTGGGGCATTCGGCATTGGACTCATCCTTTGCGGTTTTACCCTGCAATCCCTTCAATATTGGCTGGCACTGTTTGATGTGCGTCTGACTTAGGGAGTCGCCGCATTCCGAGGTAGCTGGCGGGAATCCCTGTTATTGACAGGTATGCGGATCCGCAGTTTCGGCAGTGCGTTTTTCGGGAGTTGTATCTCCACGCCTATCATTCATAGCGCAGCGCGACCATGGGGTCGAGGCGCATGGCGCGGCGCGCGGGAATGAAGCAGGCGAACAAGGCCACCGCGCACAGCAGGATCGCCACGCTCGAAAAGGTCAGCGCATCGGTGCTGGTGACGCCCAGCAACATGCTTTTCAGATAGCGCGTCAGCGCGAAAGAGGCCACCAATCCGAGGACCACGCCGACGAGCGTCAACCGAAGCCCGTGGCCGAGCACCAGCCGCAGAATGTCCTGCTTGCTCGCGCCCAGCGTCATGCGGATGCCGATTTCATGTGTGCGCTGGCGAGTGGTGTAGGCCGTGACGCCGTAAATTCCCACTGCGGCGAGGACCAGCGCGAGCAGGCCGAATGCGCCGACAAAGGTCCCGGCAATGCGCTGGCCGAAGCTGGCAAACTGCTCGCTCGTTTCGAGCGAGTTCACCTCAAACACAACCAGTTCGGCATTCAGTTCATGGACCGCATTCTCGACCGTCTTGGCGAAATTCAACGGGTCTCCGGCCACCCGTGCAATGATAATCGTGGCGGAAGTGGAGGGGATGGTCGAACGGCGAATCTGGTACTGCGGCAAATACAGGAATGGCGTCGGCTTTTCATTCAGGTTGTTTACTTTGGTGTCGCGCGCCACACCGACCACCGTGAACCACTCATTCGTCAAGTCGGAGTTGAGCTGCTTGCCTAACGCTTCCTGATGCGGCCAGTAGCGATTCACGAATGCTTCGCTGACGATTGCCACGCGTTGCGAACTCGCCGTGTCTTGCGGCGTGAAGTCGCGCCCCTTCACAATCGGAATCTGCATGGTCTTGGGATAATTCGGCGTGACGATGGCCACCGGCGTCTCCATCAATTCATTCGCCTGCGAAACGTAGCCTTCGGGCTTCACGCTGGTCGAGGGACCGCCGAATCCCAGCTGGATGCGGTTGGACAGGGCCACAGACTGAATGCCCGGCAGGGCTTCCAGCTTCGCGACGAGCTGGCGATCGAATTCCGCGCCTTTCTCATCGGAATATCCCGCGGTAAACAGATCGTAGGAAGCGGTCAGCACATTATGTGGATTGAATCCCGGATCGATTTGCTGCGCGCTCAGGAAGCTGCGGATGAACAATCCCGCGCAGATCAGCAGCAGCAGCGAGAGCGAAATTTGCGCCACCACCAGCCCGCTCGCGAGGCGCGCCTTCCGCAGTCCACCTGACGCGGCCCCCGTGTCCTCTTTCAACACTGTCACCGGCGCTACACTCGAGGTGCGCAGCGCCGGCAAAATTCCGAAGATCACTCCGGTGAGCACCGAGATCACCATCGTCGCCAGCAGCACCGTGCGGTCCGCCCGGACGATGAGCGAGAGCGGGAAATCCACCGCCGGTAGGAATTTCATGATTGTTCCCGAGGTCCATAGCGTGATCAACCACGCGACCGCGCCTCCGGCCAGTGCCAGCATCAAGCTTTCCACCAACAGTTGCCGCACCAGCCGCCATCGGCTCGCACCCAGCGACATTCGAATGGCGATTTCTCGCCGCCGTCCCACCGATCGAACCAGCATCAGATTGGCCACGTTCGCGCATGCCAGGAGCAGCACCAGACCGGCGATGGTCATCAGCATCGGCAGGAGGGTCGCGAGAAAAAAATTCAAGCCGAATGGGCTGCGCCACAGCGGGTACACAGTCACACTGTCGTGCCCTTTGTGCTCCTCGGGATAATTCTTCACCTCCCGCTTCAGCCGCAGCGTCATTTCCTCCTGCGCCTGCGCCGGCACGACACCCGGCTTCAACCGTCCAAACGCGAGCAACCAGAAATAGTGATGGTCATGAAGCAGGTCGCCCTGGGGGAGCAATTGCGCTTCCATCATCATCGGAACCCAGATTTCGAATCGCACACCCGTCAGGTTCCCCTGAAACACCGCTGGCGTTACGCCCACAATGGTGTAAGGGTGTTGGTTGATTTCAATTTCCTCGCCCACTATGTCCGGACTCGCCCCGAAACGCGTTTGCCACAGCCGGTAGCTGATCACCGCCACGGGCGCGCCTCCCGGCTTCTCGTCCTCCGCGGGCAGAAATCCGCGCCCAAGGATCGGCCGCACGCCGAGTACATCGAAATAATTCGCGGATGCCAACATGCCCCAGACGCGCTGCGGTTTCCCTTTGCCCGTCAGGCTCATCCGAGCGAAGTTGCACGCCGTGATGCCCGCAAAACTCTGTTGCCCGTCGCGCATGGCTTCGAGATCAGGATATGAAAAACCTAAGGGGAAGCTCCCGGACTTGCCCTCCGTCAGGGCTACAATCTCGCTCGGGTTGCCAAGTCCAGGAACCGGATTGAGCAATGCGGAATTGATCCAAGTGAAAATCGTGGTGTTCGCGCCGATACCCAGCGCAAGCGTCAAGATGGCGATGGCTGCAAACCCCGGCGCCTTCGCGATCATCCGCAGGCTGTAACGTACGTCTTGCCAGAATGAGGTCATTCGCGCACCTCCAAGGACATGTTAGGACATCTTAGAGCATGTCCCTGCCCATCCAAGGTCCCCTCTAAGCGAATGCTGGCGCACCGCTTAGCAGGATTCGGCTTCTGCCCATTGGGCGCTTCCGTTCGATTGTGGGATGCTTCATTAGCGAGACCGGACATCCGAATGAATGTGGTTGGCGCGACGATTCGAGCAACCACCAAGTGGGACGATAGCAGCGCGGGTGTCGGATAGGTGTTGACAAACTGTTGACGATTGCTTTCAGCTCGGCTTGCTCGTCGGGGGGAACCGCGAACTTATCCAGCGTCTGCTGAAAGTCGCCCAGAAACGCCTCCCACTCCTGGGCGGTAATCTTCAAGTGGGAATGCGATTCCTTCATTGACTTGCCTGTGTATTTTTGCGGGCCACCTGTAGCCCAGCAAACCATCTCTGTCACAAGGTACTTGAATCCCGCGGGTGGTACGCGATGGTGTGCTTCGTCCACCAGAGGATTTGCATTCAGCTTCGGGTCCGACATGACACGGTTGATGAAGTCATCCACTACAGTGGCGATGCTATAGACGCCACCAAGTCTGTCGTAAAGAGAGGGCTTTTCTGCTGACTGCATAATGGACCTCCGGATGGGTGAAGAGTGTAGCAGAGCGACGTTTGAAGAATCAGATCAATCCGCCTCAAGAGCCGGAGGGGGCAGCCAACGTTTTTCGCGGTTCATCAGTGCGCAGCGGTTCCAGACGTATGGTCGGCTACTCGGAAACTAGGTTCGGGAGAAGGCCGGGACGTTCTACTCCGGAAAGGTGGTGGGAATCCCTGATGTCGACAGTTATTTGAAAACATGCCGAGTTTCCGATCACCGCTTTTACCAGCCATGTGGGTTGTTTTCGAGTGTGCCGTAATCCGAGAGTTCGCAACGGCGGTTTTTTGCGCTTGCTCCCTTATATCAGGACCGGATCAATACCGGATCTAGTATGCGTACGCCTTGAGGAACACGAAAACCACCACGCCGGTGATCGAAACGTAGAGCCAAATGGGGAACGTGAAGCGTGCGATTCGGCGGTGCATCGCGAACCGGCCCGTCAGCGAGAAAAAGAACGTCGTGAGAACCATCGGCAGCGCGACCATGGAAAGGATTATGTGGCTGGCTAAAATGGAGAGATACAGCGTGCGCACCGGGCCGTGGCCGGGAAAAATCGTCTCGCCGTGCAGCGCGTGGTTCACGATGTAGCTGACGAGAAAAACGGAAGAGAACGCGAAGGCCAGCAGCATGCTCGTGCGATGCGCTTCCCTGTTGTGATGTTTGATGAAATACAATCCCACGCAGAGCGCAATCGCGCACAATCCATTCAGAAGCGCATTGAGGGCCGGCAAAAACATCCAGCGCCCGGCGAAATCAGCCGAAGCATGATGCACATACAGCAGCCACAGCAGGAATGACACTGCGAGGCCGCTCACGACGATGATCGCTCCAACCACCGGGCGCGAGCTAATTTCAGCCTGTTCCATGCTGACAATTAAATCACAAAAGTCCATCCGGAAGTCGTTTAGAGCCCGCCTCAAGGCAGATGGACGCTGAACGAGAAAAGAGGCGGACTTTCGCCGCCCCTATGCATCCCGCTGAACTACCAAGCGATTCAGATTTGGCCCAATCCGCCGTCCACGTTGATTTCCACGCCGGTGATGTAGGATGCGTCTTGCGAAGCCAAGAAAGCGACCGTAGCTGCCACTTCCTCAGGCTGTCCAAAGCGCTTCATCGGAACCTTGGCAACAATTTCCTTCGCGACTTGCTCGAAGGCTTCCTTCGATAACCCGGTCCTCTCAAAGATGGGCGTAACAATCGGCCCCGGCGCAACCGCGTTGACTCGGATGCCGCGTGGCGCCAGTTCCACCGCCGCGGTTCTCGCCAGTGAGCGCAGCGCTGCTTTTGTGGCCGAATACGCGCTGATCCCGGCGTTACCTGTGCTGTCGGCAGTGCTGGTGTTCAAGATGATGGAAGCGCCATCATTCAGGAACGGCAACGCCTTCTGGATCGTGAAGTACGCACCTTTGATGTTGATGTCGAACTGCTCGTCGTACGCGCTTTCGGATGTCTCGGCAAGCGGAACGAATTTGACAATGCCCGCGTTGACGAACAAGACATCAATTTTGCCGAGCTTGCGCGAAACCTCGGAGTATAGCTTGTCCACGTCCGAGAGCTTGGCCACATCGGATTGCACCGCCACTACGCCATTTCCGATCGCTTTCACTGCTTCATCCAGCGTTTTCTTGCTTCGACCCGAGATGGCTACTCTGGCTCCTTCTTCCTGAAACCGTTTGGCTGTCGCCAGGCCGATGCCGCTGTTTCCGCCGGTCACTACGGCCACTTTTCCTTCGAGTCTCTTCATGTCGGTCTCCATATGTTCTTCGAATTGTGTGCCTGGCCGCCGCCGAGGGGGTATCCACGACGCTGTTCTGGAGGCCAGCGAGATTTCGATATTTAGATGACCATCGAAGTAATCAGTTGCAGATTTTATGGATTTCGGTGCGGAAGGCGAGATATGGCGGTAAGATAATGACTTCGCTACACTTTGGATGGTCCCATGAACCGTTCTGCGATTGAGAAAATATCGAAAGCCCTGGCCGACCAGACCCGCCTCAGGATCTTTGAGGCCATCGCGGCAACCGACCGCGTGAATTGCGGCGAGATTGTCTCGATGCGCGGCGTGACTCCCGCGACAGTCTCTCACCATCTCAAAATTCTGAGCGAAGCCGGGCTGATTGCCTGTCGCCGTGAAGGGCAGTTCGTCTATAGCCGGGCCGCCTCCGAAACCATCGCAGCCTACACGCGGGCGCTGACGAAAATCGCCCGCGGCAAGAAGGCAGCACGCCGTCGCTGACTCGCGTAGATTAGCCGGCGGAACTTCTTGGAAACATGAAATACGGAAGGCGCAAGACTTGATCAATCGCTTGACCCGCGCTGATATTTTGCAAGCGCTTCGAACCCTCTGGCCCTGCCGTTCGCGCGGGACATGCCGGACGCGTGGTCGGCTGCTCAGAAACTACGTTCGTCAGACGTGCTGGGACGCCCCGGTCCGGATTGTTGTTGGGAAATCCTCTTATCGCTACTAGGCCGGGAATCGTCACGTTCTGAGATGGGTGGTGGGAATCCCTCTTATCAACAACCATCTGAGCGCCAGTGTCCGGTTTGCGCGTTTGTCGGGCGCCGGACATGTCAGGCTGCGGGTTAATCGGGCATTGAGCCCATCGGAGTGGCGGGAAATCCAGTTCGCGTCAGTTAGCGATGCGCAGTTCTGTAACTGAACAGTTTTTGGCATTCTTTTCGGAGGAAACCGCCGGTGACGGGGATGGGATGATTGCCCTTCTCGAAGACGAGCCGGCAGGAGATGAGACAAGCTCGCCACTTATAGTCTTCCGTACCGCGCTTGCGGCCGTAAGCGGCAATGTCTTCCTGGGAAACGCCGTAGACGACCGCGCCAATTCTAGACCACACGCAGGCACCGGCACACATGGCACAGGGTTCGTGCGTGGAGTAGAGGACGAAGTCCGGGAGGTAGCGGCCATAACCGCTTGATACGTATTTGAGCGTTTCCAACTCTACGTGTTTGATGCTTGACCCCGAAGTTTTTACACGGTTACCGGCGCTGGCAATGACCACTTCGCGCCTGCCCGTAAGGCGCGTGATGACTGCGCCAATGGGATAGTCGCCTCGGTCGCCGGCGCGTTTGGCTTCTGAGATGGCCAGCTCCATAAACTTTTTTCGCGGTTTGTAGGAAGGAGGGATCATGTAGATAGATTATATCCGTTTGTCGCGAGCGTTTCTCAGGATAGGCGCAAATGTCCGCTTTCTGCGTCAACGAGGCGTTGAGAAGCGCCCGTTTACTCGCCACGATAAATAAGTTAGCTCGATCCCAACAACGGCAGGAGGCTACTCCGTACCCCTTCGCAGTAACGTTGAACATAGCCTCAAAACCCGATAAAATTCATGAGAGAGGCTTTCAGCGCATGTCCGCCGACGATCCCCAACTACGCAGTGAGCGAGCGTTCGAAGAGATCGGAGCCCTCAAGCACCAGATGGAGGGCCTGAAACAGGACGTCGAGAATCTGAAGACCGAGAGCAGAAGCTGGATAAGAACGTGGGGAGTGTATCTAGGCATCCTCGCTAGCGTCTTTGCAGTACCGAGGGCAGCCAAGGAGGCATTCGACAGTTTTTATCAGCACCCTAAGTTTTCTGTGCTTACACCAGTTCCTTTGACCCTGTTCTACGATACCCAGCACCAGAGGGTTACATTCAGTTTTCCTGTGCTGGCCTCGAACTACGGCAACCGTGGCGGTGTCATCGTGGCTGCTGCGGCCCACTTTGAACCACCTCCGATGGACGCAACTGATCCTCAGTTCAAGTTCGTTGACGAAACTAGACATTCGGTCGACATCCCATTTCCGGTTCCGGTCGGGGTGTCGAAATCAGTCGTTGGATCGGTCTCGTTCACCGGAAGCGGTCTGATGGCCCCGGGCCGACATCGGCTGGACGTGACCTTGATAGGGGACGACCGAAAGCCCTTGCCGATGATGCCATTGCAGTTCTGCTTTGATCTCAACGACGAGCTCGTTGCCGTCATTTCGCAAGAATCCCAGAGATTGCTCAACACACCGTGCGAGTAAGGGCAGTGATTCACGCCGCTGGAGCCAAATCGATTCTGAAGAAGGAGCCCGCTCGAATCAGGGCTAATGGCAACTGCTAGCTGCAAGGTCCTGAAACGGGCGCACAACTTATGAAAACAAGAACAACTCTGTTTGCCACGTTGTTCTCCATTCTGGTAACCGTTGGCTTCTCGCAGGCACCACGGTCTCCGGTCGAGGCGCGGCCAGGAGATATCGCCAGTGGGGTCGTCGAGAGTGAAAAGGAAGACAAACTCTATCTCAACACGACGCCCTGTAAACCCGCGCAGGAGGCAGATACCGTAGTCTTCCGCAGACCCTACACAAAGACAGCCGCCGGCGAAATCGTCTGCTACGGGCACCACTACGACAAAGTGAGCGTGCGACAGCAATAGACCGGTCCACATCCTATTTCCGCCTGAGAGAGCTGCTTCGTCGGCGCTGTCAATGGACCATCACCTCGATTTTGACGACCGGCTAAATTGCCGAAGGCCCCCCGAAACACGACTCGAAACCCGTTGATTTGAGGCCATAATCTTCATGTTTTCATGGTGAGTCGAAACAGCACGGTTTCGGCCCGGGAAACGACTTGTCCGATAAGCGCGGTGGTCTCAATGGGTCGATGCAACACCAGGCCGAAATCCACGTACAAGGGCCTCAATAGCTGAGAATCGTTCGCGAACGCTGCTTCAAACGGAACACCATCCTGGCTAGGGTCTGATCGGTTACAGCCGGGCAGAGCGATGCTCCATAGGGAAGTGCTGTCGGATCAACTGACTAGATGGTGTTGCATCGACCGGTTGAGCTCGCAGCGTTTATCAGGCACTAACCGATCAGGTGGTGATAATCCCTGTGGGTGTTGAAAAAGACTTCGCGATTGGTGCGTGCAGGTGAACGGAAGAGCGAGCAGCAACGTCTATATGTGTAAGCGTTCTGCAGATGCTCTTCT
>WNFE01002190.1_pt1 | contig 14369 bp, 11 predicted proteins | sample 5400451 | NCBI WGS metagenome assembly WNFE01 (sample SAMN13153344, study PRJNA577476) | soil metagenome | isolation source: 200 cm saprolite under Douglas fir tree site 2 hole 2 | place: USA:California | collected 2015-04-18 | reverse complement strand
GAACGGCTGGAATTCCTGGGCGATCGTGTGCTGTCGTTGGCCATGGCCGATCTGCTGCTCAGCCGCTTCCCGCAGGAACGCGAGGGCCAGCTCGCGCGGCGCCACGCCTCCCTGGTGAGCGCGCGCACGCTGGGCGAGATCGCCCGGGCGGTCGGCCTCAACGATCATCTGATCGCCTATCGCGGCGCGCCGCCGCCGACCTCGGCGATCCTGGCCGACATGCTCGAGGCGCTTTTAGGCGCGATCTTCCTCGATGCCGGCTTCGCGGCGGCTGCTGCTGCCGTCGAGCGGTTGTGGGGCGAGCGGCTGGGCAGCGCCCATCCCGAACGGCGCCCGCCCAAGACGCAGCTGCAGGAATGGGCGCAGGGCCGCGGCCTTGCCTTGCCGGTCTACCGCCAGGTCGGCCGCGAAGGCTCCGAGCACGAGCCGGTCTTCCTGGTCGAGGTCCGCGTCGGCAGCCTGCCGGCGGCGCAGGGCAGGGGCCAGACCAAGCGCGACGCCGAAAGCGCGGCGGCGAGCCTGATGCTAGAACAGCTCGCCAAGCCATGACCGGGCCGCGCACGCGGGCCGGCTTCGCCGCCATCGTCGGCGCGCCCAATGCCGGCAAGTCGACCCTGGTCAACGCCCTGGTCGGCTCCAAGGTGAGCATCGTCTCGCCCAAGGTGCAGACCACGCGCATGCGGGTGATCGGCATCGCCATGGTCGACTTGGCCGACGACGGACCGGGCGGCTCGCGCGCACAGCTCGTGCTGGTCGACACGCCGGGCATCTTCCGCATCGCCAAGCGCCGCCTCGAGCGGGCCATGGTCGCCGCCGCCTGGCAGGGCGCCGACGACGCCGACCTCGTGGCGCTGGTGGTCGATGCCGAGCGCGGGGTGGGGCCCGAAACGCAGGCCATCGTCGAGCGACTGAAGGAGCGGCGGACGCCGCGCTACCTGGTCCTGAACAAGATCGACCTGGTGCCGCGTGAAAAGTTGCTTTCACTCACCGCCGAGCTGAACGCGATCGTGCCGTTCGAGCGCACCTTCATGGTGAGCGCGCTCAAGCAGGACGGCGTGAAGGACGTTCTCGCGACCTTGGCGGCGGCGCTGCCGGAAGGGCCGTTCCTCTATCCCGAGGACCAGGCCGCAGACCTGCCGCTGCGCCTGCTGGCGGCCGAAGTCACGCGCGAGCAGGTGTTCCTGCAGCTCCATCAGGAGCTGCCCTACGAGGCCGCGGTCGAGACCGAGAAATGGGAGGACCGGCCCGACGGCAGCGTGCGCATCGAGCAGACCATCCACGTCCAGCGCGACGGCCAGCGCGCCATTTTCCTCGGCAAGGGCGGCGCGCGCATCAAGCAGATCGGCGCGCGGGCGCGCCATGAGCTCGGCCAGATGCTGGAGCGGCCGGTGCATCTCTTCCTGCACGTCAAGGTGAGCGAGCGCTGGGCTGACGATCCGGCGCACTACCGTGCGATCGGCCTCGACTACGAACCCAAGTCATCCTGAGCGCAGCGAAGGATCTCATCGCCCGCAGTCATCGACGACGGAGTCGCCCGGGAAACAGCGAACCTGCGATCATCTTCCATGAGATGCTTCGCTGCGCTCAGCATGACAGAGTTTCTGGCAGGTCCTCAGCTCGGCGCGAGATTGAGCGCGTGCAGGACGCCGCCGGTGGCGTCGCGATGGGTGACTGTCATGCCGCCGCTGGTGCCGTCGATTTTAACGTGGCCGAAATGGCACGAGCCTTCGATTGGCGACAGGTCGAAGCGGCCGGGCGGCGGCACCTTCTGGAAGACGACTTCCGGGCCGAAAGTCTGGTCGAGCGCGTTGGGGCCGAAGCCGCCGGCGCACAGCGGGCCGGACACGAACTCGTAGAAAGGGGTGAAGTCGGTGAAGGCCGCGCGATGGGGATCGTAGCGATGGGTCGCCGCATAGTGCACATCGGCGGTGATCCAGTGCACGTTGCGGATGTCCTGCTGCTTGATGAAGGCCAGCAGGTCGGCGATCTCGAGCTCGCGGCCGAGCGGGTTGCCGTCGTCGCCGTTGGCCACCGCCTCCGAGCCTGTTTTGGTGCGGAAGTCGTCATAGACCACGAGTCCCAGCGGCATGTCGGCGGCGATGATCTTCCAGGTCGCGGTCGAAGCTTTGAGCGCCTGCTTCAGCCAGGCGATCTGCTCGACGCCGAGGAAAGCCGTATCGGGTCCGGCGACGGTCTGCCGGTTGGGTCCGTTGGGGCCGCGGAAGCTCCTCATGTCGATTCGGAAAAGATCGAGTCGCGATCCCCAGGAAAACTTGCGGTAAAGCCGCATCGGCTCGTCGAGGTCTTGATCGAGCGGCATGTATTCGCGGAACGCCCGCTGGGCGTAGGCGGCCAGCACGGCGGCGCTCTTCTGCCGATAGCGCGGGTCGCCATCGAGCCGGCGTTCCCAGTACCAGTTGTCGACGACTTCATGGTCGTCCCACAGCGCCACCATCGGCACTTCCGCCTGGAGGCGGCGCAAATTGTCGTCGAGGAAATTGTAGCGATGGTTGCCGCGGAATTCGTCGAGCGTCTCGGCCACTTTTGCCTTGGCGTCACTCAAAAGGTTCTTCCAGATCCGGCCGTCCGCCAGCTTCTTCTCGGCCGCCAACGGGTTGTCGGCGTAGATCGTGTCGCCGCAATGGACGAAGAAGTCGGGCCCGAGCTTGCGCATGGACTCGTAGATCGTCATGCCGCCCACATCGGGATTGATGCCCCAGCCCTGGCCGACCGTGTCGGCCGACCAGACGAAGCTCACGTCGGCGCCGGAAGCAGGCGGCGTGCGGAAGCGCCCCGTCACCGGCTCGCTCATGGTCTTGTAGTCGCCGAGATCGAGATAGGACACGCGATAGAAGACGGTCTGGCCGGGCGGCAGGTCGCGCAGGCGCAGGCGCGACGTGAAGTCGGTGGCCTCGAGCGCCAACGGACCCGTGAGGCGCTTGCTGTCGCTAAAGCTTTCGGTCGTGGCGTAGTCCACGAACATGCGCGCCGGACGGTCCGAGCGGCTCCACACCGTGGCGCCATCGGCCGCGAAGTCGCCGGTCTGCACGCCCTGCAGGAGCTGCGGTCGCGCCGATGCCGCCGTCTGGGCGAAGACGCGGCGGGGCAGGGCGGCAGCGAGCGCGCCAGACGCCAGCAACCGGCGTCGTTTCAACCTGATCATGCGCCAGCCTAGCGCGAATCGATGAAACGCGTCATACCCGCCGCATGGATTGGAGCGATGAAGGCATCGTGCTGTCGACGCGGCCCCACGGCGAGACCGGCCTCATTGCATCGCTGCTGACCCGCGATCACGGTCGCCATGCCGGCTTCGTCCCGGGCGGCGTGTCGCGGCGCGCGCGGCCGATCTGGCAGCCCGGCAACCTCGTGAAAGTCGAATGGCGGGCGCGTCTGTCCGAGCAGCTCGGCAACTATTCAGGCGAGCTGCGCGAACCCCATGCGGCGGCAGCCCTCGACGATGCCGCCGAGCTGGCCGGGCTCGCCGCCGCCTGCGCCCTGATCGATGCCGCCCTGGCCGAGCGCGAGTCGCATCCGGCGATATTCGACGGCTTTCGCGCCTTCCTGGGCGCGCTCGGCCATGCGGGCTGGCCTGCCATCTATGTCCGGCTGGAACTCGGGCTTTTGCAGGAGCTGGGCTTCGGCCTCGACCTCGAGAAGTGTGCGGCGACCGGCGCCACCGAGGATCTGGCCTATGTCTCGCCCAAGACCGGCCGCGCCGTGTCGCGCTTGGCCGCCGGGCCCTACAAGGAGAAGCTGCTCGAGCTGCCGGCGTTTCTGTCCACCGGCGGGTTGCCGTCGGACGACGATCAACTGCGCAAAGGCCTTGATTTGACGGGTTATTTCCTCGAACGCCACGTGTTTTGGCCGCACAACAAGCCCTTGCCTGCCGCGCGGTCGAGATTTATGGAAACGCTCCAGCGCTAGAATCAACAAGGGCTGCGGCTTGAACCGTGGCCGGTCCCCCTCGAATACGGCCCGCAAGTCCGGTAGATGGCAAAACGCAACAACGTCGTTCCGCTGGCGGTGGTCAAGCCGGTGCAATTCGGACAGGCGCTCCGCGAGCGTTACCTGTCCTACGCGTTGTCGACCATCATGGCCCGCTCGCTGCCCGACGTGCGCGACGGGCTGAAGCCGGTCCATCGCCGCCTGCTCTACGCCATGCGCCAGTTGCGGCTCGACCCCAACAGCGCCTTCAAGAAGAGCGCCCGCGTGGTCGGCGACGTGATCGGCCAGTATCACCCGCACGGCGACCAGTCGATTTACGATGCGCTGGTCCGTCTCGCCCAGGAATTTGCCGCGCGCTATCCGCTGATCGAGGGCCAGGGCAATTTCGGCAATATCGACGGCGATAACCCGGCTGCCATGCGCTACACCGAGGCGCGGCTTACCGAAGTCGCCGAGGCGCTGCTGGCCGGCATCGACGAGAACGCCGTCGACTTCCGGCCCAACTACGACGGCTCGACCGAGGAGCCGGTCGTGCTGCCCGGTGGCTTTCCCAACCTTTTGGCCAACGGCGCCGCCGGCATCGCCGTCGGCATGGCGACCTCGATCCCGCCGCACAATGCCGGCGAGCTCTGCGACGCTCTGCTGCACCTGATCCGTACGCCCAACGCCCGCATCGACACCCTGGTCGACCTGGTCAAGGGGCCGGACTTCCCGACCGGCGGCGTGCTGGTCGAGCCGCGCGAGTCCATGCTCGAGGCCTACAAGACCGGCCGCGGCGCCTTCCGTCTGCGCGCGCGCTACCAAGTCGAGCCGCTGCCGCGCGGCCAGTACCGCATCGTCGTCACCGAAATCCCCTACCAGGTCCAGAAGGGCAAGCTGATCGAGCGCATCGCCGAGATCATCAACGCCAAGAAGCTGCCGATCCTCGAGGACGTGCGCGACGAATCGGCCGAGGACGTGCGCGTCGTGCTCGAGCCCAGGACCGGCAACGTGCCGGCCGAGCTCTTGATGGAGCAGCTGTTCCGGCAGACCGATCTCGAAATCCGCTTCCCGCTCAACCTCAACGTCCTCGACAAGGACAACACGCCCCGGGTCATGGACCTGCGCGAGGCGCTGCAGGCCTTCCTCGACCATCGGCGCGAAGTGCTGGTGCGGCGCTCGACCTTCCGGCTGGCCGCGATCGAGCGCCGGCTGGAAATCCTCGACGGCTACCTGATCGCCTATCTCAACCTCGACCGGCTGATCAAGATCATCCGCGAGGAGGACGAGCCCAAGCCCAAGATGATCAGGGCTTTCAAGCTCAGCGACCTGCAGGCCGAGGCGATTCTCAACATGCGCCTGCGCGCGCTGCGCCGGCTCGAAGAGTTCGAGATCAAGGGCGAGCACAAGAAGCTCACCGCCGAGCGCAAGGAGCTGAAGGCGCTCCTGAAGGACGAGAAGATCCAGTGGAACAAGATCGCCGACGAGGTCAAGGAGACCAAGGACAAGTTCGGCGGCAAGACGGTGCTCGGCAAGCGCCGTACCGAGCTCGCCGACGCGCCGGCCGAGGTCGAGCATGCGGTCGAGGATTTCGTCGAGCGCGAGCCGATCACCGTGGTGTGCTCCGAAAAGGGCTGGATCCGCGCCGCCAAGGGCCATCTCGACGACAAGGCCGCGGCCGAACTGAAATACAAGGAAGGCGACGGGCCGCGCTTCGCCGTCCATGCCCAGTCGACCGACAAGATCCTGGTGTTCGCCACCAACGGCCGCTTCTACACGCTGGGCTGCGACAAGCTGCCGAGCGCGCGCGGCCACGGCGAGCCGATCCGGCTGATGATCGAGCTTTTGAACGAGCAGGACATCGTGCAGCTCGAAGTGCTGAAGGGCGGCCGCAAGTTCCTGGTCGCCTCGGACGCCGGCCGCGGCTTCATCGTGCCGGAAGACGAAGTCGTGGCGCAGACCAAGAACGGCCGACAGGTCCTGAATCTGGCCGACCGGGAGAAGGCCCAGACCTTCGCGATCGTTCCCGAGGGTGCGGACTCCGTGGCGGCGCTGAGCGAAGGCCGCAAGCTCCTGATCTTCCCGCTCGAGCAGGTTCCCGAAATGGGCCGCGGTCGCGGCGTGCTGCTGCAGAAATCCAAGGCCGACCGGCTGTCCGATGCGCAGGCCTTCCGGCTCGACGACGGCCTGCCGTGGTCCAACCGCGTCATCCCCGCCAGCGAGCTGAAATTCTGGCGCGGCGAGCGCGCCCAGGCGGGCCGCATGCCCGAAAAAGGCTGGCCGCGCGCCAAGCGCTTCAAGGATTGATCGAATGGACCTGACGCTGCTGTGGAAGACGGTGCTGATCGGCATCGTCGAGGGCATCACCGAGTTCCTGCCCGTCTCCTCGACCGGCCACATCATCCTGGCCGAGGAGCTCCTCCACTTCGAGGGATCGCCCGGCAAGGTCTTCGAGATCGTCATCCAGCTCGGCGCCATCCTCGCGGTATGCGTTCTCTACCGCGTCAAGATCTGGAACACCGTGACCGGCGTGGTGCGGCGTGAGCCCATCGCCATGCACTTCGCCGCGGCCGTCATCGTCGCCTTCCTGCCGGCCGCCGTGGTCGGCGTCGCCGCCCACAAATACGTCAAGGCGATGCTCGACAGTCCGGCGGTCGTGGCGGTCGCGCTGATCGTCGGCGGCTTTGCCATCCTGATCATCGAGCACTTCGCGCAGCGACCGCGCGTCAAATCGGTCGACGCCATCGATCTCAAGACGGCGCTGTTCGTCGGCGTCTGCCAGTGTCTGGCCATGATCCCCGGCGTATCGCGCTCGGGCGCCACCATCATGGGCGCGCGGGTTCTTCGCGTGGACCGTGCAACTGCCGCCGAATTTTCCTTCTTCCTGGCCATTCCCACCATGATCGGCGCGACGGTCTACGATCTCTACATGAACTGGTCGACGCTCGACTGGCAGGGCAGCGGCTTGATCGCCGTGGGCTTCGTCACGGCGTTCCTTTCTGCCCTGATCGTGGTCGGCGCCTTCGTGCGCTTCATCAGCCGGCACGGCTTCGGCGTCTTCGCCTGGTACCGCATTGCAGCGGGCGCCCTGGCGCTCGCCCTATTGCTCATGCGTTGAAAACCGCAAGGCTTTGGAAAGCCTGCCGAAACCGCCGCTTGGGCGGGGCTTCTTGTGGGCTGGAAAGACGCGCCCAACGTCCTTTTCATCGCCAATACGCTATGCCATAAACCGGCCGCCGCCGCGCAGGCGGCTCGCGTTGTCAACGCGTTCAAAAAGCAAAGTCTGGAGGGAGTTTTCTCGATGCAACGTCGCAAGTTCCTGCACACTGCCGGTGTTGGCGGTGCAGCGGCCGTCACGGCGGGCACGCTCGCCGCGCCGGCCATTGCCCAGTCAATGCCCGAGCTCAAGTGGCGGCTCGCCTCGAGCTTCCCCAAGTCGCTCGACACGATCTATGGCGCCGGCGAGTACTTCGCCAAGCGTGTCGCGGCGCTGACCGACAACAAGTTCCAGATCCGCGTATTCGCGGCCGGTGAGATCGTTCCCGGCCTGCAGGTCGTCGACGCCGTCCAGAACGAGACGGTCGAATGCGGCCACACCGCCTCCTACTACTACGTCGGCAAGGACCCGACCTTCGCCTTCGACACGGCGGTGCCGTTCGGCCTGAACACGCGCCAGCACAATGCCTGGGTCCTGCAAGGCGGCGGGCTCGAGCTGATGCGCGAGTTCTACAAGGACTACAACATGACGTCCTTCCTGATGAGCAACACCGGCGCCCAGATGGGCGGCTGGTGGCGCAAGGAGATCAAGTCGCCCGAGGACATGAAGGGCGTGAAGATGCGCATCGGCGGCTACGCCGGCCAGGTCATGGCCAAGCTCGGCGTGATCCCCCAGCAGCTTGCCGGCGGCGACATCTATCCGGCGCTCGAGAAGGGCACCATCGATGCCTGCGAATGGGTCGGCCCGTACGACGACCAGAAGCTTGGCTTCAACAAGGTGACGCAGTACTACTACTATCCCGGCTGGTGGGAGGGCAGTGCAGCGCTGTCGCTCTATGTCGGGCTGAAGGCGTGGGATGCCCTGCCGGCCTTGTACAAGGAAGCCATCGCCAGCGCCTGCGCCGACGCCAACACCTGGTCGGTGTCCAAGTACGACGTCCAGAACCCGAAAGCGCTGCGCGAGCTGGTGGCGGGCGGCACGAAGTTCCTGCCGTTCCCGCAGTCGGTGATGGAGGCGTCGTTCAACGCCGCCAACGAGCTCTATACCGAGACGGTGGCCAAGAACCCCAAGTTCAAGAAGGTCTACGATTCGTGGAAGCCGTTCCGCAGCGAGGAGGTCCTGTGGTTCCGCGTCGTCGAGAACACCTTCGACAACTTCATGGCCCGCCAGTCGGCGAACAACAAGCTCTGACGGCCAGAACCGGCCGTCCGGTGGAAAAGCCCCGCTTCGGCGGGGCTTTTTCTTTGCCGGATGCTTTACCAGGGCCGACCTTCCGTGGCAGGCTGATTCCGCCGAGTGGAATCAACGCTCTGCAAACAAAAAACGTCCGTGGGAGGACACCATGCAACGTCGCAAGTTCCTGCGCTCCGCCGGCATCGGCGGTGGCGCAGTTGTCGCTGCCGGCACGCTTGCCGCACCCGCAATTGCCCAATCGATGCCCGAGCTCAAATGGCGACTGACGTCGAGCTTTCCCAAGTCGCTCGATACTCTCTACGGTGCGGGCGAGGCGCTGACGAAGTACGTCGCCGAGATGACCGACAACAAGTTCCAGATGCGCATCTTTGCGGCGGGCGAGATCGTGCCTGGCCTGCAGGTGCTCGACGCGGTGCAGAACGGCACCGTGGAAATCGGTCACACCGCCGGCACCTACTATGTCGGCAAGGATCCGACGTTCGCCTTCGATACCGCCATTCCGTTCGGCACCAACTCGCGCCAGCAGGACGCCTGGATGAACTGGGGCGGCGGCCGCGAGCTGATGAGCGAGCTCTACAAGACCTACAACGTCCACGGCATCGTCTGTGGCGGCACAGGCGCCCAGATGGGCGGGTGGTTCCGCAAGGAGATCAAGACCATAGACGACATGAAGGGATTGAAGTTCCGCATCGCCGGCATCGCCGGGCTGGTGGTCAACCGTGTCGGCGGCGTGGCCCAGCAGATCGCCGGCGGCGATATCTATCCGGCGCTCGAAAAGGGCACGATCGACGCGGCCGAATGGGTTGGTCCCTACGACGACCAGAAGCTCGGTTTCAACAAGATCACGCAATACTACTACTATCCCGGTTGGTGGGAGGGCGGCCCACAGCCGTCCGTCTACGTCAATCTGGAGAAATGGAACCAGCTGCCCAAGGCCTACAAGGCCGTGATCGAGGCAGGTTGTGTCCGGGCGAAGGAATGGATGATCTCCAAGTACGACGCCGAAAATCCCAAAGCGTTGCGCGAGCTGGTATCTTCGGGCACCAAGCTGATGCCCTTCCCGCAGCCGGTAATGGAGGCGTGCTTCAACGCCTCCAACGACATCTGGGCTGAAATCTCGGCAAAGAACCCGCAGTTCAAGAAGGTCTATGACTCGTGGCGGCCGTTCCGCAACGAGGAGATCCTGTGGTTCCGCGTCTGCGAGAACACCTTCGACACCTTCATGGCCCGCATGTCGGCGGCCAACAAACTATAGAAACCAATTGAGGGGGACATCATGCAACGTCGCAAATTCCTGACAACCGCCGGCGTCGGCGCGGCTGCCACGGCGGTCGCCGCACCGGCGCTCGCGCAAAGCATGCCGGAAGTGAAATGGCGTCTGACGTCGAGCTTTCCCAAGTCGCTCGATACGCTGTGGGGCGGCGCCGAGCTGTTCAGTCGGCGGATCGGCGAGATCACCGACGGCAAGTTCCAGATCCGCATCTTCGCCGCGGGCGAGATCGTGCCCGGCTTGCAGGTCCTCGACGCGGTGCAGAATGGCACCGTCGAGATCGGCCAGACCGCCGCCTACTACTATGTCGGCAAGGACGTCACCTTCACCTTCGACACCGCCGTGCCGTTCGGCCTCAACAGCCGCCAGCATGTGGCGTGGTGGATGTTTGGCGGCGGCCGCCAGCTGATGGACGAGTTCTACAAGGACTACGGCGTGGTCGGTCACTTGATGGGCGGCACCGGCGCGCAGATGGGCGGCTGGTACCGCAAGGAGATCAAGACGACCGAGGATCTCAGGGGATTGAAGTTTCGCGTCGGCGGCTTCGCCGGCCAGATCCTGACCAAGCTTGGCGTGATCCCCCAGCAGCTTGCCGGCGGCGACATCTATCCGGCGCTCGAGAAGGGCACCATCGATGCCGCCGAGTGGGTCGGCCCGTACGACGACGAGAAGCTCGGCTTCAACAAGATCGCGCCCTACTACTACTATCCCGGTTGGTGGGAAGGCACCGGCATGGGCACCGCCTACATCAACGCCAAAGCCTGGCAGTCACTGCCGCCGATCTACCAGAAGGCCATCGAGATGGCGGCCAACGAGGTCACGTTGTGGATGCTGGCGAAGTATGACGATGGCAACCCGGGTGCGCTGCGCCGTCTGGTGGTAGGCGGGACCAAGCTGCTGCCGTTCCCGACCGCGGTGCTCGAGGCTTGCTACAATGCGGCGCAGGAAACCTACGCCGAGATCTCGGCCAAGAATCCCAAGTTCAAGAAGATCTACGATCAATGGAAGCCCTATCGCGCCGAGCAGATCCTGTGGTCGCGCGTCGCCGAAGGCGGCTTCGACAGCTTCATGGCCCGCATGCACGGCGCCGGAAAGGTCTGATCGGCGGTGTGGAATCGGATGGGGACCCCGCTTCGGCGGGGTCTCTTTTTTGCCGCGTCGGCGGCTTTTCAAAGCCAATTCTGCATGTCAGTGTCCGGCCGCTAACGGGGGCCGTGTGGGCGTCCGTAGGGAGGACACAGAGAGATGAAGCGTAGAAAATTCATTAAAACCGCGGGCGTGGGTGCCGCGGGTGTTGCCGCCACGACGGCCGTCGCGGCGCCGGCCATTGCGCAGAGCATGCCGGAAGTGAAATGGCGTCTGACGTCGAGCTTCCCCAAGTCGCTCGACACGCTCTATGGCGGCTCCGAGGTGTTCGCCAAGATGTGCGGTGAGATGTCCGACGGCAAGTTCCAGGTCCGCGTCTTCGCCGCCGGCGAGATCGTCCCGGGCCTGCAGGTCGCCGATGCTGTGCAGAACGGCACCGTCGAGGCGGGGCAGACCGCGGCCTACTACTACTTCGGCAAGCATCCGAACTTCGTGTTCGAGACCGGCCTGCCGTTCACCATGAACCAGCGCCAATACTACGCTTGGCTCTATTTCGGCGGCGGCCACGAGCTGATCAACGACTTCTACAAGGAGTACAACTTCCGCTCCTTCGCCTTCGGCGGCACGGGGTGCCAGATGGGTGGCTGGTTCCGCAAAGAGATCAAGACGATGGAGGACATGAAGGGCCTGAAGTTCCGCGTCGGCGGCTTCGCCGGCCTGATCCTCGAGCGGCTCGGCGTCGTGCCGCAGCAGATCGCCGGCGGCGACATCTATCCGGCGCTGGAAAAGGGCACGATCGACGCCTGCGAGTGGGTCGGTCCGTACGACGACGAGAAGCTCGGCTTCAACAAGGTTGCCAAGTACTACTACTATCCCGGCTGGTGGGAAGGCGCCTCGGTCGGCTCGATCTACATCAACAATGCCGCCTGGGAGAAGCTGCCCAAGCAGTACCAGGCGATGGTCGAGACCGCGGCCGGCCTTGTCACCGCCTGGATGGTGCCGAAGTACGATGCCGGCAACCCGGCGGCGCTGCGCCGCCTGGTGGCGTCGGGCACCGAGTTCAGGCCGTTCCCGCGCGCCGTGCTCGAGCCCTGCTTCGCCGAGGCCTACAAGTACTACGATGAGCTGGCGGCCAAGGATCCGAAGTTCAAGAAGATCTACGACAGCCTGAAGGCGTTCCGCGCCGACCAGAACCTGTGGTTCCGCGTCGCCGAGAACTCTTTCGACAACTTCAACTTCTCGATGTCGGCTCAAGGTCGCTAGACGACATCGATCGTAAACAAGAAGCCCCGCCGGAAACGGCGGGGCTTTTTGCTGGGCGCTCCGTATGAAAGGACCTTACTTGAAGATCGGCGGCGCGGAGTCCTCGCTTGGCGGCGCCTGGATCTCGATCTTGATCTTGCTCGGGTCGACATTGCTCGGCGCATCGAGGAAGTAGGTCACCGACTGCGGCAAGGCGATCACGATCACCACCATGATCAGCTGCAGGATCACCCACGGGATCGAGCCCCAGTAGATGTCCGAGCTTTTCACCTCCTTGGGCGCCACGCTGCGCAGGTAGAAGAGGGCGAAGCCGAACGGCGGATGCATGAACGAGGTCTGCACGTTGACGCACAGCATGACGCCGAACCAGATCAGCGCCGCATCGTGGCCGACCACCGGCTCGAGGATCTTCTGCGCCACCGGCGCCAGCATCGGCACGATGATGAAGGCGATCTCGAAGAAGTCGAGGAAGAAGGCCAGGAAGAAGACGAACAGGTTGACGACGACCAGGAAGCCCCAGACGCCGCCCGGCAGGTTCGACATCAGGTGCTCGACCCACCGGTTGCCGTCGACGCCCTGGAAGGTGATCGAAAAACAGGTCGCGCCGACCAGGATGAAGGCCACCATCGCGGTGATGCGCATCGTCATCTGGAAGGCCTGGACGATGAGGTCGCGCAGGTCCTTGACCTGCCAGGCGCGCCAGCACAGCCAGATGATCGAGGCGAACATGATGGTGAAAGCGAGCGTGAACGGCGGCGACTTGAAGTAGCCGGCGGTCGCGATCAGGGTGCCGATGATCGCCGCGGCGCAGCCACCGTAGAAGGCCCACTTGTCGAAACGCGTGAGCGGCGCATTGCGCACCACGGCCAGCACGATGGCGCCGATGGTGCCCATGGCGCCGGCTTCGGTCGGCGTCGCCAGGCCCATCATGATCGTGCCGAGCACCAGGAAGATCAGCACCGCGGCCGGAATGATGCCCCAGGCGCATTTGATCAGCAGCGGCTTGCCGAACAGGGTGCGCGGCACCGGCGGCATGGCGTCCGGCTTCACGATGCCGAGGTAGAAGGTGTAGGCGGCGAACAGCGCGATCTGCAGGAGCGACGGCCCCCAGGCGCCGAGATACATGTCGCCGACCGAGCGGCCGAGCTGGTCGGCCAGCACGATCAGCACCAGCGACGGCGGCACCAGCTGGGTGATGGTGCCCGAGGCCGCCAGCACGCCGGTGGCGTAGCGCATGTCGTACTTGTAGCGCAGCATCACCGGCAGGGTGATCATCGCCATGGCGATGACCTGTGCCGCCACGGTGCCGGTGATGGCGCCCAGGATGAAGCCGACGATGATCGTCGAATAGCCGAGCCCGCCCCTGACCGGGCCGAAAAGCTGGCCCATCGATTCGAGCATGTCCTCGGCCAGGCCACATTTCTCCAGGATCGCGCCCATGAAGGTGAAGAACGGGATGGCCAGCAGCAATTCGTTGGACAGGATGGAGCCGAACACGCGGCCCGGGATGGCCTGCATGAAGGCCATCGTGAAGTAACCCATCTCGATCGACATGAAGCCGAAGAAGAAGCCGACCGCGGCCAGCGAGAACGCCACCGGATAGCCGATGATCATGAAGACCACGAGGCCGCTGAACATGAAGGGCGGCATCCACTCGAGAGGGATAATCATTGCTGCGGCCTCTCGTAGTGCGCTTCGAGGCTGTCGACCGGATAGTCGTTGAGGAAGGCCACGCGCTTGATCAGTTCGGAAATGCCCTGCAGCGCCAGCAGCGCGAAGCCGACCGGCGGCACCAGCTTGATCGGCCAGCGTAAGAGGCCGCCGGCGTTCGAGGAATGCTCGTTGACGTCGAAGGACTGGATGAAGAACGGCCAGCTCAGCCACGCCAGGATGGCGCAGGTCGGCAGCAGGAAGATCAGCGTCCCCAGGATATCGATCCACAGCTGGCCGCGCCGGCTCAGCGTCATGTACAACAGGTCGACGCGCACATGCTCGTTACGCTTCAGCGTGTAGGCGGCGCCGAACATGACGATCACCGCGAACATGTACCATTGGATTTCCAGCCAGGCGTTCGAGCTGGTGTCGTAGGCATAGCGGACCATGGCGTTGCCGCCGCTGACGATGCAGGCGAGCAGCACCAGCCAGTTGCAGACCACCCCGATCTTTTCGTTAAAAGCGTCGACGAGCGCGCTGAAGGACAGCAAGAGGCGCATCCATCTCCCCCGTGCGAGTTCTTGTTGTCGGACCCCCGTCCTCGCCAACAGGGCGCTTCCTCATAACGCGGCGTGCGAAACCACGCTAGCGTTGAAACTGTCCCGGCCGAGGCGGGGGTGCGTCAAGTCGCTCCACCCCAGCGCGGGGGTTACCCCGCGCGATTCGCGGCTGCCTAGGCGGTGGGCAGTTCCATCCACCCTT
>WNFE01002187.1_pt1 | contig 14377 bp, 10 predicted proteins | sample 5400451 | NCBI WGS metagenome assembly WNFE01 (sample SAMN13153344, study PRJNA577476) | soil metagenome | isolation source: 200 cm saprolite under Douglas fir tree site 2 hole 2 | place: USA:California | collected 2015-04-18 | reverse complement strand
CATCGTCTTCGTCGTAGTCGTCATGCCAGCCCCGGCGCCGGTATCCGTAGCCCTCATCGGCCGGGAACGCGCCGTGCGTCGTCTTGACGTCGGCGAGCGCGAGGACGGCCTCGCACCCTGTCCGCTCGGCCGCGATCCGCAACAGGGACACGCGGCTCGCGTCCGCGCCTTTCAGCCGCCGCCAGTTCAGCCCGCGGGGCGTGTACTCGTGGTCGAGCAGGTAGACCAGCCGGTTCGGCGGGTCGGTCGCGGGTCCGCCGTAATAGCGGGGCACCGGCGTGCTGAAGTGCTCACGGAGCAGGCCCGCCAGTTCGGCGACAGTTCCGTCGTCGCCCTCCGGGCGGCCGGTGTCGCCGTGCAGCAGCAGGTTATACGTGAGCGTGATCCGGTAGCCCGACGTCACCTTGAGAACCTCGTGCCGGCAGCCGGCGTAGAAGGCGACCAGCGACAGCGCCGTCTTCGACCCCCGGTAGGCCTTCCACTCCTCGTTGTGCCCCACCATCAGCTCGCCGCCCGCGTAGCTGGACGGCAGCGTCACCACCAGGGTCCCGACCATCGAGTCGTCTTTCTCGGAGTCCTGGTGGGCGAGGAAGAACTGCATCGGCTCATAGACCAGGAGGGAGTGAAGATCGGCAGCCAGCTCGGCAGCGTTCGGTAGTCCTAGCTCTTCTTTTACCGTCGCGAGGATGACCTTCAGCATGCCGTCGTTCCACTCGGCGCCGACGAGGTGTTTCGGGATCTCCCACGTGTCGCGGACGTCCGGGTCGCTCAGCGTCTCCTCGCCGCGGCGGTGCCACGTCCAGATTCTGACAGGCGGGTAGCGCTGCGGCCTCACGGGCAGCATAGTGGCGAAAGGCCCAAACCTGGCCCTCTGCAGGGGTCCAGTGGGCAAGATAGCTTAATGAGCCCACCCTGGCCGCTGCTTAAGCGGCATCGGATCTGTTGCCTGATGGCGTTTCCATTTCGCTCGCGGCACGCGCTTGCACACTGTGCGGTGTCATCGTCATCTCGCCGAGCGTGGTGATGGCACTGGCTCCAGCGGGTCAGATCCTGCTTACTGTGGCCTTAGTGCCCTGATGCCCTCCAGCGACGCTGCCCCGCGGAGCGGCCGGGACCGGGTGGCTGTGCCCGCGCTCACCTGGCTGAAGATCACCGATCCGGACGACTGGCTTCCCGAGGTCCGGACCGGGACTGACCTGCGCGTGCTGCTGCCCGAGGGCGATCGGTTCGCGATCTTGGCGGAGAAACTGGAGGGCATGGGCGCCCAGGTACGGCGCGCTAGGTACCTTGTGGAGGACGAGGCCATCACGGCCCCCGTTGGTGTGCCGGGCCACCGGAAGCTCGTGGCCAGCAGCCGCCTCTGCCGACTGAGCCAGCCATCACGGGGCTCGCTGACCGAGGTGACTGGCGCTGCCGCCGCGGCCGCGCGGGACGCGTTCGACATCCTCTGGGAGGACCACACGACTGTTGCTCCGCTGCCCCCGCATGGAACGCCGGTCGAGGGAACAGTCCCGCCGGACTTGGTGCGTTTCCTGCCGTTCCGGGCGCTGAACCCGGCGCAGGCCGAGGCTTTGCCACACGTCTTCGGGCATGAGGAGAACCTCCTGGTGGTCGCGCCTACGGGGGCGGGCAAGACGGTGATCGGGATGGCTGCCGCGTTGCGCACCGTAGTACAGCAGGGCCGCAAGTCGGCATGGCTGGTGCCGCAGCGCTCGCTGACCGATGAGCTGGACCGCGAACTGGCCAGCTGGCGCGGTCACGGGCTGCGGGTCGAGCGGCTGTCCGGCGAGCGCGCCGTGGACATCGCCCGCATTCACGATGCTGACCTATGGATTGCCACCACCGAGAAGTTCGAGGCCATCTGCCGGGCGTCCGCATTCCGGGAAGCGCTGGCCGAGGTTGGATCGCTGGTGGTGGATGAGATCCACATGCTGGGCGATCCCGCCCGCGGGCCGGTGCTGGAGGCGCTGCTGGCCCGGGTACGCGACGGCGGGACTCCGGCCAGGATCGTCGGGCTGTCGGCCACCATCGCCAATGCCGGGCAAATCGCCGGCTGGCTTCGCGCCAGGCTGCTGCGGGTCACCTGGAGGCCGAGCCGCCTCACCTGGCAACTGCCGGCTATCCCGGCCAACCCCGACTTTGCGGTGACCGAGGCGGCGCGTACCCGGCTGGCGTCTGCCATCACGGCCGAGGTCACCCAGGACGGGGGCAGCGTCCTCATCTTCTGCGGCAGCAAGCGCAACGTGCGCCGGACCGCCCTGGTGATCGCGGCCAGCCGGGGAGCAGACGTCTCGGGCGTGCGCCCGGACAACCTGGCACGGCTGCAGCAGGTCTGCCGCCAGGCCCGGATCAGGCTGCACTATCAGGGATGGGAGTACCGCCAGGAAGCTGAGCAGGCGTTCCGGAGCCGGGAAGCGGACGTCCTCGTGGCGACTTCGACGGTGGCCGCTGGCGTGAACCTTCCGGCCCGCGCGGTGGTGGTCCAGGACACGCTGGCCGGCCTGGAAGATCTTGACGTGGGGACGGTCCAGCAGATGTTCGGCCGGGCCGGGCGGATCGGGGCCGGCGAGGATCAGGGCTGGGCCTTCATGATCGTCGATGAGCACGAGCGGGCCGACTGGCAGTCGCGGCTGGTCAGCGGGCACACAGTGAACTCACGTATTCAGGACAGCCTGCCCGAGCAGCTGCTGAGTGAAACAGTGCAGCAACTTGTGGGCTCGCAGCGGCAGGCCGAGCAGTGGTGGGTGCAGACGCTCGCGTTCCACCAGGGACAGCGGAGCGTGCGCCCGCTCAACCGCGCCATCCAGTTCCTGGTGTCGGCTGGAATGCTGACCCCTAGTCCGGTGCGGCCCTCTGGAGACCGCGGGCTGGTTCCGACCGAACTGGGCCGGCTGACTGCGCGGCTCATGGTTTCCCCGGTCATCTGTGATGGCCTGCGGCACGCACTGGCCTGGGCACCGGTGCCGGCCGGTCCGGAAGAGGCTGAGGAACTGCTCGCTGAAACCCTCGCCGCGCTGCTGCCGAAGCTGGCCCAGGCCAGCGCGGGCGATGGCGCCAAGGCGGCGGTTGCCCGCCTCCTGGCCGCCCGTGGCCATGTCGGCCCGCGGGCGCGCCGGCAGGCGCAGGGCGCCGGGCCGGGTGGCGGGTCGCAGCGAGGTGACCTGGCCCGTGCCGCGCTGCTCGCGGTGGCCAACTCGCCGGAAGCGTTCCGCCCGGGTGTCCGGCAGATCGGCGGTATCCCGTACGGGGCGATGTACCCGGTCCTGGAAGAGGTGCCCCGGTACCTGCACTGGCTGGCCAGCCAGGGCCTGTTCGGCACGGTCCATCCGTGGTGCGCGATCGTGGCTGCGGACCTGGAACGGCGCATCACCTGGCGGATGCTGCAGCCCGCGCGCGGTGCGGGCCGTCTGCTCTGGGCCTGCGAGCAGATGGCCACCCCGGCCCATGCCCTGCAGGCGGTACCGCAACTGTGGGCAGCGGCCCAGGCGCGGGGATACACCAGCCCAGACTGGCCGGTGGCTGGCAGGCCCCAGCAATGTCACCTCGACAGCGCCGGGTACCGGGCGCTGCTGCGGGAACGCGCGACCGAAAGCACCATCGAGACCGGCGGCGGGCAGGTGCGTGCGGCCGGCCCGACAGGTTCCGTGCTGGCCGTCTGGGCTGGGAAGACCTACCTCCTCACGCCCATCCGGCGGGGCCATGCGATAACCGGGCAGCCTTCCCCGGCCGCGGGTGCGCCAGGAGCGGCGGTATTCACCTGGCGCGGCGACTACCGCGCTACTGGCTGGCTGGCCGCCTACACCCAGATGCCAGGCTGACGGCAGGATGTCCGATGTGACGAGCACGTCCCAGGCCAGGCCCGGCCCGCCGGTCGAGTCGGTGCTTGAGGCGGTCCTGGAGCGCGTGACGTACGCGAACGAGGAGACCGGTTACACGATCGCCCGGGTAGCGACGGAGCGCATCGGCCCCGACCTGCTGACCGTGGTTGGTCCGCTGCTGGGCGCTCAGGTCGGGGAGAGCCTGCGGCTGACCGGCCGCTGGACCTCCCATCCCCGCTACGGCCGGCAGTTCGAGGTCCAGTCCTACACGACGGTCCTTCCCGCCACCATTCAGGGAATTCGCCGCTACCTGGGTTCCGGGATGATCAAGGGCATCGGCCCGGTGATGGCTGAGCGGATGGTGGCTCATTTCGGGACGGACATCCTGCGGGTCATCGAGGAAGAGCCGCAGCGCCTCGTCGAGGTGCCGGGGGTCGGGCCCAAGCGCACCAAGCTCGTCGCCGACGCGTGGGAGGAGCAGAAGGCGATCAAGGAGGTGATGGTCTTCCTCCAGGGGGTCGGGGTGTCTACCTCCCTGGCCGTACGCATCTTCAAGAAGTACCGCGATTCCGCCATCAGCGTGGTCCGCAGCGAGCCGTACCAGCTGGCCGCGGACGTGTGGGGGATCGGATTCAAGACCGCCGACACGATCGCCCGCGCAGTCGGCATCCCGCACGACAGCCCGGAGAGGATCAAGGCTGGCCTACAGTACACCCTGTCGGAGGCGGCCGACGACGGGCATTGCTTCCTGCCCGCGCCCAACCTGCTCACTGAGGCCGCGAAAATTCTAGACGTCGCCCGAGAGATGATCACTCCTTGCCTTAACGAACTAGCCGCCGATGAAGGAGTGGTCCGCGAGGCCGTTCCGCTGGGCGACCACGAGGTGCCCGCTGTTTATCTTGTGCCTTTCCATCGCGCCGAGTGTTCCCTGGCCTCCGGGCTGCGGGATTTGCTGCACGCCGAGCAGGACCGGATGGCGGCGTTTCAGCGGATGGACTGGGACCAGGCGCTGACCTGGCTGCACGGCAGGACTGGCGCTGACCTCGCGCCTGAACAGGAGGCGGCGGTGCGGCTGGCGCTGACCGAGCGGGTCGCGGTGCTGACCGGGGGGCCCGGCTGCGGCAAGAGCTTCACGGTTCGCTCGATCGTGGAACTGGCCAGGGCCAAGAAGGCGAAAATCGTGCTGGTCGCGCCGACCGGGCGGGCCGCCAAGCGGCTGGCTGAACTCACCGGGCACGAGGCTGCCACGGTGCACCGGCTGCTCCAGCTTCAGCCGGGCGGCGACGCGAAATATGACCGCGACAACCCGCTGGACGCCGATCTCGTCGTGGTGGACGAGTCCTCCATGATCGACCTGGTCCTCGCGAACAAGCTTGTCAAGGCCGTGCCCCGGGGCGCCCACCTGCTGCTCGTCGGCGACGTGGACCAGCTCCCGTCGGTCGGCGCCGGTGAAGTGCTGCGCGATCTGCTCGCTGCCACCGGCACGATCCCCAGGGTCCGCCTGACGAAGATCTTCCGGCAGGCCCAGGAATCCGGGATCGTGGTCAACGCCCACCGGGTCAACGCCGGGTCGCCGCCCCGGCTGCGCGGCTTTCCGGATTTCTTCTGGTTCACCTGCGAGGACACCGAGGAGACGGCCGCGCTGACGGTCGACATCGTGGCGCGCCGCATCCCGCATCGCTTCGGCATGGACCCGCGCCGCGACGTCCAGGTGCTGACGCCGATGCACCGCGGACCGGCCGGGGCGGGCAATCTCAACACACTTCTGCAGGAGATGCTCACCCCGCATGAGGAAGGACGGCCCGAGCGCCGCTATGGCGGCCGCGTGTTCCGGGTCGGGGACAAGGTGACACAGCTGCGGAACAACTACGACAAGGGCACCGCCGGGGTCTTCAACGGAACCGTCGGCGTGGTCACCGGGATGTCCCTCGAAGACAGCAAGCTCACCGTGCTTACCGACGAAGACGAGAGCATTGACTATGCCTTCGACGAGCTCGATGAGCTCACGCATGCCTATGCTGCCACCATCCACCGCTCGCAGGGCAGTGAATACCCGGCCGTCATCATCCCGCTCACTACCGGCTCGTGGATGATGCTGCGGCGTAATCTGTTGTACACCGCCATTACCCGGGCCAAGAAGCTGGTCGTCCTCGTTGGTTCCCATCGCGCGCTGGCCGCCGCCGTGCGCACCCCAGGCGCTGGCCGCCGCCACACCGGCCTCACCCACCGCCTGGACGCAGAGCTTAGGGTCGCACAGCCTTGATGTGGCGCGCGATGGCTCTTATCTGATCGGCTTCCGGCAAATGGACGCAGCCGAACTCATGGCGGGTCGCCAGGCGTAGTTCTTCGTAGCGGAAAGGGGGTTGGGCGCCGGAGAGTATATCCCTGGAGCGTGGCTTACGGCCACGTGCGCCATCACGGAACCTGGGGTTGCGGATGTAGAGACTGAGGACGGTGCGGCCAGTCCAGGCATCGACCCTGAAAAGCGCGTCGGCGAGGGGATGAGCCCGGACGTCCAGGCCGGTGGCACGGAGCACCGCGATGGTGTACACCTCGCGGAGGAACGAATAATAAGCGATGCCGATCCGCCACCTGACAGCCTGCGCCGCGTGCGCGGGTGCATAGCCTTGCCGGCACGCACGTTCCCGGATCTGGCGGGCTGGGTCGCCGAGGGCTGCGCGGCCGGTCGGATCTTCTGCGCAAAAGCGGGCGAAATCCTGGAAGGTGGGCAAGCTGCCGAGTGTCTCTAGCGCCAGGTGCATGACGTGGGTGAAGGCGAAATCCGGGCGCCAGTCGACGACCGGCTGGACAGCCATGGCGGCATCTTTGCGAATGTCACCGAGTGGATGCTCGCTAGCTCCGCAGGTGACCTCTACGCGCGAGGGCTCCAGCCCGTACAGGACCCTAGTGGTATGTCGCATGACCGTACGCGGCACGTCCGGGCGCGCGGGATCCGCCCGCCATTGCTGCAGCAGCGCCCGTGCCCGCGATGTGACGGCGAAGGTGACGATCACCTCCCGTGAGGTCGTCTCCATAACCGTCCTCCCAGGTTGCCTGCGGGGCGGTAGCACCGGCCGATCACCCGCGTGAGCCGGGCGTGTTGGCTCTGACCATGGTCTGCCCCAAGTATCGGCCAGAATCGCATCATGTCGGCTTGGGGCTGGTATAGGCGGACTCTGCAGCAGTGCCGTAATGGCCTGGCGGCCCGTAGAGTCGTGTCTCGTGGCAGCGTCGTGGCGGGTGCGTGCGGTGCGCCTGCCGGACGGCGAGGCCATCTCCAGTTCACGATCACCGTCTGCTCACGGATCAACTTCGCGGAGTTCTTCTTATCGGGGATACCGCGGCTGTTCCTGCGCTGGTACTGCGGCACTGCCATGACCTGCCCTGACCGGCCGCGGGTGAGGTATGTGAAGAAGGACCAGGTCGGCTACGTCGTCCTCGACCGGCCGCATGTGCTGAATGCCATGGATCAGCGGATGCATGAGGAACTGGCGGTGATCTGGGATGACATCGAGAAGGACGACGACGTACGGGTCGCTGTCCTGACTGGTGGGGGGAAACGCTCCTTCTCTGTCGGGCAGGACCTGCACGAGCGCGCCCGGCTCAATCAGGAGGGCGCGCCGCCCACCACCTTCGGCAGCCGCGGTCAGCCCGGCTGGCCACGGCTGACCGAGCGTTTCGGCTTCTCCAAACCCATCGTCGCCCGCGTTCACGGTTACGCCTTCGGCGGAGGTTTCGAGCTTGCCCTGGCATGCGACGTCATCATCGCCTCCGATCAGGCGGTTTTCGCTCTGCCGGAAGCACAACTGGGCTTGGTTCCAGGGGCAGGCGGCGCCTTCCGGCTCGCGCGGCAGCTTCCTCTCAAGGTCGCGATGGGCTATTTGCTGACCGGCCGTCGTATCACCGCCGGTCACGCGATGAAGCTCGGGCTGGTCAACGAGGTCGTACCATTCGCCCAGCTGGACCAGGCCGTCGCCGAATGGACCAGTGACCTTATTCGCAGTGCTCCGCTGGCCGTACGAGCGATCAAAGAAGCGGTGTACCAGTCACTCGATATGTCGCTCGAGCAGGCCTTTACCGCCCGGTTCCGGTGGGAGGAGCGGCGCAGGCTGAGCCAGGATGCGGCCGAGGGCCCGCGGGCGTTCGCCGAGAAGCGCCAGCCCGTGTGGCGTGACCGCTGACCGCCCAGGTCCTGGTTATGCCGCCGGCCCGTTGCAGCTACGCGGAGCGGATCGCTACCGGCATCTGGCAGGTACTCCCTTACTCCAGGATCGCACGCTTGAAGCGCTAATGCAGGCGGTATGCCACGGTCGGACATATTCCGGCGATTAGACGTGGCCAGTTAAGATCTAAACGGCGGTCGCCTTTGATGCCGTTGTCCCCGGAAACGCACGACCGTGAGAACGCCCTTCCGCTCTCTGTCCTATCCCGGAGGCGTTCAACTGGTTCTGTGCCGAGGTTGAACGCGCCGACCGGCGGCCCCACAACGATTTGCTCACCCTTACAACTGGAGGAAACTGACGGTGAATACAGTTGCGGTAGATGTTATCGGCGATATCGGGCTGGTCATTGTAATCTCCACGTTGATCGGCGCCGTGGCCCGCCGCTGCGGGCAGCCAGCGGTCATCGGCCAGATACTGACGGGGCTGCTGCTCGGCCCGAGCTTGCTCGGGCGGCTGCCTGGCCACCTGACCGGCCATCTGTTCCCACACGTGGTGCTGCCGTCGCTGACAGCGCTCGCCCAAGTCGCCGTCGTCATCTTCATGTTCGCCGTGGGCTATGAGATCGACTTCAGGGCGCTGCGCGGACATGGGCGGGCAGTGCCGCTGGTGGCATCCTCCGCGCTTGCGGTGCCGATGGGCCTGGGAGTGGCGTTGGTGCTGCTGTTCCGGTCAGGCTTCGCTGCCATCGGCGAGCCGCACGAGGGTCATTCGTTCGTGTTGTTCATGGGCGTGGCGATGTCGATCACCGCAATGCCCGTGCTGGCGGCGATCGTCCGCGAACGCGGGCTCGCCGGGACCACCGCCGGTGTCACCGCGACGGCCGCAGCGGGAATCATGGACGTGCTGGCGTGGCTGGTGCTCGCCGCGGCGGTGATCGGCACCAGCCATTCTGGGCGATTCCCATGGCTTGTGACGCTGCTGCTGACCGGCTGCTTCGTGGCTGTGATGCTGGGCGTCGTGCGCCCGGCGCTGGCCTGGTGGACGGGCCGGAGCGAGTCAATCTTGTCAGATCCAGTACCTATAGCGTTCGCGCTCACCATGGGCAGCGCGTGGGTCACCGCGTCACTCGGCCTGCAGCCGGTGTTCGGCGGCTTCCTGGCGGGCCTGACGATGCGAGCCAGGGACGGCGCGCCGCATGTGGACGTGCTCCGCTCGATGGACCAAGCAGGGAACCTGCTGCTGCCGCTCTTCTTCGTCGTCACCGGGCTCTCGCTCAACGTCGGCACCGTGCACGGGGACGCTCTCATCCTGCTGGCGCTGATCTTCGTCATCGCCAGCGCGGGCAAGCTGGGACCCGCGTACGCGGCCTCCCGGGCGTGTGGGCTCGAGCCGCGCCAGTCCGCCACGATCGCCGCACTCGTGAACACCAGGGGCCTGACCGAGCTGATCGCGCTCAAGGTCGGGCTGGACGACGGCCTCATCAACCAGCGGCTGTATACCGTCCTCGTGCTGATGGCGCTGATTACCACGCTCATGACCGGTCCGCTACTGACGGCAATCCGTCCGGCTCGCGTGCCCCGACCAGTGGATACCGAACGGCTTACGAAAACGTAATTTGCTTAGAATTGACAGTGAATTCGAAGCGTCAGCCATCCCAGGACGTAATTCTCGGCCGCGCGGGGACCCGGCGAGGTGGACCCCCGGCGGGGTGCTGGTATTCGCCGGGCGCGCCGATGACCAGTGTCAAGATCCGCGGCGCCCGGGTCGAGCCCGGCGAGATCGGGGCCGTGCTGGCGGGCTGCCCGGGCGTGGCCCAGGCGGTCGTCGTGGCCCGCGAAGACAGCCCCGGCGACACGCGGCGGGCCGGATACGTCGTCCCCGCCGGCGACACCGACCGGGACGGGCTGGCCGCGCGAGCACGCCGCCGCCCGGCTGCATGGTCCCCTCAGCGGTGGTGGTGCTGGAGTCGTTGCCGCTGACGCCCAGCGGCACATCTCGACCGGGCCGCGCTGCCCGCCCCTGGTGGCGTCAAAGCGAAGCTTCCACGGCGTGGGTTGGCCGTCCAGCCGACCAGCCGTGTGTCGTGCGACGACTGTTTACTGCCGAGAGCACACGGCAAATAGTGTCATTCAGCGGTCGCCGCAACCTTTTCCTCAAGCATCAGGCGGCCGGTGCCCTTAAGCGTCGCTAGATCGATGTCGGCGATACAGCGGACGGGGTCGTCGTTCAGGATCAGGTTGCCCTCGACGTGCACGTTCCCGGTGCCGTTATCGAAGTCAGCCGCGCTGAGATCGGTGGCGTCGCGGTCCAAGGGGAAGCCAAGCTCGGTACCACCTCGTGTTTGGGTGAATTTGACTAGCACGTACCCCATCTCGCCGGTCCGGTTGCGGAGTTCTTCCACTGTGGGATCGGCCCCGCCCATGATAATCGGCTGGTCGACGCAGAGGCGCTCGGTCAATTCATTCATCAGTAACCTCTCGAGGATAGTGGTTGCTACCTGAATTCAGTCCGTCCGGCCGGAAAGGCCGAGGTCAGAGGTCATGAGGCTTATGCAGAACCCGCCATATCGTCCGTTTAGCTAGAGTTACATGACTGTAATTCTAGGCTTGGCGACACGCCGGGTCAGATCATAGCAAACGACCCCTCCCTCCAGTAGAACGGTGAATGCGAAAACCCCATTCACCAGAAGGAGAGGCCGTTGCAGTTCGATCGTATGTCAGGACTGGACGCTGAGCAACTCGACGAGCTGGAGGAACTGGTCAGCGAACTGCTGGAGGAGCCGTGGGACAAGGGAAACGGCCGCCCGAGAGACCTTACCTTGCGCGAGGCGCTCGTCGTTGCCAGCGGATACGCCCGCAATAACATCACCGAGGAAATGTGGGCGGTGATCTTCGGCGTGGATCAGTCCACGATCTCGCGGTACATCACGTTCATGACACCATTGATCGATAAGGCGACCGCGGAGTTCCGGCCATCCGCGGAGGAGGCAGCGGAGGCCACCAGGGGCGCGATCGCCCTGGTAGACGGCACCTTGTGGCCATGCTGGTCCTGGGCGGGTGAGCGCGAGCTATGGGCCGGGAAATACAAGACAACGGGACACGGATCGCTGATCATCACAAATCTCGCCGGGCATATCACCTTCGTATCCGAGCCGGTTCCCGGCAACCAGCACGACATGAAGAAGCTGAAAGGATCAGAATGCGAGACGATCCTCAAGCTGGCCGGTGACGTGATTGGCGACAAGGGATTCATCGGCACTGGTTACATCATTACCCCGGTCCGCAAGCCACAAGACCGCGACTTGTACATGCGCGAGCACGACTACAATAACCAGATCAGCTCCCTGCGTGCGCCGGTGGAGCGAGCAGTCGCCACACTGAAGACATGGCGGATTCTCTTTACTGATTACAGAAGGCCACTAAAAACCTTCTTGTCATCATTTCGGGCCGCTATAGGCCTGTACTTCTTCAAAGAGAGTTTTGCATAACCCTCCATGGATCTAAATAATTCACGTCGCGCCATAATTTACATAGGTTTCGCAGTGATCGGCAACGGATACGGCGCGACGCGCCTGGCACGAGCGGCCCTGCTTTGGCATTACCGGTAATGATGGTCGGGCCGCCGGATGCCTCCGCCGGGACAATCGGCCGCTGGCGCCGTTCAGCGGGCGGCCGCCGACGGGTCGATGATCCGCGCCCGTCCGTCCAGTTCCGTGGCGAAGTCCCGCCACATCTCGGCGTACTGACGGGCGAGCTGCACGACGATGGTCACGCAGTGCGGGGGCACCGCTGCGGCCACGTCCGGTAGCTGCTCCGCGCCAATCGCGTTGGCGTGCAGCAACCGCAGCATTTCCTTTCCGTGCTCGTTGTTGCGCAGCGACGGGTCGCGCAACAGCTTCTCTACTGTGGCAGCCGGGTCCTGGGACGCCGAAGGGAGTAGCGGTCCCGCACGCCGGGGTCGTCAACCGGCTGGCGTGGATGCAGGCGCAGTACGGCCTGGGTGCCGGTGACCGGGTGCTGCAGAAGACCCCGGTCAGCTTCGATGTGTCGGTGTGGGAGCTGTTCTGGCCGCTGCTTGAGGGCGCGATGCTGGTGATGGCCCGGCCGGGCGGCCACCAGGATCCGGGGTACCTGTCCGCCCTGATCGGCCGGGCGGGCATCACGACCGTGCATTTCGTGCCGTCGATGCTGGAGGCGTTCGTCAGCGCGGCCGACCCGGGACAGTGCGGGAGCCTGCGGCGGGTGATCTGCAGCGGTGAGGCGCTGCCGGGCTGGCTGGCCGGGCGTTTTGCCGGGCGGTTCGCCGCCGGCCTGCATAACCTGTACGGCCCGACGGAAGCATCGGTGGACGTGACCGCCTGGGCGTGTGACGGCGGCTCTGATGTCCAGCCGATCGGGGTGCCGGTGGCTAATACCCGGGTGTTCGTGCTGGATGAGTGGCTGTGCCCGGTGCCTGCGGGGGTGGCGGGGGAGTTGTACATTTCCGGGGTGCAGCTGGCCCGGGGGTACCTGGGCCGGGGCTGACCGGCGAGCGGTTCACCGCGTGCCCGTTCGGGTCCGGCGGGGAGCGGATGTACCGGACCGGGGACCTGGCCAGGTGGCGGCCGGACGGGGTGCTGGTGTTCGCCGGGCGGGCTGATGATCAGGTAAAGATCCGCGGGTTCCGGATCGAGCCGGGTGAGGTGGCCGCGGTGCTGGCCGGCTGCCCGGGGGTGGCGCAGGCCGCGGTGATCGCCCGGGAGAACACACAGGGTGATATGCGGCTGGCCGGGTACGTGGTGCCCGCCGGTCCCGGCGACAGCGAGGACCGGGAGGGGCTGGCGGCGGCGGTGCGGGAGTACGCGGGGTCCCGGCTGCCGGAGTACATGGTGCCGTCGGCGGTGGTGGTGCTGGATGCGCTGCCGCTGACTGCCAGCGGGAAGCTGGACCGGGCCGGGCTGCCGGCCCCGGAGTACGCGGCGGCCGCGGTGGGCGGCCGGGAGCCCGCGACGGTGACCGAGGAGCTGCTGTGCGGGTTGTTCGCCGGGGTGCTGGGGGCGGAGCGGGTCGGGCCGGATGATGATTTCTTCGCGCTGGGCGGGCATTCGCTGCTGGCGGTGCGGCTGGCGTCGCGGGTGCGGGCGGTGCTGGGCGCCGAAGTGTCGGTACGGGCGGTGTTCGAGGCGCCGACCCCGGCCCTGCTGGCGGTGCTGTTGCGGGAGGCGGGCCCGGCGCGGCTGCCGCTGGCGGTGCGGGTCCGGCCGGAGCGGGTGCCGTTGTCGTTCGCGCAGCAGCGGCTGTGGTTCATCGCCGAGCTGGAGGGCCCGTCGGCGGTCTACAACAGCCTGGTGGCGGTGCGGCTGGACGGGGACCTGGATGCTGGGGCGCTGGAGGCGGCGCTGGGTGATGTGATGGGCCGGCATGAGGTGCTGCGCACGGTGTTCGCGGTGGCGGACGGGCAGCCGTTCCAGCGGGTGCTGGGGATGGATGAGCTGGGCTGGCAGCTGCCGGTCTCCGGGGTGGCTGAGGAGGATCTGCCCGGAGCGGTGGCGGGTATCGGGGGGGAGCCGTTCGTGCTGGCCGCGCAGGTGCCGGTGCGGGCGCGGCTGCTGGCGGCGGGTCCGGGGGTGCATGTGCTGGTGGTGGTGGTTCACCATGTGGCTACTGATGGCTGGTCGACCGGGGAGCTGGCGCGGGATTTGTCGGTGGCGTATAGCGCGCGGCGGGAGGGCCGGGCGCCGGGCTGGGCGCCGCTGCCGGTGCAGTACGCCGATTACGCGTTGTGGCAGCGGGAGCTGCTGGGCGATGGTGATGATCCGGGCAGCCTGCTGGCCGCCCAGGCGGGGTGGTGGCGGGAGGCGCTGGCGGGGGCGCCGCCGGAGCTGGTGCTGCCGGCGGACCGGCCGCGCCCGGCGGCGGCCAGCCACCGCGGGCACGCGGTGCCGGTGAGAGTGCCCGCTGCGGTGCACGGGCGGCTGGCTGGGCTGGCGCGGGAGCAGGGCGTGACGTTGTTCATGGTGGTGCAGGCGGCGCTGGCGGTGTTGTTGTCGCGGCTGGGCGCGGGGACTGATATCCCGGTGGGGACCGGGATCGCGGGGCGGACCGATGAGGCGCTTGATGACCTGGTCGGGTTCTTCGTCAACACGCTGGTGCTGCGCACGGATGTGTCGGGGGACCCGGAGTTCACCGAGATCCTGGGCCGGGTGCGGGCGTTCTGGCTGGGTGCGCTGGATCATCAGGATGTGCCGTTCGAGCGGCTGGTGGAGGATTTGGCGCCGGGCCGGTCGCTGGCCCGCCATCCGCTGTTCCAGGTGTTGTTGACCATGCAGAACAACGCTCCCGCGACGGCGGTGCTGCCCGGGGTGCGGGCGTCTGCGGTTCCGGCGGGGGCCGGGGCGGCCCGGTTCGACTTGAGTGT
>WNFE01002186.1_pt1 | contig 14378 bp, 14 predicted proteins | sample 5400451 | NCBI WGS metagenome assembly WNFE01 (sample SAMN13153344, study PRJNA577476) | soil metagenome | isolation source: 200 cm saprolite under Douglas fir tree site 2 hole 2 | place: USA:California | collected 2015-04-18 | reverse complement strand
CATCCAACCTGCCCGAAAAGACGGTCACCATACTGAGCAAATCGGCAACCAATTCTTCGCTTGGAGTCTGTGCCTTGGGTGGTTCGACTACCTCAATACGAACCTGTTTCCACCGAAAAGTCTCTTCGAGATAGCCATAGCCAAAGCGCACGAGACGATCAGGATAGTCGATCAGAACCACATCAATCTCTTGGTGCTCAATGAGCTGAAAGAGTCTCTTCATGCCGCCGCGACCCTCATTGAGACCGGATGCCTGCTCGGCGATGAGTGCCATCACCTGATAGCCTCGTGCGCTTGCCACCTGCTGCAGGCGTTCCATCTGGCGTGTCAAATGCCCTTCGTGTTCCTGTTTGGCACTGGATACACGTGCATAGATGGCACAGCGCAGCGATGTTCCCTGCGCTTTCAGCAAGTGGTGAATGAAAACCTCGGGGATACGTCGCTGGTTGGTCGCGGTACGGGTGACTGGCAGAAGACCGGCTTTATCCCAGCGTTGGATGGTTTTGACCGACACTCCCAACGCGCGGCCCGCTTCCCCTGCTGACAGAAACTCTTTCTTCTTCATTTTCCTATTTTACTGTATTATGTCTATCTTTGTCAATGCTTTTGGAGGTCCAAGTTCGTGCAACAGCATCACGCGCTTGCTATCGGCAACGGTGACACCGGCAAAAACTACATGTACGCGTCGACGGCTGTCTTCCCAGCGAAATCCGGAGCTGAATGAAGGTGATGCCATCGGCCCTATAAATATGTCTTCAAGAACAGGTTTCATTCGGTCACCCCCCAAGATTCCAGTACTTTGGATCGAAGCCAGTCAATAATGGCGAGCTGGTGTGTGCAGGCACTACTACGAGCAGCGCGCGCATGGCACGAGTCATGCCGACAAAGATGGTGCGGCGTTCGCGTGCCAGCGCTTCAGCGCGTTCGCCTTCCTGGTTTTCAGCATGCACCAGGGAATAGTGGCTACTGGCGAAGCCTGCCAGCGCCACGATAGGAAACTCTAACCCCTTTGAGGATTTGAGCGTCAGCACCTTTACCCCAGGTCGTGAGAGGTCCAGCTCGCGTCCCTTCATGAAGGTCGCATTCACTCCATGCTTAGCCAGTTGCGCTGCTATCGCCTCGCCGCCTTTCGCCGTCGGGCAAAAAACAGCGCACGATCCCAACCCCAGCCTGAACTCGCGGGTAGCTCCCGCTAAAAAGCGTGCTAAAAGATTCACCTCTTCAGCTTCGTTAGGTGCTGAACGCACCACCGGCAGGGGTCCATTGTTCATTTACTTGTGCTCTACCACCTCGCTTTCCAACGCACCTGCTGCCAGGTAGGACCGGGTGGCCTCGCCAATCTCGCGGGTGGAGCGATAATTCGCCTTCAAGACGCTGGTGCGCCCCTGAAACTTCAGGCACTCGTCCACATCCGCCCAGGTGAAGCCGCTGCCATAAATGGATTGGTTCGCATCGGCAGTGATGAAGAAGCGATTGGGCGATTTGCATAATTTGATGAGCAGCCGCAACAGGCTGGGGTCCAGGTCCTGGGCTTCATCTACGACTACCGCATCGTAACATGGCAATGTATGGTTATTAGAGCATGCAGCTTCCGCCCGTACCCTGCGCTGCTGCCATGTCTCCAGCCCCTCGCGTTTCAGCACTAGCGCCAGCGTCTCATGAACACTCCAGATGGCCTTCTTCTGCAGGTCGCTGAGCCGCACCTTGCGTCCTGGGCGGCGCGCCCGCAAGTACTCCTCCAGGGTTCCTATCCGGCGGGCTACAATCACCTGGTTGATTTCCTCCAGCAAGTAAGGCTGGCTTATACGCTCGAGCGCCTGCTGCTGGGCCTGTTTCTGCAACACGGTGCCTTCAAATGGCGCCTGCACCACTGCACGTCGCAACAGCCTGTTCAGTATATCATTGTCGACCAGCCCGGGAAAGTCCGCGGCAGGTCCCAGGATAGCTCTGGCGACGCCATCCGCCGTGCGCACCTCTACATGTCGTGCATCCTCGCCCAGCAGTTGCCCCAGCTGCTGCTCGGATGATTTGGTCAGGGCATTGGTGTAGGTGGTGAAGAGGATACGCGGAGCGGGTTCCCCCATTTCGAGCAGCTTACAGAAAATCCGCGCGCGAACCCCCGTCTTTTCAAGTGCGGGATGGAGCGCCTTCCTGAGCTGGGGGAAGGAGGGGACAGCTGTGGATGTGCGAAAAAGCTTGACCCGGGGAGCACAGCCTGCTATACTTGGAATGCACGTTCGAACAAAAGCAGGAGCAGGTACGGCAGATGGCAGCACAAGGCACAAAGAGCGCCAAAGAAGTCAGGGAGCCAAAAAAGCAGATGCCCACGTTTCTGCTCGAATTGCCCCTGGTCGTCGATGCAACACAAGCCAAACGCCTGCGTGCGCACCTGGAAGCAGGCAGGCAGTTCTACAATGCGCTGCTCTCCCTGGGGCAGCGCCGCCTGCACCAGATGCGAGCTGATCTCGCCTGGCAGGCAGCCCGCGCCATCCCCCGCTCCAAGAAGCGGGAACGGCAGGCCGCCTTCTCCGCACTGCGCGAGCAGTATGGCTTCAGCGAGTATGGCCTGCACACAGCCGCCACAGGGCTGCGTACGGCCTGGATTGCCGAGCATCTCGATGCCGTGCTCGCCCAGACGCTCGCCACCCGCGCCTATCGTGCCCTCAACCGGGTCTGTCTCGGCAAGGCCAAACGGGTGCGCTTCAAGAGTCGGGGCCGAGGACTGTCCAGCATCGAGAATAAGCGCAACGATACCGGGCTGCGCTTTGTCCTGCACAAGTGCGACGAAGGACATCAAGGCGTGCTCATCTGGAACAAGGACCAGATCCGAGCCCTCATCGATGGGAAGGATCCCGTCGTGACCAACGGCTTAGCCCATCGGATCAAGTACGCCCGGCTCCTCCGTCGCCCGGTCTCCAGCCCCAAGGCGCAAGGGGCCGATTGCCAGGGCGATCGCTACTTCGTGCAACTGGCGCTGGAAGGCGTGCCCTACCACAAACCCGGGCACATGGTGGGCACCGACACCGTCGGTCTGGATCTGGGTCCATCCAGCATTGCCATCGTGCCCCAACACGGGGAAGCCCGACTGGAAATCTTAGGAGAGGACCTGCTCCCCGATGAGCAAGCCATGCGGCGCCTGCAGCGCAAGATGGAGCGGCAGAGACGGGCGGCTAACCCTGAGCACTACGATGAGCGAGGGCGTCCCAAGTCGCGAGGCAAACGGGGGCTCCACTGGAAACAGAGCAAGGGCTACCAGGCCACCAGGCGGCGGAAAGCCACCAAAGAACGCAAGCTCAGAGCGCATCGCAAGAGCGTGCATGGGCGCATGGTGCATGAGATTGTCGCGCTGGGCAAGACGATCTGCACCGAAAAGCTCTCCTACAAGGGTTGGCAGAAACGCTACGGCACAAGTGTGGGTCTTCGGGCTCCAGGGATGTTGATAGACCATCTGAAGCGCACCGTTGCAAGTACGGGCGGCACCCTGATCGAAGTTCCCACGCGTACCACCAAATTGTCGCAATTTTGTCATGGCTGCGGAGCGTTCGTCCCCAAGCCGCTTTCGCAGCGCTGGCACCGGTGTGCCTGTGGCATCGGTCCCATCCAGCGCGACCTCTATTCAGCGTTTTTGGCCGCTTATCTCGAAGCAGCAGATGCTCTACCCTCTTGTGCCCTGTACGCTGTACACTGGGAAGGTGCGGAGGCGCGCCTGCGGGCAGCACAAGAGCGAATCTACGAACGCGCGAATGAGGGGCAGGTCTTGCCCCGAAGCTTTGGCATCTCTAGAGCCGGAGCGCGTCTGCCCCAAAGTCGGAGCGAACCCACACAAGAGCCAATCTTTCTCCTCAGAGGAGGAAGGCTGGAAGCGTGGAAGGAACGCTCAGAACCCCCTGTGCTGTAGCCAGGGGAGCTTTCAGGAACGAGTGAACGTATGCGGTAGAGTGCGACGATACTCTTGCCTGTGCCGGGACCACCCTTGAGTTGTGTGGGGCCGGTGGCCCGCAGCGCCCAGCTTACAAATCGCTCCTGCTCGGGCGAGAGACGCAGGAGAAAGCTGAGTAATTCGCCTTCTTTAAAACGCAGCAGATCATCCAGTTCATCTTCCTCGTTGTAGGTATCCTCGTCGCGGCGCAGCAATGCCAGCAAGTTGATATACGGGTCTCTGAATGTGTAGAAAATACGGTACACCCCACAGCGGATGCGGTAGACGGTCTTGCCCTGGTACTTGCGTTTGACCTGAATCTTTGCTTTTCCATCAGGCATGGGGTCCTGCTCGAGTAGAGTAATTTTCTCCAGCACTTGATGTGTCTCTTTGGGCGGCAATGCTCGCCATGCCGAGAGAAAAGAAGGTTTAGGCGTCCATAGCCATTCATCTCCCATATTTCAGATGCTCTCCCTCTCCCTTGTTCTATATAATATTCCCATCTGACCCTGCTCATTGGTATTAAATTTTCCAGACTTGCCTGGATTATGGCAAATATATTGACGTATCTTTTCCAGTTCTTATATGCGTTGTTTTGGATATAATACACCTTTTGTCCATGTTTTTGCGTGGTAAAGTAGGAAATGTGATAGGGACTTAGCTCTCCATGTATGTTCGCCACCAATGAAAGAGAGGATGCCTGGAGTGTGGTACATACTTCGCTCTGAAACGCACGTTTCGCAGTGCACTACGAACAACATCCGCTGGTAGACTAGTGCTATCCACCCAATGTTTCATCAACTCTAGCGTTGAGATGCGCTGCAGTTGCGGAGCCTCTTTTGCAAAAAAGGAAATAGCTCGCCGGTCATCGCTGCCAATAGCCCAATTTCGCTGTACCGCGATGGCGCCGGTGATAGCCTCACCATCATCAAGAGAGGCGGCAAAGTTCACATAAGTAACGTTTTCGGCCTCAGATGCAGGTGATACAGGCAGCAGCAAGCCACGATCAATAAAGGGTTGCAGGTCGATCTGCTCTTCTTTCTGCATCACATCCTCAGCGGGGCCGCCATAAATCTTAAGCGCCTCCTCCTCTCGGACATAGGTTGCGACAGCGACTGATGCAGGAATGGCCTCGAGGATGTTACCGAACTGTCTTGACGCGTACAAATTGATAATGCAGCAGGCATCCAGGATGATGCACTCGTGTAAGAAAACAACTCCAGTCGTCAATCCATCCTCCTACGCCCCTAGCGATTGCGTCATATCAAGGTCTATGGTAGTGTCATCTGTCACACCTTGTGTATGCTGCCGCAATACTTCAGCGACACGCCGCGCCTCAAGCCGGTCAACTCCGAGGAATTTAGCAAATTGTCCTTCGCTAATGAGCGCCCGGTCGAACGCGTCAACGGCGAGATATTGGTAACGTATGGGCAATTTCTCATCACGGGCGGGAATAGCTCCAAGGCCGAGTTGCCGCTGCGCTTCACGAACTTTAAACCCGCCTTCTCGCAGCTTATCCCAGATACCGGTGGGAAGAAGATGCATATCCTCGAGACGCAGCGTGATGGCTGCAACGGACACACCATAGTAGTAGGCCAGGGTGCAGAGATCTGTGGGCGTTATTTTCTCCTTCATACGCCGGATATCATTGAAGCGTCTCGTCAAGCCAGCAGTTGGCATGAGAAAGTAGAGTGCAAAGTCGTCAGCAAAGCGTTCGCTTTCTGGCAGGCGCTGATAGCCTTCTTCGATAAACACGGTTGGCTTATAGCGATGCACCAGGAAATGAGCGTAATCATGTACTAATGACCAGCGGCGGCGCTCTTCTGGATGCAGACTATTGATCGCAATGCAGCCCCCCAACTGTTCGGTGTAGAGGTAGATAGCTGAAAACTTTGATGGATGGAGTGGAAGGTAAAAGATGCGCAGACCCACATCCTGTTCTAAAATGTCGCGTAGGATGGGAATCGGTCCATCACCTAGCCCGAGCCGGTTCCGTTCTTCAATGGCAACGCTCTCGGCAGCCTGCGCCGTCCGCAGCCCGCCTATCTCATATTCAAGTGGATACTTGCGCATCAGTGGCGAGCCTGTGATCTGTTCAAGCTCAAGATAATTGCGGCACAGTTGTTCAAGCTCATCAATGTAGGTGGCAATGGCCGTCGCGTCTTCGTCGGTGCGCGTGTATGGGCCACGGAACTGTACCTGAAATGGTTCAATTTTCGGAGACGGGCGTACAAAATCGCTGACCTGGCGACCAAAGGCCTGGGCTAGTTTGATTAACTCCCCTGCTTTGATACGCCGCTCACCCTTCTCAATCGCCGTAATGGTCGTGCGCGCAACGTCGATGACCTTAGCAGCATCTTCTTGTGTCAACCCTCGCTTGATGCGTGCCTGCTGGAGTTCTTTCCCCATTTCGCGCATATCAATGGTGTCGAGAATATCGGTATCCATACTAACCAGCTCCTTTTAGTAAGCTTCTGCCATGCTATACAGTTGCTAGCAGCCCTTGTCCGATGATGTGTTGAACGCTATCCCACTCGTGGACATAACACTGATATAACTGAAGTAGCTGCTCTACTGGTACGACTGGAGCAAGCGCTTCTTGTCTTGCTACCTGATCCGCGATTTCTTGTAGTATCGGGTACCCTTTTAATAAGCTGTGCCAGGGGTCTACTGAATTAAGCAGGGAGCGCAGAATGTCGACCTGATAAAGCATAGCTCTCAAGTGGTTACTGTCAAATGACCGATTTGAACTAACATATGCCTGATGAGAAGTAACAAGATACTCGGTTCGATCTTCTATTCCCAATGCTGCCAAAGCTTGTCGGCGTAACAAGCAGGATGAGCAACAGCCGCATTGTATAGGCCGTTCTCGGTGCAGTCGATCACACGTAATAGTGAGGAAAGCCAAATCGATAACATTGTATTGAGCCAACACCGAACACATCTGTGCTTTCGTCTGGAAGAGGAATGGATTCCGAAAAACGAAGGACCTGCCAAGTATGTGCGAGACAAGGTTACTCATGTGCAGTAAGGACAATGGATGAACCGACCGGGAATGATCTAGACCCACCTCAGACTCACGGAAAGGCAAATTGATTGCTCCTATACCGTTTTCGTAGATGTATAATGTGCTTTGTCTTTCCAAATATGCACATGCCGCACCAAGTAGCAGAAAAACGAAGCCGCGTGAGCGTTGACTAGAACTTTTTGCCAACTCCTTAGTTTCATTAAGGCGATAGGGAACTTGCACCAACTTGATACGACCATGGAACTTATTCCCGACAGCTTCTGCAATCCGCCGCTGGGCGCTATGAATAAACGTGTTAGCCCCCGTCCCGAATAGCGTGTACTTAGTTGTCGACTCTGCTAACAGTTGGTTGTATAAGCCTGCTAAAGAGTCCAATCCACCACTCCATAAAGCGACCTTGACTGGCTGAACTGGATCGGCAAATGGCATGCACATTTGCAATTCTGTCAGTCGACCATGCATAGTACGAAGCGTAAACTCAAAGGACCAATGATCACCGGTGTACCAGTATAGAATGGATTGGAGGCATTCCTTTAGGACTGAACTGCCGAGTATCTCAGGGCGCCTTACAGGGACAATGATATGGACGTCGCAAGGCATACCTGCCTTCCGCATTGACAGGTGATCTGCTACATACACTGTCATGGCTACATCAATCAGGTCGGCGATCTCTACTGGCATCGTGCGGTGGCTCTTGAGAAGAAGCTGCTCATCATCCATAGCCACTTGTAGTAGATGTCGTTCACGTAAACGATGATCTATCATTTGCACACGACTTGGTGTATCCTTGATAGGATCGAAAATGTAGGTGTAATCCATTGTGCCCCTCCTACACAGCTATTAAAGAAAGATCGGTATCTAGGTCTATTGGACATTTAAGTTTTGGACGTCGAGGTAGTCGGAGCGAATGAATACTACCCTTGTGAACCACCTGCATAGCAAGGGCGACAATTCCCTGATCCACATGAGGCCGCATGCAATCTAGTCGTGCATCAACAGTTGCTTGACTCACACCATGATAATGCTTTGCAAGCGGTATATGCTTTTCAAAGTTAGACATGTACACATTCCGCAGGTACTTTATTGTAAGCTCAAACATCAAATCCTGTGGATATGCACCATGCCGAAGTTCTTGAAGCTGTTCTTTACAGGCTTTCAATACAAGGTCAACGGCCCGTTTCGTGCCAGATGCTTGTTGCGCTAGCTTGTCAACCTTGGTGCTTTCCTCACTCCAATCAATTATTTCTCTGAGCAATGGCTCAGTTGGTATCTGCTTCAACTGCGCTGCTACCTGCTCAATAAGATTGAGTGGCCCGTCACCGTAGTTTTGAATGTTCTTTTTTATAGAGCGCAACGCCTCGATGGCCAGTTCTTCACTTCCATACTGTCCTTCGCAGAGTTGCTTATACACCTTCTGATATATGGGCGCAAGATGCGCATGTACTTTATCACCGTCAGGCATGATATCTTACCTTACATGAACATATTCGTATTCAACATCTACGATAGACTTCTCTCATGACGCTAGTATAAGATATCTCCCTGACATTGTCAAGTTTTTAAAAGAAAAATATGATATAGATGTCAGAAAATGGTTGATTCGACTTACTCATAGATCCATGAATAAGTCGAAGGTGCAATTATCAGGCTATCGTTATGACCGGTGTGGACATGAATAGTTGCCGCGCAAGCAGGAAGATGGCGAGCGGCAAGCAGACCCGCGTGCGTTCAAAGTGTAAGAGTCCCTAAATGAACCGCACTCGGTTATCAAATGCGTAGTTCCTGGATTGGCGCTGGCGCGCGGGTCGAAAGCTTGCAGATGCATTGCATGATGAGATGGAATTTCCGACTGCTGAGGTTAAATGCGATGGGACAGTTGAGACAATTGGGACATACACTACGGTATTCCAAAGATGAAGTTACAGGGAGTGTGATTTCCGGGTGACCAATCTTTAGCACGAAACGTGACGAAGAGCCCCGGTTGGGACACTTGAGACATTGAGACACGGGTCCACAGCCAGTGGTAAGTTTTACAACGGATCACATGGTGGTGTGGGATACGCTCGCCATGGATCGCCTATTATCAGTATACCAGGGTGGTGCAAATGTTCCTCATCTGTCAGGTACCGTCTGCGGTGAGAAACGAGGTAGCCAGCGCGGAACCGCGCGCAGATAGGCCGCATAGCTCTCCCCAAATTGGCGACGCAGCGTGGGCTCTTCATAGAAGACCACAAAGAGATGCACCACTACCCATGCCAGTAGTGCATAGCCAAGCAGCAAAAGCGAGTGGAAGAGAATGGCCTCTCCGATGACTACCGAAAGGACACCAAGATACATCGGATTGCGCACCCATTGGTAAGGCCCTTCTCTGACCAGGAAGACCGGCGCGTCGATGGGCGCTGGCGTGCCTTTGCCGATGAAGGTGAACGCCCCGGCACACCAGAAGTAGAGTCCCACTCCCAGCAGCAGAGGGAGCAGACCAATCAGCCAGAGTGATAGGGTGAGATTCGCCCCTCCCGACGATTGCAAGAGGAGCCAGGGGACGATGCCGACTACCGTCCCCGGAACCAGGATCGTGAAAATGAGCGTTTTCAGAGCAACCATGAACGGCCTCCTTATCTGGTTTGAACAACATCAAATCCTGACTGCTTCAGGAGCGGCTGACTTCACCCGCACGAAATGCTGCACACGCCTGCGCAAGATCGGTCTGAAAGCCGGAGGAAACGCGGGCAGGGCTGTTTCGACATCGATCGGTTCCGGTTTTTCGACAGCATAGACGCTCCCATGCCAGAGCAGCGCAGCGTGTCCGGAAGCCAGAAGATTGCGATACCAATCCACCGATTCCCCATAGGTTAATGCGATCACAAAATCCTCTCCCAGCGGCCAAATCATGATCGTGGTCTCATAGGGCTTTCCGCTCCGGCGACCAACGTGACCAATGACGGCAAACGGGCCGCGGGAACAGCTCGCAAACGTGCGTAAGAGCGGATTGGTGATGTGCTTATTAAAGGTGCGTATGCGATTGTGAGACATCTTGTCCTCCTGGAGAAAAAGCAAAGGGACACCTATTCCGGTGTCAGTGCGCGCATAATAACCTCGACTATCGCGTCAGCGCGGTCGAGCGGGGGAGGTTGCGCCTTCTCCCCCGCAAGCAAGAGGTTCATGATGGCGTAGGTCAACAGTCCGCCGAGCAACGCGTGCGTCACGGCGTCGAAGTCCACGTCGGCAATAATCTGTTGCTCCCTGGCTGCACGCAGCAGTGCGGCGATGATGGTGAGGCCGCGCTGCGGGACGGTCGAGAAAAACAAGGGGCCGAGCTGCGGGAAGCGCGGCGCCTCGGCGATGATGATCCGCACCAGTGCCAGATACCCAGGCTGGCTCATCATCGACAGGATCTCGCGGGAAAGCTGCGTAAGGGCCTGGCGCAGCGATGGCAGATCATGGGGCGTGGGGAGGGCTGCAAGCTTCTGGGAAAAGCCCGGCTGCGAAAGCGTCAGGTGGGCCAGGACGTCGACAAAGAGTGCCTCTTTGTTGGCATAGTGGCGGTAGAGGGTCTCCTTCGAGGAAATGCCAGCCTCCGCCAGAATGGCATCGATGCTCGTCGCCAGGTACCCCTGCTGAAGAAAGAGCCGGTGGGCGGCGACGCGGAGCCGCTCGCGGGTCTGTTGGACGCGTCTGCTCTGTCTCTGTTCCATTGCTACTGGCCTCATTTTTAGTAACGTACTTTACGTTACGATTATAGCGCGGGGGGACGGTGATTGTCAAGGGCAAGAGCGAGGTGCGACTGAGATCAGATCTCGGCCTGCTCCCTCCTCTTCATCAAGGCCTCCTTTCAACAGCAAAGGGTGAAGGCGCCACGCTCCCTCTGGCACGAGATGATGCAAGAACTCTCGTGGCTGTGGCACCAGCCGGTCATTGCTTCGCTCGCGGTGATCACCAGCGGCCTCAATCTGGTCTTTCCCACCAGTACCCTCATCGTGATTGTGCTCGCTGAGAGACAGCATGTCCCACCTGCCCTCATTGGCGTGATCTTCGCGCTCGGAGGGGGAGGCTACACCCTGGGGACGCTGCTCGGTTCCCCCCTCCAGCGCTTGCTGCATCTGGGATCGATCATTCTCGGGGTGTGCTGGCTCTTCGTGCTGCTGTGGCCGCTCTTTGCGGTGGCATCGAGCCCTCTGCTGCTTGGAGCGGTCCTGATTGGACTGTCGCTCCTTCGGCCCATTCATGGCGTAGTCCAGGTGAGCTACCGACTCGCAGTGGTCCCGGATGAACTCCAAGGACGAGTGACCAGCATCTATCATCTGATCGCACTGGGCTCAGAACCGGTTGGATTAGCGCTCACTGGAGTGTTCATCCAACGTTTCGGGGTAGGACTCACGATCCTGCTCTTGGGGACCGGCCTGCTCATCCTGGCAATGGCGATGACGCTCAATCCCTACATACGCAAGGTGCGCTTGCCCTCTCAGAAGCTAGCTGAATGAGCAAGGCCAGGATGAATGTTCTTTCCCTCCTGAAAAACCATTGATGCTTCTTCTCACCTTGTGTCACCGGTCTTCTCTCCAAAGAACGCCTCGGACATTAATCGGTTCAAAAGGTGATCGGACATTTTATGGTAATAAATCGCAGCATGAGCCCATCCAGATAAAACCTGTTCACGACACGGTTGAGGCTGAACGAATGAGCGGCATACATTTGATGGCTCAGCCATAATTTTACATTCTCTGGATCAGGGACTGTCTTTGAGACCTACTTCGATCTACCCCATTGATGTACCGTTCTCATCTAGAACCGATTATTGTCCATTTACTTCCGCTATGAGACGCTCACGATCAGCTTTGAATTTTTCCCCATTCAGTTCGACAAGTGCGCTCAATTTGGAAGCCATTTCTGCCATCTTCCCGCCCTGCTCCTTAAGGCTGGTTTCCAGGCTCGTTCTTAACCATTCTAGATCGGTATTGGAACTCGCTACAGCGGCTTGTTTGATTTCTGACATCATCACGATCACCACTCTGGTTGCTTCCTCGTTGACCTGTTTATCCTCGGGCAACAAGTTCTTCAAGGTATCTTCCAGTATCGCTTGTACATCGCTTCCCTCGAGCTGTTTGCCCTCGAATGGCTTGAGGAGTTTCTCAGTAGTTTCTGGACTCAAATCGATACCCAGCAACTTCAAACTGTTTTGGACAGTAACCGCTGCTGCTCCTGCTGCTATCGCTGGCCCAAAAACCGGAAGGAGGATTGCAGCGATCAGCCCGGGTATGAGTACACTCGCCATTTTTTTGACCAATGGCCGCTGGAAGAAACCCCGTAGGCTCTGTTGTGTTCGATCTTTCAACCCTGCTCCGGGGTTGCGGAGGCGAGTATCTTTCTCAACTCTGGTTGTAGAGGGGCGCTGACCTCTCTCACCTCTGGGGTTGGGGGAGCGCTGACCTCTCTCACCTCTGGGGTTGGGGGAACGCTGACCTCTCTCACGTGCGGTTGTGGGGCTAGCGGTTGTCGCATCACTACTGGGTTTGGGGACAGGGGTTGGCGGATCTCTGCGGTTGAGAGGGCGTCCCTTATACTCGGGCATAATGAGGTCTCCCTTCTTTTGATCCGGGTTCGTCCTCATGGCAATGGATGAGGAAGCTCTGCTGTCGGTGTGAGTATGAAAAACAACTCTTTGGTACAGACTATCTCTTAAACTGTTCTACTGATAGATGTAACTGAAGTATACCACAGGGGAGACAGATGAGCGGACTCATGGACACGTTCTCTGGCAAAATTCGGACCACGGACACAAAATGTGTCAGAAGCTCTGCTATTAGTGATCCCTACCAAGCTCGTGAAAGGTCGGGATATGCGGCAAAATCGGACGTTTTTATGAGACAAAGCACACCACCGAAGACCAGCCACCTGGCAAAACCTGCTCGCTCTCTCTCGATCTCGGCATGTATCTTTTTTTCTGGGTTGCTCAGTAACGTTTCTAACAGAAGCAAGTTAACAGGACGCAGCACCACATAGCTAAACCCCTTGCCATACGTTGGAACGCGTACCTCAATCTTCGCTTCTCGGGCTTCAGTATGAGTTGTGGGGTACAGAATGGTCGCACTGTTACAGTGCTCCTGGCTGAGCGCATACATGACCAGTTGATAGAGCATACTTGGTGGGAGCGGCTTCTCCCAGAGATCGCGATACTTGGCATCCAGGACCGCTACGATCTTTCCGCCTTGTTTCACCACATAATCAGGCCGGGGGTTCGGCGCCTGGTGGTGCTGAGGGTTATCGATGTAGACCAGCATATCTTCTATCTTGAACTGGGGCTGCACGGTGTAGTCTTGCAGGTGTTCGCCCAAAAAGCGGGCGAGCAGTTCCTGAAAAAACTGGTTCATGTCAAAGAGGAAACCTGGGAGACGCTGTTCGGGATGGTGCTCATCGAGACTGATCCCTTCGGAGGCAAGCAGCAGCTCGATCAAGGTGATGGCCGGTGTATAGGCAGCGGTCAAGCGGTCTGTCTCCCGGTGCAAGCGCTTGAGCGCCTGCTGGTTCAGTTGGATGGGAGCAATATCGGCCAGGTGGAAGTATGCGAGTTGGAGCAGGTGCGTGCGCAGTCGATCGTCGTTGGCAAGCCGTGCCCCGAGATAGACTCCTTGCAGCAGCACCTGGTTGATCAGGCAATCCTCCAGCCTGGGATGATGGATACAGGGTAGGGAAGCTTGCACGATCCCGCCCTGCCTGGCGATCGTTTGCAGCGCTATTCTTCCTTTCGGACTGGCGAGCGTCTCCTCTGTGCGAACATACCTGCGATGCAGCCCGCGCAGGAGCAATTCGCTGACCTCTGCTACCAACTGGTAAATGAGCAGGTCTTGAAATGTCAGCGACTCGGTATCGAAGTTGGCGACAGGCAGGAGATCGAGATGCCGCATCCCATAGGTGTACTGCAACAGGTGGAGCAGAGGTAACATGGTGATCTTGGGCCGGATGGTGATCTGCAGGTTGCCCAGAGCGATTCTACCCACATACGAGGATGCTTCCAGCGAGACGCCCCTGCGGAGTTCCAGAACCTTGAGCCGCTCTGAGTCGGACAGCGCCTGTACCAGCCGCTGCGTGGCATCATCCCCCGGCAGTTCAAGACCAGCAAGCTGCGTATGCGTTGTCGGTGTAGCCGATTGCCACTCCTGCAGGTCGATAGCAATACTCATGCCCCTTGACTCTCGCTCTCATCATCGCTGCTTTCTTCTTCAAGCTGTTCTTCGCTGGCCTGCGCTTCAATAGCTGCTGCCTGCGCCGAGGTGATAATGTCGGGGGATGGCGCTAACAGCGCTTGAATGAGGTCAGCCTGTTGAGATGCAGCAAAGAGTTCATGACGTATCCTCTGATTCCTGGCGTCAACCAGGCCAGGTCCCAGAATCTTCTCGAGTTTTGCATAGTCTTCGTAGCAATACTCTTCCAGGA
>WNFE01002180.1_pt1 | contig 14394 bp, 16 predicted proteins | sample 5400451 | NCBI WGS metagenome assembly WNFE01 (sample SAMN13153344, study PRJNA577476) | soil metagenome | isolation source: 200 cm saprolite under Douglas fir tree site 2 hole 2 | place: USA:California | collected 2015-04-18 | reverse complement strand
GGGCTCGAAAACTACGCCAACAGCGGCATCCGCATCAACGGCGAGCTGACCGCCGAGTTCCTGGAAGCGATCTTCTTCCCCAACTCCCCGCTCCACGACGGGGCGGTAATCATCCGCGGGAACACGATCCTGGCCGCCGGCTGCGTGCTGCCGCTGGCCGACGAGGCCAACGTGCGAGAGCGGATGGGGACCCGGCACCGAGCCGGCCTCGGCCTCTCCATGCAGACCGACGCAGTGGTCCTGATCGTCAGTGAGGAGCGGGGCCAGATCACGGTCGCACACGAAGGAAAGCTGCTGCGCAACCTCGACCCCGATCGCCTCCGCCAGGTGCTGAGCTCGCTCCTGCAGCCCAAGCCGGACCTGCCGCGGCCGCTGCTGGCCTGGCGACGATGACCTTCCTGCTGGGCAACCTTCGGCTCAAGCTGCTGGCGGTGGCGGCCGCGACGGCCCTCTGGGCCACCGTCGCCTACACCGAGAATCCCACCCAGGAGCGTACCTTCCAGCTCAGCGGATCCCAGATCCAGCACACCGCGGTGCCGGTCGGCCTGGTCCTGATCGGTGACCTGCCACCGGTCACGGTCACCGTCGTCGGACCGTCTGACGCCCTGCGCACGTTCGACCCCAGTGCCAGCTTGCGGCTGTCCGCCATTTTCAGCGGCCTGCACCAGGGAACCCAGTCCGTGCCCGTGCAGGTGGTCGACACCGACCCCAGCACGCATCTCCGCTCGCAGCCAGCTTCGATCACCGTCATCGTGGACCAGCTGGCGACCGTGACCGCGACGGTGACGCTCGACCAGCAAGGCAGCGTCCCGGCGGGCTTCCACGAGGTGTCGGCGGTCATAGACCCGAAGCAGGTCTCGGTGGCGGGGCCGAAGAGCCTGCTGGCCAACATCGATGCCTATGTGGTCATCGGCCTGGATAGTCACCAGTCGTTCTTCCAGGACACGCCGATCGTTTCCGTGCGCGACCAGAAGAAGAAGCCGGTCCAGGGCCTGCTCATCAGCCCGGCGACGGTGACGGTCAAGGTGACGATCCAGGCCGATGCGGTCACCGAGGCCAAAGTGGCCGGCTGGACGCTCACCGGACAGCCGGCCCCGGGCTACCGGGTCTCGAACGTGACCATCACGCCCCTCGAGGTCAGCGTCACAGGCCTGGCGGCCACGCTCGACACCATCCAGCAGATGCAGACGGACCCGGTCGACATCTCGAACGCCACGGCCGACGTGGTCAAGACGGTCGCGGTGCGGCTGCCGGCCGGGGTCCAGGATGTGAGTCCCAAGTCGGTCCAGGTCCATGTCTTCATCGTTAGGATCCCGCAGGCGTCCCCGTAACCTTCGTCCGCCGGCCGGCGTTCGAGATCGAGACCATCAGGGCGTCCGCGTTTGGTTGGCGCCGGCGTTGTCTGGGAAGATAGGAGAGCAGAATGTGCGGGATCATCGGCTACCTGGGGGAGCGCCCGGCGACGCCCATCATCATGGAGAGCCTGAAGCGGCTCGAATACCGCGGCTATGACTCCGCCGGCGTCGCCATCCTGAACGAGGACGCCCACCACACCTCCGTCGTCAAGAGCGCCTCCAAGGTCGACACCCTGATCGAGCGCCTGCAGGAGGACATGCCCACCGGGCACCTGGGGATCGGCCATACGCGCTGGGCCACCCACGGCCGTCCCACGGTCATCAACGCCCACCCGCACACCGACTGCACGGGCAAGGTGATGGTGATCCACAACGGGATCATCGAGAACTTCGCCGAGCTGCGTCGCGACCTCGAACAGCGGGGCCACGTCTTTGTGTCCGAGACGGACACGGAGGTCGTTCCCCACCTGATCGAGGAAAACTTCAAGGGCGACCTGGTGGCGGCCGTCCGGGTCGCCCTGGGGAAGCTGCGGGGGACCTACGCCATGGCCATCTTCTCGCAGCATGACCCCGACCTCCTGATCGGCGCCCGCTTGAACGCGCCGCTGGTGGTCGGGATCGGGGAGAAGGAGTGGTTCATCGCCTCCGATATCACGGCCATCATCCCGTACACGAAGAAGGTGCTCCTGATCGGGGAGGGGGAGATGGTTTCGGTCACCCCGCTCGGTCCCGAGGTCAGCACCCTGGCGGGGACGGCCGTCAAACCCAAGATCATCGAGGTCAAGTGGGACGTCGCCCAGGCCCAGAAGGGCGGGTATGCCCACTTCATGGCGAAGGAGATCAACGAGGCCTCCGAGACGGTGTCGAACGCGCTTCGCGGGCGGCTCTCGGATGAGGGTGAGGTCACCTTCGAGGAGTTCGCCCTGACCGACCGACAGCTCCTGAAAATTCGGGACATCAAGATGGTCGCCGCCGGGACCTCCTATTACGCGGCCCTGCTGGGCAAGTACATCATCGAGGACCTGGCTCGGGTCCCGGTCGAGGTCGAGCCGGCTTCCGAGTTCCGCTACCGCCAGCCCATCATCGACGAGAACACGCTGGTGCTCGGCATCTCGCAGTCTGGCGAGACCGCCGATACCCTGGCGGCGATCCGGGAGGCGCGGCGGCTGGGGGCGAACGTCATCTCGATCACGAACGTGGTGGGCAGCTCCATGGCACTGGAGAGCGACGGCGTGATCTACCTGCACGCCGGCCCGGAGATCGGGGTGGCGTCCACCAAGACCTTCGTGGCCCACATTGCGTGCCTCTATCTGCTGGGAATTCGGATCGCGGCGGTGCGGCATCGGATCCCGCCGGAGCGCCTGCGCGAACTAACCGCCGCCCTCAAGCAGCTGCCCGGGGCGATCCACGATGTGCTGGAGAGCGCCCCGGCCATCCAGGAGCTGGCCCGCAAGTACGCGCGCTATCAGAACTTCATGTACATGGGCCGCGGGATCAACTATCCGATCGCCCTCGAAGGCGCGCTCAAGCTCAAGGAGATTTCGTACCTGCACGCGGAGGGCTACGCGGCCGGCGAGCTCAAGCACGGCCCCATCGCCCTGCTCGACAAGGGCTTCCCGGTCTTCGCCATCGCCACCGCGTCGGAGACGCTGGAGAAGATGGTGAGCAACATCCAGGAGGTGCTGGCCCGCGATGCGCCGGTGGCGGCGCTGGTCAGTCGCGGCAGCCAGGTGCTCCAGGGGACGACGGCCGACGCGCTCGAGGTGCCGGCGGTCTCCGAGTTCCTGTCCCCCATCCCCAACGTGGTGGCCCTTCAGCTGTTCGCCTATTTCGTGGCAGCCGAGCGCGGGTGCAACGTCGACCAGCCGCGCAACCTCGCCAAGAGCGTGACGGTCGAGTAGTAGTCTTGCGGGGTATGGTCCCCCGCGTCGGCGTCGATGTCACGGCCATCGAACGCGTCGAGGCCGCCTACCGGCGCCATCGCGGCCGCTTCCTGCGCAAGTTCCTGACCGAACGCGAGATCGCGTATTGCGCCGACCGCCCCGAGCGCTGGGCCGGGCGGTGGGCGGCCAAGGAGGCCATCGGGAAGGCGATGCCGAGCGGGGTCAGCCGTCCGCGCATGGTCGACGTCGAGATCCTGCCACAGGATGACGGACGGCCGCACGTCCAGGTCGCGCCCGGCACCACCCTCTCCGGTTCGACGATCGATGTCAGCATCGCCCACGACGGTCACTTTGCCATCGCGGTGGCGGCCATCCCGGAGGCGGATGTCGTCGGCGCGGTGCCGGCCAGACCGGAGGGGGTTCGCCTCCCTGATCGTCCGGCCGATGGGCACAAGGGGACCTTCGGCACGGTGGTGGTGCTGGCCGGCTCCCAGGGCTTCACCGGGGCCGCGTATCTGGCCAGCGCGGCCGCCGCGCGCACCGGGGCCGGCCTGGTCCGCCTGCTGGTGGCGGACAGCCTATACCCCATTCTGGCCGAGAAGTGCACCGAGGTCATGGTCCATCCCGTCCCGGAAGTCGCGCCGGGCGTCGTCGGCGACCGGTCCAGCGCGGCGGTGCTGGCGCTGTTCGTGGGAGGCGATGCGGCGGTGATCGGCCCCGGTCTCGGCCGAGACCCGTCGACCCGTCACCTGCTCGAGGCGTTGCTCCCAAAGGTCAGCATCCCGGTCGTGCTGGACGCCGACGGCCTCAACCTGGTGAGCCAGATCCCTGGGCTGCTCGCCCGGTTGCCGGCGGACCTGATCCTCACACCCCATCCGGGCGAGTTCGCCCGGCTCTCTGGACTGGAGACCGCCGCGGTCCAGGCGGACCGGGTTGGGGCAGCCCGCCGGTTTGCGAAGAGCTGGCGCAAGGTGGTGGTGCTCAAGGGTGCCCAGACGGTGATTGCCGGTCCCGACGGCCGCCTGGCCATCAACCCGGTGGCCACCCCGGCGCTGGCGTCGGGGGGCACCGGCGATGTGCTCGCCGGCATGATCGGCGCGTTGCGCGGGCAGGGCCTGCCGGCCTTCGAAGCGGCGGTAACAGGCGTTTACGTCCACGGGCTGGCCGGGCAATGGCTCGAGCGCGACATCGGCCGCTCGGGCGTGCTGGCGAGCGATCTCTTGCCCCAGATTCCGCGAGTCATGGAGCGGCTGCGGACGTCGCGTTCGTGACGGTGGATACCGCCACCAGGTGGGCCGAGATCGACCTGGAGGCGATCCGCCACAACGTGCGTCAGGTGGCGCGCCTGGTTTCACCGAGGACCGCGGTCATGGCGGTGGTCAAGGCCAACGGCTACGGCCACGGGGCGGTCCCCAGCGCCCGGGCGGCGCTGGAGGGTGGGGCGACCTGGCTGGGGGTAGCATCCGTCGAGGAAGGGCTCGAGCTGCGAGCCGCGGGCATCCGGGCGCCGATGCTTCAGCTCGGGTACACGCCGCCCAGTGCCCTGGGCGAGGCCGTCGCGGCCGGCCTGTCCCTGAACGTGTTCGAAGGCGGTACCGTGGACGCCCTGCAAAAGCTGCCGCTGCCGGCACCCGCCCGCCTGCAGCTCAAGGTCGACAGTGGGATGAACCGGCTGGGGGCGGCCCGGGAAGATGCCGTCGCCTTAGCCAAGCGAGTCCGTCAGAGTCCCAACTTGCAACTGGAAGCCGTCTGGACCCACTTCGCCTCGGCCGACTCCGACCCCGAGTTCACGAAAGCCCAGCTGGCCCGCTTTCTACGGGTTCGCGAAGAGATCAAGAGCGACACCGGCCTGCACTTTCTCAGCCACGCGGCCAACTCGGCCGGCCTGCTTCACTATCCGGAAGCCCGCCTCGACCTGGTGCGAGCCGGCCTGGTCGTGTATGGGGTCAGCCCCGAGCCGACGTGGACGGACCTCCCCGTGCTGCGCCCCGCCCTGACCTGGCGGACGATCGTGACCAACGTGCACACTGTGCCCGAGGGAGCGGGCGTCGGATACGGCCAGACCTGGACGGCTCCCGCGCCGCGGCGAGTGGCGACCCTGGCCGTCGGCTACGCAGATGGGCTGCATCGCCGCCAGTCGAACCGCGGCCACGTCCTGCTGCGCGGCAAGCGGGCCCCTATCGTGGGGACGGTCAGCATGGACCAGACGACCGTGGACGTGACCGAGATCCCCGGCGTGGCGATTGGCGAGGTGGCCACGCTGATCGGGCGCGACGGCGCCTCAGAGTTGAGCGCATCGGCCGTTGCGGAAACGGCTGACACGATTTCCTATGAGGTGCTCTGTGCGATCTCGGCCCGGGTGGTCCGCCGGTATACTGAGAAAAGCCCTAGGGGAGCCACAAGCTGAGAAAGCGCGCAAGCGCTGACCCTAAGACAACCTGAACAGGGTAATGCCTGCGGAGGGAAGGAGGCGATTCACGCGAGTCAAGACGCACGGCGGGAGCGGCTGCAGCGGATGCGCCTGTACGTGATCACGGGCGATCACGGGAATGAGGTCGAGACCGCACGTATCGTGGAGGCCGCGCTCCAGGGCGGTGCCGACGTGGTCCAGCTCCGGAAGAAGACCATGCCCAAGGCCGAACAGTACGCTATCGCCCTCGCGCTGCGGCGGCTGACCCTGCTGCACGACGCGCTCTTCATCGTCAATGACCACGTCGACATCGCGATCGCCGCGGACGCCGACGGCGTGCACCTGGGCCAGGACGACCTTCCGCCGTCCGTCGTGCGCCAGCTTCCGGGCTTCCACGGCCGGCTGATCGGACGGTCGACGCACAGCCTCGAGCAGGCGCGAACCGCCATGGATGAGGGCGCCGACTACTTCGCGGTGGGACCGGTGTTTCCCACGCCGACCAAGGCGGGCCGGCCGGCGGTGGGCACCGGTCTGGTGTCGGAGGTCGCCGCCATCGCCGAGCGCCCCTTCGTCGCGGTCGGCGGGATCGACCACGACAATGCGCCCGCCGTGGTGGAGGCCGGTGCGCGCGCGCTCGCGGTGGTGCGCGCGGTCTACGACGCGGTAGATCCGGCCGAGGCGGCCCGCCGGCTGCACGAACTGATCGTCACCAGGCTGGAGGTGGCTCGCCGATGAGCGAGGTCATGGTCACCCTGAACGGCAAGCCGCGCAAGGTCGCCGACGGGGTGAGTCTGCTCGACCTGCTCCAGGAGCTGGATGTACCGCCCTCCCGGGTGGTCATCGAGCACAACCGCGCGATCCGGCGAAAGGACGATTTCGCGAAGACCCTCGTCCACGCCGGCGACGAGCTGGAGCTGGTCTACTTCGTGGGTGGCGGATCAACCACGGAGGACGCCTTCGTCGTCGGCGGCCGGACGCTACGATCGCGCCTGATCCACGGCACCGGAAAATACGCGTCGAACGAGGTCCTGGCCCGCTGCCTCGAGGCCGCGCAACCCGACATGATCACGGTCGCCATTCGTCGCTTGAACCTCGAGGGTGGCCGTTCGGAGCTGGAAGGCATCGACCTGCGCCGCTACACGCTGCTGCCCAACACCGCGGGAGCGACCACGGCCGAGGGCGCCGTCCGTCTCGCTCGCCTGGCGCGGGCCGCCGGCTTCTCCGACTTCATCAAAGTCGAAGTCGTCGGCGACGAGGACACGCTGTTGCCCGATCCGCAGGCGACACTGGAGGCCACCCGGCAACTGGTCAAGGAAGGCTTCATCGTGATGGCGTACACCAGCGATGACGTGGTGCAGGCGATCCGCCTCTACGAAGCCGGCGCGGCCGCCGTCATGCCGGGCGCGGCGCCCATCGGCACCACGCTGGGGCTGCAAAACCTGCTGAACCTGGAGCTGATCGTGCAGAAGGTCAAGGTCCCTGTCATCGTCGACGCCGGGCTGGGCGTTCCCTCCGAGGCGGCTCGCTGCCTGGAGCTGGGCGCCGCCGCGGTGCTCGTAAACACCGCCATCGCCCGGGCACAGAACCCGCCGGAGATGGCGCGGGCGTTCGCCGAGGCCGTGGTGGCGGGCCGCCGGGCGTTCCGCGCCGGCCGGGCCCACATCGGACTGAAAGCCGTGCCCAGCAGCCCGGTGGAAGGGGTTCCCGTTTAGCAACAAGCTCCGCGACGTCGGGGAGCGGGGCCTGCTGCGCCGCCTCCGCCCGTACCTGAGTCCGCCCAGCGCAGATCTGATCATCGCTGCGCCCGATGACGATGCCGCCGTCTGGCGGTCGCGGCGGGGGCTGACGGTCTCGACGGTGGACACGCTGGTCGAAGAGATCGACTTCCGCACCTCGTGGCGCGGGTTTGACTTCGCCGCATTGGGGCGGCGGCTCATGACGATCAATTTGAGTGACCTGGCCGCCATGGGCGCCGAACCCCGCCACGCGCTGATCTCGCTGTGCCTGCGGCGAAACCTCCCCGTGTCGAGCGTGACCGCGCTCTATCGGGGCATCCGGGCCCAGGCCAGGCGCTACGGCTTCACGGTGGCGGGTGGAGACCTCAGCGAGATCGACGGTCCTCTCGTCCTGTCGGCGACCCTGTTCGGGGAGATCCGCCATGGCCGGCCCATGACCCGGGGCGGGGCCCGCCCCGGCTGGCACCTGGCGGTGACGGGAACCGTGGGCAAGGCCGCCGCGGGCCTCGAACTCCTCGAAGCCCGCCGGCTGCCTAGGACCGCGACCGAGCGGCGGCTGATCCGCGCGTTGCTCGATCCCGTCCCCCGCCTGCGCGCCGGCCAAGTTCTCCGGGAGTCCGGGATCCGCGTCGCCGGTGACATCAGCGACGGTGTGACCACCGAGGTTGCGCGGATCGCCGAGGCGTCGAACGTGGGCGCGATCGTCATCGAGGCGGGACTGCCAATCGACCGCGCAATGACGGCGCGCTATGGCAATCGCAAGTCCCGCCAGCTGGCGCTGGGCGGGTCCGAGGACTTCGAGCTGATTTGCGCGGCCCCTCCGAACAGAATTACGGCAGCCGGGTCCCGGCTATTTTCGGAGACCGGTCTCCGGCTTTGGAGGGTCGGGCTCATCACCGAAAAGCGGGAGGTGCTCCGATTGGATGATCGTGGCCGGTACTTCCGGCTTCGGCGGACTGGTTATGAACATTTCCGTTAAACCCAGATCTACCGATCGGACGACGCAGATTGGGATGCGGGACGAGATGAGCGGAAGGAGGCGACGAGCACGCGAAGGCGCGCACCCGTCGGTGCGTAACTGAGCGCGCGCAGGAGACGACGCCCCGATCGCTCGCCCCGCGCCCAAGATGCAAGTTCGACTCGGTGGATTTGGGTTATGACCCACTCTCCGGGGGAGACGCAGGATCTTGGTCGGTGCCTGGCTCGGGTCCTGCACCCCGGTGATGTCATCGGGCTGGAGGGTGACCTTGGAACCGGGAAGACGGTCTTGGTGCAGGGCCTGGCGGCCGGTCTGGGCGTGACGGCTCGGGTGCACAGTCCGACCTTCGTGCTCCACCATCGCTATCCAGGTCCAGTGCCGCTCGAGCACTACGACCTGTACCGGCTGGGCGAGGCGGACTGGCACGACGCCGGCCTGGACGAACCCGCCCCCGGGTCCATCACCGTGATCGAGTGGGCGGAGCGCGGGGCGCCCCTTCACGACTGGACCACCGTCCGCATTCAGCTCCAGTCCGTGAGTGAGCACGTGCGGAGGCTGACCTGCCTGAAGGGCGCCGAGCGCGTGGAGGAGTGTTTCAGGTCAGATGCCGATCCTGGTCATTGACACCTCGGGGAGCCGCCAGGCGGTGCTGCTCCTGGACGGAGACGCCGTGATCGCCGGAGACGAATGGACCCGCAAACGCGATGACATGCCGTTGCTGACGCGGGTTGAGGCGCTGATGGCCCGGGCCGGCTGGTCGGCCGGGGAGCTCTCGGCGGTGGCGGCTGCCCGCGGTCCCGGGTCGTTCACGGGCATCCGGCTGGGGCTGGGCCTGGCCCTGGGGATCGCGTCGGGCCGGGGGGTGGCGCTGTTCCTGCTCGACAGCCTGCGGGTACTGGCGGCCCAGGCCCTGCGTGACGGCTCGCCCGCTGGGGCGCTTCGCGATGCGGGGCGCGGCGAGGTCTACGCCTGGCGTCCCACGCAGGCCCCGGCGCGGATCGCCACCACCAGCCTGCCGGGGTGGATCCAGGCCGACGACCGGCTGGTGGTCGACCCGCCGGGGGCGCTGGCCGAGTGGTCAGCGGGCCAGGCAGCCTGGGAAGTCCCGGGCGGGCGGCGCCGCTCACTGCTCGAGGCGCTGGCCGACGAAGCGAATCGCAGCACGAGTCACGAAAAACCCGTGCGATATCATGAAGTGGAGGCGATGTATGTCCAGCCGGCCGCGGCTGAGGAACGCCGTTCCAGATGATGCAGCTCAAATCGCGTACGCTCGTCGGCCCGATGCGGGAGGAGGACATCCCGCAGGTGCAGCTGATCGAGAAGGAGATCTTCCCGACGCCGTGGCCGAAGAACGCCTACTACCGTGAGCTCAACCACAACCGCTCCGCCTTTTACATCGTTCTGCGTCGCGATGACCAGATTGTTGGCTACGCGGGGCTGTGGAAGATGAGCGACGAGGCGCACATCACGACCGTCGGGGTGCGCGTCGGCGAGCAGGGCAAGGGGTACGGCCATGCGTTGATGGCGGCGCTGATCCAGCGCGCCTATCAGCTCGGCTCCCGCTGGTTGACGCTCGAAGTGCGGCCGTCCAACGACGTGGCCGTGCGGCTGTATGAGAAATTCGGGTTCAAGGTCATCGGCCGCCGGCGCGGCTATTACACCGACAACAACGAGGACGCCATCGTGATGTGGTCGGACTCCATTAACACCACCGCCTTCAAGCGGCGGTTCAAGGAGATTCTCGACTCGATCGAGATCGAAGGGCTCGATAGCACCCCCGCATAGACTTCTGGCGATCGAGACGTCCTGCGATGAGACCGCCGCGGCGGTAGTGGCCACCGGTCCGCGGGTTCTTGCCAACATCATCCGATCGCAGGACGCGATTCACGCCCCGTACGGCGGCGTGGTCCCCGAGCTGGCGGCCCGCAGCCACCTGCAGACCCTGGTGCCGACGGTGGAGCGTGCCCTGGCGGCGGCGGGGGATGGCGGCTGGTCGGCCATCGACGCGGTAGCGGTCACCCGCGGCCCGGGGCTGGTCGGGGCGCTGCTGGTAGGCATCCAGGTGGCGCAGGGCCTGGCCTGGGCCCGGGGACTGCCGGTCATTGGCATCAGCCACCTGGCTGCCCATCTGTACGCCGGCCAGATCGCCGAACCGTCGCTCCAGCCCCCGGCGCTGGCCCTGATCGTGTCCGGGGGCCACAGCGACCTGGTCCGCTGGAACGAGGACGGCAGCATCGCGGTCATCGGCCGCACCATCGACGACGCGGCGGGCGAAGCCTTTGATAAGGGCGCCCGCATCCTGGGCCTCCCCTTCCCGGGAGGCCCGGCCATCGACCGCCTGGCCGCAACCGGCGACCCGCGGGCGTTTCGCTTCCCGCGCCCCCGCGCCCCCGGCCTCGATTTCAGCTTCAGCGGGGTCAAGACGGCGTTGCTCTACGAAGTCCGCAAGCACGGCGAGCTCGCGGACGAAGAGCGGGCCAACCTGGCGGCCAGCTACCAGGAGGCGATCGTCGACGCGCTGCTACAGCGGGTGGAGGCGGCGCATGCGGCCGACCCCACTCCAGTGATCATCCTGGGCGGCGGGGTGGCGCGCAACCGGCGGCTGCGCCAGGCCGCCCAACAGCGGCTGGGAGGTCGCGCCCGGCTGGTCATTCCGGCCCCGGAGCTGTGCACCGATAACGCGGCCATGATCGGCGCGGCGGCGCTGGTCGAGTGGGAGCGACGAGGCCCGGACCGCGCGCCCTTCGACGCGGATCCGAGCCTCGGCTTCGGTTAGCTCACGTCCTCGATGGCTTCGGCCAGGATCTTTTGGCCCATCTTCGACGGGTGGATGTCGCAGCCGCCGGTTGGCAGCCGGATCAGCAGCCCCGCGGCGCAGCTGTTTCCACCGGCCTCGGCCGCCTCGGCCTTGAACGCGCCAAACCCATTTGCGACGCGTCCCCCAAACGCCGTCGTCACGTTCGCGACGACGGAGTTGATCGCCCCCAGAGCCCCAAGCTGGTTCGGATCGTTGTAGTTGGTGAGGTAGTAGGTCAGGGCAACGAGATGGCCCGTGAAGCCGGCGGCTCGGAGCGACGCGTAGATGGTGACCAGGTGGCTCGCGAGCGTGGACAGCAGGGTGGGGAATCCTGCGGCGAAGCAGCTGCTGGACGTTCCGCAGGTCCGGAGCAGCACGAACAAATCGTTGCCCCCGATGTCGATGGTCACCAGCTGCGTGTCCGGGTGGGCCCGGATGTACCCCACCGCGAAGGCCAGTTGGGTCCCGGTATAGCCCACGTGGAGTGGGGCGACTGACCTGAAGGCGGCACACCCATTGTCCGGGGGCCCGGCGATGAGGCTGCCGCTGGTCTCCCCAGAGCATGCCGCGTTGACCCCGTGCTTGCTGAGGACTTCGGGGTAGCCGACGTAGGCATCCGTGTCGGTCGGGTTGCTCGCAAAGACGAGTGGGCTGAACCCGAAGGCGACGGAGTCACCGAGCGCCAGGTAGCCGGCCTCATCGTTGGCCGACGCCGGCACAGTGCCTGCCAGCAGGGCAAGCGGCAAGAGCACGACGAGCAGGCGAACGACCCTCTTCATGGATCCCTCCTCCCACGAAACAGCCAGGAATGCTGGCCCCGAGCGTACTCCGGTCGGCGACCCCTGGCAAGGCCGCTGCCGCTTGTCAGCCGTCCCGGCTTCGGCTATGATTAGCACTCGGGGTATTAGAGTGCTAACCGCCACCGTCAAGGAGGGTTCGAACATGCGTTTACGTCCACTGGGTGATCGCGTCGTGATCAAGCCGGTCGAGCGCGAGGAGCGCACCAAGAGCGGGATCGTCCTGCCCGACACGGCCAAGGAAAAGCCGCAGGAAGGCCTGATCGAGGCCGTCGGCAACGGCCGCTTCATCGAGGCGACCGGCAAGCGCGAGCCGCTCGATGTCAAGGTCGGCGACCGGGTCGTCTATGCCAAGTACGCCGGCAGCGAGGTCAAGCTCGAGGAAGTCGAATACCTGATCCTGTCAGAGAAGGACATCCTGGCCGTCGTCCAGCCGAACGGCGCGAAGAGCTAGGCGCGAGTCCGATCAGGAAACAGCCGGCCTACGGGCCGGCTTTCTTTTTTGGAATCCGCGGCAGCGCGAGCATCGCCTCGCGGAGGGCGGCGTACTGGTTCGATTCGTTCCAATCGAAGATCGGGTTGCTCCAGCGGATGCGGCCCAGGTAGTCGATCAGGAAGAGCGATCGCCGAGCGGCGCCGCGCTCCTCGTTCAGAACGCCGTAGCTCCGGCTGACGGACTTGTCCCAATCCGCGAGCAGCGGGAAGGGCAGGTCGCCCAGCGCCTTGGCGTAGGCCTTGTGGGCCCAGATGTGGTCCACGCTGATCCCTAGGATCTGGACGTCGGCCTTCTCGAACTGCGTGTGATCTTCTCGCAAGGAGGAGAACTCCTTGGTTCAGGTCGGGCTGAAGTCGAAGACGTAGAAGGCGAGCAGGACGTGCTTGCTCCCTCGAAATGCTGAGAGGGTGACGGGCTCGCCCTCGGGCGAGCCCGGCAGGGTGAAGTCGGGGGCCAGATCGCCAACGGCTGGCATCTTCTGAACGGAAGTCTGCATCGGCCTATTGTAGGATTGCCATGCTCTTTCGCGATCGGATCGATGCCGGCCAGCGGCTGGCCGCGCGCCTCACGGCCTACCGCGGAGCGGCCGGGACCATCGTCCTCGGCATCCCGCGGGGCGGCATCATCGTCGGCCAGGCGATGGCCGAGCAGCTGGACCTGCCGCTGGGCGTGTGCCCGGTCCGGAAGATCGGCGCTCCAGAAAACCCGGAGCTGGCCGTCGGCGCCGTCGACGACCAGGGCGAGAAAGTCGTCGACGACCGGCTGCTCGATCGGCTGGGCCTGAGTCCGCTGGAGCTGGAGGCGGAGGCGGTGTACCAGCGGCTCGAGCTGCAACGCTGGATGCAGCGGGTGGCTCTCGAATCCTGGTCCTCCGATCGATACCCGCAGGCGATCCTCACCGACGACGGCATCGCGACCGGATTGACCGCTCGGGTTGGCATCGCCTCCGTCCGCCGGCGCGGGGTGCGCCGGCTGATCCTGGCAGCCCCGGTCGCGCCGCAGGACACGATCGACGAGCTGAAGCCGCTGGTGGAGGAGTGCGTGGTGCTGGCCACCCCATCGCCCTTCTACGCCGTGGGCAACTTCTATGAGGACTGGCCCCAGGTGACCGACGAGCAGGTGATCACGGCGCTCGGTCGCCGGTAAGACCTCGTGACAATTCGATAACGGTGCCGTTTACAGAGCTGTCACGGGTTCTTCGGTCGAGAGACGAAAATACGCCCCTATAGTAGGGGGACGCATGAAGCTCTTTCCAAAGAGCAAGCCCGGCGCGCCCGCGCCCGCCGGTGCGACGCCACCTTACCAGCCGATCGACCGTGTAAACCTGCTCGGGTTGCTCGACCGCGTGGTGAACCAGGGCGAGTCCTGCGTCCTGCGCCTGCGTGAACCCCGAGGCGCCTGGACGTACGCCTTTCAGGGTGGGGGGCTCGTACACGCCAGCGGCGGCGCGGTGCGCGGGGCACGCCAGGCCTTCGACCTGCTCTGGGAATTTCAGCAGGGCGAAGTCAGCATGTCGGCCGGGGTGGATCCCACCCTCGGCTCCAACCTGTATATCGACAAGGCCCGCCTGCAGGACATGCTTCGTCGGAGCCAGGCCGCGCCGCAGGGACCGGCATCGCCGTACATTCCGCCCGATCAGCAACGGCCGATTCAGCCGGTGAACCAACCGTGGGCACAGCGACCCACCGCAGCTCCCCCGGGGTGGAATCCAGCGCCGCAGGCGCCGCCGGGCTATCCCGGCCAACCACCGCAGGGCTATCCTGCTGCCCCGCCGAGCTATCCCGGCCAACCACCGCAGGGCTACCCCGCTGCGCCGCCGCCAGGCTATCCGGGCGGCCCGCCGCCAGGCTATTCGGGAGGTCCGCCGCAGGGCTATCCGGCGCTTCGTCCCCCCGGTTATCCGGCCCCTCAGCCCAGTGGCTATCCAGCGCCACCTGTCTA
>WNFE01002176.1_pt1 | contig 14404 bp, 16 predicted proteins | sample 5400451 | NCBI WGS metagenome assembly WNFE01 (sample SAMN13153344, study PRJNA577476) | soil metagenome | isolation source: 200 cm saprolite under Douglas fir tree site 2 hole 2 | place: USA:California | collected 2015-04-18 | reverse complement strand
GGAAGAAAATGCCACCGAAAGCGACACCAGGGGGTCCAGTTGCAAACGCTGCGACGCCTCCGAATAAGAGGAATATCATGAGAAGAACGAGTGCAACAATGACCCCGGATCGATTTTGCCGGCCGCTCAACCTGTCAGAGACAGATCCCCCGTTCTATAACAATATAGTGGGAGTCTTCATCACCAGGCAAGACTTGCCTGAGTCGAATCTTCTTCGTGGCGAAGTAGGCCAAGATCGCCCCTCAACAACAATGAATATCCTGTTCTTGGACCGTCACATAGGATGTAGTCTCCGATTATAGAACCGGGTCCAAAGAAGCCCGAGGAGAACTGTGCTCCTAGGGCTTGGGCTACTCCTGCAAGCTCTCCCATCGATATTGAACTAGACATTGCAAAGCATAGATCGAAGCTTCGCATTATCGGACGCCAAGAGAGATTCCCGGTGCCAGAACCGACTTCTCCTATTACTTCCTCGGATACGAACTCGCCCACTCTTCGACTCATCACCAGGGAGACTTTCTTGAACGAGGTTCCTGTGTTCGAGACCGCAGCTGTTAGACCTCCCGTGGGGTCGATGTCTATCGAAGCGTTAGCGATCGACTGATCGTGGGCGATTGAGAGGAGCGGCTTGCTCACAGAGGGTTTCAAGGCGAACCATGGCGATCTGATGAGAAAAATCCAGATGTCACGTCCCATCGGAACATCGATGTGAATGGCCGGAGCGAGGAACATTCCTTCCCATGGGCGCCGCAATAATCCAGCTGCAGGCATAGACTCTTGAAGAGTGAAAGTCAGTGTCTGGCTTCCGCCAGTATCGGTTGCTTCCTCAGGCTGAATAATCTGGGGATCCAGCATTGAAGAGTCGCATCTCCAAGCCTGAGTTTTTCCTTCTTGGACCCAGTGGAAGAAAAGAACCCCGGTCCCAGTGTAGACAGCTCTGTGCGCTATTCCCCGACTCGACTTGAGCTTGACGATAGGCTGGCCTGCTCCGACCCCATATTCAACCTGGATATCACCGACTAGGCTATAGACCGGCACTATTCCCCTACTCGCTACGACTCTACCTAGTTCGCTTCCAACAACCAACTTCCGATTTAAAGAGCGATAGAATTGAAAAATTCAGCAGTTGAGTCACAAATTTCAGAGTTGTTGACTCGAAGGTAGGGTAGGTTGGGTTAGTGGGGCGGGTGGGATTTGAACCCACGATCACCGGTGCCCGAGACCGGTATTTTCTATGCCCGGATGGGCATCTTAGACCAAGCTGTCCCCACCGAAGCGTGGTCTGGACCACCGCCCCTAACGGAGGGAGCAACTCGCTTTGCAAATAAACCATTCAACTGCTCTGCTAGAGAACATCGGCCCAAGCCGTAGGCCGACGGCTCGGGCTAGGATTCGATGCTGATTACGTTCGATCTCTCTATCTACTTTGACTTTTTCTCTTTCATATGCCCGTTGAAGTATTGTCTGATGAGATGTTCGAAGAAGATGCTGAATCCTCCAGTCCTTCCAAAGTACAGCTTGCCGACCTCATCCCTTACTAGCTCTTCGGCTTCGTCAGTTAGAGAGATCATCACTTTTCCCATGGTAGCTCTAGACTTCCAAAGATAGCTGCGAACGGTTTTATAGTTATCCCCTATCCGGGCGACCGCCATCCGCAAACAATAAGAATGGGGACGGCGTATTTCATCTTGAGCATCGTTAAGAGACCTCGCTGGCGTCTCTCACTTTGTTCTTAGCTATCCGTACGAGTCCCCATTATCTAAGCACCAAACCCCCTAGCTTAGAGGTGAACGGTCCTGAAGCTTCTAGACGGCGATCCCGGCCTACCAAATCCAAAGGCGCCTCCTGGATAGGGCTTGAAAGAAGCTTAAAATGAATAGAAAATCCCGTTTTTCCGGCCTCCTTGAGCACGATCACTGCTGATGAATTCTTTGATAGCATACATAGAATAGTCTCTCTTCTAGACGAAGAAACATTGCGATCCTCAGGACCATGAAACAGCATGGCCCCCGAAACCTGCTAGGGATCGCTCGGAAAGCGAAGCTACCCTACACAACCGTATACAACAGAGTGACAAAGCTCGAAGGCCAAGGAATTCTGAAGACGTGGATTCAACCTAGCTGCCCGAAAATCGGGTTAAGCAGGGCCGTAGTTCTAGCAACTCCCCATCCGGGAAAGGAGATCTTCACGAGAGAAGCTCTGAAAATCCCAGGATTCTGGCTAAGAATTGCTCGCTGCATCGGAGACTGCAATGGATACTACTCGCTTCACGGTATACCCACGGCAAACCGCCAAGAGTTTGAACTCTATCTAGACCAGCTGTTGGAGCGTGGACTACTCAAAAACTACCGACTCTTCTGGATTGGCGACACAAAGTTCCCCCTGACGAATTTTGACTATTACAAGCCCAAAGACCGAACCTGGAAGTTCGATTGGAAGGGATGGCTGGACTCTTTTGTCACGAGTAGAGCCAAGCCTGAATCTATCAAACAATCTTCTCAACCTGTTTCCTTCGACAGGAAAGATCTGATCATACTCAAAGAACTGGTCAAGAATGCAAGGACCACGCTGGCTGATCTATCAAAGTTGCTGTCTCTCACACTGCCTGCGGCGAAATACCGCTTTGACAGGCTTGTTGAAAGAGGATTGATTCAGGAATGGGTCATCGACCTCCTTCCATATGCGCCGCAAGTTTCTGAGTTGTCAGAAGTACGTCTTGATTTCAAGAATGAGAATTTCATGAGAGGAGCTGAAAACGTTCTCGAGATTCTTCCGATCGTTCAGAGCTACTCTCCAATAACTGGGCTGAACTCAATAACCTCAAGGCTCTATCTTCCACGCAACGAGGTAAGCAACCTCCACACTTTCCTGTCCCTCCTCGTATCAAAAGGAGTCCTCACCAGCTACTCCTATATCGTGATCGACCCCATGACCATACAGGCGCAAACCTTCGCGTACAAGGACTACAATGACGACTCGGGATGGAACTATGCAAGCCGAGAGTACCTAAAGACAATCGACAATCTGATGCCCAAATGGACGAAGACCGAGATCGAGCTCTCCCCTCAAGCACTGCCGTCTCTATCTCTGAAACTATAGACAAAAGTCCAGCCGGCAGGTCCTCGATCTGACTTTCCGAGAATATCGAAGGCTTTACCTAGGGAAGCACAGATAATTGATCTCAGTTTAAAAGCGCCGGGACCATGCGTCTTATGGTTCCATTGCAGCAGATCGATTCAGGAACGATGGCGCTGGTCGTTGCCAGCTACGAGCCGCAGTATCCTGACCCCTTGACAATGAATTCAGGCGACGCGCTGAAGATCGTGAAGAGAAGAGACGAAGAATGGCCAGGATGGGTGTTCTGTGAAAACCAGAGCGGGAAGCGGGGCTGGGTCCCGGAGAAGAGCATCAAGACAGACGGTGAGGCTGCGGTCGCACAGCAGAACTACATTGCGCGTGAAGTGACTGTGATGGAGGGCGAGATCGTAAGGATAGAGAGCGTTGAAAGCGGATGGGCCTGGGTCACCAATATGACCGACTCGACAGGCTGGGTCCCGTTGAAAAACCTGAAAATCGTAGAATAGTTTCACCAATTACATTCGTAGTTAAGGGATGAGCATTTTCGACAGATGCCCTTCCGAATTCACAACTCGAATAAACTAAACAGTGAGATTCTCTACTGAGTGTACTTGGGTCTTCTTACCCTACTCAAGTTTTTTAGTGTAAGTTTCTGGCTCTTCTGACCAGATTCCTTCTTGCAACGATCTTATGAACGATTCAGCTCAGAGGTTCTTGACGCCGCTTCAGCTCCTGTACGATTGCACGTTCTCAAGCTCCTCGTATCGAAGGGTCCGCTTCCATATACTGAGATAATGTACGAGGCCAAGCTCGATCCTGTACGGGACGCCGGCAAGTTCGTCTACCACCTCAAGACACTGAGAAAGGCCGGTCTGGTTTCGATCGAAAAAGGCACGAAAAAGTACGGCGCAACCGAGCTGGGAAAGATTCTGGTCGAGTTCTCCCGGGACCTGGAGGAGTATATCGCCGTAAAGCGCGGCAGACTGTTCGTCCGAACATCCCGGATGACCATTGAGGAGTTCGACCGCACCAGAATCGCCCGATCACTCGTGAGCGAGGCAAGAATGCCTCAAACCGTTGCCGACGAAGTCGCGGCGGAAGCGGAAGAGAGACTTCTCAAGTTCGGGATCGTCTATCTCAGCGCCCCCCTGATCAGGGAGCTTGTCAACATAATTCTCATCGAGCGAAAGCTCGAGGAGTATCGTCACAAACTCACGCGCCTCGGACTGCCCGTCAACGATGTAGCGCTGCTACTCCAGGAGGCCGGCCAGAAACGGCTCGACGCGAACTGGGTCCAGAAATCTGCAGGAGAGAGAGTATTCGAGGAGTATGTTCTGCTCGATAGCCTTCCTCGGGCCACAATTGACGCGCACCTTGCGGGTCAGGTGCACCTTGAGGACGCTGCTTCATGGATTCTGAAGCCGAGCATACTCTTTCACGAAGCCAGCCTCTTCTTCCGAACAGGGACCCCGGCCACCAATCCTCCATCATCTCTTGAGGATGCCTTGGAATCGATTCTGAAGATCCTACGCACCGCAGAACGAGAAGTCTCAAGTGAACAAGTACTCGACCACTTCAACATCACACTTGCTCCTTTCATCCGAGGACTCCCGCGCCAACGCGTCCAGGAATCGATCAGGCGTTTCATGTACGATCTAAACTGGGACGGCTTCTCCAACACAATATCAGCCCAAGTCACGGTAGGACTGGATCGTCAAATTCCTGAGCATCTCCAGAAACGAGAAGCGGTGGGCCCAAACGGCAAAAGCGAAGGAGTCTACGCCGACTTTTCGAGAGAAGTCGAAGAGCTATTCGCGACAATAATCGATGCGAGTTTAGAAATCGGTCGTCAACAGCCCATACTCAACCCATCGATTGTAGTAAGGAATCCTAGCGAGAAGATCGAGAGTACGGACGAGCTTCTCAACTCGGCCTTCGAAAGCTCCGCCAAACAATCCGTTCCCAACTTCTTGATGCAACCCTCAGAACAGAACTATTCGGTGTCGTCGGAGGGACCAATTCTCTTCGAAGACAAAGACGGGACGAAAGGGGCGGGGGCCGTTGTCGGGACTGTCCAGCTGAACGTGCCCAGGGCCGCGTATGAGGCATCGGGAAAAGATGAGAGGTTCTTCCAATCAATCCAGTCTGGAACCATTGAAGCTGTAAAAGCTCTACAACTCAGACAGCAAGCGATCAACGAGAGAGTGTCCGAGGGAGTCTTGCCACTCCTAGCATGGCAAGCAGACGGAGGAGCCTATTACGACGCTAGAAGGGCTCATGGAGAGATAGGCTTGTTAGGACTGGCAGAAGCGGTAAAGCATCATACTCGAGCTGAACTCTGGGAAAAAACCAGCCTAGCCTTTGCAAAGAAGATCGTAGAATCTGCGCGACGAGCGGTCAGTGAAGCCGACGCACGCGATATTCGAGTAAGAATCGGAATTCATTCATCTCCTCAAGCCTCAGCCCGTCTTGCTTCGATCGACGCAGAGAAGTTTGGATTTTCGACTGTTGTCTATCAAGGCTCCAAGAAATACCCGTACTATAACGACGTGCCAGGAATTCCCTTGACTCAAAAAGTGCCGTTTGCGACTCGGGCATCGATTGAAGCAGAATTGCAAAGATCCTTCGACGGAGGTGCACTACTTCCGTTGATGGTTAGATTTAAGGTGGACAGTCAGGCCTTGTCAAAGGCTTCGCGAGAACTCAGCGACGCTGGGGTACGATACTTCACTTTCTCGTCCCAGTATTCTCGTTGCCAGCGCTGCTACAATACGAGCGTCGGAGTCAGGGCGAGATGCGATCACTGCGGGTTCGAGCGCTTGACGATACTTGCAAAGCTAGGGGGAAGGCTTCTTCCGTTGGATACGTGGTCTGAGGCGAGGAAGAGAGACTTGGACCGTATTGTTTCCTATGATTTCTCCTAGTTCGCTAGAGAGCTCCGAGCACGAGTCCCAGGAGTCCCATTCTTAGAACGACTCCGTTCCCGACCTGTTGGAAGTATTTCGCGTGGGGCGTAGAGTCGACGCTCGGGTCCACCTCATCGACTCGGGGTAGCGGGTGCATGACAATCGAGTTCTTCTTGGTCTTGTCCAGATCCTCGGCCACAAGCCGGTATGATCCTTTGACTTTCTCGTATTCCTGTAGATCTGCGAATCGCTCCTTCTGAACTCGTGTCATGTAGATCACATCTAGCTCTCTCAGGTGGTCTTTGAGGGATGGCGTTTCCATAACGTCGATCTTCTTCGATACTTCCTCGGCCACTTCCTTCCTCATCTGGAGAATATCTGGAGAGATCAGAACAAGCTTCACCTTGTAGAGTGATAGGGCATATGCTAGCGAGTGTACGGTTCGGCCGTATCGCAGATCACCGACGAGTCCAATGGTCAGCCCGTCTATGGTCCCCAGTTCTTTCCTGATGGTGTAAAGGTCCAGGAGCGCTTGGGTCGGATGCTCCTCGGCTCCAGAGCCGGCGTTGATGACAGGGATGGAGGCAAACTCCGCCGCCATGCGGGCCGCTCCTTCCAAGGGATGCCTGACAACTAACACGTCGGCGTACTTCTCTGTCACTCGGACGGTGTCGGCCAAATTCTCGCCTTTTTCCACGGACGTTCCCTTGGTCTCTGCGAAGCCGAGCGCTGTCCCGCCGAGCCGTGTAATGGCAGACTCGAAGCTCAGACGTGTCCGAGTGCTCGCCTCGTAGAACAGCGTGGCCATTATTCTCCCGTGAAGCATGTCGGACCCTTTCTTGGCCAGAGGCTCCATGACTTCCGCCATGTCCAGAACGTGATCGATCTCTTTTCGAGAAAAATCGCGGATTGAGACGATGTCACGCCCAGCGAACGAAGGGCTTCCAGACATGGCTTCTAGCAACCTGTTTCTGGGAAAAAGCGTTCTATAACACTGTTTCCGAAATGGGACTGGAAAGCCTTGCGACTCGTAGCTGCAACTTCTGACCTGTTCCTCCGTTCACGGATCGCCGAACTGGCGAAGCAAACCGGAGCGGACCCTTTCTTCGGAGCGGGACCTGATGAGCTGAGACGATTAGTTGCGGAGAAAAGGCCTGATCTCGTCATTCTCGATCTCTCCTCCACAGAGTACGATCCGTTCTCAGTCGCGCTCGAGTTGAAGACGACGTTCAACTCTCGACTCTTCGGCCTGTTTCCCCACGTGCGGACTGAACTGAAGAAAAGGGCTGATGAAATGGGGTTCGAGTATGTTGTGCCTAACTCGAACTTTCTCGCTAGTTTGAGGCGTGTCTTGCTGGAAAGGGCTGAGGATGATTGAGCTGGATCATCAAGGACCTGTGGAAGAGTCTCGAACTTCGCCAATCAGAATATGCGAATTTGCTGAACGATGACGATAGAATCAGAGCATATGAAATCGTCAATCGGATAGCTTCTGACGTCGGGACCAAGTGGGGAATATTCTTGCAGCTGAATTTCCCCCCAGGACAAGCTAGCTTCCGCTCATCTGACCTCGGTCATAGAAATTTGACGATGTTGGTCTTTCGTGATAGAAAGAAGTTCGCAAATGTTTCCGAGTCTGAGGTCAGACATGCTTTCGACCCACTAAATCCCATCGCCATTGACAGCACAGGGTTTGGCTATGAAGGGTTCAGAGCGAGACTTTCAAAGGGTCGGATTGACTGCCTTCCCGGCGGAATCCATCTCTGGTGCGACATTACTCCCCAAATCCTAGATGTTCTAGACTGGCTTTTCACAAATGCTTACAGGATGAAGCAAGCCTAGGTCTCTAGGATAGGGGCACGAGCCTCTTTCCGAGCCTTCTCTCGATCTCCATCTTGGCCCGTTTTAACTGTCGAGCTCTCTTCAGCAATTCGACCAGATAGTCCAAGTCAACTACGGGTCTGAGGGATGGATATTCCCATGGTGTCTTGTTGATCTCGTCAGGATAGATCATGTAGCCGGTCGGGTAGTGGGTTACCAGTATGCCAGTCGGGTCCGCCTCTAGGACCTTGGAGAACTCCCGGAGAGTGTAGCCTGCCTTCTTCAACATGTCAAGGGTCTTGTCTAGCTCGTCGCAGGCCCTTTCAAGCTCCGCATACAGCTCGCCTCTATCACCATCATTGGGCACTGCGATAATCTCCCAACCGCTAACACAGAGGCAAGGGCTGAGCGCGGGCATAAGCGTTCCTTAACCCAGATACCGACACCCGCGGAAACAGGCCGTCTAGGACACGTGTTGAAACTGGAAGGCTAGAGGTGGGACTGAACAGCCCAGGTCCAACGGCGAGACTCAGTCCACAGTAGTCTCCTGTGGAGTTTTCACGAATTTTCTCTTGACACTATTCCGACCGGAAGTCCATCATGCGTACTTGCAAGGATTGAAGATTAACAACCGGCAAGAGCCCCGGCTGCGGCACCAGCCCCATCCTCTTCTGATAATCCGTCTGCCCCTGCCACGCCCCACTATTCACGATCGTCGTTCCACGATACACCCCTGACCCCGGCACATGAATATGTCCTGACTGGAACACATCCGGGACATGCTCCACCACAAGCCAATCCTCCATCTCGGGACCGATAGGCGTAGACTTTCCATACTCCGGCGCGAGATGCCTCGCCCGCAACTGGTACTCCATAACCTCCACGGGCCTCTGATAATCAAAGCCCGGGGCCGAACTCAGGATATCCATTAGACTCGTGCCATGAAACAGCAAAAAATCAACACCCTCCAGACGCACCTCCGAAGGATCACCCAGCGACACGACACGCCGCGAATCATACACCGGACCGGCAAACTCCTTGGTAATGGCAGGCTGTGGCAGCGCCTGTCTGACAGCATCGTGATTCCCTGGAATAAGAACCACGTCCATATGTTCCGGAATCTCCCCGACAAGCTTCGCAGCCAGCCGATACTGCTCGTAAATGTCCGGGACCTTCAAGTCCAGTTCCTGTCGGGGATACACTCCAATCCCGTCTACCAGATCACCGCCGATGAGAACGTACTTGACGCGATCAGCAACGTGCCGCTGGTCCGGACCGCCGACCTCGCCCTTCAACCAGCCCAGGACCCTGCCAAAAGCATCCTCCATGAACACCTTGCTCCCAACATGAACATCCGATATCAGAACCGCATAGACCTCCTCGCTAGCACGCCCAGGTTTGTGATCCGGAATCTCTGGCAACACAATATTCTCGGCGACTAGCAACTTCCCGGAACTCTTCCGTGTCTCCAGGAACAGTACTTGATCTCGAGAAATCCGACGTGCCGTCTGCCAGACTGACGGTTTGGAATCACCCACCAAGACAGTTGCTTCATCATCATAGTCATCGACCGTCAGAAAGATCCGATTCGCCTTCTCGCGTTTCTCCACCACCATGCAAACGAATCGACCTCTTCCATTCGCCCCTCCAGCCAGAGCGTCGGAGATTGTCCCAGCGCTCCTAGTGTCAATCCTCTGTCGGAATAGAGCACTCATCTTTTCGAAGCGGCTGCGGAAGTATCGGAGAAAATCGTCAAGGGCCCCGGTCGTTCCCAGCTTGCCAGTTGGGTCGAAGACCACTTCAAGTCTCGACTCCCGATCCTCAGCAAACCTCCGCCCGTGTCCCAAGCCTTCCTGAGCGGGAACCGTCGGACCAGCAGCTAGATCCAGGTGTTCAGCCGCCCTCAAAACTAGATCGGCGCTGATGAAGAGCGGCCTCGGCTGAGCCAGGCTCGCCATTTTCAAGACCTCGTCCACGAGGGGCCTGAGAGAATCTTCGCGGCCTTTCTCAACGAGGGTCTTGAAGGCCTCGGACTCCATCTGGAAGCCTGCCTCCAGTATGGTGCCTACGGCTCTTCGCATTTCCTCAGACAAAAGCCGACCTGCCCCGACACCTAGGTCAGGGTGAGGCTTCCAGATTTTTGCTGTTGTCGAGGACCGCTACCTCGTTATTGTGAGGTCCGAGATGTCCACTGAGATCTCGCACATTCTGTTCAGGGCAATCGTGACCGCCACCAAATGGTTGACGAGTGGCCTGGCTGAGCCTGCGACTCGTGCTTCAGCCTCGGAAAGCTGCTTCTTGGCATCCTTGAACCGGGGTCCCACAGAGGAGGCTAGTTTGAGATCTCGAGAAAGCACAGACCCTACCGCGTCCCGGTACATAGCGTTCACCGACGTACCAATCTTCTCCAACAATGCCTGTTCTTCCTTTGGAATCGTTACGCCATCTTGCGTATTCTCAGCTATCGTTACGGAGTAGTCGGCGAAGGTTTCGATGTAGCTTGCGAGCAGTCGAAAGTCAAGGCAGTCAACTGAGGAGACTTTGATCTTCTCAAGAAGATACGTGTCAGAGATCGCCGCCCGGACAAGCCGGACTAGCAGGAAGTACCATCGATCAACCTCTTCATCTCTCTCCACAACCCCTTTGGCCAGTTCCCTGTTGGACGAGACGAACGCCTGAACTGAATCGAGTTGCATGGGCATCGAGAGCATCTCAAGACGGCGTAGAATGCGCTCGGGATTGAGTAACGAGGGTTCGACAAGGCATTGTAGAACTATTCTCTTCGAATCTTCCTCCAGGACCTCGAGTCCTACAAGCCGTTTGGTTGTGCGTCTGACTTCTTCTCTAATGTCAGGAGAGAAACTGTCTTTTGACTGGACCCTGATTATGTCGTAGCCCAGCAGGTATCTCTCGATAATCTCTCGTCTAACGAATGGAGACGCATCCAGGACTACCTCCAGCGGGGCTCTCTTCTCGTCTATCTTAGGCGAGAGCAACAGTCTTCCATCCTGCCGCTCTTCATAGGAGACAACGGACCCTGCTCCGAGTCCGACTCGTTTAGCCCATGCTTTCGGAATCGTAACTAGGAAGGTGCCGTCTGGGGTTCGTTGTAGTTTCCGTAATTCCAACTAGGATGACCGATCCTCTTGGTATGGCAATGAAGAATTTTAGGGTTTGGCTGAATCTACTATGATGAGGTCGGTAACTCTAGAGTTTCCGGCTTACTTCCGCCGTTCAGATGCTGGTAGCCTAGCCGGAGGACCTCTTCAGTGTTACGTCCCTTCAGAGCACTGAGAGTAACTTGAGGTATGCCGGGAAAGACTCTCGAAACGAGCCTCTTGCCTTCTTCGACACGACTCTCGTCAGACTTGTCAACCTTGTTGATGCAGATCAGAAGCGGAACCTTTGGAGCGATCTGTTTCAAGATCTGGTTCGAAGCCGTAATCTTCCTGAAGACTATTTCCTCCTCCTCGCTGATGTCAATGAATAGGAGAACAAAGTCGGAGTTGGATATCTCACCTAACGTAGTGTTAAAGGCCTTGAGAATTATGGGATGCATATCTTCGATAAATCCGATGCTGTCGATCAGGATGAAACTGAACGCGTCCATTCCGTTGTTATAGTCAACCCTTCGGGCGTATGTTGACAGCGTTGTGAATGGACCCAGTCCAGTGTCTTTGTGCTCCGAAACAACCCGGTTGAAAAAAGTCGTCTTCCCGCTCTGTGTGTAACCCGCTAGCGCTACTATTGGGAATCCAAGCTCTTTACGGTGTTCCCTGAGAGTTGTCTTCTTCGCGTAGACGTCGCGCAACTCTTTCTCCACATGAGAGATTCTTTTACGTGCTCCTCTCTCGTAATCAGCGTACGGGTACTCCCCTGGACCACTCCAGCCCACCTGTTCTCCAAGGATACCCTTCAATCGCAGAAACTCTTTGCCCCAGGAGAAAGTGTACTTGAGTTTAGCAAGCTCGATCTGGAGTTTCGCCTCTTTCGTCATTGCGCGCCGGTCGAAAACCTCTAGGATCAGCATGTTCCGGTCTATGACATTGATGTCAGTTCCGCCTAGAACCTTCTGAATCTTGAAGACTTGGGAGCCGGGCAGTCTGTTAGCGAACAAGACCGCCTCGATGTTTTTCTCTGATGTTAGCTGTTTGACCTCGTCGAGCTTTCCGGGTCCGATACAGTATGTGTGGTGTAGGCTCTTTCGGTGTTGGATCACTGTATCGACCACGTCGTAGCCGATGCTTCGGGCCATGGTCTTGACTTCGTCTGCCCTAGATGGAGCGGTGGGCACGACGCACTCGACTACGATGGATCGCACTGCAGAAGACCGACTCTCTCTAGAAGGACCGTGCGTTATTTGAACATCCTGTGTCCTGTGTCCTGACACTGCGCTTATTGAACTCTGATTTCCACGCCGACAGTGCGCCTGATCAGATCTGCCAAGAGGTCGACCTGGGCTTTGCCACTCTTGCGTGTCGGAATCGAGACTACCAGTGGAAGTTCGATCTCCTTCTTGCTCTTTCCCAATCTATCTTTGATCCAGTCGAAGACAGGCTCTGTCGCAATAACTAGCGAGACGAGCTGTTTCGCTTTGATCTCGTCGAAGGTCTTTACCGCTTCTTCCTGGGATTTGACGACCCAAGTGTTCTTGACGCCGCCGAGCTTGAAGTAGATACTCGTCTCCTTATCGGCCATGACCCCAATCTTGCCCATGCTCATTTCCTACTTGAATATCCAGCCTGTCTCTCTGGACCAGAAGAGAAGATCTAGATCAGCTAAAGGTATGCCTATCTCTGCCGCGAATCCTCGAAGCTTCTCTTCAATTTCTACGTAACGCTTCTTTGTGATGGTCGCGGGTATCTCTGGGATGACTCCGAGCCGGTTCAGGTTTCGTAGGATGTGTCTGTCGAGGATAACGAACTCTTCTCCCAGTCCTATGTTCCTTAGAAAGTGGCTTGCCTCTTTGTAGCCAAGGCCCTTGACGTTTTCGACAAGCCATTCTCGGAGCTCGAAAGGATTGTAGAAGCTTGAGATCTGAGATTTAAGCTGCAACTTGCCATCACTCGAGAACATGTCCCTGGCTTCAACTATGTACTTCGCTTTGCTATCTGAGAACCTAACACTCTTCATGAGTGGCTCAAGCTCGGAAGGCCGGCCCTTGAGAAGCAGAGTTCGCTCTTTGAGCGCGGTGACTGCCTCCCAGCAGACTTTAGCTGATGATTGAGGCGTTAGAAGGCAGAAGCATAGTTCCGCAAAGACCTCCTCGTCTTTCCACTGCATCACCTGTCTGAATTCCGCAAGCCGTTTCTGAATGGCCTCCTTTCTCTCTTGATAGAGTGCCTGCAGTGACTTGATAGAACTCTCGTCCTTTACCACAGTCATTTGCGGGCTAGAACTGTTTGAGAACATCTTGTTTCTCCATGATGCGCACGCAGTAGAAGCATCGCAGCCTTAAAGGGTCCTGTCGTTCCACCAAGAACTTTGGCTCAACGGGTTCTCCTGCATTGGAGACGCAGGCGGGATTCGCGCATCGCACTATTCCTCTTATTGAGTCTGGAAGCTTGACTCGGGTTTTCTCAGCCACCTCATAATCTCGTATGATGTTAATTGTGGCGCTTGGCGCGATCAAGGCAATCTTATCCACTTCGCCAGGTTTGAGCTCACGGTTTTCCACTTTGACAATATCCTTCTTGCTGGCTGCCTTCGAGGATACGTTCATTGCTACGCTTACGACGTGTCCCTCACCTCCGCCGATTCCTAGAATTTTCAGAACGTCGAGAGCGTGGCCCGCAGAAATGTGGTCGATGACAGAGCCGTTGCGGATCTTCTTGACGTAGAGGTCTTTGGCCCCGCTCCCCTTAGACAATTTCACGATCTCTAGCTGGTCCTTCACTCTTAATTCCTTGCCTGAACAAAACGGATTGAACATGACAGTAGAATCCCAGATTGTCAGACTAGCGACCCAGAAGGAAGGCGAGATATTGGACATAACAGATAAGGTGCAAACCATTGTTGAGAATGGAACCATCAAGAATGGTGTGGTGTTCCTCTTTGTGCCGGGATCAACGGCCGCGCTGACGACAATCGAGTATGAGCCGGGTCTACTAGCGGACTTTCCATCTATGCTGGAACACGAGAGGCGCTGGCATGATGGAAACGGTCATTCTCACGTTAGAGCCTCATTGATTGGGCCTGATCTATCTGTGCCATTTGAAGGGAAGAAGTTGATGTTGGGAACTTGGCAGCAGATCGTCTTTATCGAATTTGATGTTCGACCACGAGACCGAACAATCATCGTCCATTCCGTAGACGAGTAACCGACCCCCATACCCCTCTCTTTCCGGTGGAAACGACAGGAGCGTGATCCAAGTGGGGGATCCGGATGATTACTTTGTAGTGGATCATCGTTGATAGTATACAGAATAACCTAAATCCACGAAACCCCCTAATGACCATCTGGAGTAAAAAATCAAAACAGATGTAACCAACCCTTCAGTTTGTCATTAATTATTGCACTGGAAATTAAGGGGGTGGGTGTGATGGGTTTAGTCGGTCCAGTCGAAATCCATGTACGAGAACCCTTAATTCCACTGGAA
>WNFE01002175.1_pt1 | contig 14409 bp, 14 predicted proteins | sample 5400451 | NCBI WGS metagenome assembly WNFE01 (sample SAMN13153344, study PRJNA577476) | soil metagenome | isolation source: 200 cm saprolite under Douglas fir tree site 2 hole 2 | place: USA:California | collected 2015-04-18 | reverse complement strand
TTCCCAATAGGTGTTCGCTGGATTGAGCGATTCGAAGTTGGCGACGAGATTGGCGCCGTCGAAGATGCCGTGGCCGAGATCGCCCGCGAGCGCGGTCAGCCAGGTGCCGCCCAGCGTGCCGCCGAGATAGCGCATGGGATTGCGGCCGTGCACCCCGGCCCAGTAGGACAGTGGCGCGCCCGCGATCAGGACCGGGCCGACAAGGTCCGGCTCGATCGCCGCCATCAACATCACCTGCCAGCCGGCCTGGCAGTTGCCGATCAGCACAGGCTTGCCGTCGGCCTCGGGGTGGCGTCGAGCGACCTCGGCCACGAACTGGGCTTCGGCCCTGCACACGTCCTCGATCGTCTGGCCGGGCACGGGTTGCGGCAGGAAGCCCACGAAGTAGCAGGGGTGCCCCGCGGCCATCGCCACGCCGATCTCGCTGTCGTGCTTCATGCCGCCGATGCCCGGACCATGGCCGGCGCGTGGATCGAAGACGATGAACGGCGCCTTGAGCGGATCAACCGCCGTGCCCGCCGGCGGCAAGACGTGCACCAGCGCATAGTTCACGGGTTTGCCGAGCGTACGCCCGTCGAGCACCAACTCGAACTCGAAGCTAAGCACGTTCGGCGCGACCGCGACGCTGCGCTCGAGAGCCGTGTTGCCGCGCTCGCGCAGCACGTCGAGGGTGAGGATCGAGCGTTGCCAGGCATCGATCCAGTAGTCCTGCACGAAGTCGAGGCCTTGGGTTTGCGACATGGGGTACTCCTCAAAAACTGACGGGAAAAGACCTAAGGCCCGCGGCCGCTCAATATCGCTGCATCACCAGCCGGCGCCCTGCGATCGAGGCCTGGTCGTCGTACTGCTTCTTTTCCGAACGCGCCGGCAGCTTGACCTCGGCGTGGTCGACTTTCTTATAGGGAATAAGTGACAGGATGTGCGCGATGCAGTTCAGCCGCGCGCGTTTCTTGTCGTCGGAATGGACGATGTACCAGGGCGCCTCCGGGCTGTCGGTATGTTCGAACATCGCGTCCCGGGCGCGTGAGTACTCGTACCAGCGCCGGTAGGACTCGACGTCCATCGGGCTCAGCTTCCACTGCCGCATGGGATCGGCGATCCTGGCCTTGAAGCGTCTCTCCTGCTCCTCCTGGCCGACCTCGAGCCAGATCTTGAGCAGCCTGATGCCGGCGCCGATCAGGTGCTTCTCGACCAGCGGGCAAAGTTCGAGGAAGCGCTGATGCTGTTCGGGCGTGCAGAAGCCCATGACGTATTCCACGCCGGCGCGGTTGTACCAGCTCCTGTCGAAGATCACGATCTCGCCGCCGGCGGGAAAATGCTCGACGTATCGCTGGATGTACAACTCGCTTTTCTCGCGATCGGATGGCGCCGGCAGCGCCACGACGCGGAACACCCGCGGGCTCACCCGCTCGGTTATCGCCTTGATGGTGCCACCCTTGCCCGCCGCGTCGCGCCCTTCCAGCACGACGATGACCCGCTCGCCCGACGTGCGGACCCAGTCCTGCAGGTAACAGAGCTCCTCCTGCAGCTTCCTGAGCTCCTCTTCGTAAGCCTTGCGCTTGAGTTTTTCGGTCGGATCGTTACCGGACATCGGGGCCTTCCGCTGGGCTGTGGGCGTTCGCAGTATGCGCAGGAAGCTTCTGGGCTTCTTGTCCGATCCCGTCCCGGGTTGCTTGAAAGGTGCATGATTTGGAATCGATTCGCAGTTCGACCGATTGACGATCGGCAATCGTCACACGAGTCGGGCCTCGGCTACCCAAAGCTGAGTCTCGACCTTCCGCGAGACGCCGCTCAGGACATCGATTGTGTCTGCGTCTCCGAACTCGGCGGCCTGTTCGATATCGGCACGCACCGCCCTGCCGAACCGCGCCAGCACAATCCTGAGCGCCGTCTCATACTGCTCGCCGCAGCTCGCCTGCAGCGGGTATCGACCAAGCGAGCCCTTGAGCGCCTGGGCATGGACGCAGCCTTCCGTAACACCCGACAAGGCCGCGATCCGTCTGGCCAGCGAGTCGATGCACTCGTCGATCTCGTCAAGGCAGGCCTCGAACAGCTTGCGGCGTTCCAAGGAGCTCGGGCCCCTCAGGTTCCAGTAGGCCTGCTTCATCCGCGCCGCCAGGTCGAGGGCGTCAGCGAGCCGTGCTTGCAGCAATGCGATCGTGTCGGTACGGGCGGTCTCGGGTAAATCGTGGTGCGTTGCGTACATGTCATGTGTCTCCATTGTCATGGTTGAGGCGGGCGTCGCCGGCGTCTTGTCCTCTGCGCCAGTGCGCGCGATAGCGCGTCCAGGATCCGCGCGTAGTCGCGTGCCAAGGATTTGCTGCCCTGACCGTCCGCGGGGTGCGGAGAGCGGCCCATGCGGTGCACGTCGCTGCCGACAACAGTGTCGCTGGTAACACCGACGGCCACAGGCAGGAGACAAACGTCGTCGTCGCCCAAGCTCCGCGCCTCCGCGACGGCCGATGCCGACATCGCCACCGCACACACGGCGGCAGTAAGCGCAACCAGATGAGACGACCACATGATTTGATTCTCCGTGACTCTCCTTCTTTCGCGTTGACGCCTCAGGAGGGCGTCGTTCAGTCAGACTAACGATGGTGCGATTGTCATCGGAACTGTTCGCGCGGTATTTCATGAATTCCGCTTCACTTGCTCGTTTGTGCTGCAATGAAGGAGTGAGTGCGTGACGCGCGTCGCAACGGCCTCTCACTCATGCTGCTGACGCCAGCCAAGCCCGCGTCATCTTCGACATTGGTCTACCGACTTTGGTAGGAGGGGGCTTTCGCAGACCATTTCCCGTCGTCATCCCGAACAGACCGGCGTTATGAAGCGGTGACCGGTTGGTAACCAGGGAGTGTTGGGTGGTCGATGGTACCGGACATGGTCAGCAGTACGCGCAGCGTCTCACCTTGGGTGCGGGTCCTGCTCTCTTCGCGCAAACGCTGAAGCAGAGCCAGATCGCCGTCACCCAGGTGAAGTGCGACAGGCCGACGTTGCAACTGTCCGGGACATCTATGCTCAAGGACGCCTATCAGGTCGGCCTCCAATTCCGTGACTTTCCGGTTTTCGAAACCTGGACCGACGGCAAGGCTCTGCCGGTCACCGCGTAAGTCTGTTGCGGCACCGTGTCGAACGGACGAAGGATTTCTTGCGCGCTCCAGGGTTGTCGTTGTCCAACGTCGCCGGGGCCCGCGGCTTCGCCGGCCAGAGCCATTTCACGCGGGTCTTCAGCCGTATCGCGGGAATCAGCCCCGGCGCGTGGCGTCGGTTGCAGGTCGCCTGAAGCAGCTCAGCCGCGACACGGCACGCGCCGAGCCGTTCGTATTTGCGCTTTTTGTTCAAGGAGCGGCGGCCGCAAGCAAGCCATTGACGCCGAAACGGCCCACAACTGACGTGGGACTCGCTTTCTTTTGGATTCGCAGTCCATGTGGAGATGGCTTCAGTGGCCGAAACTCATCCTGAGGCGCGTGACGCCGCGATCGTGCTCGAGGGCCGCATCACAGCCTACAACGCCGCGCCGATCTGGCGCCGGGCGATCGAGACCCTGACACGCCAGTCCGGCGTGCCCATTGCCGTGGACGCGTCGCGCCTCGAATACATCGATGACGTCGGCATCGCCTTGCTGTTCGACCTCGCGCGCCGTCAACGCTCTGCGGGGACGGAGCTGCGGATCAGAGGCCTGGCCCCGAGGTTCGCCTCCCTCATCCAGGCCTACGATCCCGAGGACCTGGCACAGGTCCCCAAGGGCATGCGCCATATTGATGCGTTCGAGCATCTCGGCCGGGCGACGGCGGAGCAGGTGGCTTACGCGGCCCGGATCGTCGATTTCGTCGGCCATTGCGCCGCCGCCTTCTTCCGCGGGGTCTGGCGGCGCGGCGTCATTCGCTGGAACGAAGTACTCGACGTGGCGACCGAGGCCGGCGCCAACGCCGTGCCGATCGTCCTGCTGGTAGGCTTCCTGATCGGGCTGATCATCGCCTTCGAAATCGGCCTCGTCGCCCAGCAGTTCGGCGCCGTGATCTTCGTGGTAAACGGGGTCGGCGTCGCCATGCTGCGCGAGCTCGGGCCGCTGATGACCGCGATCGTCTTCGCCGGCCGGACGGGCGCGGCCTTTGCCGCCCAGATCGGCACGCAAAAGGTCAATGAGGAGGTCAATGCGATCTGCACCTTCGGCCTCGACCCGGTCCATTTTCTGGTTTTGCCGCGCCTCATCGCGGCGGCGCTGGTCATGCCCCTGCTCGCCGTCATGGCCGACATCATCGGCCTGTTTGGCGGCGCGCTGGTCATGGCGACATTCGATATCAGCTTCCCGCAATTCTACAACCAGCTGCTGGGTGCGGTCGACGCGACAGACTTCCTGATCGGCATCGCCAAGGCGGCTGCTTTCGGATTGACCATCGCGGCGATTGGCTGCGAGCGCGGCTTGGCGACCGGGGCGGGCGCCACGTCAGTGGGACTGTCGGCAACCAGTGCCGTCGTTTCCAGCATTGTCCTGATCGTCGTCATCGACGGCATCTTCACCGTTCTCACCAGCTGAAACGAACCGACGATGGAGCTCGCGATCAGTCCTTCCACAGCCATCAGCGTGCAAGGGCTGCGCATGGGCTACGGCGCGCGCATCCTGCTCGAAAACGCGTCGTTTGACGTGAAGCGCGGTGAAGTCCTGGTGATTCTAGGCGGCTCGGGCTGCGGCAAGTCGAGCCTGATGAAGAACATGATCGGCCTCTACCGCCCGATGGCGGGCAACATTCTTGTGGCGGGAAAGAGCATCGTCAGTGCCTTGCCGGACGACAAGGCAAGGCTGCAGCGCAGCCTCGGCGTGATGTACCAGAGCGGCGCGCTGTTCGGTTCGCTGACCGTGCTCGAGAACGTCCGCTTTCCCCTCGACCAGTTCACCGATCTGGACATGGCCGAAAAGAACCTGACGGCACGGCTGCTTCTGCGCCAGGTGGAGATGGGCGCCGCGGAATCCCTGATGCCTGCCGAGCTGTCCGGCGGCATGCTCAAGCGCGCCGGCATCGCCCGCGCCATGGCGCTGGGCTGCGACATCCTGATGCTGGACGAGCCTTCGGCGGGGCTCGATCCGATCACCGCGGCCAATCTCGACCGCACCATCCTCACGCTGCGCCAGTCGCTCGGCTTCACCTTCGTGGTCGTGACCCACGAGCTGCAGAGCATCTTCGCCATCGCCGACCGCGCGATCATGCTCGACGCAGTCTCGCGCAGCATCATCGCCGAAGGCAAACCCGCCGAGCTCAGGGACGGCAGCACCGACCCCAGGGTGCGACAATTCTTCAATCGCGAGCCCTCGGCGGCGCACTCGGTCGGTCCCAGGCCATGAGCGAAGCAACGAGATACCGTCGGCTTGGCGTTTTCGTTTTCGCGGCGCTCGCCATGATTGTCGGAATACTGTTCCTTCTGGGCGGACGCTCGCTGTTTCAGCCGACCTATACCTTCGAGACCTACTTCAACGACTCCGTGGCCGGGCTCGAAGTTGGCTCGCCTGTCCGTTTCCGCGGCGTGCCGCTGGGACAAGTCAGCGAAATCCTGCCGTCATCGACGGAGTACGAATGGGAGGTTCCGGTCGACAAGCGCCGGGACTATATCGTGGTCCGCGCGACGATCTCGCAAAACCGGGACTGGATCGCGCGTATCCGTCGCGAGACGGGAGACCTGATCAAGGCCGGCTTGCGCGCGCAGACGCAGCTCGCCGGCATCACCGGACAGCAGTATCTCGGCCTCGACATTCTCAATCCGCGGGAATATCCGGCTCTGCCGTTCGACTGGAAGCCAAAGTATGCCTACCTCCCCTCGGCGCCCAGCCTTACCAGCCAGATCATCACCAACGTCCAGCATTTTCTCGCGAACCTGGACAAGCTCGACCTGCAGGCGCTGGAACGCAATCTCAACGCCCTGCTCGAGACTCTGAACCGCAAGATATCCGAGGTGCCGGTCGCCGAACTTTCGGCCGAGGCGTCGGCGGTCATGACGGATGCCCGCACGGCCGTCAACCACCTCGACGCCATCCTGACCAAGCCGGACATCGCGGTATTTCTGCACAACCTTGCCCAGGGCTCCGGTCGGCTCGATGGACTGCTTGCCGATCCCGGCCTCAAACAGACCATCGACAATGTTTCGGATGTCAGCGTGCGCCTGCGCCGGTTTGCGGCGAGCGGCGAGTTCGACCGCACGGTTCGACGGATCGACGAGCTGGCGTCGCGGCTGGGTGGAACCGTCCAGGACAACCGCTACGACGTGCGCGTCATCGTCCAGGACCTGCGCGTGACCGCCGACAACATTCGGACCCTGTCCGACACCCTCAAACGCAATCCAGCCGGCGTCCTGCTGGGCGGACCGCCAGAAAAGATGCAGTTTCCGGGGAGGTCGCAATGAGCGCCAGGCGCATCGTCACGATATCGACCGTCGCCCTCCTGCTGGCAGCCTGCTCGATCGGCAAACCCGTGCCACAGGCGACGACCTATGTTGTGGAACCGGACGCACCCACCGAAAGGCTGTCCGGAGCGCACGGCTCGGAAGTCGTCCGCATGGGCAACGTCCGGGTTGCTGCGGCTTTTGCCGGCAACGCCCTGGTCTACCGAACCGATGACGTGACGTTCACCTCGGATCCCTATCAAGCCTTTATTGCCGATCCGCCGGCCATGCTCGGCAATCAAATGGCCGCCTGGCTCGATCGCGCCGGGCCGTTCAAGGCTGTCACCCAGCCCGACAGCGCGCTGTCGGCGAACTACGTGCTGGAGGCTACCGTGACCGAACTCTACGGCGATTTCCGGCCGGGCAGACCGGCCGCGGCGGTGGTCGCGGTGCAGTTTGCGCTGGTCGATGTCGGCGTCACGGGCTCCGGTCTTGCTTTCGGGCGCACCATCGCCCGCCGCGTGCCGCTCGAGCGATCGTCGCCCGACGGCTTGGTGCGCGGGTTTGGCCGCGGGGTGTCCGAGATCCTTTCCGAACTTGCCGGCGACCTTGCGGTCAAGAAATTGAAGTAACGCGAGGCACGTGCTTTGGGCGGTATTGGAAAAAATGCGGTGCATTTCGCAAAGAGCGTGAAGCAACGGCGGGCTACAAAGCATCACCGGCATTTCTCCCCCGTCGTCCGTCAGTCCCTCCCACCCTGCAGACGGACGATGACGGCGGGCCGAATCCCCCGATTCGGCCCGCCGGATACCATAGCCTTAGGGCGGCTCGAGGTGCCGAAATGCGCCGCAGCCGAGACAAAGGTCGCCAACATGCAGGCAGGGCTCGACAAGATGCGCCGGGCGGGTCGTGATGGACGAGCTGCAGCTTAGCGATCTCGCCCGCGACCCGTTCGTGCAGACAGGCGTGCTCGCGGTGGTGGGTGCGCTCATCACCCGCGTGCTGTTGCGCAAGTATCCGGCGCGGGGCCTCGCGTTCCAGCTCGCCTTCTTCCTGGCGTTGACCGCGCTGCTCTACCACGACGGCATCGTTCCCTACGAAATCGCGCCCGACAGCACACCCGCCTATGAACGCATCTGCCTGGCTGTGGCCAAGATCATCTGGTGGATCAACGCCGCCTGGGTGCTGACCGGCTTCACTCGGGTGTTCCTGATCTTCGAGCGGCGGCCGCGCGAGGGCCGGCTGCTGCAGGATCTCGTGGTCGGCCTCATCTATCTCAGCGCCGGGCTGTCGGTGATGGCCTACGTGTTCAGCGCTCCGGTCGGCACGCTGATCGCGACCTCCGGCGTGTTTGCGATCATCCTCGGCCTCGCTTTGCAGAGCACGCTGGCCGACGTCTTTTCAGGCATCGCGCTCAACCTCAGCAGACCCTACGAGGTCGGCGACTGGGTCGTGCTGAGCGACGGCATGCAAGGCCGTGTCGTCGAGACCAATTGGCGGGCGACCCATCTGCTCAACGGGTCCAGTGACCTCGTCGTGCTGCCCAACAGCGGCTTGGCGAAAGCCCAGCTTACCAATCTCAGCAGGCCGACTCGCAGTCATGGCGTCAGCCTCAGGGTGCGCATGGTGCCGACCATGGCGCCGGTCATGATTTCCGGCGCCTTGCGCAATGTGCTTCTCAGCGCCAATTCCATCATGACCAGACCGGCACCGACGGTGGAGATCAAGTCGCTGGATGCGCAGGCGATCGAGTTCGAGCTCTCGTTCCAGGTGCTGGACTTTGGCTCGGCGGCCACGGCCAAGCACGAGGTCTTCGACCTCATCTATCGCCACGCCCGCGCGGCCGGACTGAGGCTGGCTCAGCCCAAGGAAGCGGCGCTGCCGTTGGTTGGCCCGCCGCAGACCGCAGCAACGCCGGTGGCGCCGAAGGCGACCGCGCTCCGCCTGGTCGAGGCGGTGCCACTGTTCGCTTTGCTGACCGAGGCGGAGAAGGAGGCGCTGGCGGGAACGATGACGCGCAAGGCCTACCGCAAGGACGACGTGCTGGTCGAAGAAGGCGCGAAGCTCAACTCGCTAGCAATCATCCGCACCGGCGTCGTCGTGGTGTCGCGCCACAGCGAGGAAGGCGAGATCGAGATGAGCCGGCTGGCGCCCGGGGACTATTTCGGCGACAGCAGCCTGTTCACCGGGACCGGCGAGACGGGCACGGTGCGCGCCTTGACCTTCACCGTGGTCTACGAAGTGGGTCAGGCCGCCTTGGCCAAGCTGATGCGCGAGAGGCCCAGCATCGCCGAGGAGATCAGCGTGACACTGTCGCGGCGCGCCGAAGCCCGCACCGCCGGGCTCGCGGACCAACACAGCATCGCCGCCACGCACTCCATTTCCGCGCTGGTCTCCCGCATTCGGCAGCTGTTCGAAGTACCGCATGGATAGCAGCGCCCGCGCCGCAGCTCCAAGCTCGGTTGCTGCGACTACAAGGTGGATTCATGAGAAATCGACTACCGTCTCTGCGTGCGCCTCTTGCGGCGCTGCAGCAGAGCAAACCGGAACAGGGCGACATTCCTGGGTCGCCACCGGGTGCGCCACGCGCGGCTGCCATCATCGTCTCGCTGGCCTCTAGAGAAGTAGCCTTTGCAACCGAAATGCCGTTGTGTCACAGCGCAAATCAGGTAAACAGTCGCCCTGCACCTATGCTGCACCTAAGCTAGGTGCGAACGAGACCTGAGTAGCGTGTTTGTGCTGATATTGCGCCTGTGTCCCCGTAGCTCAGCTGGATAGAGCAGCGGTTTCCTAATTGTGGGGCCCCTTGCTAAGCAATTGAAATCTAACAAAGCGACAGAGTGATTACGGCCCTGTATTGGCCACTTAAGGCTAGCGAGTCCCTGACAAAGTCCCTGACACTGGCTCACACGGCAAGGCGCGCGGGTTGGCGCTTAAGCGCAATCACCGGCCTCCCCAACTGCCAGCACCGCCGCTAAAGCCAAAACCGCCGAACAATTCATCTAGCCCCCGCACCGTTTGGCGGTAACATTATCGCATAATAAGAACGATTTGACGGAAGCCGTCCCCCAGGCAAACGCCGGTTGCTGGCGAACATTGTGCTATCGCTGCGCATTACGTGGAGGGAACCATGGTGGTTGCGAAGCTGCGTATGTTCCTTAAGCGCGTCGAAGATTCGATGAGCTATCTGATGGGATTTCAAGGCGACCACCTGATACGCGCCGCCTGCAAGGCCTGTCCCGATCTAGCGAATGAAATCCACGAGAGATCAGAACGTGATGATTCCCCGCTTCGAGTTGCCAGCGATATGCTTCGAGTAATGTTCGTGGCTGAGATTGAAAAATTGCCGGCGGATCAGCGCGAATTGCTTGCGGCCTATCTCGTCTCACCAGGTGAAGTGCCACCCTCTACCTTCGCTAAGGTCTGCCGAACGTATTGCGGCCAGATCTACGTCGCTAAGGACGCTAAGCAGCTTGACGAACAATGGTGCGTTGATTGCGTGCATGACGTGTTCTTTGCAGCGAAGGGCTTGTCCGTCGAAGAGAGAAGCAATGACAGAATGCGCCGGGCACTTGACAAAAAAGCTGGTGATGCCGCATTGCCGTGAGGCCGCCAGAGTCAAAATCTGACTCGGTCAGAAAAATGGCCCTAACGTCGATGTTGGGCGTCGAATTCGGGGATGGGATTAGGCGTGGTCATCGACGTGCCATCAGACTGACCAGCCTGAAAGCCGCCCAGCTCGAGAAGCGCACTGGTGCAAGGCACCTGACCGAAGCCCAGAAACAAGCGCGCTCGATCCCGGCCGTGAAGTTCCGCATCCGCGATCTGATCCAGATCGCCAGCCGCGTCATCGAGCAGGTCAATTCGCATAAGCCCGATGCCATCTTCGTCGACACCACCGGCATCGGCTGGCATGATCGGCTGAACCAACCTCGTGGGCGTCGATTTCGGGGGCAGGCAGACCGCACCGACGCCAGCGATGTTGCCGCGCTACGCCAACAAGCGCGGAGATGTGGGGCTTCATGAAGGAATGGTGCAAGGCGGGCTGCCTGCCCGACGACAACGAGCTCACCGCCGACCTGCCATCCTGCTGGAGCGCAAGGACGACATGCGCAAGCGCGGGCTGGCCTCACCAGATTACGGCGATGCGCTGGCGCTCACCTTCGCCTACCGGTCGCCACGCGACCGTGCTCTACGTCATTTTGCGAGAATGCCGCGCGGGTTGGTCGCCCCGCTGAGGCGACCCTGGTCGGGAATTTCCACAAGCGCGCCGGTGAGGCGTTGCCACTGCTGGCCTCGTGTTAGTGCCCGTTGCGCGATTGCGCGAAGACAAATACGGCGCTGCCGAACGGTGAGTTCAGTTGCATTTACGACACGACAATAGGCCAACAGGAGCTTGATCTGCTGCGTAAAAATCGAGTCTCGACGCCCGGAGTACCACATGGCGCGATAGGCGCCGGAAATAGCGGCGCTGAATTGCTGTGCGTGGCAGCGGCGAAAGAACAGCGTTTCCTGGCCGAGCCAGAAGGGGCCGAGCAGGCTCATCTGTGCCAGCACTACCTTGGCGGCGCCGCAGAAAGGGCCTTGCAGAGGTGTGCGCAATAGCATCGATCGGCGCATCAGGCCGAATATTTCGACGCACATGAACATGTTGAGCATCACTGCCTCGAAGCGCACGGCAGGGTCCTTAGCCATAAGCCCATCATTCTTTTCCGGCATCACCGACCAGCACACGCCCGACCGGTCGATCATGCCTCCAAACTCGGCCGCATAAGGTAGGGCCTCTCCGAACTCATCGATCAGCATCGAGGCCGGCGAAGCGAGGACGACGGTTGGATCGCGATCGAGGACGTCGACGCAAGCCGCGAGAAAGCCGGGTGCCAACACATCATCATGCGCGGCCCACTTGAAATACGGACTGTCCGCCATCCGGACCAAGAGATTGTGGTTTGCCGCAGCGCCAACATTTTCTGGCCGGAGCATGTAACGAATGCGCGCATCCCTTTTGGCGTAGGCCCGGCAGATCTGCTCAGTGCCATCGATAGAGGCGTTGTCCGAGATCAGAACATTAAAATCGCCGTAAGTTTGCGCGAGGATCGACTCGATGGCGGCCGCAAGGTAGTTGGCGCCATTGTGGACTGGCAGTCCGATCGCAACTTTGTTCATGCTGACCTGCCTTGCTGCCTCGATCTGGTCTCACGCAATGTTCTGCCCAGGCCAAGCTAGAGGGGCTTAGCTACGCGACCGTTAGTTTTCCTCCATTAACACGACGCCGGCCGGCCTCGTCGCTATCGATGCGATTGAAGTAGCTATCCGCCGTACCCTCCTGTGGCAGGTGACGCCCCGCGCACAGCCGACTCACGCATCCTGATAGGGAAGAAAAGAAAAGAAAAGAAAAAAAAGAGACGTCTACGTGCTGCGCGGCATCCTTCCGGCCATCGACAGTCCGGCGGTAGTAATTGAAATCCGCCGAACTGTTCTTGATGGATGCGCCCCAGTAGCGCGGATGGAACGGCCATCCGCTGATCAGCGTCGATATCAACATTCGGCATCCACCAACTCAATTGGCAACGCGGCGCCCAATACCAGGTATCTCGATGAGGATGAGGGGCATAGGCGATGCCGGTAGTCAGATAGTCGGCTGGATAGGCAACGCGCAGGCGCGGCACATCCCTAAAAGTTTGAAGCGGTTCACATCCCACATCTACCAGGGACGCGTTGCAGGCGATCCCTCGTCTACCCACCCTTTGGAACCAGCTTGCGGGCCTTGAGCCACGCTTCCGGGCCGGCCCTCTGCTGGTCCGGACCCCACGGCGGCGCGGCGGCTATCCCGCGGCCGCCGAGTGAGTGGTCAGGGGCGGCAGCACGCGGCAGCGCGATGACGTAGAGAATCTTCGCAGATTTGGGCGGTGGCTCCCGCTCTGGTTAAGTTGGCTAAAGCCCGGCAAGTTTGGCTGATCCGGATGAAGAGAGTTTTGCATCTTCCCAAGCCGCGGCTGATCCGTCGAGGATGTATTGGATATCGAAACGACATTTTTCGCCGACGAAGACGAAGTCCCGTGACTCGCGAGCAACTGCGCGAAGGCAATTGTTCGACGTACCCGACCCGGCAGGAGCCAGTCGTGCAGTTCGATGACAATAATTGAAAACAACCTCACCCAATCGGTGTTTTGGGAGAAGAGTTCGCTCTCGAATCCCTCGATGTCGATCTTGGCGATGAAGGGCCTGCTATTCCGCGGCGCCCGTTCGATCAGGCTTCCTACCGACGCTGCAGAAACGGTATCCGTCGCGCCCGGCGTCGCAGTTTCGCTGCGCCGCACCACGCCAAGAAGGCGCCCAGCTCCTCGTTGGTGGCGCCGAGCAGGCAGTAGTTGTGGCCAAGCGCGCGGTCTTCGGGCTGGTAGGTTGTCGGTTGCCAGGGCCATGCGCCGATCCTCTTGTGTGAGTGTCGGCAGCTTCAGGACACAACGTTGCGCTCGGTTGTCAAGGGCACGCGTCAGTGCGCCGGGTAAAATAATTCTTTCGCACCGGCGTTAAGGGGCTGAGGAGAGCAAAGACACCATAAGCAGTGTCACTTGTGCCGTGATGCCAGCAAAATGCAGTCATATTGGTAGCGGGTCAGTTTGGCGAATTCGTGGACGGCTGTCGTTTCGCCTTCCTCAAAACCAACCTCGTCACCTCGTCCCAGATACGGTCCCTGTTGAAGGCGCGGCTTTCCATCCACCCTTTGGAGCCCGCTTGCCGGCCTTGAGGATGGCCGAGCCGTTGAGCTCGTTGCTGGCCTGCTTGTTGTAGACGCAGTTGCCGACGGCGCAGCGAGCTGCACCGTCGGCGTTGACCAGCGTGTTGTTGAAGACGAAGCCTTGCCCCGGCATCTTGCCGCGGAGAGTCCAGTTCGACAGGCGGCCGAAGTCGAAGGCGCCGGCCGTGCCGGGACCGGGCGCGCCGTTGATGGTTACCGGGCCGTTGGCAAGGATGGTGATGTCCGACTTGCCCCTGACTGTCCGATAGTTGAAGTCGAACGCGCTGTCGCCGGGAAAGGCCAGCGTACCGCCGGCCGGGACCGAATTCAGCTTGGCTTGGATGACGGCGACGGTGTCGGTTGGCGCCACCATCACAAGATTAGCCAGCGCGGCGGTCACTCTGCGGCGGGTTCATGTGTGCGCGTTGCCAGCCCCTCAGCTCCCCTTGGGGTGCTCTCGTCGCGGTTGGTGCCCGGCGTGAAAATGGCAACGCCCTCGGAGACCGACGCATCGTCATACATCGCGACAATCTCGTCCGGCATCGGCTCCAAATCCACGACGCGCCGAAAATCACGTAACGACGTGCCCGTGCTCGCACTGTCGGGGATCGCCGCCCCCTGACGATTGACCAGATCATCGAGGTTGACGGTGCGAAAATCGATGCTCCAGCGGGCGAGCGAAGTCTCGTTGCGCACGGTCGAATGCATTTGTGCGCCGGAGAACAGGATGATGCCGCCCGGCGGCACGACCAGGCGCACACCAGGCTCGAGGTCGAGCGGCTCCGTGGCATGAGGCTGCACTCGTGTATCGCTCTTCACATGCTGCGCCGCATTCTTGCGGCCGTCGGCATTCCACCGGTAGTAGTTGAAATCCGCCGAACTGTTCCTGGTCGGCACACCCCAGCAGCGCGGATGGAACGCCATCCCCTGGTTGGCGTCGAAATCATAGATCGGCATCCACCAGTTCAATTGGCAAGGCGGCGCCGAATACCAGGTGTCGCGATGAGGATGGTGGGCGTAAGCGATCCCGGTAGTCAGATAGTCGGCCGGATAGGCGACGCGCAGGCGCGCCACATCCTGAAAGGTTCGAAGCGGATCGCATCCCGCCTCCACGAGCAGACGTTGCAGGCGCTTCTTCGTCTCTGGATGATGGATGAATTGGGGCTTGAGTCGCGTGAGGATTTCCACCGCTTCCGTCACCGCAAGTTCCTCATGCGCATGCTGGGGATGACGTGGCGCGAACGAAGCCTCGATCTGGTCGCGCGCAAATTCGACCAGCGCACGGCTCGCCGGGC
>WNFE01002172.1_pt1 | contig 14412 bp, 13 predicted proteins | sample 5400451 | NCBI WGS metagenome assembly WNFE01 (sample SAMN13153344, study PRJNA577476) | soil metagenome | isolation source: 200 cm saprolite under Douglas fir tree site 2 hole 2 | place: USA:California | collected 2015-04-18 | reverse complement strand
GCCGGGCTTAGCAGGTTCCCGCTGCCACCTCCTTCACGAGACTATTGTCGAGCGAAAGATCGGCCACCAAGCGCTTCAGTCGCACATGCTCCTGTTCCAGGCCCTTCAGCCGTTTGGCTTGATCCACCCGCAGCCCGCCATATTCTTTCTTCCACCGGTAGTAGGTCTGTTCCGTGATCCCCAGCTTCCGACAGGCCTCGACCACCGCAAGCCCTTTGCCCAGGGCGATTTCGATGATCCGCAACTGCCCGATGATCTCTTCCGCCGTAGACCGTGTTCATGCCATGCCCCCCTCCCTTCGCCGGTCGAAATCTTCACTTCAGATCCGGCCTCATTTATACGGGGCAGGTCAGAGCGAAGACGCCCCTGATCGGCTGCCGTTAAGTCTGCTATGGGGGGGTTGGAGAACTTGAGATACGAGCTGGAGAAGCGGGTATTCCCATTCCAAGGACTGGTGCTTGCCATCTGCCGTTGTGATTTCGAGAATGAATAACGTGCCGTTCCGGCTGCGCGTCCCTTTGGCATACAATGGATCTGACAGGGGTTCCTGGTCTGGATGAACAAGAACCTCGATCGTCTCGCCAGGCTGGGCACTCTCAATCCTTGAACAGTTCGCGCTATCTCGAAAATCGATAACGTAGACGAGAGCGTCGGATTCGGTCCTCGTCACAATGCACTTTCCCCTATCTCGCCGGTCCTGATCCGTACCACGGAACTGAGATCCGCCACGAAGATCTTGCCGTCCCCGACACTGCCGGTCTTCGCGCTGCGCGTAATGGTTTCGACCACGCGCGGGGCCAGCTTATCCGGGGCGAACACTTCGATCTTGACCTTGGGCACAAAGTCGGTCGTATACTCAGCGCCCCGATAGACTTCCCTATTCCCCTTCTGGCGTCCAAATCCTTTGACTTCCGTGACCGTCATCCCGTGCACACCCATTTCTACCAATGCATCTTTGACTTCATCCAACTTGAACGGCTTCACGATGGCTTCAATCACCTTCATGTCGATACCTCCTTACCAGGCTCCCCCGAGAATGCGGATTGGACATTGTCCTTGGGGGTCGCCTGCATGATGGTTTGACCGATTGTGTCATGATCCGTTTTCATGCCTTCCTCATTGCTATGGTGCCAGCCATAACCCGTCCCTGCAGTTCCCCCCGTCGTCTAGCTCTGGAGCTATCCAAAGCGACGGGCGTTCACGTAAAGGAACGCGGAGAGCGTCTGGTCGATTGCGAGTGGCTTTATACCAGCGTTGATAGTTGGGAGTGTTTTTTCTGAAGGCAGCATTGGTGATTCTACTTCGCTGGCGTTGCCGGTCGTCGGGTGGCATATTTAACAACCTCCCCGCTCATGAGCACCTACACTTTGCAATGTGTCATGTAACCTTTCTGTAAGTTAGGTTTTAGCTTCAACCGGGGGAAACCCCTAGCTGGTGCCATCCGTCCTTACCCGATGTCTGTCGCGCGTGGGTTCAGCGTGGCATACTCCAGCGCGAAACCCCAGCAAGCCTCGCTTTCCGGTGACAATCCAACCGACTCTCCGTACCTAATGCGTCGAGGTTTTATTAATCGACAGCGCTTGGCTCTGATCGTTTACCTTCGCCTCAATCCGATCTCCTTTCCCAATGATTCCGGTCATCATCTGAGTGGTTGAGTCGGTATGCAACCGCACTTCTTTACCGTCCTGCCCTTTGACGAAATACTTCGCGCCTTCGACGCGCACCACTTCGCCCTTGAGCTCCTTGCCGGCTTCAAAGCGGTCTTTATCCGACACGGTAAACATCTTCTTATCAGATCGGCCAGTGTTGAGCTGGTCTGCAGACGACGCGACATTCGACAGACCCAGGCACAGCATGAACCCACACGACAGGACACCGACGGCTTTGGGAATAGCTACCATCATGGTAGCCTCCTTGGTTGGATGTAATAACACGTCCCCATGCACCCCTACGCTCCTCGCAGAATTTTCGGGGCTAGAAAACCGCCACCGGCTTCATTCCCTTGACTGCCATTAGGTTCATTGAGCCGAGCGAATCGACAGCGCGTGATGCTCATTGTTCACTTTCGCTTCAATATGCTCTCCTGGGCCAATGCGTCCGGTCATCTGGGTGGTGTCATCGATATGCAAACGCACTTGAGAACCGTCATACTGATTGACGAAGTAGGAACTGGGTTCAACGTGTAACACTTCGCCCTTAATTGTGTGGATACCATTCATGGACAGACCCAAGCCCAGTAAGAATCCACACGACAGAACACCGACAACTTTAGGAATGGATACCATGGGCGCCTCCTCCGTTTAGAGGTAAAAAGCGCAATATATTTGCTTGGACGCCCCCCTCTGCCTGGTCTAGTCAGCAAATGCTTTGCCAAACATCATGAGCTGAACATACGTAAGTATTTCAAGTGGTTTGAGGGATTGGACAAGAGGGGTGTGAGACAAGGAGTTAAGGCCTAGAGAGCATATTGTCCGTGGTCTGTCTAAAGGAGTCGAAATTCTGCCAGGGTCTGGATTCTGACATTCTGTCTCGGATGGACAACTCTTCCCACGGAACTCTCCGACCTGTGTCAAGCATATAATCGTAATCGTGAAACATTAACCAAGTTATTCCCGATGCCATCAACAAACATGGCCTGCGACTGTATGTCGTCTCGCCACTGGAGCCGAGAGACTTTCAGAACAGGTTGAGCGCGGTTAATGGTCTTAATATCTCCAACCCTGACTACGGCCATGAACTCTGGAACAATCTTGCTTGCCGAAGAATAGACCGGCAAAACTAGTCGGTGTGATTGATGGTGACACCATCGAAATCCTACACAAGCAGCACACCAACGTATCCTTCTCGATGGTAGACTGTCCTGAGAATGGTCAGGCTTATGGGAAGCGAGCGAAGCAGGCCACCTCTGAGTTGGTCTTCGGGAAAGAAGTCGCGCTCCAGACACACGGCCTCGACAAGTACGGGCGCACCCTTGGAGACGTAATCCTGCCTGATGGCACCAAAGTCAGTCACAAGCTGGCGCAAGATGGCTGGTGCTGGTGGTATCGGAAGTATGCGCGGGGAGATACTGTGCTGGAAGGGTTGGAGAAGGCAGCACGCGAGGCAAAGAAAGGCTTGCGGGCTCATCCGCGGCCGCTTCTTCGATTGGAGGAGAAAGGAATACCAGCATTCGATTGCTCCCTTGTTCGACTATAACAAACTTGTTAGTCCTTGCCTCAAGAAGCAAGGCGGGAGACGAAGCACTTATTAGGCACTACGTCAGGCGTGCTTGGACGCTGGTGATTGGGCACCCACGCGCCTCAATGCTTATCACGCAACACGTAGCTCGTGATACTTGCTAGGCGGGGCGTGCTTGGTGGTGGGCGGTGGATGCTCTGGGGGATTTACTGCCAATTTCTGGTTTTTTTCTGTGTATATTTTAGTGGGTGAACGCGTATGCGGGGGTACCCCCACGGAAATTTTCAGACCCCCACCCCCGCCCCTCTCGCCAGGTGTTGATACAGTGTTAGCTGAGAGAACAAATCGAGACAGAAGGCGATGAAGAGAGACAAACGAGAAGCAAAGACCCGAGAGGCTGAACAGCCCATAAAGAAAGGGGATTGCCTAAGTGTTCAATGACTTAAGCAACCCCGTGAAACTGATTTGTAAACCGCAGGTTGGAGGTTCAATTCCTCTCGCCAGCTCCAAACCAACCTTCGGTTGGCCCTGCGGCTCTTCATCGGTTTATCGTAGTAATGCCACCAAATGCACACCGCCAGCCCTCCCTCTTGCTTGAATCTGCCAGGGTCGGGAACCCGCACGATGCCTCGTCGCGCCCGAAGGTCTCCCCACGGTTGTTCTTCAGAACATAAGGATGGCGCTAGGTGGCACCTGGCTGGTTCGATTCTACTGAATCGTTACCAGGCTGCGGAAGAACTATATTGGCACGCGAGAATTTCGATGGTCCGCACGTATGGCACAACAGGAGAATACTCCCCAGGATGCTCAAAAAGGCCGTCCAGCAAGGCCGCAACAAGTGAAGAGCCGAGGAGGTACATACCGCCCTTCGTGTGGGCCGTTCGTCCCTAGAATGGATCTTGGCGAACGGAAAAGCCCGTCAGTGATTCCGATATCTGAGAGACCCTCTTCTGCACGTTGAGGGTCTGAACGATGCGAGAACGCTGCTGGTGGACTTTTCAGCATCCTGTTAAGCGCATGAGAAGATTGTCTGATCCCGTCGATCACTCACCCCGAAGAGAAACACGGACCTAGTGTTCGGCTTCCGTGAGATCGCCTTGCTCTTCCATCTCTTCAAGATCGGCTTCCGCTTTGGCCTTTAGGGTTGAGGGGTGCAGGCCATATTTTTTGAGCATTTTGTAGAAGTCCGCCCGATAGCGTCCGGCAAATTGAGCAGCGCGTGAAATATTGCCGCCGGTGAGTTGCAGTACGTTCTTGAGATAGGTTTTCTCAAACTCTTCCTTTGCTTCAGTCAGCGGCTTGAGCGGCGCATCCGGTGATGTGCCCATAGAGGGCAGGAGGTCGGGTGTAATCATGTCCTGGCGCGTCATGACGGAGGCCTTTTCAATGACATTCTCCAACTCGCGGACATTTCCGGGCCAGGGATGTGTGACCAGCCGATTGAGGGCGGCCGGTGTAAAGCCGCGCAATCCTTTATTCGCCCGTTTCGCACTCGCGGTCAGGAAGTGATGGGCCAACAAGGGGATATCATCTCGGCGGTCACGAAGCGGCGGGATAAACAGCGGGACAACAGAGATGCGGTAGTACAGATCGTTACGGAATGACCCGTTCTTGACCGCTTCGCCGAGGTCTTTATTGGTTGCGGCGATAATCCGTACATCGATCTTCGTTGAGATTTCAGAACCCACTTCGCGGACTTCCCGTTCCTGCACGGCCCGCAACAGTTTGACCTGCATCGAGAGCGGTATTTCGCCGATCTCATCGAGAAAGAGCGTGCCGCCGTTGGCGCTTTGAAACAGGCCTCGCTTGGCGCCATGGGCGCTGGTAAACGCGCCGCGCACGTGTCCGAAGAGTTCAGACTCAAAGAGCGTTTCGGGAATGGCCGCGCAATTGAGGGCGACAAACGGCCCTTTACTCCGTCGGCTGTTCGAATGGATGACGCGCGCTAACACTTCTTTGCCGGTCCCGGTTTCTCCGAAAAGGAGAATGGTCGCGTCCGAGTCTGCCACCTGTACCACCTGTTGGAGTATGCGCTGCATCGCAGGACTCCGTGCGACGATGTTTTCCATGCCGTACAATTCGTTGACGAGAGACTTGAGCCGCTGGATCTCTCCTCTCATCCGTTGCGGAGAAAGCCCTTCTTCGATCTTGGCCTTGAGTTCCTTGTCATCGAACGGTTTGGTGAGATATCCAAAGGCCCCCCGCTGCATGGCTTCCACGGCATTGGGGATGCTGCCATGGGCCGTCAGGATGATAACCGGAAGGCCTGGATGAATCCGCAGCAGTTCCTCCGTCACATCTAATCCGTCTTCGCTACCCAGCCGGAGGTCGGCAATGGCGAGGTCGAACCGGTCTTTCTTGGCTGCGGCGAGGGCTTCACGCCCGGTGGTGCAGCCTGTGACGGCAAAGCCCATGGCGGTCAACCGCATCTTCACAAGATGTAACAGTCCCTCTTCATCGTCGACTACGAGAATATGTTCTTTTTCCATTAAGCTCCTTCTACGGTGTCGTCGGTTCCGGCGCAGTCGGAGGCGGTGCAACCGTCGATGGGGGACGGATAGGACGAGCCTTATCCCGCATTTCCTGGTCGATGCGCTTCAATGCCTCCAATTGGCTCGTCAATTCCTCTATTTTCCTATCTCGATCCGTCACTTGCTTTTGTAGGGACAGCACGATGCCTGTATCGGTCGAGCCTCTTGCAGTGTCTTTCTTGCCGTTGACCGTGTCCATCTTCCGTTCACGCTCGGCTAAATCCCGCTGGAGGTTTTCCAGGGATTGGGAGTCGGCATCCTTCATGGCCCGCAATTGCTGGATGGTCAGTTCTCTATCAAGCAAGTCTCGCACCAGCCGATCTGAGGCCTGAGCCAGGATCACTTGACTCTCCGAAATGGCTGGGGCCGCCATGACCGATTGGAACCAGGACTGCTCAACGGGAGCGGCGTGATACTCGAGCAGCTGTAACCAGAGCTGGCTGGAGGAGGCCAGCTGGCTCTTGGGCGCGACGGCGAGCACTTTCTCGAAGTACTTCGAGGCGGTGTCTCGACTTTCGTAGAGCCCCAGCAGGGCACGCGTAAAGTAGACATGGTCGCAGGAGTTGTGCTCGGCGCATTTCGGGACGAGCGCCTCCTGTTTTTTCGCCAACGCATGGAGGGATTTTACCTCTCCCGCATCCACCACGAAGTAGGGTTGCGAAAATTGCGGGGCTGATGACCATGCCGCGCATCCAGCGAGGAATAGACAGGACAAGACTCCCGAGGTGAAGCCTTGGTGGACAGCCTTCATGCCGTTTCCGCTGGTTTCGTTAGGCGTAGGATAAATCGCACGCTCGTTCCCTTCTTGGCTTCGCTTTCGATCCAAATCCGTCCTCCGTGTGCTTCGACCACTTTTTTTGCCAGTGCCAACCCGAGGCCACTCCCCGGTGTCGCATGTTTAGCTTTCGTGCGTCCTTGATAGAAGCGTTCGAAAATATAGGGCAGGTCTTCGGCCTGAATGCCGGGTCCTCCATCAGTCACACTCACCTCGAGGACTCCCGCTTTCGGGTCCGGCTTCATGAGTACCTTTACGATGCCTCCTTCCGAGCTGAATTTCAAGGCGTTTGAGAGCAAATTGTCGAGCACTTGTTCAATTCGAAGCGCATCCGCCTTGACCCACACACGTTGCGCAGGCGCTTCCAGCAACAGCTGCACATGCTTGGCATCGGCGAGGAGCTGGACTTTGTTGACCGACATATCTGTGACGCGCTTGAGGTCCGTCGGGACAATTCGATACTCCATCATCCCGGCATCCATCTTGGAGAGATCCAGAATAGTGGAGATGAGGGTGATGAGTCGGCGGCTGCTGTCTGCCATGATGCGCAAGGTCGTGCGTTGTTCTTGCGACAAGGGGCCGGGAATTTCATCCAACAGCAAATGGGTGCCTTCTTGGATCGAGGCCATGGGCGTGCGTAATTCATGGGAGACATGGGCGAGAAACTCCCCCTTCATATCGTCCAGCTCTTGTAGTTTTGTGCCCATCCAATTTACGGCGTCGACGAGGTCTCGCAATTCGCTCGGGGCTCGAATATTCAGCGACGTGCGGAAATTGCCCTGCCCAATCTGTTTGATATGGCTCTGCAATTGGCGAAGCGGGCGCAGGATCGTGTAGCTGGCAAAGCCCGCGAGTGCAATGCCAAATACGAGCGCAAGCAGAACCAGTTGCTCAGTTACCGCTTCGGCTTGCGCCGAGCTTTCCCGTGACCGGCTGACGCCGACACTGATGCCCGTCTCGTGAAGATCGATAAACTGTTGGAGTGTGGCGCTTATCCGGTCCATCAAGGCGTCTCGCCGACCTTCATAGTCCGCGGACGGGGGCGCTGGAGACGACACACCGTTCTCCAATTCTGTGTGTAGAATCATGAGTCGTTCTTGCTGCAGGTGCTTGGTATCCTCGAGTAGCTGAATGCCTTGGGGAGTGAGTTCCTGTGTTTCGAGGGCCTGGAGTCCGCGATGAAATTCGTCGACCTCTTCATCAAAATGTTGCAAGAACGTGGCATCGCGTACGGCCAGATACTTCTTTTCGCTATTGAGTTGAGCATAGAGCACGGTAAGCAGACGTTTGGCCGATTCAATCGCCGGGTAATGGCGAGTGGCCATGCTGGCACTCAATGCAGTGAGCTGGCGTAGTTGAAACAAGGCGTACAGATTCACCCCTGCCATCACCACGATGATGACTAGGGAGGTCAGGACGATCCGCCAGAAGATAGATAAACGCACGAGCGAAGCTCTTTCTCTGCCTTGAGAAGCAAGGATATTTGTAGAAGCTGTAGGTAATTCCATACACTATTTCCCCGGTTCACTCAAGGGATCTGGCAAACACACTCTCTCGTGTATCATCAGCCCTTGTGGAGGGCTCAGGGGCCAGGAAGGTTTGAGCGGCTTCCATTCAAGAAAGGCGGAAACTCTTCCTTTCCGCCACCGTACTCGTCCCTACTTAAATGGCGAGACAAATCGGCGTTGGCGCCGTGACACCCCATGTAACGATGCAAAGAGATGGCCACGAAACAACAACATGGCCACGGCAAGCGGTGGTGTGAAGAGGAGCCCGAGATACCAGCTGATTGAAGGAGGGATACCCGCGTAGTCCAGCCAACCTCCCAGGATCGTGAAAGGCAGCACGAGGAGCTGGGAAAAATCCAAACCTGCTCCCCTCCCCGCTCGACTGGAGAGGGAGAAAAATGATCGCAGTCCCATGGGGGAGAGGACGATGGGGGTCAGGATCACCGCAAACGGAAGAAACCATTCAATCCAATTTTCAAGGACGAACTCGTACGAGGTCTTGAACACGTCGAGCGGGGAATCATGCCGAACTTGATAAATAATTTCCGGTGCAGGGTTCAGCAAGAGAAAGAGGAGCAGAAAGGCTGCGTAGGATAGAAGTTGCCCAAACGGGTTCGTCTGCGTACTCAGGTCGAGAGCCATAAGCGGCAGCCATAAGATGAACCCAATGCCGATGACATCCCAAAAGTAGTGACCGACGCTGCCGAGAATATCGTGGAAGGTGAGTGCCCTTGCCTGGCTAATCGATTGCTCGATCAGACTCAGGGTAGCGCCAACCAGGAGCGCATTCACCGCACCAAGCAGAAAGCCTCCGGCCATGCCGAGCGGCGATGCAATCTGGGTGGCGAGGACCAACAGGAATCCAAATCCCACCACGGCCACCATGGTCATCCAGCCGCGGGCAAGGGACTGTCCAGTTTTGTGGAAGGCGTTCCGATAGAGTGCGAGTGTTTCGGTCAGAATGCGTGACATGAAAGACAATAGTCTGAGGGAGCTTGTCGGGTCAAGCCAATGGACCCTCGCAAGAGGTTGACTTCCCATATCCTATGATTATGTGAATGGGAACAGTTCACACGGATGAGCGGAGAGGAGTGATCCAATGGACATGAACCGTATGACGATCAAGCTACAAGAGGCGCTCCAGACCGCGTCGTCTCATGCCACAAGGCGGAGCCATCAGGGGATAGATGTGGAGCACCTCTTACTGGCGTTCGTGGAACAGGATGGAGGTCTCGCCTCCTCTCTCCTCGAACAGGCAGGATTGTCGGTGCCCTCCGTTCGCCAGGCGGTAGAGCAATCACTCATGAAGCTGCCTCAAGTAAAGGGCGCCGGGGCAAGCCCCGGACAGCTCCACCTCGCCTCCCGGCTCAGCCAAGTCTTGGCCAAAGCCGAAGACGAACAACGGGCCTTGAAAGACGACTATCTCAGCGTCGAACATGTCATCCTCGCCATGGTCCAAGAAGGAGGTGTCTTCAAGAAACTCGGCCTGACGAAGGAACGGCTCTTGGGCGCGCTACGACAAATACGAGGGTCTCAACGTGTCACGAGCCAGGATCCGGAAGGCACCTACCAGTCTTTGGAGAAGTATGGCCGTGACCTCACTCGCCTGGCCGGGCAAGGGAAATTGGATCCCGTCATTGGGCGCGATGAGGAAATTCGTCGCGTCGTACAAATTCTCTCACGACGAACCAAGAACAACCCGGTGCTCATCGGCGAACCCGGTGTCGGGAAAACCGCCATTGTTGAAGGGCTAGCCTCTCGCATTATTAAAGGGGATGTTCCTGAAGGACTCAAGAACAAGCGCGTCATCACCCTTGACATGGGATCGTTGGTGGCCGGTGCAAAGTTTCGCGGCGAGTTCGAAGAGCGATTGAAGGCGGTCCTCAAAGAGGTGCAGGCGTCAGAGGGACAAGTCTTGCTCTTCATCGATGAGCTGCATACGGTCGTGGGAGCGGGCGCGGCGGAAGGGGCCATGGATGCCGCCAATCTGCTCAAGCCCATGCTGGCCCGCGGCGAATTGCACTTGATCGGCGCGACGACGCTGGATGAGTATCGGAAACATATTGAGAAGGATGCCGCGTTGGAACGACGGTTCCAAACGGTGCTGGTCGATCAGCCGACGGTGGAGGATACCATCTCGATTCTGCGCGGACTGAAGGAGCGCTACGAAGTGCACCATGGCGTGCGCATCAAAGACGCCGCGCTGGTCGCTGCAGCGAAACTCTCAAATCGGTATATCGCCGATCGCTTTCTCCCGGACAAAGCCATCGATCTGGTCGATGAATCGGCGGCCCGCCTACGTACGGAAATCGATAGTTTGCCGGTGGAACTCGATGAGGTCTCGCGCAAGGTGATGCAGTTGGAGATCGAGCGGGAGGCCTTGCGGAAAGAAAAAGATCAGGCCAGCCAGGCGCGGCTGGCGACGCTTGAGCAAGAGCTGGGTGAAAAGCACGGAGAGCTACAAGCGCTCAAGACGCGCTGGGACTCTGAGAAGGCCTCGGTGTCGCGGCTGCGCAAGACTCGCGAAGCGATGGAAGAGGTGAAACATGCGATGGAGCGTGCGGAACGGGCCTACGATCTGAATCGCGTGGCCGAACTGCGATACGGAGAGTTGCCTCGCCTTGAGCGGGAACTGGCGTTGGAACAGGAGCAGCTTGGCAAGAAACAGGGCGAAAGCCGGTTACTCAAAGAAGAGGTCGATGAAGATGACATCGCGGCCATCGTGAGTCGCTGGACAGGAATCCCCGTTTCCCGGCTGGCCGAAGGTGAAACGGAGAAACTCTTAAAGCTGGGCGAGCTGCTCCATCAGCGAGTAGTTGGCCAGGATGAAGCAGTGCAGGCCGTCGCAGATGCGGTCCTCCGCGCGCGCTCCGGCATCAAAGATCCGAATCGGCCCATAGGTTCGTTTCTCTTTCTTGGTCCGACCGGAGTCGGAAAAACCGAGTTGGCGCGGACTCTTGCCGCGACGCTCTTCGATGACGAGGCCAACCTGATTCGGATCGATATGTCCGAGTACATGGAGAAACACACGGTGGCCCGTCTGATCGGGGCCCCGCCAGGCTATATCGGCTACGAAGAAGGTGGACAACTGACTGAAGCCGTCCGGCGGCGTCCGTTCTCCGTCATCCTATTTGACGAGATCGAAAAAGCCCATCACGATGTCTTCAATATCTTACTCCAAGTGCTGGACGATGGGCGATTGACGGATTCTCAGGGCCGGACCGTCGATTTCAAGAACACGGTTTTGATCATGACATCGAACATCGGCAGCCCACAGATTCTTGAGGCGCAGCAACGATGCGCCTCCTATGACGAGGTCTGTTCCCTCGTGATGGCGGAACTGCGGGAGCACTTTCGTCCCGAATTCTTGAACCGTGTCGACGAGACCGTGGTATTCCGTGCTTTGGAGACAGAGCAGCTCACAAAGATCGTGGAGATTCAACTCGAGCGATTGCGTGCACGATTGACAGAACGACGGATCTCTCTGTCCGTGGCGCCGGCAGCCTTACGGTATCTGGGTGAGCGCGGCTACGATCCGGTCTATGGGGCGAGACCGTTGAAGCGATTGATCCAACAGGAAATTGAAACGCCTATGGCGCGTCAATTGGTCAAGGGTGAATTGCGCGATGGAGATACGGCGATCGTGGAACTGAAAGACCAGCATATCGTCATCGTGCCGACGGTTGCGGGATAGGAAGCGTCGCCCTGTTTCAACCGAGGACGACGGATCCTCCCTTCAGATCGTGCGTCGTGCCCCTGGCACGCAGCTTGTCGATTTTCCATTCGACGGAAGTCACCTGGATCACGTGGCCTTTGATCGTATGGAACTCCCCTTTCGTGAAGGCCACCACGTCGGGCGCCTTCACTTCCAGCTGTAAGACGACGGTTCCCGAAGCCGGATGTGTGAGCAGCAGACTCTTCGGGGTCTTATTCACTTCGTAGGCACGTCGTTCGTTGATCATCAGGGTGCTATCGACGAGTTTCGCCGTCACTTTTCCGCCTGCGTCGAACAACGCAAAGTTCACGAGTAAGGCGCCCGTCGTCGGTTTCAATGCCACCTGAATCTGCGGGACGCCCTCAATTTCAATCATGCCGTCGGTGTTGCGGTACAGGTTCGAACCCACTTCTAGGTCCATGTATGGCCTCATTTCACTACGCTGTGAATATCATCCATTATGATTTTTTGATACGATTCAGTATCAATGCGACGCAGCCGCCGAGCAGTCCTCCTCCCATGATGGTCGTGAGCAGCTCGACCAATTTGAGTTCCCACACCGATCCCGGCGCTTGCATGACTTCCCGAATGCCGCCTTGCACCATGATCACGGCCAGCGCCATGATAGCGCCGACAATGAACCACCAAAGAAAGACTTTCACGGTCGATCCCATAGGGAATCCTCAAAACTCCATCCGACGGTCGAGACTGCGGTATTGAATCGCTTCCGCCACATGCAGCGGCCCAACCTTATCAGAACACGCGAGATCGGCAATGGTTCTCGCCACACGCACAATGCGCCCATGGGCCCGAGCAGACAATCCGAGTTTGGTCAACGCTTGTTCTAGCAGATCCTGAGCCGGCGTCTCCAGGCCACAATACCGCTTCAGGAGCCGCGGCTTCAACTGGGCATTCGTGTGAATCCCGTCCTGACGATAACGGTGGCGCTGCCGATCACGCGCCGCCAGAACGCGTAATCGAATCGTGGCGGAGCTTTCCGGCATGGGACCGTGATCGTGCAAGTCTCTCACGGGGACCGGTGGAACCTCGATGTGAATGTCGAGTCGATCCTGGAGCGGCCCCGACAATTTAGCTCGATAGCGGCGGATTTGGTGCGGGGTGCAGACGCATTCACGCGTGCGATCTCCATAGTATCCGCAGGGACAGGGATTCATCGCGGCGATCAACATGAATCGCGCAGGGTAGCGGAGCGAGCCGCTGGCCCTGGTCAGGGTCACATGTCCGTCTTCCAGTGGCTGCCGCAATCCGTCCAGGACGGGACGGCGAAACTCCGGGGACTCGTCCAGGAACAACACGCCATTGTGCGCCAAGGACACTTCTCCAGGCCGGGGAACTGTTCCGCCTCCGATGAGTCCGGCGTCGGAAATACTGTGGTGCGGAGCGCGAAAGGGACGGACCGTCAGCAGTGGATGATTGGCCGGTAACTGTCCGGATACGCTATGGACGCGGCTCGTTTCGATCGCTTCTTCCGGCTCCATGAGAGGCAGGATTGTCGGGAGACGTTTGGCCAACATGGTCTTACCTGATCCAGGCGGTCCCACCATCAAGAGATTGTGGCCTCCAGCTGCGGCGATTTCCAGGGCGCGTTTCGCATGGTCTTGTCCCTTGACATCACCATAGTCGTCATCCTCCACCGGCCGCGTGGTAAAGAACCGATCCCGGTCTGCGTGAGCCGGATTCAGCAAAACCGTGCCGTTGAGAAATGCCACGGCTTCGGGAAGCGTACGGAGCGGATAGGCCTTCACGCCTTGTACCACGGCTGCTTCTTGGCTGTTCTCAGCCGGCAGGAGCAGACTATGGTCGGGCCGGCAAGCAATCCCAATGGATAAGGCACCGGTAATCGCCTTGATGTGTCCGTCCAGTGAAAGTTCACCGACACAGACGCGGCCTTGTACATTCTGGGATGGAATGACTTCTTCCGCGACGAGAATCCCAATGGCAATGGCCAGGTCGAGCCCGGACCCTTCCTTCTTGATTCCCGCGGGAGCGAGGTTCACGGTGATTTTCTTTGCCGGGAAATGGAAGCCCGTATTCTTGAGGGCGGAGCGGACGCGGTCGCGGCTCTCCCGCACTGTGGCATCGGGGAGACCGACGACCGAGAATTGTGGAAGCCCTCCGGCAATATCGACTTCCACGTCGATCAGATGCGCCTCGATACCGACGAGTGCAGCACTCAGAACTTTTGCGAGCATAGGTGACTCCGATGCAAGGCGCGGCGCTGGTGGATTATAGGAACCGTATCGAATCGTTGCAATCGAAACCGCAGGAGACGGCAGAAATATGGTTCCATTTCCCTTGTTGTCATAACACCAGTCCGAACGCTAGCAGCCCCTCCTGCCCTTCTGTATAATCCCTCCCTATGCCTGTCCCTTCACACTGTCTCCGATCGAGCCTGCCAGAACATGCTGCACCCATCATGTTGCCTGGCACCATGCTTGTTTGTTGTCTCCTCGCCGGCCTGATCATGGGGACTGGGAATCCGATCTTGGCCCAAGTCCCTGGTCGCGCGGCCACCCCATCTGGACCAGTTGGAGCGTCGATGGCCGTGCTCGCGATGTTGCAAGATGCCGATGTGCTCCCGCCCGAAGACACTCCCGAGGCGAACCGAATCATCAAGTTGGTCATCCAATTTCAGTCGGTGTTTATGAAGAGCGGTGATCCGGCCGTGCAAGCTTTTCTGAGTCA
>WNFE01002170.1_pt1 | contig 14418 bp, 13 predicted proteins | sample 5400451 | NCBI WGS metagenome assembly WNFE01 (sample SAMN13153344, study PRJNA577476) | soil metagenome | isolation source: 200 cm saprolite under Douglas fir tree site 2 hole 2 | place: USA:California | collected 2015-04-18 | reverse complement strand
CTCCGCGAGCACGCCCGGCACGAGCGGCGATGGAACGGCGAACGGTCCTGGCAGCACGGATTCGTCCGGCACGGATTCGTCCAGCACGAGCACGTCGCCGGACGCGGGTACGAACTCGAAGTAGATCGTCGTTCCGGGCCGTCCCGCACCTTCGGGACGGCCCGGCGTTCCTCGAGACGCCCCACCGCGGCTGAGCGAGGGGCGCACAGGCCTGACTGAGGCGCGCGAATGATGGAACAGCAAATGAATGCAGTCGAGTTCCCCAGGGACTGGGATGTGTCCGCGCTGGCGGTGGATTGCGCGGGGCTTGGAGTCTGGGAGATCGTCCCCGCAACCGCCACCTGGCGCTGCTCGCCGCGCTGCAAGGAGCTGCTCGGGGTCGCCGAGAACGACGGTCCCTTGGATGCATTGTCAGCGGAGGACCGCAGGCGCTTCAGCGAAGCGATCGCGCGCGCGATGCGCGGCGGGGAGTACCGACTCGAGTTTCGGGCACGGGAGCGCTGGCTTTCGGCGACCGGGCGCGTCGTGCGCGACGGGCGCGGGCCAGCGAACATCGTCGGCACGCTGCAGGACATCACGGCACAGAAGGTCGCGCTCGAGGAGCGGGATCTCCGGCTCGGCGAGGTGGCACACGACCTGTTGGGCCCGCTAGCCGCCATCAGCCTCGGCGTCCATATCGTCCGCCAAGGCGGAAAGAGAGCGCCGGAGATGCTCTCGCGCATCGATGCGCTGATCGGCGCGGTGGAGCGCATCGTCGCCGATCTGCTGGATTTCAGCCGGTCGCGCCTGGGGGCTCCCGAGCAAGCGACGGTGGCCCTCGCCGACGTCTGCCGGTCGGTGATCGCGGACGCCTCGATCGTGCACCCCGACCGCGACATCGTGCTCGACGTGCACGATGACCCCATTGGGGAATGGGACGGCGAACGGCTCCGCCAGGTCGTCCGCAACCTGATCGGGAACGCACTGGAACACGGCGAGCCCGATACACCCGTAGAGGTGTCGTTGATCGACTCCGGCGACCGTGCGGTGCTCTCGGTGGTCAATCGCGGGCCCCCGGTCCCCGACGAGCTCCGCGCGCATCTGTTCGAGCCATTTCGACGCAGGAGCTCGAAAGGTAGAGGTGTCGGCCTCGGTCTCTACATCGTGAAGCGCATCGTCGAAGCGCACGGCGGATCCGTCGAGATGAGCAGCGACGAGGCGAGGACGGTGCTTCAGGTCACGCTGCCGAAGGAATGACCATTCATGAACGCTAAATTTTAGCTGTCCGGCATGTGTTCATGATGGCCAGGCCGTCTAACAGGCGATCACCGTCCGCGGGCCTCGTAGAGCGTCACGCGCGTGTGCAGCTTGCGCGAGGGCTGCTCGTCGAGGCGGCAGCGGCCGAGCGCGTCGAGCTCGTCGCAGAACTCGTGCTCGTAGCGCCAGCAGGAGATGTCGCCCGTGATTCCGCTCCCGGCGCCGATCTCGAGGACGTCGCGGTCCGACGCGCGCAGGATGCGTCCGAGCAACGGCCCTGGCGGAAGCCAGCAGGCGAGCACGAGGTCCGGCTGGAACCTGTCGATGGCGGCGCGCACGTCGAGCCGCACCACTTCGGACCCGGGCCGGATCCCTGCAACCGCCGTCCCTCGCAGCTCGCGGCGCTCGCGCGGGCTCATGCGCGCTTGCGGCCGCTCCCACTTGCCGGAGTCCGACGCGGTGACGCGCAGATCCGGCGCGTGCGCCGAGAGCGCGCGCGTCAAGTGTCCGTCGCCGGCTGCGACTTCCAGGATCCGGCGCGCGCCTCGGGAGCGGATGCGCCGAGCCAGGGCGCGCAGGAACGGCGGCGTCGGAATGAAGTAGACGGGACCGAATGGGTTGAGCTCGCACATCCGCTCCAGGTCCCCGCGTGACAGCGCGGACACCGCCCGGTCGAGGGTCGCCGCAGGAGGCACTCTACGCTCGCCGCCTTCGTCCCACAGAAGGCGCGCCACCGCGGCGCGGGCCGCCACGCGCCGAGCGCCGCCACCGCGCTCCGGGAAGCCGTCCCACGCCTGACGCGCGAGCTCATCCCGCGGCACAATGACCATCTCGACCCTCTAGTGCGCGCGTCCAGGAGGACAGCAGCTAGCGGCGTTTCGCCGCGGACAACGGCATCAGCCGAATCGTCTGACGTGGTGCGTTATCCAATGTCCATGAGCCGAGACAACAGCACCACCGAGAGCAACACCAGGACCAAGTGCCAACATGCGACTACGGAGCGGCTGGGCTTCAACAAGGGTATGGCGTTCCTCCGTTGCTTGACGTGTGGCTTCGTGATCGTGACCCAAGGCACCGTAAGCTTGGCGATACCGCCCGTTCGGACGGCTGGTTGACCCTAGCTGCTTTACAGGCCTGCTCGAGCCGCGATCCGGAAGGTCAGACCGACCTCGTCCTCCACCTTGACCAGCCCGCCTGCCGCCGACGTCGGCTCGATTCCGAAATCGGTTTGCTTCACCACCATCTTCCCCGTCGCGTTCAGCGTGTCGCCATGAACGTCGAGTCGGACCGGCACCGTGAATGCCTTCGTGAGGCCGTGCAGCGAGAGCTCGCCGACCACCGTCAGATCGTACGAGTTCGGAGCGCTCTGCTTGCCCGTCACCTCGACAGAGCGGAAGTGGATGGTGGCGTAGCGCCTGACGTCGAGCACGTTGGGTCCCCTCATCGCTCGCTGGACCTTCGGAGCATCTCCCTGCGGTTCGCCCTCTTCGCTGATCTTCAGCGATCTGGCATTCACGATGAGGTCGACTGAAGATCGCGAGAGCTGTTCGGGATCCAGGACCACTTCACCATGGATGGTTTGGGCGAGGACGGTATGCTCGTGGCCGGCGAAGCTTCCGATGCCGGTCTTTCCGACATGCGCGGCTGCGCTGCTGGCGTTCCCGTCGATGGCAAATGTGCGCGGCGCTGCCACGGCAGCTGGGATCCACGACGCCATCAAGAGGTAGGAGAGGCGAGCGGTCATGCGGGGAAGGTAAGCGGGCTGGAGGTCCACCGCTCGCAAGACTGCATGCGTGTGACGTTACTTGCAAAGCGCATTGCGGGCGTCGCGCTTGCCGCAGGAGCCCGCGTGGCAGCACTCGTCCGCAGCGCAGGCGTTTCCGCATGCGCCGCAGTTGGCGGCATCCGTGCTCAGCTCCACGCAGGTGTTCGCGCACAGCGTCCCATCGCAGGCGGAGCACGACCCGGCGATACAGCTCTGGCTGGCGGCGCAGACGTTGCCGCAGGCGCCGCAATTGAATGGATCGGAGCCGAGGTCGGCGCATTGGTCCTTGCACTGCGCCCTGCTGGCGGGGCACGGCGCGCACGCCCCGGCGCTGCACGCTTCGCTCGCCGAGCAGTGCTTGCCGCATGAGCCGCAATTGTTGGCGTCCGTCTGCAGATTCGCGCACGTGCTGCCGCACGCCTTCGCGCCGTCGCAGCACGAGAGCGAGGCCACGCCGCCATCACCCTCGCCGGCCACCGGCGCGCAACTGTTGGAGGTGATCTTGTTGCTGTCCAGGGTCACGGCGCCGTTGCGCGCCAGCGCCCTGCCGTCCAGGCTAGCGCCCGTGGTCAGTGCGATGCTGGTCAGCGCGAGGATGTTGCCGACGAAGGAGGTGGAGGTGCCGACGGTCGCCGAGCTCCCCACCTGCCAGAACACGTTGCAGGGGCTGGCGCCGTTGACCAGGCGAACGGAAGCGCCGCTCGAGGTCGTCAGCTTGCTCCCGATCTGAGAATGGCGCCAGCAGATTGGAGCGCGTGCGCAGCGGGGGCGTACCGCGGCCTGGCGCGAGCGCAGCGTAGAGCGTGAGCACCGCGCCGATGCCGAGGAGCTGCGCCATCTCCGCGGCTTCCGGTGGGACCGCCGCGGCCGGCGCTTCCGCGGCCGCAACGTAGGAGACGAGCAGGGCTGGGATGAGCATGGCGTGCCTCCGCATCCGTGAGCACCGAGAGCGTAGGACATAATCCGAGCCGCCGTCCGGAGGTGGGACGGCCGATCCCACTTCTGGACGGCCGCCAAGCACGCGCCCTCGGAAAATACATGGCACGGATCTCGCTGCCGATCCGGCCGTGGACGAGCTACGTCAGGATCTCCGGGGCGCGCTGCGGCTGCTGCTGCGCAGCCCGGGTTTCGCCGGTGTGGTGGTCCTCACGATGGCGGTGGCCATCGGCGCGACGACCAGCGTGTTCAGCGTCGTGCGCGGCCTGTTGCTCCGGCCCTTGCCCTACCGCGAGGCGGCAAGCCTGGTACGCTTCTACGCCTCGTGGCGCCAGGTCCACGGAACGATCTCGCTGGCCGAATACCGCCACGACCACGAGCACCTCTCGAGCATGAGCGGCGTCGCAGCCTGGGGATACGGCAGCGGGAACCTGGCCGGCGCCGGAGCGCCCGAGCACATCCTGATCGCCCGTGCCACCAGCTCGCTCCTGCCGGTGCTGGGCGTGCAGCCTGCGTTCGGGCGCTGGTTCACGAGCGACGAGGAGGAGCCCGGCCGCGGGAGGGTGATCGTGTTGGGCCGGGCGCTCTGGCAGCGGCGCTTCGGCGGAGACCCCGGCGCGGTGGGCCGCACCGTGGAGGTCTCCGGGCACCCCTTCCTCATCATCGGCGTGCTGGCGGACGACCTGCAGCTTCCCGAAAACTTCGACGCGTGGGCGCCGCTTCGCTTTACTGCCGACCAGCTCACTCCGCAGAGCCGCAGCAATCATTTCCTGCGCGTGATCGGGCGGCTCGCCCGCGGCGTCACGCTGGCCGACGCGCGTGCCGAGATAGCGGTGGTCTCGGCGCGGCTGCGGGCGGCGTTCCCCGCGGTCTATCCGGCGGACGCCGGGTTCGAGATGACCGCCGTCCCGCTCCTCGATCAGATGGTCGGCCACGTGCGGACCACGCTGTGGATGCTCTTCGGCGCGGTGGTGCTGGTCCTCTTGATGGCCTGCGCCAACGTGGGAAATCTGCTCCTGGCGCGGGCCACCGCGCGGGAGCGCGAGCTGGCGGTGCGCGCCGCGCTGGGCGCCGGCCGTTCGCGATTGGTTCGGCACATGATGGTGGAGAGCATCTTCCTGGCGCTCCTGGGCGGCGCGCTGGGGGTCTTGATCGCGGTGTGGGGCGTCGACCTGCTCCTGGCGGCCGGGCCCGCCGACCTGCCGCGGGCGCGGGAGGTGCGCGTCGACGGAGCGGTGCTGGCCTTCGCGCTGGGCGCATCGCTCCTGAGCGGGTTCCTCTTCGGACTGCTTCCGGCGCTGACCACGACTCAGGCAAAGCTGCAGGATTCCCTGCGAGGCGCGAGCGCCTCGGCTGCTCCGCACCCGCGCCGGCTGCGGCGCGCGCTGGTCGCCGCCGACGTTGCCCTGGCCCTGGTGTTGGTCTCCGGCGCCGCCTTGCTCCTGCGCAGCTTCGGCAACGTGGTGAGGATCGATCCCGGGTTCCGGCCGGAGGGCGCCGTCGCATTGAACGTGTCGTTGCCTGGGGGATTCACCGACGATGAGCAGCGTTACCGGACCGTGTTCCGGTCCGTCCTGCAGCGGCTGCGCGAGCTACCCGGCACCACCGCGGCGGGCGGCGTGGACTACGCGCCGCTGAGCGGGGTGCCCACCGACCAGCCCTTCGAGATCGAGGGTCGCCCGGTGCCCGCCGGCGCGCAGCCGCCCGACGAGGAGAACCGCACGGTCACGCCCGGCTGGTTCGAGGCCATGGACATTCCGCTCTTGCGCGGGCGCACGCCGCAAGAAACCGACGCGGCCGACAAGGCGCCGGTGGTCGTGATCAATGATTCCTTCGCCCGGAAATACTGGCCCGCCGGCGACGCTCTGGGCCAGCGGCTCCGTCTGGCCGGCGATCCGCGCTGGTGGGCGGTGGCGGGGGTGGTGGGCGACGTGCGCGAGTTCGGCCTCGACGCGGACGTCCGCCCGACCATGTACTTCCCCTTGGACCAGCTTCCCACCAACACGCTGACCCTGGTGGTGCGTTCGAAGGCGCCGGCGCGAGAGGTGCTGCGGGGCGCGCAGCACGTGCTGTCGGCCATCGATCCGCGCCTGCCCGCCTATCAGATGCGTTCGCTGAGCGAGGCGCTTTCGGCTTCCCTGGCGCAGCGACGCTTCGCTTTGAAGCTCCTGCACGGGTTCGCGGCGCTCGCGCTGATGCTCGCCGGATTGGGACTCTACGGCGTGCTGGCCTACGCCGTGAGCCAGCGTACGCGCGAGATCGGCGTGCGCATGGCCTTGGGGGCGCGGCCGGCTCAGGCGCTCGCGCTGGTTGCGCGGGAGAGCGCTGCGGTCGTCGGCGCGGGGCTTTTGCTGGGTTCCGCCGGCGCGCTGGCGTCGGCGCGGTTCTTCGCGGGGCTCCTGTTCGGCGTCGGACCCACCGACCCGCTGGCGCTGCTCGCCGCGGTGCTGGTCCTGGGCGCGGTTTCATTGGCGGCCACTCTCGTGCCCGCGCGGCGAGCAGCGCTGGTGGACCCAGCGGTGGCGCTCCGCGCCGAGTGACCTTCTCGCTTACCCCGGCCCCTGCGGCTTGGCGCCCGACGGAGGGAAACGGACTGCCGCGTCCGGCGGCTTCTCGACGGCGGGGGGCGGCGGCACGAGGCTCGCGATCATCGCGTCGAGTTGCCGCTCGACGGTGTCGCGCGCCAACCCGGTCCGATCATGCACCTTGCCGACCAGGGCGCCCTTGTTCCGGTCGACGAACTGGAGGTCGTCGTCGGTGAGAGTGCTCCACTTCTCCTTCATCCTGGCGGAGACCTGCTTCCAGTTCCCTTCGATTACATTCCACTCCATGACTGACTCCGTTCCAGACCAGGAAAGACGGACGGCGAGGAGGCTTCCCCCGCCGCCGTCTCGAGTGACGTCAGTTTGGCATTGACTACGGCTGGGTGATGACGTTGTTGTCCAGCGCGACCTGGGTCTGCGCCAGCGCCCTGCCTTTCATGCTTGCGCCCGTCTGCAGCGTGATCGCGGTCTTGGAGAGGATGATCCCCTCGAAGTGCGAGGTCGCACCGAGCGTCACCTGACCGGCGACTTGCCAGAAGATGTTCTTCGCCTGCGCGCCGCCGCTCAGCACGACGCTCTTGGCCGCGCTGATGGAGAGACCGCTGCTGGTCTGGAAGATCCAGACGTCGTTGGCGCCGCCTGCGATGGTCACGTTGGTCGGAATGGTGACGGTGCTAGTCCACTTGTAGAGTCCCGGCGCAAGCGTCAGCCCGCCGAGGTTCCCGGTGCTCAGCTCGAGGAAGTCAGGCGTGGAACGTCCGGCGGCGTCGGTGTACGCGGTCTCCATGCTGCCGATCGCGGTGGTCAGGTTGGATGGAGTCGGAACCGCGTAGTTGGCCGCGTACACCTTCCCGACCACCGAGCTCGAGGTGGAGAACACGTTCGTGGCGTCAGCCACCAACGAGAAGCCGGTGATGAAGCTCGCAGCGGCAGGACTCAGTCCAATGTCGCCGGTCACCGTGGAACCCGTCACGTTGGAGATTCCTGTCTTTGCCAGGATCACATAGCTGCCCGCCGCTCCGAGGGATCCCGCGGATCCAAGTGGTACCGGCGCCGGACCTGCCCCCGAGGGGTTGCGGTTGCTGTTGTTGTTGTCGCCCCCGCATCCCGCCAGAATGACGACCAGGAAAAGCGCGGTGAGACGACCCGCGCTGGCGACCTGGCGTGTCTTGAATCGGCTGAGAGCGCTCATCGTCCATGCTCCCCATGTCTACCATGATGATTGTCACCGTCGTGATCGTCGTCGTCGTCGTCGCAGTCATCGTGTCCGTGTTTCTTGTCCTTGTCCTTGCACTCGCACTTGCACTTATCCTTGTCCCTGTCCCTGTCCTTGTCCTTGCAAGCCGGAGAAGCGCTGCCGATCGCGCAAGCAGTGACGGCGGTGCCCGTGATGGTCACGGCGGCTTTCGCGAAGGCGTCGCCGCTGAAGGTTCCACGGGTCAGGCTGATGGCCGCACCCGCGAGAATCGTTCCCACAAATGTCGAATCCGTCATCGTCGCGGCTTCGGCGACCCACCAGAACACGTTGTTGCAGGGCGGCGGGGCACCGCTTGGCGTGACCACCGAGAAGCTGGTGCCCGTCAGGGCGCCGGTCCCAAGGGTCCCGATCTTGAAGATCCAGATCCCGTTCGCGGGCCCGTCGAGCGTCAACAAGGCGGGGGCGGTGGCGGAGCCCGTCGCGGTCGCCGCCGCGTCGAAACAATAGACACCGGGTGAGAGCGTCTGGTTACCGAGGGTCGTCAAGGTGCGGTCGCACGCCAGCGCCTTGAACTTGTCGTACGCGATGAAGAAGTCTTTGTTGGCCTGCACCGCAACCGTGTTGCCGGCGTTGATGGTCCCTGTCACCGGACAACTCGTCTGCGTGATGGCAGTCCCGGGGGACACGCCCACGTTTCCGGTCACAGTGCCGTTGGTGCAGGTCACCGCCGTGCCAGCCAGAACCGCGAAGTTTCCCGCCGTGCCGACCGAGGGCGCCGCACTGATCGAGCGCGCCGACGATGCTACGCCGCTCATGAGGGCCTCCTCGCGCGAGGTCAGGGACGCGGCGGACGAGGGTGCGCACGCGAGAAGAGATGCGGCGAGCGGGACGAAGAGAGCGAGCCGTGCGTTGCGTGGGGCCATTTGGGTGCTCCAGGTTAGGGTTGATTCGATTTCCAGGTTAGGGTTGACTCGATTTCCGACCTGACTCAGCTGCAGACCTGCACTCGCGCCAGGCGCTCCCGACGCCCTCCTTCTGCTGTACGGGGTGCTTCGCGGAGCACGGGGCCCGGCAGGCGCACCCATCTGCCGGGCCTCATGGTTCACGCGCCCGGTGGAGACGTCCCGCCCGGGCGGGAGGGAAAATCTCGTGCTCGCGACATGGTGTGCTTTCCGCAGAGCGAGCCGAGTCGGAATCGAGATCGACCTCCAGGCTGGAGGGCGACCGCACGCCTGCTACCGGGTGCGTACGCATGGGCCGTGCCATGCCGCAGATTGGTGCAGACGTCCGATCGGGCGGGACTTCGGATCCACCGGGAGCGTCTTCGGACGCTCGCCGAACGTTCGCCGTTCATCGAGGCAGCGCCGCGATCTTGCTGGTGGAGACACCGGACTCGTTCGCGACCGTTCGACGAACGTTTGACTTGCAGTCGCGGCGCGCCGGATGTATACGTCGAGTACACGCCCGCCGCCGTCGACCGGAAGAGCAGTCGACCACTCCGGACGCTGGGAGCTGACAATGGGCGACGCACCCACCACGCACGCGGGCGTGCCGATGGACGGCACTGCGATCGAGCCGACGCTCGTACTGACTTTCTTCGGGCACGGAAACGGCGGAACACAGCGGTGCCGGATTCCGCGGGGCGGGCTTCTCCTCGGCCGCGACGCGGTGGTCTTCGACGATGCCTTCGACGACTTTCGCATGGCGGCCCGCCACGCCGAGGTACGCACCAAAGATGGCCGCGTTCTCATCCGCGACCTGGGCAGCGAGATCGGAACGCGCCTCAACGGTCAGCTTCTCGTCGGCGAGCGCGCGCTCGAGCCGGGCGACGTCCTCCGCCTCGGCGACACGCTGCTCGTCTACGCGCCTGCCTCTCCGAGCAGCGTCATCGCCGAGCCGGAGTTGGTCGGCACCAGCGCCACCATGATCGCCGTCCGCCGCAGCGTCGACGCGGTCGCCACCCGCAAGCACATCGTGGTGGTCACCGGCGAGACGGGTTCCGGGAAGGAAGTGGTCGCGCGCCTCGTGCACCAACGCAGCGGGCGCACGGGCCCGTTCGTCGCCGTCAACTGCGGCACTTTCAACGAGGGCCTGCTCGCGAGCGATCTGTTCGGCCACGTGCGCGGCGCCTTCACCGGCGCGGTGTCCGAGCAGCAGGGCCTCTTCCGCGCCGCGCGCGCTGGGACGCTCCTGCTCGACGAGGTGGCCGAGATCCCGCTGGCCCTGCAGGCGAACCTCTTGCGCGTGCTCGAGACCCACGAGGTGCGCCCGGTGGGGAGCACTCGCGACGTCACCACCGATGTTCGCGTGATCGCGACCAGCAATCGCGAGCTGATCGACCTGGTGCAGGCAGGGCGCTTCCGCTCCGACCTCTATGCGCGGCTGGCGCAGTGGACCATCCGCTTGCCGCCACTGCGCGAGCGGCGCGAGGACATCCCCGCGCTCACCAGCCACTTGCTCGCGCGCTGCGATGGCCTCGGCCGCAAGCTGACGCCCGACCTCGCCGAGGCGCTGCTGGTGCACGACTGGCCCCTGAACGTGCGCGGGCTGCTCACCGTACTCTCGGTCGCGGTCGTCTCGGCGCCGGGCGATGAACCGCTCTCCCTCGGGTCCGAGGTGCGCCTCGCGCTCTCGACGAGTCGCAGCATGGCGACCGTCCCCGAGAAGAGCGAGCCGGCGATCCTCGACAAGGCGGACCTGATGCGGCTCATGGAGCGCTTCCATGGCAAGGTGGCCTCGGCAGCCCGCCACCTCGGAGTCACGCGGCCAAAGCTGTACCGGCTGCTCTGGGCGCAGAGCATCGAACCGGCGCGCTTTCGCATGGCCTAGCGGTAGGGACTCGGCATCGAGGGTCATCGCCGCGGGTCGGATCGTGCGAGGAGATCTTTGTCGCGGAGGCGGCGCGCGTACCACGAGTCCACGTCAAGCACGACGAGGCTGGAGTTTCCGTGGTCGAGATCGATGCCCGCCGAGAGGCCGTGCGCGCTGAAAAGCGCCGCGCCGCGCTTCGCCTTGCCGCGCGAGCGGTAGTTGGCGCGGATCTGGGCACCGTTTCCCGCCGCGCGCAGATCGAGCAGCGCGAATTCATCCGGCGCGACGCGCACGGCCCCGCTGACGTGGAGGCCTTCCATGGAAAAGATGTTCGAGACGAAGTCAGGCACGCCGCGCGCCGAGAAGAGACCGGCGAGCGGGCGCGCATCGCGGCAGTCCCCCGTCATCCGCAGGACGAGCGTCTGCGCCTCGGGGTCGAGCAGCGCCGCGGGGATCTTGAAGCGGCCCCACCAGTCGGGCGCGTTCGAGGCATGGAGCAGGTTGACGTGATCGAGTGACACCTTGCTGCCCGACAGATCGAGGCTGCCCAGCCCGTTCGCGTGCAGCCGCGCCTGGCCGTGCAGGCTTGCGCGCAGCCGCTCCCCGGCCGCGCTCACCGTCGCCTCGTGTGCGGCGAAATCGATGTGGCCGTGCGAGGCGTGCGGCGTGCCCTCCATGTGCCCGCTCAGCGACGCCTGGCCGCTCTCGATGCGCACGCCGCTGCCCCGCGGCAGGAGCGGCTCGAAGAGCTGCAGATCGGGAACCGCGCCGCCTTCCAGGTCGGCGACGAAGCTGCGCCAGGAGAGAGCGCGCGTGAGGTCGAGCCGGTCGCCCGTGACCTCGACCCGCGCCCGCTGCGCGCGCATCGGCATCGGGAAGCCCCCGAGCGGCGCGAGCGAAAACGACAGCAGCTCCAGCGCCACGGTCGCCTGTGCGTCCGCGGTGCGCAGCTCGAGCGCGGCCTCGCCCTCCGCGCGCAGCCGCCAGAACTGCAGGCTCATCCGCGGCGAGCGCAAGTCGAGCGCGCTGCCCGGAGACACCTTGCCGCGATCGACCTGCAGATCGACGACCAGCGGTCCCGGCGCGGCCTGGACGCGGATCCCGAGAGGCAGCATCCGTTGCAGGAACTCGAGGCCGGCCAGCTGCCCGTCGAACCGCGCCCGCAGGCTCACCTGGCCGAGCACGTCGAGACCCTGCACCTCGCGCGGATCGAAGGGATGCAGCGAGACCGCGAGATGGCCGCGCAGATCCTTCGCGACGAGATCGTCGCCCACGCGCAGCTCGAGCGAGCTCGCCTGGAGCTGGCCTTCCACCTGCGCGCGGCGGACCGGCTTGAGGAAGAACCCGCCCGTCACCAGCGCGCTGCCGGTGAGGTGGAAGCGCTCGGTCCACATCTCGCGCACTTCCGCCACCGTGTCGTCGAGGTGGATCGTCCACAGCCGGTAGCGCTCCTCGGTGTCCAGCTCGTCGGGGCCCTCCGTCTTCAGCGGCAAAGGGTCGAAGCCCGCGATCTGCGCCAGCCCGAAGAGGCGCTCCGGCGTGGCATCCCCCCGGGGCATCTTCAGGCGCGCGACGACGGACACGCCGCTCGACCGCGAGCGCGTGGCGTGGAAGGTGCGGTGGAGCAGCTCGCCCACGGCAATCGTCGCATCGGTCTCTTCGACGCGCAGCAGCCACTGCACGTTGGAGTCCTCGCCCTGCACGCGCAGCCCGCGCACGTGCACGTGGCCCGGCCACCAGGACCATGCCGAGTCGTAGCCGAACGACACCTCGCCGGCGAAGGCGGCGTCGATGAGCCGGAGGAAGAGCGGCGTCGAGAGCGCCACCTGCGTGGCCGCGATGACCGCCAGCGGAACCGCCGCGGCTCCGATGAGCAGGCGTCGCATCCCGTTCGGGAACGTTCGCTTGCGCATGGCGTCCTCAGAATGCGCCGGCGAGCGCGAGGCCACGCCCGGCCTCCGCGGGCAGGATGCTGAGCCGCTGCTCGCGGGAGCGCGCGTGCAGCCACGGCACTGCGATTCCGAACGCCACGCCAGCCAGCGCCCCGGCCGCGACGTCGGTAGGGAAATGCGAGCCGGCGAGGACCCGCTCGACGGCAACGCTGCTGCCGACGGCGCCCGTGACGACCCAGGGCCAGACCTGCTCGCCATATCGCAGCCGCAACGTGAACGAGGCAGCCGAGAGCGCCGCAAACACCGTCGCGACATGGCCGCTGTAGAAGGACAGATAGCCCTCGGAAGAGGTGAGATATGCCGGATCGTTGGCGTAGGTCCGTGGCCTCGGCCGCGCCACCGCGAAGTTCGCCACCTGTTGGATGGTGGTGTTCACGGCCAGCGTCTCGGCGAAGATCATGAGGTCCTCTCCGAAGGCTTGGCTCAGGCCAACGTCGAGAAGATCGAGAACCAGCGGCGCCGCGATGGCCATGGCCGTCGTCACATCGCTCGCGAGGTTGGCGGCATGGCTGCTGCTGTTCGACACCGTGCCGCGATCGATGAAGTTGAGCCCGGCGGAATCGCAGGGACAGCTGATTCGCGCCAGCTTGTCTTTCAGGAACACCCGCGCGAGGGCGGCGACGCCGCCGCCGACGGTGACGGGAATGTCCACCGCGAGATTCAGCCGGTAGACCTGCTGCGGCGAGGAGGGCTCCCGCAGCGAGAGATCAGGCGCCGGCGGCGTCGGTTCGCCGCGATCGACGGGTGCGGCCAGGAGCAGCGCCGTAGCGAGGGCAATCGAGGCGCTCATTCGCGTGCTCCAGGCTGGGGTTTGCCTCCATCAGGGGGTGGGCAGCGTGATCGTATCCGAGAGCAGCGTGATCTGGCCCGTGGTGCAGAGCAACCTGCCCTCCACGGCCGAACCCGTGCCTACCGAGTTCGACGACTGCGCCAGGATGGTTCCTTTGAAGTTCACGCCGCCGTTCAGGGTGGACGAGGAGCCGATGGCCCAGAACACGTTGGCCGCCTTCGCGCCATTGACCAGAAAGACCTTGGCTCCGGTGCCGACCGTCAGCGCGGACCCGATCTGGAAGATCCAGACTGCATTGGAGTCTCCCTGGCCATCGAGGACCAGGGTCCCGTTCGTGGCGATCATCATCGTCGATCCGGAAGTGTAGACGCCGGGCGCCAGCACCATGCCGGACAGGTCAGCTTCGACGGTGCCCGGTGGCCGGCCGGTGGCATCGTTGTATGCCAGGACCAGGTCCGCCTTCGCAGCGGCCGCGACGCCTGCGGGATCGGCGGCGTAGAGCGTGCCCGTGATCTTGGGAGCGCCGGCCGCAGGGTTGCAGGGCGATCCGTCGCTCACGCAGGTTGCCGTCGGGCTCAGCCCGACATCTCCACCCAGCACGGTCACGCCGGCAGAATTGGAGTTGGTGAGTCCGGCTCCAGCCACCGCCACGAAGGTGGACAGCGACCTGAGGTTGACGGGGAGCTGACACGCCGCCGCTGCCGTGGTGAAGGTCCACACCTTGTTCGCGGCCAGGGCGATGCCGGTGTGGCTCTTCACGCCAGTCGTGATGGTCGCCGTGAACAGCGTATTCAGCGCCAGGTTTGCGGCAGGCGTGAATATGGCTGCGTGGTTGGCGGCGTCATACGTGACAGAGCCGTTCACGGGCACCGCGGGCGGGCTCGTCAGGGTGAAGTTCGCCCCTACGATCGTCAGGGGATCCATCGAGTCGTCGAAGGTCGCCGTGACCTTCGTGTTCGGGCACGTGCCGTTCGCCGTGTCGATGGGATTAGAGGCGAGGACCCGAGGCGTCGTGCCGACGCCACCATCGACCCCACCATCGACGACAGAGCCACCATCGGTGGGGCCGAACTCCACCACTTGCTGGCCGCACGCGGCCAGCGACGACACCAACAGGAAGAAGAGTCGCTTTTGCAGGCCGCTCATCGGACGCTCCCTTTGTTCAGGATGATGAACTCGACGACGAA
>WNFE01002166.1_pt1 | contig 14424 bp, 14 predicted proteins | sample 5400451 | NCBI WGS metagenome assembly WNFE01 (sample SAMN13153344, study PRJNA577476) | soil metagenome | isolation source: 200 cm saprolite under Douglas fir tree site 2 hole 2 | place: USA:California | collected 2015-04-18 | reverse complement strand
ACCTATTTCGGCCATAGCACGTTTTCGCTGACCACGCCATCGGGGCAAGTGGCGCTGATCGATCCGTGGGTGATGACGAACCCAATGTGTCCGGAGAAACTGAAAAAGGTGCCGCGGCTGGATGTGATTTTTCTTTCGCACGCGCACACCGATCACCTCGGAGACTTACTGGCACTGGCAAAGCAGCACAAGCCGCAAATTGTGGCGATTTTCGAAACGTGTTTGTGGATCGAGAGCAAGGGATTCGAGGAAGAGACGAAGCCGATGGGCAAGGGAGGGACGCAGACGGTTGGGGAGTTTGCAGTGACAATGACGCACGCGCTCCACTCGAACTCGATTGATGACAACGGCGAACGAATATATGGCGGCGAGCCGGCAGGCCTGGTGATTCGCATGCCAGCGGGCTTTACGGTGTACCATGCGGGCGACACGGCACTGTTCAGTGACATGAAGCTGATCGGAGAGTTGTACAAGCCGGATGTGGCGTTGTTGCCGATCGGCGATCACTTCACTATGGGCCCGCGCGAAGCGGCCCACGCGATCCGGTTTCTCGACGTGAAGCACGTGGTGCCGATGCATTACGCGACCTTTCCAGTTTTGGTGGGCAGGCCGGAGCAATTGAAGCAGGAAGCCAAGGATATCGCTGGACTGGAGATTCACGCGTTGAAACCGGGAGAGAGCCTATGATCCGAAGCGACAATCTGCGAAGCGCTTTCACGCAGGAGGATGTGGACAAGTATATCTACGATTTGCTGCCGGAGCGCGACGCGGTGGTGAAAGAGATGGAAGCGTACGCGGAAGAACATGGCGTACCGATCATTGGGCCGGCGGTGGCGCGGCTGCTGACTTTGCTGGTGCAGATTTCGGGAGCGACTCGGATTTTCGAGATGGGATCGGCCATAGGGTACTCGACGATTTGGCTGGCGCGGGCGGCCGGAACGAAGGCGAAAGTCTTCTATACGGACGGCAATCCGGAAAACGCGCGACGTGCGCAAGAGCAGTTCCGTAAGGCTGGAGTGGCCAAACGCGTCAACATACAGGTGGGAAACGCGCTGGAGTTGGTGACGAAGACGCCCGGTAAGTTTGATTTCATCTTCAACGACGTGGACAAGCATCAGTATCCGGATGCGCTGCGCTCGGCATTGCCGAAGCTGAAACGCGGCGGATTGTTTGTGACGGACAATACCCTGTGGTCCGGCAAAGCGGCGCGGCCGGCGGCGACCGACGACAGGGATACGCGAGGCGTGCAGGAGTTCAACCGGCTGGTTTATACGTCGAAGGAGTTGTTCCCGGTTTTGATTCCGCTGCGCGATGGCGTCACGGTTTGCCGGAAGCTGTAGGGAAGCATTGTCAGCCGCCGCTCAGGGACGAAGAAAATTCCGCAGAAAGAACACGAGATTGGCGGGGCGCTCGGCCAGGCGGCGCATGAAATAGGGAAACCACTCGCGGCCATAGGGGATATAAATGCGGAGCCGGAAGCCGTCTTTGACGAGCCGGCGCTGCAAGTCGGTGCGCACGCCGTAAAGCATTTGGAACTCGAAATCGTCCTTGGAGATTAGCTTGGCGGCCGCGAAGCGAATGGTCTGCGCAATCATTCGAGGGTCGTGGGTGGCGATGGCGTGGTAAAAGCCGCTGGGTAGCAGCATTCGCATCAGGCGAACGTAATTGCCATCGACGTCTCTTTTTCTTGCGTAGGCCACCTCGTCAGATTCCTTGTAAGCACCCTTGCACAGGCGAATGCGACAGCCATAGGTGAGCAAGTCCTGAACGTCGCCTTCACTCCGATATAGATAGGACTGGATGACAGTGCCGACGGCGGGATTGCGCGCGCGAACGTGCTTGACCAGATCGATGGTGCGCTGCGTGTAAACGGAGTTTTCCATGTCAACGCGAAGGAAATTTTCGTAACCCGCGGCGCGCTCGACAATGGAAAGCAGCAGTCCTTCGCAGAAATCGGGGCTGAGGTCGAGACCGAGTTGCGTGAGCTTGCAGGAGACGTTGGCGTGCAAGCGCTCCTGCGCGATGCGATCGAAGATTTCGAGGTAGGCGTCGCGGGCGCGCTGCGCGTCAGCGACGGTGGCGACGTTTTCGCCGAGATAATCGAGGCTGGTGTACATCCCTTGGCTGTTGCAGGCGCGCGCGGCGATGATGGCGTCATCCAGCGTTTCCCCGGGGACGAAACGGCGAGCCATGCGGCGGGTGGTCGGGTTGGAGGTAACCCAGTGAGCGAAGCCGCGGCTTTCCGAGAGTTTCAGCAGGGTCGCGCGAAGCATGAAGTTTCATTATGCATGCGGGAGAGATGGCCTACTAGGACAGCGCTTCTTCGTTGTGCTCTTCCAGGAACTTTTCGGCGTCCATGGCAGCCATGCAGCCGGAGCCGGCAGCAGTGACCGCCTGGCGATAGCGGTGGTCCTGCACATCGCCAGCGACGAAAACGCCGGGGATGGCCGTCTTGCTGCCATTCAGGGAGATGAGGTAGCCGTTGGGATCCATTTCGAGTTTGCCACGGAAGGCGGCGGTGTTGGGGTCGTGGCCGATCGCGACAAAGACACCATCAAGCTCGAGCTCGGAGGTGGCATTGGTTTCCGGATTGCGCAGGCGCACGCTGCCGACGTGTCCGTTGGCATGGGGGAGAATCTCGTCGACCACCGCGGGAGTTACGAATTCGACTTTTTCGTTTGCCCGGGCGCGATCGAGCATGATTTTGGAAGCGCGAAACTCCGCGCGGCGATGAACGAGATAGACCTTGCTGGCGTAGCGGGTCAAGAAGATGGCCTCTTCCATCGCGGTGTCGCCGCCACCTACGACAGCTATAGGTTTGCCGCGGAAAAAGTATCCGTCGCATGTAGCACAGGTGGAAACGCCGTGGCCCATGAGGTGGCGTTCGGAGGGAAGCCCGAGGAGGCGCGCGGAGGCGCCGGCAGCCACGATTAGAGTCTTGGTTTCGTAGGCTTCCTTGCCGGCGACAATCTTAAATGGGCGGCGGCCAAGGGCAACTTCACTCACCGCGCCGGATTTGAATTCGGCGCCGAACCTTTGCGCCTGCTTGCGCATATTCTCAATCAGCTCTGGGCCCAGAATGCCGTCTGGGAAACCGGGATAATTTTCGACCATGGTGGTCAGGGTGAGCTGGCCTCCCGGTTCGTGGCCGTCGATCACCAGCGGCTTGAGGTTCGCGCGAGCGGCATAGATTGCTGCGGTGAGTCCCGCGCAGCCGCTGCCAATGATGACGACGTTATGCATTCAAACGCTCCCTGATGATTAGATTCGCCGCGCCGCCCGAACGGTGCGGCGAAAGCGGTATTGTAACATCGTCGCGCTCTGCCTTCGGTTGCCCTCCAGGCAGCCAAATTGGAGACAACGTTTTGAGCCGGCCGCGTTGACCCCAATCCGCAGGTGCAGCTATATTTTCGGGACGAGCTTGCCTTGCTCGGAGGAGAAGGAAAACATGGATCCGCGCTATCCCATCGGAAAGTACGCGCCGCCACAGGAGGTGACGCCAGCCTTGCGGCAGCAAGCGATTTCTGCTATCGCGGAGGCACCCGCGAAACTGCGCGCGGCCGTAAAGGGCCTGAGCGAGGAGCAGTTGAACACGCCTTATCGCGACGGCGGCTGGACAGTGCGACAGCTAGCGCACCACGTTCCAGACAGCCACATGAATGCCTACGTGCGGCTCCGGTTGGCGTTGACCGAACAGGAGCCTACGATCAAACCTTACGAAGAGGCGCGCTGGGCGGAGTTGGAGGACGCCAAGTCGGCGCCGGTTGATGTCTCTCTCGCGCTGTTGGATTCCCTGCATGAGCGCTGGGTGCGGTTATTGCGCTCGCTGAAGGCAGAGGATTTCGCGCGCACGTTCCGGCATCCCGACCACGGAGTGCGCACGGTGGACTGGCTGCTCTTCCTATACGCGTGGCACGGCCGGCATCACACAGCGCACGTCACGGAATTGCGCAAACGACGAAGCTGGTAGCCAGAGCTATCGTTTTTGTTTGCTGGAGCTCGCAGCAGCCAGGCTGGCGCTTACCACTATGTGCATCGCTTCAACAGGGTCAATACCGTATCTTTGATTGAGCATACTCGCAAAGCCCTGCGCCTGTGTCCAAGTCTCAAAGCAGCCGTACTCCTGCTGGGGCCAAACGTCTGGTGTATCTGCCGGGACGCGCACCACAATGGCGCCTTCTTGGGTGGTAACTACCGCAAATGCAGACCGCTGCATAACACCGTTTTAAGCAATGCGCTTTCTTGATTATTCGACTTTTAATATTACCATAGCATTATACAATTATTATATACGAGGCGGAGGATATTGCAACTGGCGCGAACGGACGGCGAGTGGCGCGGTTTGCGCGCGGTCGTGTACGATGGTCGGTGAGGAGAACGCATGACTCGACCGGCCGGAACCTACGCTGTATTCGAGACTTCGCAGGGCAATATCGTGATTCGCCTGCTCGAGAAGGAAGCACCCAAAACGGTGGCCAATTTCATAGGCCTGGCGGAAGGGACCAAGGAATTCACCGACGAAACGACCGGGAAGAAGCAGAAGAAAAATTATTACGATGGCCTGACGTTCCACCGCGTGATTCCTGACTTCATGATTCAAGGCGGATGCCCGCGCGGGGACGGACGCGGCGGACCCGGCTACACTTTTCCCGACGAGTTTCACCCTTCGCTGAAGCATTCCAAGGCCGGAAAGCTTTCCATGGCCAACTCCGGTCCAGGGACGAACGGCAGCCAGTTTTTCGTCACGGTGGCGGCCACGCCCTGGCTGGACAACAAGCACACGATTTTCGGCGAGGTAGTGGAAGGCCAGGACGTGGCGGACAAAATCTCCAAGCTGCCACGCGACGCCAACGATCGTCCGCGCACACCGGTGACTTTGAAAAACGTGCGCATCGAGCGGGTGCAGTAGCAAAGGATTAATACCGAGGACTCCGCGAGCGGAACACAGAGGTCACGGAGAAGAATGCTCACGCCGCAGCAAGTGCTGCGAATCACCATTGAAATAATTTTTGTGCTGCTCGGGGGCCTGGTTGTCTGGCTCGGCCTCAGCGAGCATATTTTGTTTGACCGGCGGAAGCCTGGCTGGCTGCTGCTGAGCGCAGCACTTATCGTATGGGGCGTACGCGTTCTATGTAAGCCCGGGCAATGGTCGTCGCCCATGGAGCAATGGACGCGCGGGTGCTCTTTGACCCTGCTGGGCGTGGTGATGCTGGCGATCTCGCGTGTGCCGTTTCCGTGGGTGGGAGAACTGCTGGCATTCGCCGGTGGGTTGCTGATGCTTCGTGGCCTCATAGGCGCCGTACTAATCCTCAGGCCGCGCTAGCTGCCTTCTGAGCCGTTTCTTTCTGGATTTCAGTTTTTCCTTGGATATAATCCGCGCAACGGACACTTCCGTCAGCAGGCCCACGAAACGAACGAGGAGATGCTCATGCTCAAGGGATTCAAGGAATTTGCCATGCGCGGCAATGTTTTGGACATGGCCGTGGGTATCATTATCGGGGCAGCTTTTGGGAAAATCGTGTCGTCGCTTGTCGATGACATTCTTATGCCGCCGCTTGGAAAGCTGCTCGGCCGGGTCAACTTTACCGATTACTTCATCAGCCTGAACGGGACCCATTACGAGACTCTGGCCGACGCCAAAAAGGCAGCCGCGCCGACGATTAATTACGGCCAGTTCGTGAACACGGTGATCAATTTTTTGATCGTGGGGTTTGCCGTCTACCTGCTGGTGCAACAGGTGAACCGCTGGACCAAGAAACCGGCGCCGGCAGCCACGCCTATGACAAAGGAGTGCCCGCAGTGCGCGATGACGGTTCCCATCAAAGCCAGAAAGTGCCCGTACTGCACTGCGCAGATTGAGTGAAGCAGTGCTTAGGTTCCCTACGCTTTGGACTTGCGCTTGCTCTGATTAGATACGAGGTGGTTGCGCAAACGATTGACGACTTCGTCTTCGTGGCCCTCTTCGATTTCCTTCTGCACTTCCTCCAAGGCGAAGTGCACGACGTCGTGATGGTGCAATTCTTCGCGTGCAAGCGATTCACTGAAGCGCAGCCATAGCCGATGCAGGAGATTTACTTCGTTGGCGGTAAGGTTGGGTGCGTGTGGGCCGAGCACCTTGTAGATCTTGTCGCCATTAGGCAGATGAATTTCCAGATTGAATTGTGGCTTCGGATCCGGCAGTTTTTCCCACGCTTCGCCGATCAGTCGCGCCTGCTCTTCAGTGTTGTCCTTGGCGGAGCGGCCAATGACGATGGTGCTGGACTGCAGCGCGGTGGCGGCGCGCAAGATACCGTCCCACAGGTCGTTTGCCGCGACCACCGCCAGTCGAATTGACTTCCCGCGCTTTTCCGCCATCGAAAGCGCCTGGGAAAACAAGTGCTGTTCGATGCTGCCGAAGAGCTGATCGGCGTCCAGCTCATTTTCGCCGGATGCGGAACGTCTGAGTATCCGCACGTGTAGGAGCACCACGTCGCGGCGCCCGGGCTTGATGCGGTCCAGAACATTTCCAAGATGATACAGGTTGAAGTGATTGCTGACGGGTACAAGAATGTTCCCCGGCCGCGCGCCGACCGCCTCGGGACTTAACTCGCCTTCGAGCTCGAGATTGAACTGGTCCATCTCCACATGTGCGACGCCGCGGTTTTTGGCGCGCCGCTCGGAAATCGTGAACACGAAGTAAAGAATCACAGAAAAAACGCCACCGGCCATGGTGGCCACGGGCTTAGTGAAAAGGTTCACCACGGCGATCAGGAACAGGGTGAGAGTAATCAGTCCGAGACCCACCGGAATCTGCACGCCGCGGATGTAGAAATTCAAGGGAACCTGGAACTCGCGCTGGCCCGGGCGCGTGTAGCGCAACACGAGCACTGCAAGGCCATTCATGGCGAAGCTCCAGATCACACCGAATGCATACAAGTTCGCAAGGAAGGTGACGTCGCCGCGGCTGATGAAGATGGTCAGGATCTGCAAGCCGACGACGATATTGATGATGCGATAGCTGGTGCCAAACCGCGGATGCGGCTGGCGGAACCACTCGGTGAGCACGCCATCTTCGGAGACGCGGTTCAGCACGCCATTGGAGCCTACAATTGCAGTGTTCACCGCACCGGCAAGAATGAACGTGCCCACCACCACGACAAATCCGTGAAAAATCAGGCGCGCGATCAGCGGCCCCTGAAGGCTCATGGCCAAGCCGCCAATGAGATTTTCCAGGTAGCTTTGCCGGACGTCGTCGGGAATGATCATCACAGCGAAGAACGACACCAGGGAAGTGAACACCAGGCTGTACACGAAAATGACCAAGCCCGCCTTTTTCAGGTTTTTGAGTTTGGGGCTTTCTATTTCGCGATACACCTGAGCGAGGGATTCTTCTCCGCTCATGGCGAGAACGGAATGGCCCAGCGCGATGAAAATGGCGAGGATTCCAAACGTGTGCGGCAAGCTGCTATGCGCCAGCCAACCGAGTGCTCCCAGGCTGAAATGAAGATTCCGAGGATAAGGAAAAGGCGGTAGCTGGGAATGCCGCAGCACGGCCGTGTAAATGCACCAGCCGATTAGCAGCACCACCATCACGGTGACCAGCTTCATGATGTGCAGCGCTTTTTCGCTCGATTCAGCTACGCCCTTCGTGTTCTCCCACCAGAAATACAGGGTGACGGCAATGGCGAAGATCGTGGCGATACCAGCCACAGTTGACTCCGCAAAAGGTCCGCTCAGATGGGCGTGTTGAGAGAGATCACTGAGCAAACCGCCAAGATACTGCCCCGCGGACACGCCGCTGATCGGCCCGGTGAGGATGTAGTCGAACATCAGCGCGGAGACGCTGAATTTCGCAAGAGCTCCGCCGAGCGATTGCTTGACTGCGCGGTACACCCCGCCGCGCACGAACATGCTGCAGCTTTCCACGTACACCGCGCGCACGGCGTAGGAAAACAACATGATGGCCAGGATGAACCACGGCGCGGTTTTGCCGATGTAGCCTTCGGCCTCGCCGCCCGCGTAGTAGGCAGAGGAAGCCAGATCGTTCAGAACGATGGCGGCAGCGCGCCAGAAGGAAATGAAAGTAAGGAGAGCGGTGGTAGCTACGATGACGCGCGGAATGCCGTTGCCCCGGCCGCCCGTAGCAGCGGGGTTGATGGGAGTGCTGCTCATGTCTGGGTGAACTTGTGACCTAGCAGGTTAAAATGCTCGCACTTTTCCCGCGCGAAGTCTAGCTGGCCACGACCGGAAGCTATAATGCAATCCGAATGCCGGCTCTTGACTTCGCAGTCGGCCGAAATCATCCTCACTTTCCCGGAGGACTTATGAGCAAAGCGGAAGGAACGATGGATCGGAGAACATTTCTGGGCAAGTCGGCGGCGCTGACTGCCGGAGGAGCAGCCTTCGCGAGCACGGCTCTTTCCTACGGTAGAATCGCGGGCGCCAACGATCGAATTTCTCTGTGCCACATCGGAAACGGGAGCCGCGGAGAAGACCTGGATTGGATCGTCTCGAAACTTACTGCTACGAGCAACGTGGAGATGAGCGCCGTCTGCGATTTATGGCGATTGAATCGAGAGAAAGCCGTGGCGACGAACGCGAAGTACTATGGCCGGCCGCCGCGCGCGTTTCAGCATTTCGAGGACGTCCTTACGCTTAAAGATGTAGACGCGGTGATCATTTCCACGCCGGAGCATTCGCACTCGCCAATTCTGAAATTGGCCGTGGAGGCCGGCAAGGACGCCTACGTGGAAAAGCCCATGGGCAACGTGCTGGCGGAAGCCAAAGCGGCGAGAGACGCGGTGATCCAGCACAACCGGATCGTGCAGGTGGGCACGCAGCATCGCAGCGAACCTCACCCCAAAGCAGCGCGCGACGTGGTGCAGACCGGAGTTTTGGGCCAAGTGAGCAAGGTGGAAGTGGTTTGGAATTACCATGGCCCGCGGTGGCGAGGACGTGCGGAAACGAAGCTGATTCGCGAAGAAGATACAGATTGGCGCAAATGGCTGCTGACCAAGCCCTATCGCCCGTTCGATCCGCAAGTCTATTGCGAATTTCGCTTGTACAAGGAATTCTCGAGCGGAATCCCCGACCAGTGGATGAGCCACGGGATCGACATGGTGCACTGGTTCTTGAACGACAGTTTTCCGCGCTCGGTGATGGCGCATGGCGGGATTTTTGCCTGGCCTGATGGACGCGAGAATGCCGACACCTTCCACGCCTTACTCGAATACCCCAAGGGTTTTCTGGTTAGCTATTCCACAAGCTTCGGCAACGACTCGCCCAGCTTCACTCGCTACATGGGTAAGAAGGCGACGCTCACCAATATCGGCGGCGAAGGAAGTCCGCGCTATCAACTGACCGAAGAGAAGGGCAATCACGAGGACAACGCGGATATCGACAAGAAGCGGTCCTCCAAGTATGTCTTGCTTCCTGGTGAGACGCAGCTGCCGCCAATGGGCATCGATGACCGCTCGCTGGAGCATATGGCCAACTGGTTCGAGTGCATGCGCTCGCGCCAGCAGCCACATTGCACCGTGCAGGATGGGCTCGCGCATTCGGTGGCAAACATGATGGCCGCGGAGTCCTACTGGTCCGGAAAAAAGCAGTATTGGGATCCCGCCAGCGAGACATTCTCCGACCAGCGTCCAGCGTAGACGGCCGCTGGAAAAGACGATTTGCGCGGGGGACCTCCCCCGGGTTTTCCGTAAGTGCGCATTCCAAAGGACTTGTGGGCAGTCCCTCTTGTAAGTGCGGAAAACAAAGGGGTTACGCTCCGGCGATTTCGGCCAAAAACAGGCAAAACGCGACATTTGCCCAGAAGTGCGGATTCTACAGGACTTAAGCGCCCGCGATCTTATCTAGATGGGAATACCCGCAAAGAGTATAACAGATGGTAATAGAATGTCAAGGCCTGATTTGCGTTCCGAGATAGTTTTTATGACAAATAGGGGACGGTTTGCTCGACCAATTTCGCTGTAGGCCCGTACGGTTCGCCGGGCGCATCGAATTCCATTGAGCAATACCCTCGACTGGGGGACGCGCCCTCAGGAAGCGGTGGCCCGGAAGGCTTTCGCGCAGTCGGCGCAGGGGCAGATGCTGCGGAGATGTTCGTAACTGTAGATGCCCGTAGCGTGGCCGTCGCTGAACGTGATTTGAATCGCGTAATTGCCTACCTTCGTGGCCGCTTGCGCGCGCGCCTTGGGCTTAAACATCGGCAGAGCTGTTGCGGAGGACGGGGCCCCCCCGGCAAAAGTGCTCTTTCTGATCCGCTCGTCGTTGCAGGTGGCGCAGGGGCATTCCTCGCGTAGATAAGCGAAATCGTAGTGACTGGAATGACCGTCGGACCAGGTAATATCCACGCCGGCGCCGCTGGTCACATGAACTTTCACCGTGGCGGGTTTTTTGCGGGAATCAAGAGGGATGGGCATCGCGCCTCTGGCAGCCGTCAAGCCTTGCTCTTGCCATTGCAGCAATCGCCAGGCGGGATGGGGTTGCCATGCGGACACGTTTTCGGATGGCCGAGAAAGCTGCAGATGCGCTGGTCGAGCTCCGGGCTGATGATGTGCTCGAACTTGCAAGCTTGGTTGCGAGCCTCGGAGTCTTCAATCGCGAAAGTGTCCTTAAATAAGCGTTCGGCCAGCCGGTGACGGCGCACGACGTCGCGCGCGCGGCGGCTCCCGCCCGGCGTCAACTGCACTTCGCCATTTTGCATCTCCACTAATTGCAGCTCCGACATGCGGCCGAGCACGCGCGCTGCGGGCTCATCCGGCAATATCGGGAGGTGACCGGCCGGTCCGGTGGCGTGAAGAATTTCGACCCGTGCCGGCTTTCCTTCCTCGCCGCAAATCCAGATTTGTTCGAGCAGATGATCGAAGCGAATCTCGTCGTCTGTCGAAACATTGCTGGTGCAGCAGTCGGCGGTGTTGACGAGTGGGCAGGCCAGCGGATGCCCCGGGCCGTGCAGCGCCGTGTCAAACTGCAGGTGGCCGTGCGCGAGTTCGATGCGTCGGTCGGCCTGGCGGGCAATGTCGGGGTCATGCGTAACCATCAAGATCGTGTGGCCGGCGTTGTGCAGCTCGCCGAAAATTTGCAAGACGATGGCTTCGTTGACTTCGTCGAGGTTGCCGGTGGGCTCGTCGGCGAGGATCAGCTTGGGCTGATTGATGAGAGCGCGCGCGATGGCCACGCGCTGTTGCTCGCCGCCGGAGAGCTGCGCGGGAAGATGCGTCAGGCGGTCGCCCAGACCCACACGGTTTAACGCATCGCTGGCCTGTTGCTCGTGCGTAACGCTGTGAAAATACTGAGCAAGCATCACGTTTTCGAGCGCCGTCAGGTAGGGCACGAGGTGAAACTGCTGGAAGACGAAGCCGATCTTTTCCGCTCGGTAGCGAACCAACTCGCCCTCGCTGAGTTTCGCGAGGTCAACACCATCGACAATCACACTCCCCGAAGTCAGTGTATCCAGGCCCCCGAGAATATTGATGAGCGTGGTTTTGCCGGAGCCGGACGGGCCCATCAGTGCGACCCATTCGCCGGGTGCAATGCTGAAACTCAGGCCATCGACGGCGCGCAGCGACCCGTATTTTTTGCTGAGCGATTCGATGACGACCTGCGCGGCGGGGCTCATGCTTCACCCCGAAAGACCGCTGCCGGACGAATATTGGCCAGCCGCCGCAGCGGATACGCGCCGGCAATCGCGACGATGATGGTCAGTGCCACAGCTACAGGATACACAATCAAGCGCGGGCGCGCCGCAACACCGAAGATTGCCTTGCCCAGCCACATGGAAAGCAAAATGCCGACGGCCGCGCCAAGAATACCGCCGGTCAGGCCCAGAAGCGCGGCCTCTGCCAGGAAGAGGCGCAGCACGCGCCGCGTCGCTCCTCCGATCGCTTTCATTAAGCCTACGTCGTTCCGCCGCTCCATCGCGACATTCGTCATCGCCGCCATCACGCAAAGCCCGGTAAGCACAAGCACAAGAGCCACGGTCGCCGAGAGAATGCCGCTGATGCGATTGTAGATTTTCGCCTCGCCCTCGGTGAATTGCCGGATCGGGCGCACCTCGGCTTCGTCAAACCGCTGCCGCAGACCAGCGATAAAGCGCTCGATGGACTGAGGGGTGCCCGGAATGACGACCTCGATCAAACCGATTTGCCCGGGGAGCTGCGCAAGTATCTGCGCGGTCCCAATGTGCACGGAAATCTGGTTGTCTTGCTGGCCACCATATTGAAGTACGTGCCAGATGGAACAAACTTCCTCGACTGATCCATTTCGCAACGTCAGCTTGTCGCCTTCATGAACATTCAATGCCGAAGCGACCTTTACTCCAACATTGCAATACGGCAAACCATCGGTAAGCCTCTGATCTGCGTTTGAGCGTAGATCCAGCATGTCCTGCTGAACGCTCCCCGTGTGCCCTGCCAACACCACTGGAACGGAGGCGCCTAATGCCCCCGTCTTCGACGCTTGCCGAGTTGCGGTTGCTATGAGGTAGAGCCAACCGATGCTTACGATTTGATTTCCTTCGTTCAGTCGGGGAACTTTTTGAATAACCGACTCAGGCATGGTGCGAGGTTGCGCGACAGGGGCGTCGTCGCCGCGCGGAACAATCACTACATTCGGGCCAAAGGCGCGGAATTCGGTGGTGAGGCGGCGCTTGGCATCGACCTGAAGATTCAGGAGCGCGGCGGTGATGGCCGCTCCAGCACCTAGCGCGAGCAAAATCACGAAGAGCCGTCCACGATTGGCGGAGAGCAGGCGGTGCATGATGCGCCAGAACATTTTGCGGTCCGGCATCATTCGCCTCGCAAAATCGGCGCAGGCTCGTAGCGCGAAGCGCGGCGCAACGGAATGGCGCTGCCAAGCAGCGTGACGATCGCGGCGACTCCAATAATCACGCCAAGCACCAGAAAGGAGAACTCCGGCGCGACGCCAAAGATCTTTTGCCCCACCAAACGAGCAAGCACAATGCCCAGAGCGTAGCCGAGCCCTCCGCCAACCAGCGCCAGCAGAAGCTGTTCCGCCGCCAGCAAAAAGCCCACGGTGCCGGAGCCGGCGCCCAGCGCCTTCATCAAGCCAATCTCCGTGCGCCGCTCAATCACCGAAGCTGCCGACGAAGCGCCGACGGCCAGCGCCGCTGCAAGCAGCGAAGCGAACGTCACCAGCCACAACAAAGTGCGCACGCGCGTCAGAATCGCGCCCTCGCCATCCGCGACGCGTCGAATCACGCGCACGTCCGCTCCGGGAAGCACTTGCTTGATCTGCAGCGCAATCGACGAAATGTACGGCGTGCAGTACCACCGCTCGTAATCCGCCGGCGCCAACGTATTCGGGTCGCGTCGCCCAAACTCATCCTCCGGCTTCGTCAGCGCACTGACGTACAGCCGCCGATACTCTCCCGGCTTTCCGGCAATATCCTGGGCAATTCCGATCGGCGCCACAATCGCATCGTCCTCCGGACCTCCACCCGACAGAATCCCGGTGACGGGCAGGGACAGATTTTTCCGCGGAGTGTTTATGTTCAGGGCGCTGCCGATCTTCACACCCGCGCGCGCTGCAAACGATTTGCCGACAACGCACTCTTGCGCGCCATCTTTGAACCACCGTCCATCCACTCGCCACCAGGGATTCGTCTTCTCTATGCCCGTGATGTACGTGCTGCCATTGGGAACGGACACGACATGGCTGGCCCAAGTGCCAATCAAAGTGGTGTGCGCCGCGATAGCCGGCGTCGAGTACGTTTGCGAAGACTTGGTCCAAGCATCGACAGGAGCTTCCACTGCAGGCGCGAAGCCGACAATGTTGTTCCGCCAAAAAATTGTCTTGAGCTTGCCGAGATCAGACTCCGGCAAATAGGCGCCAGCGTTAACGGGCCGATAATCGACACCGCCAATTTCCAGCGGCAACGAATCGGCTTGCGGCGTGACTAGCAGATTTGCGCCCAGACTGCGAAACTCGCGCGCCAGCCGGTCGCCAACGTCCAGCGAAACGCTTAGCGCCGCAGTAGCAACAGCCATTCCCAAAGCGAGCGCCGCCCCGGTCAGGAGCTTGTGCCGCGGTCGGCGGCTGAAGGAATCGGCAACGAGTCGTATAAACATTCTGTTGCTCAGGAAAATCGTGGCACAACCATTTTTGGCTGTGCGCGCCAAGCGCGATCATCCTTACATATTTAGCGCGACAAACGACGAGGAGTCTCCTCTACTTGGGGACCTCGGAAGCCGCCTGCATCAGCGAACTCACATCCATCACAAGGTCGCCGCCCTCCACCCGCGCCGGCACGCCGATCGGATTGCACCCGCCCTGCTCGCCAATCGACGGCACATAGATCGCCGAGCCGCAGTGCCGGCATACCACGTTTTGCCCATCTTGCCGGTAACCTTCCGCCCCACAAATCCGGCACGCATCGAGCGCCGTGCCGTACCCATTCGACCTTTTTATGATCAT
>WNFE01002164.1_pt1 | contig 14428 bp, 12 predicted proteins | sample 5400451 | NCBI WGS metagenome assembly WNFE01 (sample SAMN13153344, study PRJNA577476) | soil metagenome | isolation source: 200 cm saprolite under Douglas fir tree site 2 hole 2 | place: USA:California | collected 2015-04-18 | reverse complement strand
ATGATCCCGACGATGACTGCCGCCAGGACGACGAGCGGTCCGGTGGGAATGTGGTCCCTCACACGGTGATGAGCGGTGCGAGCTCCGCGAATCGCTTGTCGCCGATGCCGTGGACACTCCTCAGCTCGTTGACCGACTTGAACCCGCCCCGGCGCTGTCGCTCGGCGATGATCGCCTGCGCGTAGGTGGTCCCGACCCCGGGAAGCTGCTCGAGTTGCGCCTGGGTCGCGGTATTGAGGTTCACCTTGGCGCCGGGCGCCGGCGACGAGCTGTCGGCAGTTGTTCCGTTGCCACCGTCCAGCGTTTCGACGTTGGCTTGCCCGACTTTGGCAACGAAGACGCGTTGGCCGTCGGTGATCTTGGCGGCAAGATTGAGACGGTCGAGGTCGCCGTCGGGCAGTGCGCCGCCGACCGCTTCCAGCGCGTCGATCACTCGTGATCCCGACGCCAGCTCGACCACGCCCGGATGCGCCACCGCGCCGGCGACGTGCACCGCGATCGTGGTGGTCTTGGCCTTCAGCGTGGTGGTGGTGGTCGCGTCGACCGGGGCGCCCGGCGTGGAGGCCACGACGCGCGAATTCGGCGCCGTCTCTCCGGCACCGGCGCCGCCCACGCCGATGCGGTACCAGATCACGCCGGCAATGATCGCCACGCCCACGAGCAGGACTACGCCGGCTCGGGCGTCGCCCTGCAGGTCGCGGAGCCGATCGAGCACTCGCGTCGCCAGTCCGTCGCGCGTTGCTCGCGGCCGGTTCCTGGACGAGCGTCCGGCCCGATCGTCGATCCCGCGATCGTCGAAGTGGCGATCCCAAAACTCGTGTTCCTGTTGAGCGGACGTGCGGGACGGGCGGGGCAGGTTCTCGGCCATGGATACCTCCGGGCGCGTGGCGTCATCCGGAGGAAGAGCGGAGAAGAGGGCATGACGCTACCAGCGGCCCTCACCAATCGGAAGGGTCACATCGGTCCGACCGTGTCACTCGAGCCGGATGTCAGCCGATCACGAAGCTGACCATGCGGCCGGGTACCACCACGACCTTGTGCACCACCGCACCACCGAGCAAGGCGGCGATCTTCGGCTCCGCCCGCGCGGCAGCCTCGTAGGTGTGGTCGGTTGCGTCGGCCGTGATCCGGATGTGGCTGCGCACCTTGCCGTTCACCTGAACCGGAACCACCAGCTCGTCCTCGACGAGGAGCGCGGGATCGGGCTCGGGAAACGCCTCGAAGGTGAGCGAGGTGTCGTGCCCGAGTCGCTGCCAGAGCTCCTCGGCAACGTGGGGCGCGAGCGGCGCGAGCATCAGCACCATCGGCTCGACCACTTCAGCCGGCGCGTGGCCACGTTCCTCGACCACCCGAGTCAACCGATTGTTGAGCTCGAAGAGACGGGCGATGGCGGTGTTGAACTCGAGCGTGCCCATATCGGAACCGACCGCCTCGATCACCTGGTGCAACAGCCGGCGCGTGTCGTCGTCGACGGACTCGACCGCAACTCGCAGCTCGCCCGTTTCCTCGTTGACCACGTTGCGCCAGAAGCGCTGGAGGAACCGGTGCACACCGATGATGTCGTGCGTGCTCCACGGTCGGCTCGCGTCGAGGGGCCCCATGAACATCTCGTAGAGGCGCAAGGTGTCGGCGCCGTAGTCGCGGTAGATGTCATCGGGGGTCACCGAGTTCTTCAGGCTCTTCCCCATCTTGCCGTCGTGGCGGGTGACGGGCTCGCCCTTGAAGGTGTACCCACCGTCCTGTTCGACGATCTCCGACGCGTCGACATACGCGCCGCGCGCGTCGGTGTAGGCCGCAGCCGTGATGGTCCCCTGGTTGAACAGACGGTGGAACGGCTCGGGCGTCGACACGCGCCCGAGGTCGAACAGCACTTTGTGCCAGAACCGTGCGTAGAGGAGGTGCAGCACTGCGTGCTCGGCGCCACCGACGTACAGGTCGACGCCGCCCGCTTCGGGACGATCGTCGGTCACCATCCAATACCGCTCGACGTCGGGATCCACTATTGCTCGATCGTTGGTGGGGTCGAGGTAGCGGAGGTAGTACCAGCATGATCCTGCCCACTGCGGCATCGTGTTCGTCTCGCGCCGGTAGCGCCGCGGACCGTCGCCGAGGTCGAGCTCCGTGGTGACCCATGCCTCAGCGCGCGCCAGGGGTGGCTCGGGAAGCGACGAATCGTCGTCGGCGAGGATGCGCGGCTCGAAGTCGGTGATGTCGGGGAGCTCCACGGGCAGCATTGATTCCGGCACCGCGAATGGTCGGTCCTGCTCGTCGTAGACGATCGGAAACGGCTCCCCCCAATAGCGCTGCCGGCTGAACAACCAGTCCCGCAATTTGTAGGTGACTGCGGGCGCGCCGTACTCGCGTGCTGCGAGCCATTCGCTGATGTGGCGCTTGGCTTCCGCGGTGGGCAGGTCGTCGATGGTCAGGTCATCCGCCGAGGAATTCATCGCGACGCCGTCACCGGTGTAAGCCTCGGGCCACTGGTCAGCCGGTGTGTCTGCCGTCAGCGACCGTTCGCGCAACCAGCCGTCAGGCGGCCGTACGACTCCGGCGATCGGTAACGCGAACTCGTGTGCGAACTCGAAGTCGCGCTGGTCGTGTGCAGGTACCGCCATGATGGCGCCGGTGCCGTAGCCGATGAGCACGTAGTCGGCGACGAACACCGGAACGGTCGAACCATTGGTCGGGTTGCGTGCGAACGCGCCGGTGAAGACGCCCGTCTTCTCCTTGCCCTCGGACTGTCGTTCGAGCTCGGTCTTTGCCTCGGCGAACTCGCGATATGCGGTCACCGCCTCGACCGGCGACCGGTCGAGGCCGAAGGTGGCGCGCCATTCGGCCGGAGTGCCGTCGGGCCATTGCGTCGGCGCGATCTGCTCGACCAGCGGGTGCTCGGGCGCGAGCACCATGTACGTGGCGCCGAAGAGGGTGTCGGGTCGGGTGGTGAACACGTCGATCTCGAGATCGGTGTGCTCCTCGACTGGGAACCCGACTTCGGCCCCGATGCTGCGGCCAATCCAGTTGTGCTGCATCAGCTTGATCGACTCGGGCCAGTCGAGCAGTTCGAGGTCGCCGAGCAGTCGATCGGCGTAGGCGGTGATGCGCATCATCCACTGCTTCAGTGGACGTTTGAACACGGGGTGGTTGCCGCGTTCGCTCCGGCCGTCGGCGGTGACCTCTTCGTTGGCCAGCACGGTCCCCAGCGCCGGACACCAGTTGACCGGGGCTTCGTCGAGGTATGCGAGCCGGTACGAGTCGACCACCGTCGCTTGCGCGTCGTCGTCGAGATCGGCCCACGTCATCCCGTGAGGATTGGCATCGCCTTCCGGAACCCGCTCCCCCGCCGCGAGCTCGGCGACCAGGGTGGCGATCGGACGCGCCCGATCTTGTTCCTCGTCGTACCAGGAGTCGAAGATCTGGAGGAAGATCCACTGGGTCCAGCGGTAGTAGTCGGGATCAGTGGTGGTGACACCGCGACGCGAATCGTGGCCCAAGCCCAGCGCCCGGAGTTGACGGCGCATGTTCGCGACGTTGGCCTCGGTCGTCACCCGTGGGTGCTGACCGGTCTGGACCGCGTACTGCTCGGCCGGCAGTCCGAACGCGTCGTAGCCCATGGCGTGGAGCACGTTGTGGCCGCGCATGCGCATGTAGCGCGCGTAGACGTCGGTTCCGATGTAACCGAGAGGATGCCCGACATGGAGTCCCGCGCCGCTCGGGTACGGGAACATGTCGAGCGCGTAGAGCTTGCGGCGATCGGCCACGGCCGCGAATCCGTCAGCCAGCTCGCCGCTCGGATTAGGGGTCCAAAACGTGTGGTCTTCGTCCCAGCGGTCCTGCCACTTCGTCTCGATCTCGTTGGCAAGGGCCGCGTTGTAGCGAAAGGGTGGCGGGTCGGGAGCGGTGGCGGTCGGGGATGTCATGATCTCGGCGAGCGTACCGGCGCGCCCGCCTTCGCCCGGAGTTGCGCGAGAAGCCACTGGTAACGTGGCCGCGTCGGGGCTGTAGCTCAGTTGGTAGAGCGCCTCCATGGCATGGAGGAAGTCGTCGGTTCGAGTCCGATCAGCTCCACGATCAGCTGCACTCAGACGGGAACGCTGTCGAAGGCAACTTCTGCTGCGCTGTCTGGTATGGCAGCGACGTCGGCTGGGATCGCGGTGGGTTCAGGTAGCCACCGGCACATCACCGCTACCGACGCGGCTGCGGCGGCGATGACGAGGAACAGCAGGCGGGTGTTGCCAGCTGGGTGACTGGCGTCGATACTGAAGAACAGCACCGAGGAGAAGGCGACGCCTCCGATGTTGCCGTAGGAGCCAGCGATGCCTGCGATCTGGCCGCCAACGCTTCGTTTGACGAGCGGCACCATCGCGAAAATCGCCCCGTTGCCGGCCTGAATGAATACCGAGGCCACGATCACCAGACCGATACCAGCGGCAAGTGGCCAACGCGACGACAGCTCGCTCAACGCGACGAACGACACCGCAGAACCGACCAGGAGCCCGATCACGACGCGTCGCCGGCTTCGGGCGCAGTCAGAGGCGATGCCACCCCCGGGACGCGCCACCAGGTTCGTGAACGCGAACGCGCTGCCGGCGGCGCCAGCCGCGGTGATCTTGAGCGCGAAGGTGTTGGCGAAGAACGTCGGAAGCAGCGAAACAACTACGAGCTCCGCTCCGAACGTCACGGCGTACGCGAGGCTCAGCACGATGACCGGCGCGAACTTGTAGCGGTCTCGGGCCTCGTACGAGCCGGCCAGCGCTGGTCGATTGACGCTGATCACCCGTCGGACAAGAAAGCCACCGAAGACCGCCAGCGCGAACCACAAGACCATCAACGCAGGCCAGCCGATGATTCCCACTCGCTCGATTCGGTAGGCAACCAGGCCGAGTGAGGCAACGATCGGAACCTGGAGCACGATGAGCCCCGCGACGGCTGACCGACTCGTCACCTCCAACGCCCCCTTCCCGCGGGGCCGCTCATAGGTTGCCCCGGTGGGGGTGTCGTCGACGGCGAACAGGTAGATGACGCCGTACAACGCGGCGACCACACCCGAGAGGCCGACGCCCCATCGCCAAGCACCTGGACCCGTGGCGAAGGCCAACGCGAGTGGTGGGAGGCCGAGCGCCGCGGCGGCCGACCCGAAGTTACCCCAACCCCCGTAGATGCCCTCCACAGAACCGATCTCGTCATGGTCGAACCATTCCGCCACCATGCGGATACCGACCACGAAGCCAGCACCGACGATCCCGAGCACCAGGCGCGCGCACACCAACACCACAAACGAATGCGCAAGCGCGAACACCGTGTTGGGAATCACCGCGAACACCAACAAGCCTGCATACAGACGACGCGGACCAAGGTGGTCCAGCAACATCCCGACGACAACCCGAGCCGGAATCGTCAGCGCCAGATTGCACAACGCAATCGTGCCGAGCTGCGCCGGGCTCAGATGCAAATCCTTGCCGATCGCAACCGAAAACGGCGCGAAGTTGAACCACACGACAAACGACAAGAAGAACGCCAACGTCGTCAGATACAACACCCGGTTCCTGTGCCCCCGAGCCACAAGACCACGAAGAACCCCAAACGGACGTTGCCCCAACCGAGTTTCCCCACCTGCACGCATCGGGCCAGCTCAGCCCACCAGCATGCCGACACCATTACGACATATTGAACGCTCAGTGACGAACAGCTCACCAAGGCCAACCGCTGGTCGTGAGCCCTGAGAACTCAGACGTCGCAAGCGTCGGCTTGATCTGGCTGGTCAGACCAACAACAGCGCCACGACCGCCACCGAGTTGAAGAGTGCGTGAGCGATCATGCCCGGCCCCAGCCGCTGGTAGTGCCAGCGCAGTGAGCCGAGCACGAGGCCAGTGGCGCCGATCGTGGTGACGACGATGACGGCCTGACCAAACGTCATCCCGAGCTGGAAATGCACGATCCCGAAGAGCACGGCCTGCGCGAATACCGCGCTGCGCGCGCCGAAGCGATTCGTGATCGCACCCTGCACCAACCCTCGGAAGAACAGCTCTTCGACGACGGGCGCGCCGATCACGAGGATGAACACGATCACGGCGATCTCGAGCACACTGCGATGCAAGCGAGTCGTGTAACCGCTGTCATTCGCGGTGGAATCATTGGGGAAGAGCTGCAGGAGAGCGAACGCCACTGCACCGCCGCCGAAGCGGGCGATGAGGGCGCCGACGGTGCCACTACCGAGCTGGCGCCACGACAACGGCAACCAGCCGAGCTCGCGCAACGAGCCGTCACCGTGGCGGCGTACCGCGATGAGACACGCACCGAGCAGGCCCGCCCACAGTCCGGCTTGGCCAACGCAGAGCGCGAGAAGGCTGTGCACCGAACCGTCGAGCCACCACACGAGAAGCGTCCCGACCACCGAGAGGAGGATCGCGGCGAGGACGCCCAGTGTCGCGATGAGGCCACCCCGTATCTCGCCTTCTCGCGTTCCGCGAGGCGGGATCCAGGAACGCCGGGCCATGAGCGGTACGGAGACGTATCCCGTCCACCGGGCGCCGTCCCACCAGCGCCACGGTGACTCGCCCCACGGATCGGGAAACCAGCTCGGAGGTGGCGTCGGCGGTCGTGGGGCTCCTGGAGGCGGAGGAATCGTGGACGCATCAGGATTCATCGCGCATCGCACCTCATCGGCGGGGAGTCTCTCGTCCGGTAATAACGTCACGGCCACCCGATGAGTGGAGTGCGATGACGACTGACGAAACGCCCGACGGATATTCAGCCCCGCCCCCTCCTCCGCCCGGCTTCGCACCCCCAGCGCTGCCGTCATCGTTCAGCCCACCGGCCGGAGCACCACCACCACCGCCGCCCGTAGCCGTGCCCACCGCGACGACATGGCGCAGCCTGCGAGGGCTCACCACCGCGCTCACCGTCTTGCTGTGGCTGGCGGCCGCCGACGCCCTGTTCGGAATCATCGCGTATGTCAACCGTCTCTCCGTGCTCAACGACATCATCAACGGCACGTTCGATTCGAACCTCGCGCAAAGAGCGAGCGACTCGCGCGACATGCTCAACGCCGCAACGACAATCATGGCGCTGCTGAGCCTTGCGATCTTCGTGCTGGTCATCATCTGGATGGTTCGCGCGATGAAGAACAACGAGGCGCTCGGTCGCGTCAACCCCCGCCTTTCACCGGGATGGGGAATCGGAGGGTGGTTCATTCCGCTGGCGAACTTCGTCATCCCCGTACTGATCTTCCAAGACCTTTGGCGTGGTTCCGATCCCACCGTGGCGCGCCGCGATCCCGCGTGGCGAACGAGCCGCGGTTCGGCTCTCGTTGGCTGGTACTGGGCTGCGTACGTGATCTCGAGCGCACGTTTCCTCAGCGAAGGATCCGACAACAAGGTTCACAATTTCGATGACATTCGAGATTTTCGCACTCATGACCGGATTGCCCTCGCGGGAACCGTGACCGCGATCGCGGCCGCGATTCTGGGTATCCAGGTGATCCGGCGCGTCACGAGTCGCCAGGAGAACTGCCTACGCACCCAGCAGGCGTCCTGGCCCTCACACTGACCCTGATCTACATGGACTGGCACACGAAATAGACCTCCGCGTTACACCACAAGGGCAGCGCCGGAAACGGGCTGCCGAATGCACCGACCACGCGGAAGCCGGCTTCCACCAGTTGTCGGCGAGTTGCTCGGTAGTCGAAGCCGGCGTGGTGGTAGATGAATGCGAGTCCGTCGAGCTGCTGGACCGGCCGGTCGACCCGGGGGCGTCCGATGGTCGCGGCGGCAACCGTGTCGAACCGAGCGTCGTACTCCCCGTGGCGGCGAGCCATCCGAAAGAGCCCTTTCACGAGGGCCGGCACGAACAGCTCGTTGGGTACGCCCACCACCAACCGCCCCGCTCGTGCCAACACAGTGTGGGCTTCCGCCAGTGCCCGGCACACCTCCGGCGGCGGTAAATGCTCGAGTACTTCGCAGCACAGCACGAGGTCGTAACGATCGTTCGGCTCGATCGTTGCCATGAGCGCGACGTCGGACCCTGCAAGGAGTTGTTCGGCTTCGGCGCGCAAACTCGGAGCCGGCTCGAAACACACGATCGAGCACGACGGCCGCTCCTTCTGCAGTCGCAAGCTCAACCCACCGTTTCCGCCGCCGAAATCCAATGCCCGCACGGGCCAGTCGCGACCTCGGCCTGCCAGTGCGTGGCGCAACGCGTCGTCGAGCCGGCGGTGCTGCAGCCAGCGCTTCAGCGGATTGGCGTCACCAGTCGTGATCTCCGCGTAGCTCATGTCCTCAAGGAACCAGCTCATAACGCGCGGAAAGGAAGGCGAATACGACGAGCACCCCACCAGAGAGCGCAAACAACGCGTAGCGAGCCCGGGCGGACATGCGCTCGAGGATCGCACCCGCGGTGACGAACGGTACGAAGCACTCATTGGCGTAGCGACCGAGACCAACCATGCCCGTCACCAACGACGGTAGGAGATAGAGCACGGCGAGCACCTGCCACGCCATCGGTATTCGCCGACGTTGCCAGAACACCGCGGCAAGGGCGAGGAACGCCAAGACACCGTGAGGAAGCACCGCCAACTTGCCGTGACCACTCAACACGCGCCACAACGTGATCTCGTCCCAGCGCGCCTTGGTGTTCAGAAACACCAGAGCGTCGCCAGTCCGGTCATAGCAGTACCAGCACCAACCGCCCACGGCCGCCACCGCAGGTCCGCAGATGACTACCGCGCGCCGGCCGACCCCCACCGCGAACAGCAGCGCGACCGCCACCACCATCCCATTGGGGCGCAACATCGCCGCCGCGCCCACCAGCACGCCCGCGCTCACGTCGTGGTGTTCCTCCACGAGGAGGAATGCCCAGACGGACGCCGCGAGGAACAGTGCCGAGGGATACGTCATCGAGAACACGAACGACACCGGGAACAACGCGATCGCCCACACCGCGAAGGTCGCCGCGCGCGGGCTCGAGTGCCGCCGAGCCAGCCGATACAACCCGGCGAACGCCACCAACAGCGCGAGTTGATTCACCACGAAGATGGGCCATTCGCCGCTCGTGACCTCGTCGAGCGCGTGCACCACGCCTGACAGCCCGGGAAAGAACGGCCAGCGCGGGAAGGGAACGCCCACCGGTCCGTAACCCTGGCGGGCGATGGCGAGGTAGAAGGCGCCGTCCCACCTCATCGCGACCTGCGTGAAACGAGAGCCGCGCCGCGGGTCATCGACGGCAAGCATGAGCACCGCGACCGAGAGCACCCTCGAGACGAGCCACGGCAGCACGACCGCGCCGAACGGGAAGGCACCGAACGGGAAGGCGCGGCGCAGGTTCAGCGCGGTCCCGGCCTCGAGTGAGATATCGCGTGGGACGTCGGGTGAAACGCCGACCACGTGATCTCGCAGGTCTTCGTCCCGCACCGGCATGTTGCAACGATACGCAGGTCGCCGCACCGAGGGAGCGTACGCTCGGTCCACGATGGCGCCCGATGAGACCCCTGGTGACGTGACGAGTCAGGCGCCGAGCGATTGGCGCACAACGGCGAGGCGCCGGAGACGTGCCCGGCACGAGCTCGGCAACCGTCACGTCGCGCTGATCATGGCGGCCGTGATCGGGACGGCCGGGGTGGCCGCCGCTTCGGCATATTCTGTCGCCTCGGGCGCTGTGATGTGGTGCCTCGCCGCGCTCTTCTTCGCCGGCTCGTTCTTCATCGAGCGCAATCCCTGACCGAGCCGAGACCCGCCTACCTGAGCACTCTGCGCTTATGCTGCGAATATGGCGGACCTCACAGGCAAGACCGTGCTCGTCACCGGCGGCAATTCAGGGATCGGAACCGAGACCGCCATCGCGCTCGCGCGCGACGGCGCGCGCGTTGTCATCACGGCACGCGATGCGAAGCGTGGTGAGGAAGCCGTCGCCACCATCCGCACGCAGGCCGGCAGCGACGCGGTGAGCGTGATGAGTCTCGACCTCGCCAGCTTGGCGTCGGTGCGAGAGTTCGCCTCGTCGTTCGCCGAGCAGCACGATCGCCTCGAGGTGCTGGTCAACAACGCGGGGGTGGTAATCGATTCGCGCCGGGTGACCGTCGACGGCTTCGAGACCACCTTCCAGGTCAATCACCTCGGCCCCTTCCTGTTGACCAATCTCCTACGCGAGACCTTGGTGGCTGCCGCGCCGGCGCGAGTGGTCACCGTGGCATCCGCCATCCACAGCAACGCCCGTCACGGGCTCGACTTCGACGACCTCCAGAGCACGCGCCGGTACCGCAGCATCTCGGTGTACGGCAAGTCCAAGCTCGCCAACATCCTCTTCACGCGTGAGCTCGCCCGCCGCTGGGCCGATACCGGCGTGACCGCCAACGCGGTGCACCCCGGGTTCGTGGCCAGCCGGCTCGGCCGTGACGGCGACTCCGGGGGGCTCGGTATGGTGGCGTTCCGGTTGCTCAAGCCGTTCGCGCTGACCCCTGCGCAGGGCGCGCAGACGTCGGTGTACGTCGCGTCGGCGCCGGAGCTCGAAGGCGTCACCGGCGGGTACTGGGTGAAGTCGGCGCCCGCAACCCCCAAGACGCCCGCGCTCGACGACGACGCCGCCCGCCGCCTCTGGGAAGTGAGCGAGCAACTCGTCGGCCTCTAGTCACCTTCGTTTTGGCGTCAATCGTGCGCGCCATAGCGCGACAGATTGACGCCAAAACAGATCGGGTGAGCTCACGCCTCCGGTCGGAGGGTGGGAAAGAGGATGACTTCGCGGATGCTGGTGACGCCGGCAAGCAGCATGGTCAGACGATCGATGCCGAGGCCCATGCCGCCGGTCGGTGGGAGCCCGTACTCGAGCGCGCGGAGGTAGTCCTCGTCGAGCGTGCCGGCCTGGGCGTCACCGGCGGCGCGGGCGCGCGCTTCGGCCTCGAACCGCGCTCGTTGCTCGATCGGATCAGTGAGCTCGCTGTAAGCGTTGGCGAGCTCGTGCCCGTTGGCGACCACCTCGAACCGCTCGACCAGCGTCGGGTCGTCGCGATGCACGCGAGCCAGAGGTGAAGTCTCGCGCGGGTGGTCGAGCACGAAGGTGGGCCGCACGATCCCGGGCTCGACCAACTTGTCGTAGACCTCGTGGGTGAGCCGCCCCGCACCCCATGTGTCTTGGTACGTGAGCTCGAGACCATCGAGCACGGCTCGGGCGTCGGCAACCGACATCGAGGGCGCGATCTCGACGCCGATGCGTTCCCGCACGAGATCGACCATGGTGATGCGCGGCCACGGCTCCGACAGATCGACGGTGGTGCCGCGTATGTCGATCACGGTGTTGCCGTCGAGCGCCGTGCGCGCCGCGACCACTACGAGCTGCTCGGTGAGCTCCATCATGTCGTGATAGTCGGCCAAGGCTTGGTACGCCTCGAGCATCGTGAACTCAGGGTTGTGGCTGGTGTCGATGCCCTCGTTCCGGAACACCCGCCCGATCTCGAACACCCGCTCGAAGCCACCAACCGCGAGGCGCTTCAGATGTAGCTCGAGTGCGATCCGTAGATAGAGGTCCATGTCGAGCGCGTTGTGGTGGGTGACGAACGGCAGGGCAGTCGCGCCACCGAGCTCGTGCTCGAGCACGGGCGTCTCCACCTCCACGAAGCCGCGCTCACCAAGGTGCCGACGAAGCGCGGCGACGGCCGCGAAGCGGATGGCGAACACCCGCCGGGCGTCCTCGTTGACGATGAGATCGACGTAACGCCGGCGGAACCGCGTGTCGACATCGGAGAGGCCGTGCCACTTGTCGGGAAGCGGGCGCAGCGCTTTCGCCAACAAGTCGAAGCTGCGCACCTTCACCGACAGCTCACCCTTGCGCGTCGTCATCACCGTGCCTTCGACACCGACCCAGTCACCGAGGTCGAAGCGGTCGAACGCGTCGTGAGCATCGTCTCCGAGCTCGCGGCGGGACACGAAGAGCTGGATCGCGCCTGACTGGTCGCGCGCGGTCGCGAAGGTGAGCTTGCCCTGTCGACGGATCAGCAGGAGCCGTCCCGCGATCCGCACCACGGTGTCGGTCTCGGTTCCCGGCGCCAGTTCGCCGAACTCGGCGCGAACGTCGGCGAGCGAGTGGTCGCGCTCGTAGCGCACCGGGTAAGGGTCGACGCCGCGCGCCCGAAGGTCGTCGAGGTCGGCCAGCCGACGCGCCCGTTCCGCCGGGACATCGAGCGATGACTGATCGGACTGATCGGGCTCGTCGAGCATCGGATGATGCTAGAGCGAGGGCTCCCTCCACCAGGCGAGCGCGGATCAAGATCGGCACAGAGCCGATGACGAAGGAGAGCAGTAATATCGCTGCCTCGCCCGCTGCAAGAGTCTGACTCAACCGTCGCCAGGAGACAGCCATGGAAGCCGTCATCGTCGCGACCGCACGTACACCAATTGGACGCGCCGGCAAAGGTTCGCTCGTCGATGTCCGTCCCGACGACCTGAGCGCCACCATCGTGCAAGCGCTCCTCGACAAGACGCCGGCTGTCGATCGCGGCGAGATCGAGGACGTCATCTGGGGCTGCGGGCAGCCCGCGGGCGAGGCTGGGTACAACCTCGGCCGGGTCGTCGCCATCCTCGCCGGCCTCGACCAGGCCCCCGGTGTGACCGTGAATCGCTACTGCTCTTCCTCGCTGCAGACAATCCGCATGGCCAGCCACGCGATCCGTGCCGACGAGGGCGACGTCTTCGTCGCCGGCGGTGTCGAGACGGTGAGCAGGTTCGTGAACGGGAGCCTGGCCGACGAAGTACCCGGCTCGCACAACGTTCGCTTCGCCGATGCCGAGGCACGCACCAACGCGCGTGACGGAGGCGGCCAGGGACCGTGGACACCACCCGACGGACTACCCGACGTCTACATCGCAATGGGCCAAACCGCCGAGAACGTGGCCGAGTACGCGAAGGTCACTCGAGAGGAGATGGACGAGTTCGCGTGTCTCTCACAGAACCGCGCCGTCCTGTCACAGGAAAACGGGTTCTTCGAGCGCGAGATCACTCCGGTCACGCTCGCCGACGGCACCGTCGTGTCGAAGGACGACGGCCCGCGCCCCGGCACCACGATGGAGAAGCTCTCGCAGCTCAAGCCGGTGTTCCGTCCCGACGGAACCGTCACCGCTGGGAACGCCTGCCCACTGAACGACGGCGCCGCCGCGGTGCTCGTGATGAGTGAGCGGCGGGCGAACCAGCTCGGTTTGCAGCCGCTGGCTCGCGTCGTGGCAAGTGGTGTCTCGGCGATCGACCCCGAGATCATGGGCCTGGGCCCGATCGAGGCGTGCACGCGCGCGCTCGCACGCGCCCATCTCGCCATCGAGGACGTCGATCTGGTCGAGATCAACGAGGCGTTCGCCGCGCAGGTGGTGCCGTCGGCGCGCGAGCTGGGCATCCCGTGGGAGAAGCTCAACCTGCACGGCGGCGCGATCGCGCTCGGGCACCCCTTCGGTATGACCGGCGCGCGCATCATGACAACCCTGTTGAACGGCCTCGAGGACGCGGGCGCGCGCTACGGCATGGAGAGCATGTGCGTGGGCGGCGGTCAAGGCATGGCGATGATCGTGGAGCGTCTGTAGGCGATCACGACAACCCACCTCGCGGTGCCGCGCCGAAGGCAGAGCGAAGGCGCTCGCCAGCGAGCGCGAGATGTCAGGCGAAGGCCGAGTTGAGGCACTCCAACTGGGCGGCGGGTGGAATGTCGAAGGCGCGGGTGTAGTCGGAGAACGGTGACTGCACCGTCGACCGCGTGTAGTGCACCTTCACCACGTCGAAATCGACGTCTCGGTCGTCGACGATCGGGAAGGTCCCTCGCAACTCGACCCCGGTGATGTCGAGGACCGGCAACCGCGTTCGCACCACGACCAGGATCTGTCGCGCTTCGTAGTGCGCACGCGCCGATGTCGAGAGCTTGACCGGATCGGGTGTCGTGGTTGTCGTCACGAGCGGCTTGGTCGTGCTGGTGACGGTCGTCGACGTGGTGGCGGTACTCGTGCTCGTGGTGGTCGAGGAACCGGTGGAGGTGCCGGGGGCACTCGACGAAGTCGACGAGGAAGGGGCGCCGCACACGGCTGGTCCCGTCGGCCGGGGCACCACCCCATCGTCGATTGCCCACGTCACCACCAACTCGTGGCCCGGTGAGTACGACACGACGAACCGCTCGGCGTCAGCCACGTTGCGGTTGCTCTTCCCGAGACCCTTGCGGCGGAGCAGGCGACGCTCGAGATCCGCGTCGATCTTGTGTTGGGCATTGGTTGTCGTGGTGGGAGCGTGCGTAGTCGTAGGAGCGTGCGTAGTCGCAGGAGCACGTGTAGTGGTGGCAGCGCGCGTAGTGGTGGGAGCGGTCGTCGTGGGCGGGGCCGTCGTCAATGGTGCGGTCGTCGCGGGTGGTGCGGTCGTCGCGGGCGTGGGGGGCGGCGGTACGACACTGACCGTCGGTCGCGGTTGGGTGGTGGTGA
>WNFE01003308.1_pt1 | contig 14434 bp, 11 predicted proteins | sample 5400451 | NCBI WGS metagenome assembly WNFE01 (sample SAMN13153344, study PRJNA577476) | soil metagenome | isolation source: 200 cm saprolite under Douglas fir tree site 2 hole 2 | place: USA:California | collected 2015-04-18 | reverse complement strand
AAAAACTCCGAAGCCCTTGAGCCATTGGTGGGAATAGGTGGAGGCGCCGAGCGGGGTCGAACCGCTGCATCGCAGTTTTGCAGACTGCTCCCTTAACCACTTGGGTACGGCGCCACGCGCGCATTATAGCGGGCCTTGTTGCGATATCTCAACGTACACTTCGAGGGGATAACGAAGAGACGGAGGCAGGTGCGTGATTATCGGTTGGGTAGCACGGGAATTTCTTTCCCGAGAGTCGCAGGCTGATCCGACTGCGGAACGATCGATTCCCATCCTTCGTTCGAAGGGACCGCTGCCTCCCCATTCCCTTCGGTTTCTTTTTCCTTCGCCATCAGCTCGACCTCTTGAATCAGCGTATCCATCAACTCTTCGATCGGCACCTTTCGGACGAGCTTGCCCTTCTTGAACAGGATGCCTTTGCCTTCACCGCCGGCGATCCCGATATCCGCTTCCTTGCCTTCGCCGATACCGTTTACGACACAGCCAAGAACCGACACATTGAGCGGGATCTTAATATGGCCCAGCTTCTTTTCCAGTTCATTGGCCAACTTCACCACATCGATTTCGACGCGGCCGCACGTGGGACAGGCGATCACATTGATCCCTCGGTGGCGAAGTTCGAGCGACTTCAAGATCTCGAACCCCACTTTCACTTCTTCGACCGGATCAGCAGCCAGTGACACGCGCAAGGTGTCGCCGATCCCCTGTGAAAGCAAATACCCGAGACCCATGGTGGATTTGACGGCCCCGGTCATCGCCGTTCCTGCCTCTGTAATACCGATGTGCACCGGATAGTTGGACTGGTGCGCAAACAACCAATAGGCATCGATCGCATGGTGCACATCCGACGCCTTCAGCGACACCTTCATGTTCGTGAATCCCACGTCTTCTAACGCGTGGACGGCATTGAGTGCCGATTCGGCCAAGGCTTCAGGTGATGGCCAGCCATATTTATCCAGCAATGGCCGCTCGAGTGACCCGCCATTCACGCCGACCCGCAAGGGAATCCCTCGAGCATTCACGGCCTTGATGACTTCTTCGACTTTCCACCAGGCTCCGATGTTGCCCGGATTGATCCGGACGCAGTCCACGATCTCAGCCGCTTTCAATGCCAGCCGATGGTCGAAATGAATATCCGCGATCAGCGGCACGGTCATCGCCGCCTTGATCTTGGACAGCACAGCCGCCGCTTCGTTGTCCGGCACGGCCACGCGGATCACTTCGCACCCTGCAGCCTCCAACTGGCGAATTTGCTCGATCGTCGCCGCAACATCGCGCGTGTCAGTCGAACACATCGATTGCACGGATACAGGCGCGTCTCCGCCGATCTTGACCTTGCCAACTTGAATCTGCCGCGTTTTCCGTCTAGTGATGTGCATCGTGTCTTTGTACTACTTACGTTTCGCGTCTAGCAGGATGCTGAAAAAGTCCGCCAGCAGCGTTCTCGCTTCGCTCAGAAGCTCAACGTACCGAAACGTACGCCTTCGCTTCTTCGCTCGCTACGGCATTGCCGGAGGAACGGCGCGTCTCGGCGCGCTGGGGTTGGGCGGGTGAGACCAGCGGCCTTTTTGAGCATCCTGCGCGGTGTGCTCCCGTTGTCCTAGACATGCGGGCCATTGAATTTCTACCGTGCAACAATAGCCTTTCCGCAGCCCGCTACCGCTCCATGCCTCACGTCTTCAATCAACTCCCCTGTTCATCTCCGTGCGACAGCCGATCGGCCGATGAAACAAGGGTGAACTTCTCTCGTGAGGAAGCCGGTGTCTTGCCGATTAATTCCTTCACGCTCTGATAGATGCCTTCCGCCGTCAACCCATATCGTTCGCGCAGGAAGTCCTGCGGTCCTTGCTCGATGAACCTATCCGGCAACCCCAGGACCTTCGTCGTCACATCCGTCACGCCGGCATCGGACAGGGCTTCGAGAACGGCTGAGCCGAACCCGCCCATCTTGCTGCCTTCTTCAACCGTCACCACGTATCGAACGCGCTTCGCCACCTCGACAATCAAGTCCTGATCCAGCGGCTTCACAAAACGTGCATTCACCACCGCTGTGGAAATACCTTCTTCTTCAAGCCGTTTCGCCGCCGTCACCGCATGCGAGACCGGCACACCGATGGCCACGATCGCCACCTCCGTGCCATCGCACAACAATTCCCCCTTCCCGATCGGCAACGCCTTCGGCTCCTGATCCATCGTGACGCCCAGGCTCAGTCCGCGCGGGTACCGCACCGAGGCCGGCCCGTCATACTGGATGCAGGTTTTCAGCATATGCTGCAACTCATTTTCATCCTTCGGCGCCATGACGACCATGTTCGGCATGTGGCGCAGAAAGGCAAAATCGAATGCCCCGTGGTGCGTTGTCCCGTCTTCCGCAACCAGCCCGCCGCGATCGATGCAGAAGGTCACCGGCAGATTTTGCGTGGCGACATCGTGGAGCACCTGGTCATATGCACGCTGTAACGTCATAGAGCCGGTCGGGAAATTCTTTCTCGAAAATATTGAGGCCGGTCCCTTCGCACATCGCAGCCGTAATCGCGACGATCCGCTTGTCCTTGCGGGCCAGCTTGACCAATGATTCGATGGCGATCTGTGTATAGGACGGCCGAGCCGCTTTCTTAGCCGGTGCCCCGGTCTCCCGAACAAAGGGTGGACAGGCATGGAACCACACCGGATTATTCACCGCAGGCTCATAGCCCAACCCCTTTTTCGTAATGACATGGAGCAACACCGGCCCCTTCATCTTCAACATATTTTCCAAGGTGGGCAGCAGGTACTCGAAATTATGTCCGTCAATCGGCCCCGCATACCTGAATCCAAGCTCTTCAAAGAGCAGCCCAGGAAGGATCGCTCCCTTGGCCAGCTCTTCAGCCCGGCGAGCCAACTTCTGCATATCCTGCCCGAAGTGGGGGATTTTCCCTAACAGTTGCCCTGTTTCCTCCCGCATCCTGGCGTAGAAATCCCCGGTCAAGGACCGGTTCAAATAGGAGGAAATGGCTCCGACGTTCTTCGAAATGGACATTTGATTATCGTTCAGAATAACCAGGAAATCTTTCCCCAACCCTCCGGCATGCTGCAAACCTTCCAGCGTCATCCCGGCCGTCATGGCGCCGTCGCCGACGATGCAGACGACCTTGTGTCGCTGTTTCAACTGCTCACGCGCCTCGACCATGCCGTAGGCCGCGGATACACCGGTTCCCGCATGGCCTGCGTTGAACGTATCGTATTCACTTTCCTCGCGCTTACAAAAGCCGCTCAACCCTCCATACTGCCGGAGCGTATGGAACCTCTCGCGACGCCCTGTCAGCAGCTTATGCACGTAGGCCTGATTGCTGGTGTCCCAGACGATCTTGTCCTGCGGCGTGTTGAGCAGGTAGTGCAAGGAGACCGTCAATTCGACCACCCCAAGGTTGGAGGCGAGGTGCCCTCCGACGTTGGACACCACGCCGATAATCTGTTCCCGCAGCTCCTGGCACAAGGCAGGAAACTGCGTCGGTGATAACCGTTTCAGATCAGCCGGGCTTTGAATGGTCTTCAAGATCGACATAGCAGAAGCTCCTTTTCCTCAATGCGTGCGCCTGAACAACGAGCTGGACTCAGAACTCAGATAAGCACTGGCGAAGCAGTATAGCAGCTTGGACGCTAGCAGGTGGGAGTTTCACATGGAAGTCCTGTGTTGTCAAGCGGTTAGCCAATGCGGGCCAGCTCATTGGCGACTCAAGCCGGATTCGAACCGATAGGTAAATACTGTTGAAACAGTGAAGTCTGCCGCGCTCCCTCTAATAAAGTCGAGATTTTCAATCGCATACACTTGCCACAGGAGGTGCGGGACTACACGATAGCTGAACCCGAGGACTGATTCTGTCACACCCTGGTCGAATGTTTTTGCGCCAGTCCCGTGAAACGGCGATGAATAGTAGTCAAACTGGGTCGTGACCGACAGGTTCTCCGACCACATGTATTCGATGGCGACAAACCCGGACAGGGTGGGCCGTAGGCCAAACCCTGCGATGGTGCCAGTCGGGACGACTCCGGTCACGTTAGCATAGAGCATCCATCGGCCAGCCACCAACTTCTCAACAGCGAGACCCAATCCGAAATCCGGACTCCCGCTTCCGAAAAAAGCCGATTGATCCCCCGTCGGCAACTTCACGGCGCCACGGAGCGAAACAGCCGGCATCGCTGACCCTTCCGACAGGAGTTGATACTTACTCATCAGTGTCGTATCCCCCAGCCCCATCGCGCCCGGACCTCCGCTCATAATTCTTTGTCCGTTCCGAGTGACATTGAACACAAAGTCGGTGTTCTTAAGCGCCGCTCGCGCCGGATTCAAGCCAGTGGTTGCCCGCTCGACCGCAGTAATGGCTCCATTCATAAATCCCTGATACCGATAGAGCACCGGTACTTCCAGCCCAAGCTCCAATCTGTCGGTGGCACCATAACGAAGGAAGAGACCGGATCTGAGGGTTTCAAATTTTGCGACCACGTTGATCGGCGGCGAAGAATCGTTATAGATACTGGCGGTCTCGGCAAGTTCCAACCGCACATCCAGCGTACCTGGTTGCACAACGGCTGCACGGTCGCCAGGAAGACTCAACACCAACTGCTGAAAGGCCTGGAAGTTTCTGACGGGGAATGGACCGAACCCATCCGCCCCAACCAGTGCAGGCTGGGGAAAAAGGGAGAGGAGGAGTGCGGCAAAGACTACTCGATACACCACCAACCATAATCGGACTTTCACAATATCCCCTTCTCCCAGGTAATCATGTGTGGTGAGCTTAACCCCCTCTCTCAGCATTCGAAGACGCACCCATCCGCTTCAAGTTGCCTGCTTACGCTCGGTAGCAGGCAGTCAACAGTAAACTCCGGACTATCCCAACAGGTCTGTTCCTTCCCAAGAACCATAACGTTTTTCACAGGATAGAGTGGGAACGAGGTGCCTGGCTATCCCTCAAGAGATGGGGAGTGATTGAAATTGCGGTGATTGCAAAACACAGTAGGGTCGATTCGCAGCTGTGCCGCTGTCGCACAGGCTGGAAAGAAAGGGAAGGAAGGAGAAGTGCGGCGAGAACTACTCGATAAAACATCATACCCGTGCAAACTTGACGCGGCTACCCCTCAGTACGGAAAGTCGAGCCCCGCAAAGATCGCACCCCCTTCCCGGCTATAACCGTAGTCGACGCGTCCGACGACGTTGGGCTTGACGATCCCACGGAACCCTATACCTGGAGTCATCCGGTAACTCTTAAAGCTGACGTCCTTGTAGTCATTGAAGACCTGTCCAGTATCCAAAAACGGCGCAATCTCAAAATCCGCCGTCACCCCTGCAATCTTCGTTCGCGCCATGTGAATGCGCTCTTCGATGCTCATCGCGACGAGATTCTTATCAATGAAGCGATCGACACCATAGCCTCGGAGATTGTTCTGCCCTCCCAATGAACTTTGCTCGAAGAACGGCACCTGATCCCCGATGGTCGCTTGAAGGTCCGCCCGCACGATGAGAATCGCGCGCTTGGATTCACTTGGAAACAGCTTCTTGACTTCGAATTCATAGCGGGAGTAGACGAAATGATCTTCGTTGCGTAGATTCTGGTTCACCTCCGCATAAGCCGTGACGGCCATCCCGTCGGTGGGTGACACGAGGTTGTTCCGCGTATCGTAATAGAACGTCGCCCGGTGTCCGAGAATGAGCGTCTCGCCTTGAACGCCGTCGACGGAGGGGAACTGGTCGCCCGTAAACGGAAGATTCGTTCCGCCTCTCTGCAGACTCACTTGACGAAATCGCTGGCCAACCGCAATCTGGGTAACTTCGTTCGCATAGACCCCGAATCGCCAGTTCGCCCGCGCTTCACGCGCCGTGTAATTCGTTTGCTCTGTCTCTGTTGTTGTTCGCCCTAAGCCGAAGAACCGAGAGGTGGCATTTTTGAAAAACGAGGCACCAAAGTTCAACGAGTAGCGCCCCTGACTGAAGGCTGGATCGGTGTAACTGAATACCACTTTTCGTTCGATCCGCTCCGTGAAGGATCCAGTGAACCGAATTTCACGCCCGCCCGGCTCGTATCGAAACACATTGAACGAGCCGCGTGTCCCAACGATGGAATTGCGAACGATCATCGGTGCGAGGAGATATTTGAGCTCTCCATCAGGCTCAGTGAACAGAATCGGAAAGATCAACCCGGTATCGTTCCCATCATTCTTACTGGTGGACACGGCTGGAATCGGGAAGTATTGAACATCAGCCCGCGCACAGTCCGGTAGCGTGGCGGCGTTCGCCGTAAGGAACACGATGACAACGGCAACGAGGCCGCGCAGGCTTGTCATGGAATTCCTGGAGAACTCTACGGGGCTTTGATCTTATCGGATTTCTTGCGAAGTTGGTTCACCAAGTCGGCGTAGTTTGAAGAACGGAGGATCTTTGAGAACTGCCCCCGGTAATTATTCACTAAGCTGACACCGTCCACCACCACGTCATAGACCCGCCAATCAGTATCCTTATTGAGCAAGCGATAGTCGAGCGGAATTTCGGTCTTGCCGGTCAACACCTTTGTCCTGACTTCGGCATAGTCTTTCTCAGTCCGTTCATTGATATACTGCACACCTTCTCCGGAATAGCCTTCAATCTTATCGGCGTAGGAATTGGTCAAAAGTGTCTTAAACAGTGCGACGAATTCTTGCTTATCCGTGTCGGACAGCGTATTCCAAGGAGCCCCAAGCGCCCGCCTCGACATTTCCTGATAGTCGAACCGATCCCCGACGACCTGTTCCAATCGCTGCCGGCGCTGTTCACTTCTCCCCGGCTGTTTGAGTTCCTTGTCCTGAATGATTTTCAGCACCTCGTCGATGGTGCTTTTTATCGCCTCGGTCGCGCCACCTGCCACCGCAGGCGGGACGGCCACCCCGCCAAGCAACAACAGCAGACAGGCCATCCCGTTCGCAACCCTACCCCAACTCCATCTCTGCGCTTGTGTAACGGCAGATCTCATGATCTCCATGTATCCTCCCCCTGTATACGCCTGGATTCTCTCAGTCATCGGATCATCAGTTCACTTTGCCATGAACATACTGACTTACCAACTCCTCAAGATCGAGGCCCGATTCGGTATCGCGTATCGTATCCCCCGGCTTGAGCGGATCGCCACCCCCTCCCGGAGACAGGGCCAAGAATTTTTCTCCAATGATGCCTCGCGTCTTGATAGAAGCAATGGTGTCCGTATAGAGCTTGACGGTTTTGTTGACCGCCAGTTTCACCATCGCACGATCCTGGGTGAGCGTAATCCCTCGGACCCTGCCGACTTCGACGCCGGCGATTTCGATCGTCGAACCGGATTTGAGCCCCGAGGCGCTGTTGAACTGCGCCTCAACTTCGTAGACGTCGCCGCCGATCATCTCGAGTTTCCCGAGCTTGATCGACAGATACGCGAGGCATAAGATACCGACGAACACGAACACCCCGACTACCATTTCCAACTTGGCTTTTTCCATCCTTGGTACTCCTCCCTCAGCCAACGAGCGATCCAGGCAGCGCCACAGTCCCACCGACTGAAATGAATTCATGAATCTCCGGATCGGTGGTCCGCTGGAACTCAGCGGCCGTAGCCATCAACGCAATCTTGCCCTTCCGAAGCATCGCCACCGAATCGGAGATCGCGAAGATCTCCGGAATTTCATGGCTGACCATGATCGCCGTAAAGCCGAACCGCCGGTGCATCGTGACAATCAAATCGTGAATCGATTTCGCCATCAAAGGGTCCAATCCTGTTGTCGGCTCATCAAAAAGGATAATCTCCGGTTCCATGACCAATGCGCGTGCCAATCCAGCCCGCTTTCGCATACCACCGCTCAACTCGGCGGGAAACTTGTGCCCCATCCCCGCCAACCCAACTTCCTCCAGCTTTTCCTCAACCCGTCGCGCCACCTCTGGGCCCTTCATGCGCAACTTCTCCCGCAACGGGAACGCCACGTTCTCGAAGACCGAGAGCGAGTCGAACAGCGCTGCACCCTGAAAGAGCATCGCGAACTGTTTCCGGACATCGTTCAAAGGCGTGCCCGACAGTCGAGAGATCTCCACATCGCCGACCCACACCTCACCACGATCCGGCTGCATGAGCCCGATCATGTGCTTGAGAAGCACGCTCTTTCCTTCTCCGCTGCGACCGATAATGGTCGTGAGTTTGCCGACAGGAATCGAGAGATCAATGCCTTGCAGCACCGGCTGCCCACCCAGCTTCTTTTCGACGCCGATCAGCTTGATCATGCGGACTCCGTGAGGCGTACGGCGTCAGGCGTAAGGGGTACAGGACCTCGCTTCTTTGAAATCGCTTCACCCCTCACCCCTCACCCCTCACGGCTTTATAGCAGTACCGACGTCAAGACATAGTCCCCTACTAGAATGAGCACCGACGACAAGACCACCGCCTCCGTCGTCGCGCTCCCAAGTCCCTCGGCGCTCTGCCTCGTGTAGAACCCTTTATAGCAGCAGACCCAACTGACGATCAGCCCAAAGCTGATCGACTTGAGAATACCGCCGTAGACGTCTTTCCATTCCACGGCCGATTCGATCGAGTTCCAATAGGCCCCTTCGCTCACTCCCAACAAATCCACTCCGACGAGGGAGCCGCCATAGATACCGACCACATCAAATATGGCCACGAGCAATGGTACCCCGAGCACGCCGGCCACCAATTTTGGTGCGACCAAATATTGCAGCGGATTGATCGCCATGGTATCGAGCGCATCGATCTGTTCCGTAATCCGCATGATGCCGATCTCGGCGGTCATGGCTGATCCCGCCCGCGCGGTCACCATCAACGCAGCCAACACCGGCCCCAACTCCCGGATCATGCTCAACGCCACCGCGGAACCCAGCAAGCCCTCGGAACCAAACTTCCGCAAGCTGTAATAACCTTGAAGCGCCAACACCATCCCCGTAAACCCCGCGGTAAGCACGACGACAAACGTAGATCTATACCCGATAAAGTGGAGCTGTTTCATGATTTGATGGAATCGAAACGGAGGCCGCACCAGCCAGGCAAAAGCCGACAGCATGAACAACAGCATGCGGCCCATCTCCTGTACACGAATGACGGCCCACGCACCCAGCTGTTCAATCACGTTCGTCATCGGTTACCTGGACGGTCGAAGAGATTCACTGTCTGTCTCCGCATAGCGCTGAAACCATTCTGTCAATCGATTCGCTGCCACCCGACTCTGCTTTCGCAGCCGATTCAGCCCCTCGACGCTAGAGGGGCGACCAACGATCGCCTGCATACCTTTAATCCAGCCAGTGGGCCTGAGAAAGAGATTGAAGTCAAGAGGGAGATCTTCATCCACCAGATCGGAGACCGTCCGCACGATCGCCATAGGTAGGCCTCGTTCGTGAGCCACCGCCGCCACCGCGGCACTTTCCATATCGAGCCCGGTCGCGTCGGTCAGACGACGCAGCCGGCGCTTCTCCTGCGCCTGGCACACCACGGTCCCCGCTGATACGACTGTTCCGACCCGCGCGACCAACCCCGCATCCTGCGCCGCGATGAGAAGGCCTGCGCGTACAGCCTCATCGCAGAGCACACGGTCATTCCTCATCGTCCAGGTTCCTTCAGCATATACAGAAGAAACCGCTGTGCCAACGATGAGGTCTCCCACCTGAGCCGGTACGAGCGCGCAGGCAAAACCTGTGGACATGACCAGCGACATGGCCTGTTCCTTCAGCACTTTTCCTGCAACAGTGCCGGCCGCAACAGGACCGACGCCGGTTTGGATGAGCCAATACGTGCGATCCCCTTGCTGTCCAATATGGCAGCGGACTCCGTCGATTGTCGCTACACGGTCCGTCGCTAACGCGCGCCGAACCGCCTGGAGTTCCCAGCGAGTCGCGGCAAAGATGGCGATGGGATTCACCGCAGATCCTGAGAGAGGTTGCCCCGCGCCAACGGATGACGTCGGCAGAGTGTTCAACGATCGGCTCGATGACACCCGGACGCGAGTATCTGCGGCCGTAGTTCGTCGGCCCGCATCTTCCCGCGCGTCCGTAGATTCCGGTACATCGCCAAGGCCCACAACGGAAAGTATTGGCAGTACCAATGGTAGCGGAGATAAAACACTCGAGGAAATCCAGTGCCTGTATGGCGGACCTCTTCCCACGACCCATCCTTTATTTGGTGACGGAGAAGATATTGGACACCGCGAGCGACGCTAAAGGCATCGGTCATCCCGGCCGACATGAGGCCCATGATGGCCCAGGCCGTTTGAGAAGGCGTACTGTCCCCCTTCCCGCTCCACGCAGGGTCATCACCATAAGAATGACAGGTTTCGCCCCACCCGCCATCGGGATTCTGCTTCGACTCAAGCCAGACGACCGCACGGCAAATATAGGGTTCCGAGATATCCACTCCGATGGCACGGAGACCAGCTAGGACGGACCAGGTGCCATAAATATAATTGACGCCCCACCGACCGTACCAACTCCCGTCAGTCTCCTGCTCTCGCTTGAGGAACCGGAGAGCCGGCGCCACGGCGGGGTGCGTCTGATCGTAGCCCAACGCCGCAAGCATCTCGAGGCAGCGTCCGGTCAAGTCGGACGTGCTCGGATCAAGTAAGGCATGGTGGTCGGCAAATGGGATATAGTTGAAAACGATTCGATTGTTATCCTTGTCGTATGCACCCCATCCGCCATCGGACCCTTGCATGGCGAGAACCCAATTCGTCCCCCGCTGGATGGATTCCTGCAATTCGGTGGTCTGAGCCATCCGAACTTTCGACAGGGCCATCAACACCACTGCCGAGTCATCCACATCGGGATAGAACTCGTTCTCAAACTGAAAATACCAACCTCCCGGCTCCGCAGCGGGAGACGAGAACTTCCAATCTCCAACCGTTTTCGTTTGGCGAGAAACCAAGTACGCACCCGCTTTCTGGAGGGAGGGGTGGTCCTGCGGCATCCCGGTTTCAATTAGGGCGTTCATGAGCAATGCCGTATCCCAGATTGGAGAGTGGCAGGGCTGAAGATGCAGCACCTCGACGCGCTGATCGCCGATCGATACCGTGTCGTGGACTTCCAGCGATTCGATTTCGTGGAGCGCCTTCCGCACCAATGGATCGTCGACCTGATAGCCGAGGCAGCGAAGGGCCACGATCGAATTCGCCATGGCCGGATAAATCGCTCCCAGCCCACCGCTACCCTTGAGGTGTTCCAACATCCAGGTGGCAGCCTTTTGCAAGGCCTTTTCCCGCAACCAACTCAGTGGCATCCGGTCGTACAGTTTCAGCACCCTGTCCAGCTGGACAAAGAAATTATGCGGCGTGAACCACCGTTGATCCTTATTGAAGGGTGGTACGTTGCGATAACGAATCTGTGATTGAGGCGCGACATAGAGCTCGTCGATACCCTGTTCCTGAGGAATACGGCAGACAGGCTGATTCGCGAAGACCACGAGCAAGGGAATCAAGACGGCACGAGACCAATAGGAAATGGCATAGATGCTGAAGTAGAACCGCCTCGGCAGGAGCATGATTTCGGGCGGCATGCTCGGGATGCCCTTCCAATCATATTGCTCGAACAGCGCGAGAGTGATCTTTGTGAAGACGTTCGTGCACACGACGCCACCCATAGCCAGAATACAGTCACGGGCCCGAAGCATGGAGGGCTCGTCTGCCGCAATGCCGCTCAACTTCAGGGCGAAATAGGCTTTTACGGAGGCGCTGATCTCCGAGGGCCCTCCGTAGAAAATCGGCCAGCCGCCATCGGGCAATTGCATGGCACGGAGGTAGCGGACCGCCAGGCGCTCCCGCTCGGGATCGACCCGATCGAGAAACCGCCGCAGCAAGAGGTATTCAGCGGTCAGCGTGGTATCGGCTTCGAGCTCCGCAACCCAGTACCCCTCCGAAGCATGTTGCCTAGACAAAAACCAGGCTTGGCTGCGCCGAACCGCGTCGTCGAGCGCATCCGCTTGACTGATCGAATGGCTGGTGGGACGGCGTGTCGCAGAGTCGACGGGTGCCGAGAGCGTGGACTTGTCCGACACCAGACGTAGCGGCGGAACGTTGGACAACTCGGTCGCCAGCTCCAGTTTCTCTGGAACTGAGACGAAGAGACTGTCAGATAGACGACCCAGAAGCGTTCGAATCAGCTTCATTGTATTGTATTGGTCTGTGGAAAACTGCAGGTGGAGGGGACAACGCGGGTGACTCGCTTCGCCCCCATGAAGCTCGAACTACGAGCGGCATGCTCATAGATCTGCCCCTGTGGGGGTATATAGCAGACACCCTACTCTGACGTCAAGAAACCGAGAGACGGAAGTCCTCTGAAGTACGAATGTTTTAGCCAGTCTGGCCTGCTTAGGCCGGCTGCAAGTTGCCCAGTCTCACCGAGACGACTTTTGAGATGCCCGGCTCTTCCATGGTGACCCCAAACAACGAGTCTGCGATGGCCATCGTCTGCTTGCTGTGGGTGATGACCATAAACTGCGCACCTTCGGAGAGTTCAAGCAATACGCCGGTAAAGCGCCCGATGTTCTCTTCGTCCAGCGGCGCGTCGATTTCGTCGAGAATACAGAACGGCGTCGGTCTGATCAGGAAACTCGCGAAGAGCAGGGCCATCGCCGTCAAAGTCTTCTCACCACCCGAGAGCATGGTCATACTCTTCAAGCGTTTGCCCGGTGGTTGCACCACGATGTCGACTCCCGGCTCCTGCGGTCCGCTGCCTTCTGCCGCCTCATCCGCCGGCACCTCGACCAGCTGGAGTTCGGCCCGGCCACCGGGGAAGAACTTCACGAACACCTCACTGAATTTCTGTTGGAGCTCGGCAAAGGTGTTGGCAAACATGTCTTTCGTGGTGCGGTTGATACGCTGAATGATTTCTTTGAGCGAGCCGATGGACGTGGAGAGATCTTGTTCCTGCGTCGTCAGGAATCGATACCGTTCATCCAACTCTTGATGCTCCTGAATAGCCGCCAAATTGATCGGTCCCAGCCGATCGAGCTTTTCGCGAATCTTCTGCAGTTGCTCCCGTAGCGCGACTTCATTGACTGCCGGTGGGCCTTCCGGGATCGGCGCCTCCCCGATGGACAGCTGTTCGGATGTCATCTCCATGACCGGTGAATCGAACAGCGTCGCGAGTTCGACCTGGTACGTTCCCAAGAGCGTGGATTCGACAGTCCCCAATTGCATCCGAATTTCCGCCTTCTTGACCTCTACCGCCATGCGAGATTCGCGAAGAGACGACACCGCGCGACGAACATCCTCCAACCCGGCATCGAGATGGTGAGCCGCCGCCATGTCTTGCGCCTGTCGCTCCTGTACCTCGACCAGCCGAGCCTTGACCTGGGCTGCCGACTCACCGAATTCGCGACAACGCGCTTCTTGGCGCTCACGTTCGACCCGGCCCTGTTCGATCGACGTCGCGAGCCCCTCGACATGGCGCGTCAACGTCTCAATGCGTGCGATCGCATCTTGCTGCTGTTGCTGAATCCGTAGGAAGTCGAGATGGCGATGCTCACGGGTTGTCCGGATTCCCTGCGCCACCAATTGCGCCTCCGTGAGTCGTTGTTGAAGCCCCTGCATGTCGTCATCAATCTGCCCCAGCCGTTCGCGCACACGACTGAGCCCGGCTTCCTGGCCGCCCTTCTCCCTGAGCCACTGTGCGAGCTGCGCTTCGCCGGAGCGCACCTCCTGCTCAAGCCGCTGCGCTTCCACCGAGCCTCGTTGCGCATCACTCATCAATGCATCGATCCGCTGGGTCAGATCTCCCATCACATGCTGGAGCCCGGCTTCGTCTTTCTGCAGTGAGAGCCCCCGCATTTCTGCATCACGCAGCGACTCCCCGAGTTGCCGGCTCTGCTCGCGCAACTCCTGTCCCTGTACCAGCAAACGTTCCCGCCGCTGCTTCCCTTCCTCGACGCATACCGTCAGCGAGACGCTCTGGACTTCCAAGTGAAGCACCTCTCGGCGACGTTGCAGCAGTCCTCCTGTTGCGCCGGTCTGTCCACCGGTGATCACCCCGGCCGCATCCATTATCTCTCCTGCACGCGTCACGAAGATGGGCCCATCGGGAGCAGAGAAAGGCTGTTGTTCCCACAATGCCGTCGCATCCTTGAGGGTGTCGACGAGCACGATCCGATCGAAGAGATAGTCGCGGGCCGTTTCGCGCTGCCCCACCACGTGGATCAGATCAACCGCACGTCCGACCACACCGGGCCGGCCCTCCATCGCGGGCCACCACGGATGAGATGCCGTATCCCGAGTCGTCCATCGAGGTTGCTGAGGGATGAACGTGCCCCGCCCGAGATCTTTCCCTTTGAGAAACTCAATCGCCTCACAAGCGGCGGCAGGATTGTCGACGAACCATCCCCTGACCCGTTCGCCCAAAATCGCTTCCACCGCGCGGTCCCATCCAGGAGGCACAGCCAACCACTCAGCAATGGCATCACGAACCCCGGTACAG
>WNFE01002160.1_pt1 | contig 14441 bp, 12 predicted proteins | sample 5400451 | NCBI WGS metagenome assembly WNFE01 (sample SAMN13153344, study PRJNA577476) | soil metagenome | isolation source: 200 cm saprolite under Douglas fir tree site 2 hole 2 | place: USA:California | collected 2015-04-18 | reverse complement strand
CCCCTTTTTCACCGGTTTACCGTCCTTGCCGTGACAGCTGCCACAGTTGACTAGCGGGTTGGCCTCGCCGGTGAAAATCTTCCCTCCCTCCGCGATGGCCTTAGGATCCGTCCACCCTCCAGCCGGCATATGTTTGCCGGCATAATCGGCCGGAACTTGAGGCAATGGCACTGGTTCCTCAGAGTAAGCCATCCCTCCTGAAAGAATCAGGGCAGATGCCATTAACACGACCGACATCCCGACCTTCCTCATCGTCATTCGCACCTCCTTTTCTTGATGGTGATTATCGTCTCTCGATGATGTCCTGCCCCATGGGAGTCAACACACCGATAATAACTCGGACTGCTCACGTTCGCCGACCTTACACTTGTTCAGAGTCGCGACCAGATGCGCCAATCAGCGCTTCGAACTCGGCATTGGTGATGCCCATGCCCGCATGCATGGATTTCATGTCCAGGCCGACGTAGCTGCAACGCCCTACGCTTGTTTGATACGGCTACCGCCTTGATTTTCGCCCGGCGAAATCATCCACGCCGGCTTGAATGGCCGGTTTGCCGCCCAGTCGCGGATGTTGGCTATGATTCGTATGACGCGGATGCAGCTACCACCGTCAACATAATACCCAACATTGCCGGCCAATGAAAAGGGCAATGTTGAAGGCGCATGCCGTCCTTCCCTAGTCAATGCCACCCACAATGCCTTACGTGTATCCCATTGTCAAGACACAAAAAGCTGGAATTTAAGGTAGCGGGATGCTGAAAAAGTCCCCCAGGGTCCATGGAGCGTGATGCGTGAAGCGCGAGAACGGCGCGACGTGGACAGATTGGGTCCCACCTCGTTTGGTCCGTCTCGCTCGGCCCGCCTGTCTCGCGCGCCGACATAGTTTTTCCGCAGCCTGCTAGGACTGAAGTGGTTTCTTTGATCGTCCGCTTGCCCTCCAGTGCTTCCAATCAACGCCCGCACCCTCCCCTCTCCGGTGCCGTCTGAGACTTCTAGGCACAAAAGATTCTCGCTTGGCCCCCTGTCCAATCTTCGAGGTACATCGTAGTCCTCCTTGCGAGAAAGAATAGAGCGGCGATGAGAGCTGGGACAATAAAGAGGCCGGCTCTTCAGTAGTGAGTCCGATGACTTATTGCGTAATGGTCGATAGGATACTTAGATAGTTGACCAATAAATATGACGAATGTCACGATTGTGACATTCTCTGTGCGGCGGTCTGAACGCCGGAGGGTGAGGCTGATGAGGGCTAGAGGGAGGCGAATTTCTTCGGGCGAGGCAGATCAAGGATGACGAGTCGATTGGCGGTGCCAGACATGAGCCGGTCACGCTTGAATCGGCACATGATCCGAATGGCCGTCTCCGTTGTGATCCCGACCATGTTGGCCATGTCTTGCCTGGTCATCCGAACCGTTAGACGAATTCCGTTCGGATACTTGATTCCATTGCCTTAATGAGCTTCGGTCAGGTCCTGAAGCATACGTTGGCGCGCCGGTCCTGACAGAATATTCAGGAGAGGAATACCGCCCAATTTATGAGGAAGGGCGGTGCGGAAGGGCTTATTTTGTGATTTGTTTGGCTGCCTCGACAATCGATCGTGCTCCGATGCCAAAGTGGTCGACGAGTTCGTCCGGCTTCCCGCTGTGTGGAATCGTGCGAACGGCGAGCTTATGCACCTTGATGCCTTCGGGTCCGACCGCGCTGAGGACTGCATCCCCGAGCCCGCCGTGCGCATAATGATCTTCAACGGTGAGGATGCGCCCCTGCGTGGCCCTGGCGCTGTCCAGCAACGTGGTGCGATCAATGGGGACGATGCTATAGAGATCGACGATCCGCACGGAGACGCCGGCTGCTTTCAATGTGTCGTACGCCTTCAGGGCTTCGAAGAGCGTGACGCCGGCTGCGACGATCGTGAGGACATCCGACGCGCTTTGGCGAATGACCTTCGATCCGCCGATCTGGAACGTTTCATCGGGCCCGTACAGAACCGGAGACTTTGGGCGACCGGCCCGAATGTAGACCATCCCTTTGTGCGTAGCAGCCATATCGACGAGCCGATACGTACAGGTCGCATCGGACGGATACAACACGGTCACGCCCGGTTGCGCAGCCATCATCGCAATATCTTCCAAGCCCATTTGCGAGGGACCGTCTTCCCCGATGCTCACGCCGACATGTGTGCCTACAAGTTTGATGTTCGAGCCGCTGATGGCAGCCATGCGGATGAAATCGTAGGCTCGCGTATAGAACGCGGCAAACGTGGCAACGAACGGAATTTTCCCGCAGGCAGCTAAACCCGCTGCGGTCCCCAGCATATTTTGTTCCGCGATAAAATTTTCAAAGAATCGATTGGGAAACTTCTTGCCGAACTTATCGGTATAGGTCGAATTTTTCACGTCGGCATCCAGTCCCACGACCAGCGGATTGACCGCGCCCAGTGCCTCAAGTGCGTTGCCGAATGCTTCGCGCGTGGCGGCAGTGTCGCCTACTTTGTAGGGCGAAGGTGGGAGTGGACTGATAGACGAGGGCCCCTGAGCCGGCGTCGATGGCTTCTTAATTGAAATGGCTGTGCTGCTCGGCTTCAACTGCTTGGTCAGCTCATCGATCGCCTTCTGGGTTTCTTCGCCTTTGGCGACCGGCTTCCCATGCCAGCCAGTATGGTTCTCCATGAAGGAGATGCCCTTGCCCTTAAACGTTTTAGCGAGAAGAACCGTCGGTTTGCCTTTGGTACCGGCAGCCGTGTCGAATGCCGCGAGCAGAGCTGAAAGATCGTGCCCGTCCACCACCAGCGCCTGCCAGCCAAAGCCGGCCCACCGGGAGCGATAACCCTCCATGTCGTGTTGCAGCATGGTGGGATCGCTTTGACCGAGTCGATTGACATCGACAATGGCACAGAGGTTATCCAAACCATGATAGCGCGCGACTTCAGCCGCTTCCCATACGGATCCCTCGACGGATTCTCCATCGCCCATCAAGACGTACGTTCGGTGATCCAGTTTGTCGACGAATTTTGCATTTAGGGCGATGCCGATGCCGACTGGAAGACCTTGCCCCAACGAACCCGTTGCCATATCGACAAACGACAAGCGAGGGGTCGGGTGCCCTTCCAGATCTGAGGTCAACGTGCGTAACTTCAAGAGATCACTTTTCGGGAAGAGACCTGCTTCCGCCCAGGCGGCGTAAAGCAGTGGGGCGGCATGGCCTTTTGACAACACAAACCGATCGCTATTGAGGACTTTAGGATTTTGGGGATCGTATCGCATGACGGAGAAGAACAGGGCTGCGACGATGTCCGCAGCGGAACAGCAGCTGGACGGATGCCCGCTCCCGGCTTCAGTCGTTGCACGAACGCTCTCGATCCGGAGCTGCGTGGCCTTGTTCTGTAGTTCAACAAGCAATTCGGGGGAGGCGGTTGAGCTAGCCATCGGAATTCCTTTCGGGATCTAGATGCCAAAGATGTTGCCAGACTCTTCTCGTCTTCTACATCGGTAGCAACGCGGTGGGGCTTGAGGCTAACAAAATGAAATGAGGGAGTCAATGAACCCAAACAAGCAGTCAGCCTGTCATGTGATGTCAAAATACGCAATTACAAGGGCCGGTGGATCAGCGGGTGCAACATGCATGTGGCGCGCGTGAGGATGGCGCGTCGCCGCTGCACATCGGTCCACGGCTCCGCCGAGCGTTCACCAAGCGCAGGCAGCCGGTCAGGTTTGTCAGAACGGCTTGCAGGCGCGCCGACGGAGCCTGCGTGCGGGTGCCGGCGCCCAGACCAAATCCCGAAACGCGCCGGTATCAAGAAATCGTGGGTTGGGTTCCCCGGCTTTTGGTTCCATAGCGGGGAAGATTCGGATAGGCCGGGATGGTGATTTCTTCCCAGACTTTTGAGCAGAAGCGAAAGTGCTCGGGCACTTGCTCGGGGTAGTGTGCCAATTGCCTGGTGCTGGCTGGTTGGCAGAAAGAATGATCGATTCCGACGGTGGGAAATAACGGTACTCCGTCTACGGCGTAGCCGGCATATTCTGCCAGCTTGTCTTGGCTGAATCGGCTCTTCGGATAGGGCCGTTGATAGACCAATCCTTGCCAGCCTTCATAGGCCCAGGAGCTTGTGCCGAATCGAGTGTGGCTGAGGTCGGTGGACATATTTAAGAAGATTATACAGAATTCATCTTTAAGAACAATAGGATAGCTTGACATGCCGGCGGCCTTCACGCAGACTCTCGTTCATGCAGGACCAGACGGAGCAGGCCCTTCTTGCCAAACTCGCTGAACGTGCCGGCATCGCGACTGACTATCACGATATCGCAGGTACTCTGCACCTTACATCGGATGACACCCGGCGCGCCATTCTGACTGCCATGGGCTTTACGGTCGATTCGGCCGCATCGCTGACACAGGCACTGCGAGAATGGGATGAGGCGCCGTGGCAACGTCCCTGCGATCCGGTGAGGATCCTGCGTGACGGCGAGACGGGACCTTCTGTGTTCTGTTGTCTGGCGCTCGAGGACGGGAAAGAAGGGTCCGTCGCGGTGGAGTGGCAGATCCGCGACGAAGCGGATGAAGTGGTGCAGGAAGGGCAGGCAGGGCCTGGGCTTTCCGCTGTGGAGGTCCGTTTTCTCAATGGTCGACGGCATGTGCGTGTCGAGATACCTGCCCCGCATGGTCTCTCGCTCGGGTACTACAGTTTGACGATGCGGGCCGAGGGCCTGGTCGGAGGGGTCGTGGGGACCATGCGTGTCATCGTGGCGCCACGCCAGTGCTATGTCCCACCGTCGATCGAGGGAAACCAACGGCTGTGGGGACTGGCCTTGCAGCTCTATTCGTTGTCCTCCGATCGTAATTGGGGGTGCGGAGATTTCACCGATCTCGGCCGGATTGTGAAGTGGGCTGGGAAGTGGCTCGGCGCTGGGGTCATCGGGCTCAATCCGCTGCACGCACTGCGGAATACCGCACCGTATCACATCAGCCCTTATGCGCCGTACAGCCGACTGTATCTCAATGATCTCTATATCGATCTCGAGCGGCTGCCGGAATTTTATGGGTCGGAGAAGGCGCAGCAACAGTTCCGTGCTCCCGAGTTTCAAGCCAAGCTCCAGGCGTTGCGAGTGAGCCGGCAGGTGGACTACGACGCCATCGCAACGGCCAAGCGCACCATGCTCGATTTGGCCTACCGCGAATTCCTTACAGAGGCCTACAGCGGAGAGGAGCCAAATCTCCAACCGAAGACGGCACGCGCCTGGCTCTTAGAGCGGTTTATCCAGTCCGAGGGCACGCCGCTCGAGGTGTATGCCACGTTCCAGACGTTGGAGGAAGAACGCCGGCTGATTCAATCTAAGTCGGCCACCTGGCACGATTGGCCCAAACAATTCCTGACGCCTGGCCAACCGGTTCGTGAATATGCGAAACGGCACCGGAAGCGCATTCGCTTCTTTCAATACATTCAGTGGGTGGCGAGCGAACAGCTGAACGAGGTCCGACGGACGGCCGAGCAGCTGGCGATGCCGATCGGGCTGTATCTTGACGTGGCTCTTGGTGCTGATCGGAATGGGGCCGAAGCCTGGATCTATCAATCGGTGCTGGCGCTCGGAGCCGATTGCGGCGCCCCGCCGGACGCGTTTGCGCCAGAGGGACAGAATTGGGGCTTGCCCCCGATCAACCCTCACGCGTTGCGCGCCAGCGGCTATGAGTTGATGATCCAGCTGCTGCGCAACAATTTCCGATCCAGCGGGGCCATCCGGCTGGACCATGTGATGGCGTTCTGCCGTCTCTTCTGGATTCCGCGCGGGAGACCCGCGCCCGAGGGCACGTATGTGCAGTACCCCTTTGAAGACTTGTTGGCGATCGTAGCATTGGAGAGCGTTCGATCCAAAACCCTAGTAATTGGAGAAGACCTCGGCACGGTCCCCGATGGGGTCAGAGATCAGTTGGCGAAGGCGAGAGTGCTGTCGTATCGTGTCTTCTACTTCGAGCGCGGTGCAGACGGCGCAATGAAGTCGCCTGGCGACTATCCCGCGCAATCGTTGGCTGTGGCCACGACGCACGACTTGCCGACGCTCACTGGGTTTTGGTCCGGCGAGGACTTGCAAGTACGCGCAAGAGTAGGCGCCTCTACAGATGACGCGGCGCTCCGTCAGACCTGGGAGGAGCGCCAGCGCGACAAGGCAGGCATCCTCAGTGCTCTTAAGCGAGAAAGCCTCCTGCCAACTGGCGTGACTGAGGACCTGGCCACCGCGCCCGCCATGACGACCGAACTCTGCCAAGCGATTCATATCTACCTGGCTCGCACGCCGTCCTGTATCGTGTTGGCGAATCTCGAAGACGGCTTGGGCGAACCTTCGCAAACCAATCTTCCTGGGACGGTCGACAGTCATCCGAACTGGACCCGTAAGTATGCGGTTCGTGTGGATGAGATGTTGTGTGATGAACGTCTGCGGCAACTTGGGGCTATCTTGCGTTCGACTCGGCCGCTAGGGTAAGACCCTCCTAGCAGGCTGCGAAAAAAACTAACGTCGGCCCCCCGGAAATTCGATGGTGTGTAGGTGTCGGACAACAGGAGAACGCTCCCGCAGAATAGCTGAGCGAGACGGGCGGGACAGGCGAGGGTTCGCGCATATCTGGCGCTCCATGCGCGACGGTCTGTGGCGCTGGCGGATTTTTTCAGCACCCTGCTAGTCTCCCATTACCATGTTGAAGCAAAATCGCATTGTGCTGGCAATCGCGGGGGCGGTGTTCGTGGCGATCGTCGCGCTCGAAATGGCCGCCCCCGTGAACGTTGTCGGCGCGTACGGTTTTGTATTGCCGATTCTCTTGGTTGCGACGGTGCGCAGTCGCAGCCTGATGCTCGTAACGGTGGTGGCCTGTATCGTGGCGACCTATTTGGGGTTGATGCAACCGACCAAACCGGGGCGGTTTCAGGCGGCGGTGATCAATCGCAGTGTGGTCGCAGGAGTGCTCCTGGTCGTGGCTTATATCGGCATGACTTGGGAAGAGCGCAAGACGAGAGAGGAGGCGGCGCGTGCAGCGCTCGCCCAGGAGACAGAAAACCTCCTGCGGGCCAATACGCAGCTTGTCGATGCGAAAGACCAGCTGAATCGCTCGGAACGCTTAGCCGCGGTGGGGCAACTGGTGGCTTCTGTGGCGCATGAGGTCGGCACGCCGCTGCACTCGATTGCCTGGCACGTGCAAGCACTGGCTGAAGAGCCGGGCGTCACGCCTGAGATGAAGAAGCGGATGACAGTGATCGATGAGCAGCTCACACGGGTGGTTCGGATCATTCAGGATTTGCTGTCCTCAACCAGACAGCGCCAGCCTGAACCGACATGGTTGCCCGTGGAACAGGTGATCAGCCAGGCGGCCGTGCTCATGGAACCGGCCTTCCATGCGAAAGAGATTGCCATGACGGTCGAGATTGCCGGGAACCTCCCTTTCGTTTGGGCCGATATGGAAAAAATGCATCAAGTGTTGGTGAACGTATTAGCCAATGCTTTAGCCGCCACCCCACCGCTTGGAGCGGTGAGCGTGTTAGTAGGATCCCGTGCGGCCTCGTCCGAGGAACTCGACCGCGGCCGTCGGGTGGCCGACACGATGTCACCTCTCGTGGTCACGGTCGAGGTGCGGGATACGGGATGCGGCATGCCCGAGGCCGATGTGCAGAAAGCCTTTGAACCATTTTTTACGACCAAGGCGGTTGGCAAAGGCACCGGATTAGGGCTATTCTTGAGCCGCGAAACGGTCCTGGCCCATGGAGGCAGTCTTTTGCTCGAGAGCGAGACTGGGCGCGGCACAACCGTTACCGTGACCTTACCTGGATTGAAGACCGAGCCGACGCGCGTGACAGAGAGGGACTGATGCAACCAGCGAATATTCTCGTAGTCGACGACGATGCGGTCGCGCGCGATCTCTTGACTGAGGCCTTAAATAAGGAAGGTTACGCCGTTGAAGCCTTCGCCAGTGGAGAAGAGGTTATCGCTCGTGGACGCCAGGGGCGAGTGGATCTGGTGCTGACAGATATTCGCATGGGTGCGGTCGATGGGCTCACGGTCTTGCGCGAATTTAAACGCATGAGCCCTGACACAGCGGTTGTAGTGCTGACCTCTTTCGGGTCCCTGGAAGGTGCGATCGAAGCGATCAAGCAAGGAGCCTATGACTATCTCGCCAAGCCGTTTAAGAAAGAGGATATCAAGCTGGTGGTCAAGCGGAGTCTCGATCACTGCCGTCTCATCCGAGAGAATGCTCGATTTCGCGAAGAGTTGAAGAGCAAAGATGAATGGTCTCCGCTAGTGGGGAGCAGTCCCGCCATGCTGGAAGTATATAAGCTGGTGGCGCGTGTGACCGAGAGCAAGAGTACGGTGCTCCTGCAAGGGGAAAGCGGGACCGGCAAGGAGCTGATTGCGCGGGCGATCCATGCGAATGGGCCTCGTCGGGACAAGCCGTTCATTCCGGTGAATTGTGGGGCCTTGCCGGATACCCTGCTGGAGTCGGAAATGTTCGGGTATGAGAAGGGAGCCTTTACTGGCGCGGTGGGAAACAAAGTCGGCCTCTTTGAATCCGCAAACGGGGGGACGTTGTTTCTCGATGAGATCGGCGAGTTGGGGCAGGCCGTGCAAGTGAAGTTGTTGCGGGTGATGCAAGATCACGAAGTCCGCCGTGTCGGCAGCACGACATCGACGAAGGTCGATGTCCGTATCATCGCTGCGACAAATCGAGATCTCGAGCAGCTCGTCAAGGAGGGAAAGTATCGGGACGACTTATTTTATCGGCTCAATGTCGTGCGTATCACCTTGCCGTCGCTTGTGGAACGGCGGGACGATATTCCAATGTTGGTGCATCACTTCTTACAGAAATGCGCGGCGGGGGCGGCGCATGCGGTGCGCGGGGTGCTGCCGGAGACAATGACGTTGTTGATGCAGTACCGGTGGCCCGGCAATGTGCGCGAGTTGGAAAACGCCATTGAGCGGGCTGTCTCGTTGAGTCACGGTCCCCTCCTCACGCCGGACGATCTGCCGGCGTCGCTGCGTCGGACGGAGCTGCCGTCGAAGGAGACCGCCGGCGTGATCGGCTACAGCGATGAGGGATGTTTGTCGCTTGAGGAGGTCGAGAAACGTCATCTCCTCCGCGTGCTGAAGGAGACCAAGGGGAATAAAGTCAAAGCCGCAAAGATTCTCGGCATTGATCGGCGCACGCTCTATCGGATGGCCGACCGGTTTGGATTGGATCTAGGCGATGATGCCGACAACGGAGAGATAGAATAAGAGACAGGGCCGGTCCTCCTTATTCATGAACACTTCTGCTGCACTCGCGAGCTTTTTAGCGAGAGGCTAGTGGCGAAGACTTCCGGTCGGAAACACGGCTCTTTCCTCTAGCCCCTAGCCTCGCGCCCGTCGCCTGGCCTGTTGGCACGATTTCACGACGAACCATCATGAATAAGGCGGGCTAGGGGATTTGGAGCGCGGTCGGTGAATCTTCCTACCGGGTGAATATCCCGTCTTTGCCTTCATACAGCACGTTCAATCGATGTCTACAGCTCTGCTTAGATGCTGGAGTCACCATCGCTTCCACACGACTTCATCCTGTACCAAGACGCCGTCGGAGCAAACAGTCCTGCGGGCCGCTGATTTTCCCTCGATGGCCGGTGGTCAGGTTCTCGTCATCCTTCCGATCCAAGGCGTAGCCTCCCTCTATCAGGATATGTATGACCACCGTTTTCACCAGATCAGCTTGGGTCGAGAACGTCACGTCGATCACGTCCGGCTCATGGGTATGGAAGGCTCGGCGCAGGCGGACGCTCAGATGACGAGGGGGGTGAGGCTGAGTTCGCGAAGAGTGTGGGTCACTTGGCGCTACTGGCCTTCAATCGATAGACGAGATGGGTGTCAGTCTGCGAGACGCCGTCGATCTCATGAATCCGGCTCAGCACCAAATGGGTCAGGGCATCCTGGTCCGACACTTCCACCACCACAATAATATCCGGCTTGCCCCAGCAGGGGTCGATGGTCTTGATCTGCTTGATTCCGGACAGAGCCCGAACCACATCGCTCGTGCGTCCAGGCTGTACATTGATGAGCACGTAAGCCCGATCCGACATGATTCTCCCGCCATCGACTGGGGCGTGAATCGTACAAGGCACCGCAGAAATAGCGGGGTCCTGGCCAACGTAGCGGATGCCTGTGGCTTCTGTCAATGCGGGAGTTTTCACAGACGATGAGGGGGGCGTGGCGCCTGCAGGCTTAGCCTTCTTCATTTCATAACCTCATTTCGGGGCGACAAGTACGTCGATAACAAATGAATCGTTCACGCTCGTGAGACTAGCTTCGAGGCCTCGAGGGTTCCCGATACGGCCCTCGGGGTCGTACATAAAACACAAGAGCGTCGTGCAGCAGCCGTGGGATCGATACCGTTCTGCGTCAATCCGGAGTTGGTCGGTGAGGTCTTTGGCGTTGAGACCAGGCCGTGTTTTCTTGACGATTACCGCAAGCCGACCGTCGTTCAGCAGGAGTGTCGTGCGCGGAGCTCCGCTGGAATAACTCGGCGTCCATTCATCCGTGTCGATATTGTCGAATTGGATCCGTAGGAGTGCATGGAGCAGATCTTGCGCGTCGAACTCGTCTTCCACACTTAATGTGGCTCGATATTCCCCACGGAGTCGCAACTGCCGAGCGACGGAGTGGAACCGGCAACAGAGTGTCTTCACGCGTTCGACAGGGTCCGTTCCGGCCTGGTGAGAATGCGTTGCGGGTCCCTGGTCCGAGGAGGAGCCGATCGGTATCGAGGGACGCGGCTGCAACTGCGGAGGGACGGGAAGTGGTTCCTGCATCTGGTGCTCTGGCCTGGCGGAGGGGATTGGATGCATGATGGGCTCCGGTTCACGTCGTGGTGGCTGAAGTGGCCTGCTTGCATGGGACGAAGTCGCCTGCAAGGTCTGTGTAGTTTGTGGTGGCAGGGGCGCCGGGGCGAGTCGAGCCACCGGTTGCGGTGGGGTGTACGACTTCGCGGTCGTGGTCGGGGCTGGTGAAATCGGCGATGGCTCTGGCAGAGATATCGATGGGCTCAGAGGAGGCGCGGACTTTCCTGGAGAGGCTGAAGGAGCCAGTGGGGGCGGAGGTAGACTCGGTGCTGCAGTAGCCGAGGACATGTCTAGATTCGTGGTCATGGCAACGGACATGGTCATTGGCGGTGGCGTGACGGGCGCTGATTGCGTCATGGTCATGTGGACCAACGGGCTCGATGCCGGCACTAAGGCCATCTGTGGGCGCGTGGGTATTGGTGAGGCCGACGGCGTCACTGGGGTTTGTTGGGGAGAAGCTCCTCCTTGCAGGTCACATTTCTTTTGCTCAAGCGTGGCAATAAGGGTCTTGATCAAGGTGACGCTCTGCTGCGTGTCCTGAGGGCTGTCCATGAGAAGTCTGTGGCGCCGATGCTCCTGGAATTCAGGAGATTTCTCGCCAAATGTGCGGCGAATGCACTCACGGAATTGCAACTCTGTTCTGGCCCTGGCTGCGTCGAGATAGGGGAAACCTTCTCGGCCAATGTCTTCCACCTGTGCGAGGAACTCCTGGAGCTTTCCGACGCCACGGGTGAGCTCTTCAATCGTGGCGGCTTTGGAGCGCGTGCGGGACTGTTCCGAGGTTTTTGCTCGTGCCATAAAGTGTGGAGAAAGTCTAGCCCAGCCTCCACAACGTGGCAAGAAAACATGGGAAAGCGGACAAGGGCTCGCGAAGCCAGTTGAGGCAGGGCGATGTGTCTCCAGCATTTGACAGGGACTAATGACCCGGCTGATTAGGCCGCGAGGCCTGCGATGACATCGACATGTTCTTTAGCCCGATCCTGTTATGGCCTGGCACTCGTGCGCTTGAGACGACTGGGCCATTCCCTGTCCGAGGCGATTCCGCTCCATCACGGGGTCGAGGACATTTCCGCAGTTGAGGCAGCGCCAGCCCGCCATCCACATACTTTCTGCACTTTCCATGAGATCGAGGAAGTGATCTTTCGCCATACAACCCTGACAACGTGTACAGGTCATGATGCCCTCCTTGTGTGCCTCTCCAGTCACCACAAGAGTAAAGGGTCGCCGCTGAGTCGGCTAGACCCAAAAGAGGTACCTCAAATGAAGGGTGACGTGACGCAGCCCGCATTTATTCATGATGGTTCGCCATCCCGCCGCTCGCTCAGCTATTCTGTGGGAATGTTCTCCTGTTGCACCACACGTGCGGACCATCGAAGTTCGAACGTGCCAGAATAGTTTTTCCCGCAGCCTGCTACATGGGTGGTGAGCCTGGATGGTCGATAGAAGATCGAGGAATTGTGCATAACCGCTGGCTCCATCGAGCCAAACTTGACTCCGAACTCTAGATGGCACACCCATCGCAGATAGTTGCAAGGGATCTGAATCGGTATGGCAGATTCACCCACCAATAGCTGGAGCGCGAGGCGCAGGTCGGTATGGGCTGCAATAGGTGCCGAGAGTTTTCATCCCGTGGCCAAAGAGATCCGTCATCGTCCCCTTACCCACAAAATTTTGTCCGAGGTACTCCACGACGCCTGGGTTGGCTAAACGGATTCTTGGGTTCGATGTGCCTCGCTTCGCCACGGATGCCTCTTCTTAATACGGTTCGCTTACTCAGGGTGTGTATACGCAATTGTGCGCGGCGGGTAAGCGTATTTGAACTCCTCATCGGTGAGAGGAGATGCCACTGTTAGCATAGCTGGAGATCGTGTGTGGCATTCATGACGAACACACGATGCAGAGCCTGCGGTACAAGCACGCATTTTATATGGACACGATGTTGCTGGGGGGATCGTTGGTCGATATAACGCGAGAGCGATAAAGATGCCTACGGCACGAACGATCTTAGGTTGGTGCCCCCGATACGAATTGAACGTACGACAAACGGTTTAGGAAACCGCAAACACGACCCTACTCAGACCTACTGTAACTCACCGGGGCCAACGAGAACCAAGAATTAGAGAAAACTGGAACTTTGGCTGGAATAGGCATGAGTGAGAGTGCGGTGGAGTTGAGCACAAAATGAGCACAATCGTTTGGGGTGAACCCCTCGGTTGAGACAGTTTGGAATGAGCACACTCGGTGGTTAGATGACTGTTACTCCTCACACCGCCTTTGGTGCTTCAGACTGATCCCTGGCTGATGACGCTGCTCGAGCGAGCGCTCGATGCCTGAAAAACCGCATAGTGGCTCCAGAGGTCACCGAACTGGTCGCGTGCTCGAACTCTTCCGGTGAGTGGTAGCCCAGTGCCGAATGCAACCGGCCGCGATTGTAGTATTGCTCGATGAACGCCGCAAGGTTCGCGCGCAGGTGGTCGAGATCCCGATAGGTGTTGGCATAGACCTCCTCCCGCTTGAGCGTCTTCATGAAGCTCTCACAGCTGGCGTTGTCATAGGGGTTGGCCGGCCGGCTCATGCTCGGAATCATGTGGTGCGTTCGCAGCAGGGTCACGTACTCCTCGGACGCATACTGCACGCCGCGATCGGAATGGTGGACCAACCCAGGCGGCGGATGCCGCTCTGCGAGGGCGTGCGCCAGCGCCGCGATCGGCAACCGGGCGGCCAGCGTGCGATCCAGCGCCCAGCCCACGACCTTGCGTGAATACGCATCGAGCAGCACCGCCAGGTACACGAACTCGCGCTTCAGCCGGATGTAGGTGATGTCCGCCACCCAGAGCTGATTCATCCCGGTGAGTGTTAGGCGACGGGCCAGGTTGAGAGAGACCTCCAACTCATGCTCGGAATCCGTCGTCACGACGAAGGCCCGCGGCTGAACGGCGAGCAAGTTGTCTTCCCGCATGAGCCGCGCCACCCGTTTATGGTTCACCAGCAGGCCGCGCCGACGCAGTGCCGCCGTGATGCGTCGGTAGCCATACCGACGCCGGTGTGCGACGGCGATCCCCTGAATGGCCGACCGCACCTCCATATCTTCTTCCATGGGCTGGTCCGCCCGCAGCGACCGATAGAAACCCGCTCGGCTGACCTGCGCCAGATCGCACATCCGCTCGATACTCAATCGGCCTTGCCTCGACATCACGTCCCGGATGTGGCCGTAGATGCCGGCGCGCCAGACGTGCCGGTCCGCTGGCGTCGCGCCTCGACGGTGTGCAAGGCCCCTGTGAAAAAATCCACCTCCAGCATCTTCTCCGCCAAGAGGCGTTTCAATGGGCTGACCTCTTTGCGGAGCGTCGACTCGCGCGCGTTCACGGGCGGTCCCTCGCTCCTCTCGACTGGATTGAGCTTCTCGCGCCACGTATACAGCCGCCGCCGAGACACCCCAAGTTCCTGGGACAGCGCCACGATGTTCTCGCACTGGTTCAGTCGCTCGACGGCCAGCTGCCGGAATGCCTTCGGATATCGTCCCACTCGTCGCTTGGCCATGTGCAGTCCCCCCTCACTGTGCCAAGTGTGCTCGTTTCGAGTGTCTCAATCTAGGGGTTCAGTC
>WNFE01002157.1_pt1 | contig 14445 bp, 17 predicted proteins | sample 5400451 | NCBI WGS metagenome assembly WNFE01 (sample SAMN13153344, study PRJNA577476) | soil metagenome | isolation source: 200 cm saprolite under Douglas fir tree site 2 hole 2 | place: USA:California | collected 2015-04-18 | reverse complement strand
ACGGTCTTGTCGTAGACCTGGTCGGCAAGATGCGATGGCAGCAGAGCGACCGTCAGCGGGATGGGCGACTTGATCTTCACGCTGAGTTCCTGGCCGTCGTGGTCCGGAGTCATCAGACTGTAGACCTTGGGCGCCGACGTGATCTGGTATTTTTCGTTGAGGATGCGGCGCCAGTGGAACTCAGGCTCAACGACAAGGAAATACTGGATGTGGAGATCGTTGGGGGCAAAGAATTGCCGCGCTCCGGGCCCGAGGATGACGCCAATAGTGGTGAGGACGGGCTTCTCCGGCCTGCGCTCATCGCGGAAGGTGATGATCATGGGCCGATCGGAGGGAAGATGACACTCGTAAATCGTGCTGGTGACATGCTCCATCACGCAGAGGAAGCTGAAATGCGCAGCGGAGCTGGGGCGCATGGCGGCGTTCCATTCGTCTTCCCAAGCCATGGCCACGGTGACCGGGTATCTGGAGTCGATTTGCACATGCATGTCTCCGCCCCCGACAGCGGGATGGTAGACGCGGCCGGCGTGCAGGCTGGCAGGCTCCAATGGGATGTTCTCGCTGTTGGCAGCAGTCCATACAACGGGATTTTGCGCATACGAGTTCGCGGTCAAGGCGCAGAACAGCAGCGCGGCGAAAATCGAAAGGTTCCTCATAGTAGAAGTATTGGCTGGGTCCATGCGCGTACCCTAGCGAATTCGCGAGAGGAGGATTACGAAGGTACTTCTTTTTGGGAGTGAATGTGGCGCGGGCGCCTCCGCCCGCGAATGCCTGCGGCGAGAAAAGATTCGTCGCTCACCAAAGGCCAGACTGGTCGGGACGACAATGGCCGATGCAACGAAACGCTGTGAGGGATTGATAGTTTAGAGAGGGCGATCGTCGGAGTCAAAAGCCCCTTTGTCATTCCGACGCGCGAGCGAAGCGAGACACGAGGAACCTGCTGTCTGCTGGATGCCCCACCCGTGGCGGTTTCACGGGTGGGCCGCGATGCCGATGGGATCAGGAGATTTTGCGGATGTGAAGCTCCACCCGGCCCAGGCCGACGACGCCCGCTGAGGTCTCCACTCAACTCTTTCTCATTCCTCACCGCGCCCCAAGCCCGGTGAGAGCCTGCCCCTTCGACAAGCTCAGGGCAAGCTCTGAGCTTGCCGAAGGGAACCTGATGTGCGCTGACTTGATAGAGTGACAGCACTCTATGAGCAAGAAGAATTACGAAATCGGAAGATAGAGTGCGAGTATCCAGCGCCGTAGTAGCGGTGCAGGTTTGTCGGCATCGAAACGATACAAGAGGAACGCGACGATTTCGCTGTGACCGATGAACCTGCCAGGGAGAGTTCGCAGCAGCCCACCCGTGAAACTGCCACGGGTGGGGTATCCCGTGCCGTGTTAGAGTACGGCTGGGCCAGCCCCCGGCGAACGTGCGCCCAACACGGCGCGAATGTTTATAGACTTCCGGTTGGGACTGCGCCTGCACGCTCGTAATTCACGATAATGACGCCTTTCGAGGTGACTGTGCTTTCCGTCACCTTGAAAGCCGCCGGGATCGTGCCATCGGCAAACAATCGTTTTCCACCGCCCAACGTTATCGGAAATATCTTCAGCCAGAACGCATCGACCAAATCATGCTTGAGGAGCGTCTGGACGAGATTTGCGCTGCCATAAACGTGCAAATCCGGGCCTTCCTGTTGCTTAATTTTGCTGATTTTTTCCGCAATATCCCCGTTTAGAAACACGGACGGCTGCCATTCGTGAGAAGTCATGGTATTCGAGGCGACGTACTTCGTCGCTGTGTTCACGGCTGGCCAAACGTCGTTATGTTGCGGCCAGAATCGTGCAAAATTGTCAAAGGTTTTTCGCCCTAGCAACAAGTCAAACGGCATGTTCATCTGCTTTCTTACGGCCGTTGAACTAACCGCGTCGGAATGTGGACTTGTCCACCCGCCATACGCGAAGCCGCCACTGGTATCTTCCTCTGGCCCGCCTGGGGCTTGTACGACTCCATCAAGGGAAACAAATTCAAGCACATTAATTTTTCTCATGACTGCGCTCCTTCGAGTCCTATCTGATTTTGCTTAATTTTCGGATTAGCGAGATTCCGTTCCATCTGACCAACGTTGCACGGCAATCGCGAACGTAGTCAGGTGCTCTCGGGTGTCGTTTAAACCAAGGATGGGAGAATCCGGCAGACCCGCTCCCCAGGTGGCGGGGTCGGTCTGCGAATAGAAAAACATCAGGTGGGCAGGCCAGTGTTTGACGCTGTCGCCGCCGTATCCCTGCTTCGACATCATGTAGCACATCGCTCCGGGTTCCATCGCAGGCAGTTCTTTCTTGTCGACGGCGGCGACGATGGTCTCGTCCACCTGAGCTTTCGTGCGTCCCGCCAGGATCAAGTCGGTCCTTTTGAGGTTGCGTAGAAGGTAGGAACGCGCGGCTGCCGCATTAAAACAGATCGGGGTCCGCACTTTCGGATTCCAAAACTCAGCATCGGGTGCGGAAGTCCACGAACGTTCCACGATACACACGAAACCGTTCTTGCCTTTGACCGCCGTTTCGAAACCATGACGTCCAAGAACCAGGATCTCTGCATCGCGTGAAATAGACTCCGGTGCTGCGCTGCGCGCCAGCGCGATCTCGGCAGTTCGGTCCATCAGATACTGCTCGATCGGAGCCATGTTCGGATAAGCTGTCGTGGCATCCTGTGCCATCGCTTGGTACGCCGTAGCGAGCACAACAAGCAGTGCGAATCTCTTGATTGCGATTGCGCCAAGATTCTTCTTCCGCATCGTTTTCCTCCTGAGAGTTCATCAGATAGTCGTTTCGGGAGACCGAAAATCGACCGCTGCTCCAGTTTTTTATTCGGGAAGGGGCCGGTTTGCAGAGATCGTTTGCGATCTTACATGGGTGGGGCGGGGGTGCCGTCGGACCATTTGTCTACTCCTACTAAGAAGACGGACATGGGAGGGAAGGTTTTGAGTTGTGGGTAGGCTTGCGCGGAGACGTACCAGTAATTGACGGAGAGGACTGGGGAGTTGGTGAGGTTTGCGCCCCAGGCTGCGTCGTCTTTGCTCGTTTCGTAGAACATTAGGTGAGGGCCGTTATGGTCGCCGTTGTCGGTCAGGTAGGAGGACTTGGACATCATGTAGTCGACAGTTCCCTGCTCCAGGGCTGGTAATTCTTTTTTGTCTATCGCTGCTTTGATTGCGGCTATGACTTCGGGTTTGGAATGGCCGGCCAGCAACAATTCCGTGCGCTTGTAGACATACGGCAGGACGGAGCGGGCGGCGGGTGGGTTGAGGCAATCTGCGGCGCGAATTTTTGGGTTCCAAAATTCGGGGTGGTCGAACATGGCCATCCATCCGCGTCCGACCATGCACACCCAGCCGTTCTTGCCTTGGACCGCGGTTTCGTAGCCATGACGTCCGAGAACCAGGACCTCTGCATCGCGTGAAATGGACTCCGGTGCTGCGCTGCGGGCCAGCGCGATCTCGGCAGTTCGGTCCATGAGATATTGCCCGATCGGGGCCATCTTCGGATAAGGCGTCGCGACATCCTGTGGCATCGCTCGGTACGTCGTACCGAGCACAACCAGCAGAGCCAAGCCATTGATTGCAATCGCACTAACCTTTGTTAGTCGCATAGTTTCTCCTTTTGAGAATGTGCCTTTTTTTCGTGAGACCGCCCTTCAGCGCGCAGCGTTCTGTCGCCGTCGCTGCCCGCATGCCTTCATTCCTTCGTTCAAGTCCGCCGCTCAGTTGCTAGTCGGTTGCCGGATTGAAAAAGATCTCTCGCACCTCGACCTGCCCCCGAGTGGCGGCGACGCCTTTGCGCGCCCATGCCACCGCCTCGTCCATGTCAGCGCATTCCAATATCCAAAAACCGCCGATGTGTTCCTTGGTCTCAAGGTACGGCCCGTCGGTGATGAGGACTCCGCCATCGGTCTGCGCTCGCAGCGACTTCGCGGACCCAAGGCCGCAAGCGAATTTCCTGACGCCGGCAGCAATCATCTCTTTGTTGAGCGCGTGGATCTCGCGGCCCGTCGCTTCGTCCGCTTGGGACGGGTCGAAGTCGTCGGGGAGGTAACCAGCAACCAAATATTGGGGCATGATTTCTCCTTTTTCTGTAACGAATGATCTTCTGGCCGGGCGTTTGCCCCGCCTTCACAATATAGTCGAACGGCCGGGCCCGAATTCGACAAGTCGTCCAAGAAAATTTTTCTTTTCTTATTTCAACTGCCGAATCCGCTCTTGCAGGAATTGCCGTTCTGGTTCCTGTTGGGTCAGGGCCAGAGCTTTCTCATAAGAGGACCGAGCCTCAGCTGTCCTGCCGAGCCTCAAAATCGCCAATACACTCATCCGTCACTGGCCACTCCCTCCACTTCGGCCTAAGCGCGCCGCCTACGGCGTCGCAGGCCTCCGTTCCGGGGTGGCCAAGGAAACGCACGACATGCTTTAATGGCTAAAACGCTGGCGAGCAAACCTCAGCCCGAAGCTATTCCACTTAACATCAACGATGATGGCGCGTCCGTCCGTGAGGGCCTTGACGGAATGGAGTACATTACTCGGCACGATCGCGACTAAGCCTGCTCGGGCGATCTGCGTTGCGCCGTCGATAGTCAGCTCTAGCTCGCCCTCGATCACCTCGTAGACCTCTTCCTGAGGGTGTGAGTGCTCGTGAATGGACGAGCCACGCTTGAAGTCATAATGTGCGAATGTCATGCTCGCCGAATGAAAATAACGTCCATACCAGCCAGGTAGGCGTTCGATCACATCAAGGCTGCTGGTGTCCACAAAGGGCATAGTGACCTCCGCGTTTCAGAGTACTTTCCATTTGGTGGGTCGGTGAGTCCGCAACCAACGTGCCGCGAGAGCTACAGACTATCAACATGCCGGTAACTCGAACAGGCTGCTGATGCTTACGCTCGTACGAGGCAAAGCAAAGCACGCTTCCGGTTACCATCCCGGCCAACGCGACTTTCCCCATACTTCCGTGTTTAACGAACTAGGCGCAAAGGAATCGCAACTTATTCAGCCCACCCAGCTCTGAACGCTATTCACGGCCAAAGCGGTTCTCGTGCTGCAAAGTTTCGCTTCATAAGCAAGCTGGGGGGACATGATGAGAAATAAATACTTCATTCGTTTGCTGTTGCTCGCGCTCGTTCTAACGGCGATTCCTGCCACCGCGCCCATCGCATCCGCTCAAATCGGCTTCGGTATTTCGGTCGGTTTTGCTCCTCCACCGCTTCCGGTTTACGAGCAGCCGATCTGCCCCGGGGATGGCTACATCTGGACTCCCGGCTACTGGGCCTACGACTACGATGACGAGGACTACTACTGGGTTCCCGGAACCTGGGTCATCGCGCCGCAGATTGGATACCTGTGGACTCCGGGTTACTGGGGTTGGGGAGGCGGCGGATACTTTTGGCACGGCGGATACTGGGGTGAACACGTCGGCTTTTATGGCGGCATAAACTACGGCTTCGGTTATGGCGGTTTCGGCTACGAAGGTGGACGCTGGGATCATGATCGCTTTTTCTACAACACCAGCGTGAACAACATAAATATCACCAACATTCACAACACCTATAAGACGACCGTGATCAACAACAATACCAACATTAGCCGGGTTAGTTTCAATGGCGGCACTGGCGGAATTAATGCGAGTGCGAGGACCGTCGAACTGGCCGCGAATCGTGAACGGCACATCGCAGCTACCTCGTTGCAGGTCCAACACGAGCACATCGCAAGCGCCAATCGCGCGCAATTCGCATCGGCGAACAACGGCCGGCCCGCAGTCGCGGCAACTGCACGTCCCGCAGTATTCTCCCGCGGCGTCGTCGCAGCCACCGCCGCGGGTTCGCGAACAACCAATATCGCAGCAAACACAAATCGCCCTCCGAACTTCGCTCGGCCCACTTCCAATGTCACGTCACGCGCGACCAACAACCTCGGCCGCACCTCAACCAACAGCAATAGTGCAATCCAGAACCGCAACGCTCAACGCGACAATGCCTTCGCGCATCCGCAAAATAACCAGACCCGCGCACAGGGCAGCTCCGGTTCGTTCGCGAACCTTCCGCCCAGCAATGCCACGCGTCAACAGCAGTTCAATACGCAACGCAGCGCACCGCACAATACGCAAAACAATTCTCGGCAGTTCGCCAACCGGCCTCCATATTCGGCTCCGGCGCAACGCAGCGCACCGCACAATACGCAAAACAATTCTCGGCAGTTCGTCAACCGGCCTTCGTATTCGGCCCCGGCGCAACGCAATAGTGTGACGCGCCCGCAATCAAGTCCGGCGTTCCATCAGAACCCGCAACCCAGTCCCGCGTTCCGCCAGAGTACCTCGCACGTTGCACGGCAGGTTCCAGCCCGTCAGTACGCAACACCTCAGCAGCATCCGGCCCCGTCGTACTCCAGCCGGCCCTCTGCGCCACCGTATGCAAGTGCGCCTCGCCAGCAAAGCGTTCCGCAGCGGTCCGCTCCGCAAAGTCAGCCTCGCGCCGACTCACGCCCTACTGGCGGCAAGAACGGAGGAAATCAGAGTGGCGACCGCCGCTGATCGGGTAAGTAGGATTAAACGCTAGGATTACCGGGGCAATCATTCGGCTTCTTCCCGGAGGGTCGACTGTTACGAAAATGTAACGGTAGCCGTGGAAAATTAGTGAGAACTTGCGAACAAAAGGTGAATAAAGAAGAGAAGTTGACTCTCACGCTTCATCGCAACTTGCTGATTCTCCTCGGAAAACTCCCGTTCCGGTAAAGTATTAGTAAGTAACGCCACGTGGCTGTTAACCGTCAGTACTCAGAGTTGACCAGAAGTTGCTGTCGGATAACTCTCCGCATCGCAAAGGGTTAAGAGATTTTCTGACCATTCGGTTGCGAGCCGAATGGCCCTAGCACCGATTGCTGCATGCCGGCGCTGCTCCGATTCCTGTTTCACAAGAATGTCACGCGTATCGTAGAGGTGTGCGCGTTGCGTGATTCAGAGATTTACCGCTGCGGAACTGTCAACATGTTCTTACTTCGATTCTTCGTAGCGCTTTCTTCAGTCGCTCTTTGCAGACGCGTTCGCGCAACGCCGATCCATTCGTGTGTCCACTCCCCGTCGACACCCTCTCACGCAACTTTCCGTCGGCGTTCTTGCGGTTACTTGTGGCGCTGTCGACGATCTCCACGCGCATCCTCTCCAATTCGCCGGTGCTCTTCCAGCTCTCGACTGGGTACGAAACTGCCATTCAAATCCCATAACTCAACGCGTCCGCCGCAAACGCCAGCGGCTTCCTCCTAGTCTCCTAATCGAAAACGCCTCGGGTCTATTTCTCGCGGCAGTTTGTATGATATACGATACGCGGTACCGGACTCTATGATATGATTCATATACGAGACACAATACAAGTGGGACACAATTGTCTCGTATAAAGGACATGGCTACTCGGACTTACGGCAGCGTTTTCTTCAAAAAGCAGGTCGCAGGAACACTCGAACAAGTTCCCGACGGCCGCTTTGCGTTTACCTACGCCCCAAGCTACCTCGTTGGCGATGGTGCGCAGATCGCCTATACGCTGCCGCGCCAGGCGGAGCCACACTACAGTTTCAGCCTACATCCCTTCTTCGACAATCTGGTCGCCGAAGGATGGCTGGCGCGGGCACAGGCGCGCGCCCTCGGAATCAGGGGAGATGACCGTTTCGCGCGGCTGCTGGCGTTCGGGTTGGATTGCCCTGGCGCCGTCTCTGTGGTCGATCCGAAGCCGGCAAGCACACCCGATCTGACGCACGGTACAGGCGAGGAGATTGCAGCGCTCACCAATCGAGCCTCGATTTCGGGCGTCCAACCGAAATTGTTTGCAGTGCAAGAAGGCAAGAAGTTCCGTCCGGCCCAGCGCGGCGAGCCGAGCACCCACATCGCGAAACTTCCTTCCCCTGAATTGGAACACCTGGTTGAGCTGGAGTACCTGACGACCAGCGCGGCAAGAGTTCTTCTGCCGAAGGATGAAATCGTCGAGGTCGAAATTGCCCCGGTCGAGAAGATCCATGGGGAATGCTTGCTAGTCCGCAGATTTGATCGCATGGGGAGCGGCGAGAAAATCCATTTTGAAGAGTTCAATCAACTCCTGGCGCGGCCTTCCGAGGCCAAATATGAAGGCTCGTATGGAGAGATGGCAGGGTTCATCCGGGAGCAGCAGACACAGCAGCGTGAAATAGATATCGACAAGCTCTTCCGGCGGGTTCTCGTGTGCATTTTGTTGGGGAACAACGACGCGCATTCAAAAAACTTTGCGCTGTTGTACACGCAGGAAGGTTTCCGGCTTGGTCCGTTCTACGACGTCGTTGCGCCGAGCGTGTATCCACGGTTTCGTCGAACGGGGCTGGCGCTGAAGATAACACCGGGCACCAATCCACACTCGCTGAGCGACATTGGTCCGAAGCATCTATCACTTTTGGCAAAGTCGTTTGGATTAAACAATGCGGCTCTCGAGCTTGCCGTTTCGGATCTGAAACGGCAGCTTGGAGCAGCGAAGGAAGCGGTCCGGGAGTCCAAAATCGGTAGTGCCCAACTGAAAAAACAACTGATCGATCTCATGGGAAAACGATGGAACGGAACGTTCGCCTCAATTGGGAAGTAATCGTGCGCCAGGCGCGAAAGCGGCGCAAGGAACGCGGTCTCACGCAGCAGCATCTGGCGGCATTGGCCAATGTGGGGCGTTCGACGTTGAACCGTTTCGAAAACCAAAAAGGAGATGTGACACTTTCGTCCGTTCTGCGAATCCTTGGTGTATTGGACATGCTCGACCGGAAGCAGGAGGGAACGCTTCGCGTGAAGGCGTCGGAAACACAGAGCGGCGCATTCGATGTCACGTTCATACCGAATTTTGGCGGCGACCTGCGAGCAGCAAAAACTTTGGCCAGCCGCGAAGCCTTGGAGAAATTCCTTTCGGATCTTGGTGTACCCGAAGAAACACAGGAGCGTGCAATCGGTGAGGCCGATAGCCGGGGAAGCGGATCCATCCCCCGTTTGCAGGTCAGTCAGACAGAAGTCGAAGAAAACTGGCCCAAGGTGAGTAGATAGCGCTCGTCTGCGATTCCCGAACAAATTTAGCTTGTGCGGATGCGGCAACAACGGTCTCGGGAACCGTCGCCTACGAGTGCTTCTTCCTGAGTCGGTAAGCGAAACTCGTAGTCATCGCGAGCAAGCATTCGGTTCCCTGCCGAATGGTCGTTCAATTCGAGGCACGCAAGAGGGACGCGCACACCTCGTGTCGAGTGACGCCTCAGTGGCCGAAGTCATTTCCAAATTGCGCGTGCCCTTCGCGTTATGAGCCAAATTACTGCTGCTGCCGCAATCACCCAAAGGGCAACAATAACGACTGCGGCTGTTCGATTCACCGGCCTGCCCTGTGATCGAAGCGTTGGGCGAGTGTGGCCAACCAATATCGCTCGCAAGATCGTTATGTCCAAGACGCCCAGTCAGGAAATTACTGCGATGCGAAAAGCTCTTCTTCACGCCCCCGTGCTCTCTGATCTCTATCGATGTCTGCAAGGGCGGCATCTTTCCGATCTGCCGCCTTTGATTGAATCGATGAAGTCCCCGGCCGCGATTTCATCCGCGGATATGCATGCCCTGGTGACGGTCTTGATTCGGTCACTCGCTGACGCGAATCTGTTAGAAGTTGTCGATGGCGGACAGCGTGTGATCGGGTGCCTGCACAGGTCGTGATGACGGAGTCAGCGCGCCATTGCTTGTCAGGAACTCGACTCGCTGCGCTCTGCGCGGGACGATCTTGAGACCGCCGACGCGACAGCGTTGCAGGTTGAACGGCTTGGCAGTCTACATTACCTCGTTCTCGAAACCGCTAAATAGCTAAATCAGCGTTTAGTGTTGCTTGGTTCGTGTTGTCGATTTACAGCGCTGGCCGTGACGGCGGCACATCGCTGAAGGTCACACGTACGCCGCGCTCGGAGTTGAGCTGAGTTGTCCGAACGAGATCCAAATCGTTGAGAGCACAGACGCCGCGAGTGCCACTGGGCAAAAGATAGTCCAGGCGATCACCATCTAGCCAATAGTCGGTGACAGCGTAGATGGTTTCATTTCGAAGAGCGAGCAGGGTAAGCGACTTCGCCGCAACCCGCGTTTCAGGCTTCGCATGCGAACCGAGAGAAGCTTGCACGAAGGCCGGATCCACGGAAAGCACATATTTTGCGTTCGATGCAGTCGCGGTTGCAGGGGCTGCTTCGCGCGCCGGAAGGGCCGCTGGCTGCGGCAGGGGTCGCGCGAAATTCTGCGCGTGAGGTGGCAGCCAATCCCGCGAATTATAGATAGCGGCAAACTTCGGTATGCTTACATCTTCCATTAATCTCAAAGTAAGTACTTCTTCTCCCTTAAGCGTGGGACGCGGCCCGCGAGCAGGCAGCATGACCACTTTCCACGGCCAGAGCGGCGGAAAAAGCCATTCGATGACGTCGCGTTTCGCGTGGCCCTTGCCTCGGATGTCGCCTTGCTTGTCCACAGGGTAGTCGCGCGCGGCGACTATTTTGGCGTCGAGAGGAAACTCGGAATTCGGGACCGCGATGCGATCGAAAACGATTTTCAAATAACCTTTGCCGAAGAAGTGGCCCGGATCCTTTTCCGCCTCAAGGTGTCCGCCCATGTACGCTCCGCGCGGAAAAACGTTGTGACCAAACACCTGCACTGCGGCGAGATGGCACAGCACAGGGTCGCCCACCTGCGCGGTGGCCGAAGAGAAATTAGGTTCGCTCATGGTGCAGCGAAGGAGTGTACCCGCCGGCACAATAGTGTCTTGTGCCCGCGAGGTGGATGAAACGAGTAAAGGCAAGGAGAATGCAAGAAAAACTACAAACGAAGAAGTGTTGAGTCGCATGGTATTCCTCCCGAGTACGGTTCGGACAGCGGGCGGACACACAATGCATGGAGCCGGGCGGGAAAGATCCAAAAGCTGCCTGAACCAAAAAGACGTTCAGCGCGCGGAATCTACTCTGATGCGAAAACCAAAGCAAGAGCAAATTCAGAGAGGAAATTTTGGTTTTGAGCGCAATCTTTTCGAGCCGATTCAGTTGCGAGGCGAAACGGATTGGCAGCTAGCAGACACTACCAAGAGTTTGCAAGTGAAGGCTATTTCGGCCCGACTAGGGGCTCTCCATCCGAGGCAAGTTATTGAATCCAAACAACAGGGCCTGAGACGGCTCTCTTTTGAAAACCGTTGTCGGCTGCCACGTCATTCATTGAGCGAGGTCTCGACCATCCGTTGGTCGGCGTAGCCACGCTATAGCTGTTAGCAGGCTTCCGTTGCTTGGTGTAGGGCGCTGAATGGGCCCAGGAATCAAGCCGCCGAGAATGCCCTTGCTTGTTGTCGTAATCTCGACAAAGAACACATCATAGGCAGTCGGGCCTAGGTCTTGTGGATTTTCTTCGTTGACGCGTGCTCGATACCGAAACACGTTGCCGTACTGATCTGTGCGTCGACTCTCTTTGTAGCTGAGACTTATGGAGTTCACACCGAGTGACGGGAGTGTGTGCAGTTCCTCCGGCTGCGAGATACCGTCGTGGTTGGTGTCAACCCAGATACGAAGGAACTCGAAGATGCTGTCCTTAGAATCAATGAGGCCATCCCCGTTGCCTCCATTCTTGGGGTCGTCATAGACGGCCAGGGCGGCGAAGCCATTTGGAGCGCTTGAGACAGGCTGGGCTGTGAAGTTTCCAAATAGTTGCTTGCCGCTATGGACCAAGCCGTCGGTGCCGGGCAGCGCCAAAAAGCCGTCGTCCGAGCCCCGGGCCGTCCACCCCATTTGTACAAGATTGCCGGTTCCAGAAATGTCGAAAAAGACCCCATCCGCGGCACCGGTTAGGTCGAACCCATTTCGGTCCAGGTCAAGCACGATGGGCGAAGCGCCGCAAGGTATACATGTCCGCGAGCCAATTGGGCAGTCAGGATTGCAACCGGGGATCTGTGTCGGCGGCGGATTGTAGACACTGTGGACGGTGCTGTTGTCACACGAAGTAGGACCCGGCAGACCGAACGTTGTATCGTTCCAGTCGGGAATGATACAGATCCCGCCGGAAAAGACTGCACATTTGCCGGCAATCATTACGGACTGTTGGGGCTGCGTGCATTTTGTGCACTCTCCCAACCCCATCGTGTGTCCAATTTCGTGTGCTGTGGTTTGGGTTATGGCGGTACAGTTGGTCATGTTAGAGTTGATTTCGGTCTTGGCATTTTTCAGGCTGGTGCCCGACGAGTTCGGAAAGTCGTGCGTACTGCCCAGAGCGTTCACCGTACTTCCGCTACTGTTCGTGGTCGTTCCGTACGTCACTTGATATAAGTTCGTGCCGCCCGTCGCTCCGGTGGTTAGTGTCGGGCCATCGAACACGGTCTGCAACTTCACTCCCGTCCCGTTGCCAGTCGGGCTGCTCGCCTGATTGCTTGTGTTCCAATTATCAAAAGCGGACTTAACACATGGCTGGAGGGCCGAAGGAAATCCAGAAATATTTACGCTAATCGTGCCGGATGGCCACGCATTGCCTGCACTAGCTTTGTCGGGATTAACACATGCAACGACCGCGGAAACTCCCTTCCAGAGGGTATCACCGATGGCAAGAACGACAATAGTTGTGAGGATGACCAGGACTGGACCACGAAATCGGGCCATCTCATTTGCCTCCCTTGTTAGGAGGCTTGACTGCTCTAGCCCGACTCAGGAATTGTTCCTCGCTCTCGCCTTGTTCACGAAGAGGGTGGATCAGGGTCTCATGGTGTCTTTCGGAATAGGAGTAGCCCAGTTCATCTAGCTTATAAGTATGCCGACCCTCAAGTTGATAGCCCGTAACAACATGGAAATCTTCCGTGCTCTGGCTGTATTTCAAAAACAGCAAATACCGTTTTCCGATCAAGGGCATTGAATAATCTTTAGAACCTCGAAGGAGGACCTTGCCTGAAGGGAGCCGGACGGCACCGCCTTGGCGTTCGATGTCAATGGTCTCGTTTGCTTGAATACTAAGTGCGCCGGGAACCTTGAGTGCTTCCTGTACGGTGACCTCAAATTCGCAATATATATCTCGCTTATCGTTAGAGAGATGCGTCTGACCAGATGTGACCTTACCCACGACCACGGCATCGCTTTGGCCAAATGGCAGAGGGTCTTGGTAGAAGCTACTCATGTCCTCGCCGACCAGAACCGGATCGCTCTGCTCCCCTAACTCTGGCAGCGGAGAGTTGGGACTGTTATATCGTTCACCTCTTCTGAATCGCAGTACATCGTTGAGGTTTGGCAGCGCTGCGTTGTAATCAGTCACCGGGCCGAAACTTTTGTATGGTTGTGACGACGGCGAAGTGGTTGACTCAGGAATTTGGGCAAGAGCGTAGAGCGCGCAAGCGGACAGGAATAACGCAGACACCAAAGCGAGCAAGTCTTGCTTGCGTAGGGGCATTATTCGGTACTCTCCTTTACAAGAATTGCTGGTTTCTAGCACCAGTGCTAGGTATCGTCAACTAAATTATCCATCAATTACCTTAAGGAAGACGTGCTGGGTGAAGATGATCGGGCAATCCACGACGAGGTCGCCACAGTGGCGGCATGGAACAGGTATTAGTTCTGCATGGTTCCGTAACAAAGAGTGCCAGGTACTGAGTGTAAGCTGTGGCCTGTTGCCTTTGTGCCAAAGAGGAGCGCTGTGTCTAACACGGTAGGCAACGGGGCCTCCATCTTCGCTTGTTCGCTTGCGGCTTGTTCCACTGGACGCGGAATGCAAACGAATTCCGTTTGGAACGCGATCAAAGCTCCATGGAGACGTCGGCCACGGGGAAGCAATCGGATACCTCTGGCCGGCCTGCTGGCTACGCTGCGACCCGAATCAGCTCCAGTCTGAACGGTAGGACTAGCAAATTCGGATGGTTGCAGGCCTCTGCAACCAGAAATTATTCTGTCCCAATAAGTTCCGTGTAACCTGCAACCATCCGAATTGACAATTGAGAGCCACCAGTCCTGCTTGTGGTAAATCAGCACATAGTTTCCCAGTAGCCCGCCCGCGATCAGCAAACACCATGCGACATATCGTTACCAATCTTGCGGCTGACATCCGCGACGCCCTCCCAAGGCGTTTCTCTGAGCTAGCCGTGTTCGACGCGCGCCTTTATATCCGAGTACGCCGCATCGATGAGCCTGCTTAGCGCTGCGGCATTCGTGGCCGTTCCCGGTCTCAACTTCACGTGGCGCATGAACTTGCCGGTGCCTTGCAACAAGTGAGCCGGATCCGGCAGCGCTGCGCCGTGAAAGAACCCCACGTTTACGTGCGAATGGAATACATTGACGTAGCCGAAGGGCGCATCTCCCAAACATGCCACCGGACAGCCGTCATGCAAGAGTTCCCGGACTTCGTCCCCGCATTTTCGCATCACCTCAAACCACTGATGCGCGATGGCTCCCAATTCAC
>WNFE01002156.1_pt1 | contig 14447 bp, 11 predicted proteins | sample 5400451 | NCBI WGS metagenome assembly WNFE01 (sample SAMN13153344, study PRJNA577476) | soil metagenome | isolation source: 200 cm saprolite under Douglas fir tree site 2 hole 2 | place: USA:California | collected 2015-04-18 | reverse complement strand
GATGTGGAGCTGGATACGTTCTGAGATCGTCCTTTGCAGGCTGTGGCGTGAGCCATGTTTCACCTTGAGCAGACGTTTCCCTGAGTACGTTTTGATTTCATATCCCAGAAAGATGACTCCTTGTCGGCTGTGGCGGATATGAGACTTTTCTTCTGCAATGGTCAGCTTCACCGTTTCTTCAATGAACCCTCTGACTGCTTGCCTAACTCTTTCTGCATCTGCCTTCGGCCCCATGATGCCAAGTCGGGTAGCCAAGGGACATTGCTGCCCCTCGGCCCCCTCAGAACCGGACTTGTCCCTCTCAAGACATCCGGCTCAAGCACATCACGAACTACACGGCTTCTTGTTCTCTTCCTGCCTTGACTGTTTGGGGCTGTCGTTTCCCTCTGTCAGTTCTCGGTCGTTGAATTGCTGACAGTCACGCATAGCCCGGTTCGTCTTGGCATGAATTTGCTGATGACAGAGCAAATGAACCAGTGCTAAGTTGCTGTAGGTGTTTTTGCCTCCCTGCGACAGGGGCAACAGGTGGTGAACGTGGAGTTCTTCATCATTGAAGAGGGACTCTCCACATTCTGGACATCGACCTTTTTGTCTCTTGGCAAGCTTCTGTTTTGAGAACGTCAGGTCCTTCACTGATCTGGCCTGCCGTTTCATCCAGTAGTCCTTGAGATGAGGGTCATCTGGCGAGGCCGTTCCTTTTACCAGGATATGCCGCTCAATGGGGAACCAACTGAACTTGAGAAGATAGGCCCCGGTTTGTTTGTCCCCAAACACCCAGGGATCGTTTCGTTCCAGATGCAGTCGGCCCCAGTAGCGTTGGTGTCGCCAGTCTTTGTTTTTCTTCGGGTGGGCACGCCTGGTATACCGATCTTCTTTGTAGAACATCCAGCAATCCAGGCCGCTAAAGATTTCTTTGGCTACAGCCGTGCGAAAGTAGTTCGCCCATCCCCGTATGACCGGGTTGAATTTCCCCAGAACGGTTTGGACGTTCATCCCGTGGGCTTTTTCCCACAGAACTTTGAGCTTCGTTCGCATGTCTTGCACTGATTCTTTACTGGGTTTAATAAGCAGTTTCCATCCCGTGCGTGAGGTTTTCGGCGCTGGGTAGTGCCGAATATTGAAGCCGAGAAAGTCAAACCCTTCGGTCAGGTGGACAATGCGTGTCTTCTCCTCAGAGAGGGTCAGGCCGCGCTCTTTCAACCATTCCATCAGGATGCCTTGCACCCGCTCGGCGTCTTCCCTGGTTTCACAAAAGCAAATGAAGTCATCGGCATACCTCACGACTGCTCGTTTGCCAATGAGTTGGCCTCGATAGTCATATTTGACGCCAATGGCCTCTTCCATCCCGTGCAACGCGATGTTTGCCAACAAGGGCGACACGACCCCACCCTGTGGGGTTCCTTGCTCCGTTGCATGAAATGTCCCATGTTCGACATAGCCTGCTTTCAGCCATTGTTTGATCAGTTCCTTTCCAGGTACTGAGCCAATGGCCTTGAGCAGATACTCGTGCGAGATGTGGTCGAAGGCGCCGCGTATATCCGCGTCCAAGACCCATTTCTTGGTCTTGTTTGGTCGAGCTAATACAAAGATTTTCTCGATTGCATCATGTCCACTGCGCCCCGGTCGAAATCCGTAGCTCGTGCCCTCGAATCTGGCTTCCCAGGAGGGCTCAAGAGCATTCTTAACCATTGCCTGAAGGCAGCGATCAAAAACGACGGGAATTCCGAGTGGCCTTAATTTGTTGTTGGCTTTCGGGATGTAAACCCTTTTTGCTGGTTTGGCTTTCCAGAGGGTGTAGTGAGCGAGAGTATCGACCATTCTTCCCCTGGCTGCTGGTGTTTTTACTACCAGCTTATCCACTCCAGGCGTATTTTTCCCAGCATTGATCTGAGTGACTCGCCGGACACTGACGAGCCGGTTCGAGTAACTTTTCAGCATGAGCTTTTGAAGCGAGCGCACCTTTTTCAAGTTACCCTCTTGTGCAGCCCGAAAGATTCGTTGTCTCAGGTTACGAACAGTCCGATTGGCTTTACGCCAGTCAATAGCGTTCCAGTTGGTCTGCTTCTCGGTTCCGTTTGCAAAGCGTGCTGCTTGCATCTAACTTTTCCCTTGATAAATAGCCTTCACATCGTTCTTTGGGCGATGCACCAGGATCACGTCAGCCGCCTTTCAGCGTGGGTATCTCCGGTTGCCCGGCCCTATCTGCTCAGTTATGGTTTCCTGTTGCCTTTCGGCTAGCAGCCTTTGCTTTTTGATCCTTCCCTTTCCCACTGAAGAGTTCGGCTTCCCTTACGGTTAGCTTACTCAGAGTATCGACCATCTCTGAGACTTCATTGGGGTTCTCCTGTTCCGCATGCGTGAGACGCAATTGGGGAGGATGCCTTCTTTACTGCGGGGACCGGGTATCCGTTCCTGCGATTAGTGAGCCCGCAGGGACCGTTGTCCCATTCATCATCGTCTTAGCCGTTCCGATGACCGCGACGTCACGCAGCCTCATCGAAGGTTCATTTGCATTCATCCTTCCAATTTTCCCCTTGCCCGGTTGCCTCGTTCGGCTCGAAGCTTCCTTGGACGTTACCCCTCGCTTTCCACCCCACCGTTACCAGTGACGCAGAGAGGGATTGGAGACAGCCCTGGATACTAGGCTGGGAGCACCTTCGCTCCACTCAACACAAGCGACCTCAGGTCGCACTCACCAGATCGTCGGCGTACCGTACCAGGATTGGTTGTTCCTGGTGTTTTCGGTTCCGTTTACTCTGAAGCACCTCTTCCATCCCGTGGAGTGCAATATTGGCGAGTAACGGGCTAAGCGGAGTAGGGACGGAGCGCACCTTCCTACGTCGCAGCAGGCGTGTTTCTCTATCCCTCTCCCCAAACTGTGCATGACACTCTCGCGTCACACAGCTTTCCATCACGATCGTTCCCCAACGCTTGCTCAAGATGAGCAAGGGAGCGCATGTTCCGGTTTGGTCGTAACGGGCATACATACTAGCCCTGCCTTCCTTTCCTGCGTCCATCGTGACTGCACCCCTTCGCCATGTACCAGACTTTCTCTGGCTCAGACTACTACGGGTGCTCCGCCACGCGATGATCACTTCAGCCGCAGCTAGCTCAGTCTTCGAGAGACCGATCATCGCGCTTCCTACGTTCACGTAGCGATACGTCACACATCCAACCGTAGGCCCCCTCTTTACGCCCGTAAGGCACAGTCCCAGTGCCCCCGACAGTCGCCGATAGCTTATACCCCTCTAGCTAGAGCGGTTTGGCCCGCATCGAAGGGCCGTTTCATGAAGGCGAATAAAGACCTTCATTACCTCCTGTCTCACACCATCTCCGTCGTTTCCAGTGTGCTCAAGGTGAGGACGCTTCAAACAAGGGTTCCTCTCGTAACCATAGTCAGACTCAGGCTAGAAACCTCACGCTGTAACGGAGTGCCAGCGTTCTGTCCCGTGTTCTCTGGGCTTCAGACAGGTTCTTACTCATTGTCCCCTGCCTGCCAGATCAGCCTTGGTGCCCTGGGGAGGACACCATCTTTCAAGTGGTTTTCACCCCCGAAAGTATTACCGCTACGCGCCTCGCAGCGCACTGATACCCCCTTGAGGTGTGCCTTCTTCTGTCGGGTGCAGGACGTGATTTTCCATAGACCCTGCTTTTAGCCACTGCTTCAGTATGGCCCTATCCATTGGGATATGGGCTAAGAGCCATGCGTGCGAAATGGCGTCAAAACAGCCTTTGATGTCGCCTTCGAGTATCCATTGCGCTGTGTGGAGATTGCCCAGTGCAGTAAAGCATTGTTCGATCGCATCAGCCGTCGATCGTTGTGGTCGGAAGCCATACGAGTTCGGGTCTGCCGTTGTTTCCGCTACTGGGTCAAGCGCAAGCAAGTACAGCGCTTGTATTGCTCTGTCCCTCATACATGGAATACCCAATGGACGCTTCTTGCCGTTTTTCTTAGGGATATGGATGCGCCGAAGCGGTTGGGGATGATATCCCCTTTGCCTGAGCGAGTAGACGGCGTTGATCTTCTTGTGGGGAGTGTTCCACGTGATCTTGTCCACTCCTGGGGTATGTTTGCCCTGGTTTTCCGTCACTCGTCGCACAGCAAGGGCTTTGCCACTGAACGAGTGGGTTAAGAGTCGAGGCCTCGCTTTGACCTTGCCCCATCTCTTTTCCTGAGTTGCCTTGACGATACGTGCTTGAAGCCGACGCACCGTGTGATGGGCTGACTCCCAGTCAATGGCATGCCAGTCGGTCACGCCGTGGAAAGGCGCACCAGTCGAGCCTTCTTGAGGTTCTTCCGTCATCTGCTTTCCTTTCTCAGTCGTTTGGTCAAGTCCTCTCGTCATGAAAGACCTCGCGGAAGTCTGCCCGCTTTCGCGTGAGGTGCTGTTGCAACCTCTATCCACCCCATTACAGGATGGCCTTCGCTTTTTCCGCTTTCCTTTACCCGCTCCCTCATCGGCGCACCTTGCGGCTGCCTACCGCGAACGGAAGAGAGCGGGCTTACCGTGTTCTGCCTAGCTAACAGGGGTGGGTTAGGTCTGCTCTATCCGCCGGTGACGTTTGATGTCCACGAGAGAGCCCGCAAAATAGCCTCTGCCCGTCACAGTGCCTTTTGGCTCAAGCCTGTCAGCATCTTTGGCTTGCTGCCCAGTTACGACGTTTATCAAGCATTCACCTGTGTTGACCATACCACTCACTCTAGCCTCCGATCTGCTTTGATGCTAGCAGACCCCTGTGTCCCCTTACGGTTTCCCAGGCAGCATTGCTACTGAGAGTCGAGGTCTTCGGGCTTCTACTACGGGTTGTTACCTCCCCGCTTCGCCGCCCAAGAGTACTGCTGGTGGAACAGCGGGCTCCCTGAGAGTTCCCTCTCTGGAGCAATTAGCTATGCAACTTCACGTCGCACCTTGCGGCCCGGGATGGCTTTCATATGCTGAGCATTGACCAGGATCACCGTGCGACCATCCTCCAACAGGTTAAACACCGGTCTGAAGTCAAATCCCGGTCGATTCCATGGCGATCACCGTGACGGCCAGGCTCTCCAACCAATCAGAAAGCGCCAACACACCAGCCGTCATAGTAGAGAAGGTCCGGATATGCCGCTGAACTTCTCCATTGGCCAGAGTGATCAAAATACAGGCGACGACCGTCTTTTTATGCACATCTAAGCCGCAACAGCGCTCATGGACGACTTGCATACCAACTCCTCTCTCACTATGCGTTCTTCGTCTTCACTGAGATCAACGAGAGGTGCGAAGTAAGACACAAATTTCCTACGCGTGCTCAGTTGTTTCCATCTGGCGACAATCAGCTCTGCTGGACGCACCCGGGTCAGCTTCGTAGACGGGTTGAAGCACACCACTGTGAGCCGACCTCTACACGTTGGCCTCCTGGGTATTCTATCCCATTTTCATCATTTTCTCTGCCTCAGAGAGTCATCATGCTTCGTAGGGCATTTACCACGACCCTTGTGCTGGCTACATAGGCCATCCGTTCAACAAGAGCATGTTTGACAACGACGACTCCGCCTTTCAAGCGCCGTTTGTGCGAACAGATGTCCTGAGTAGCCAGCACACGGGTCCTTCAGGATTGAGAAGAGCCGGGCTCGGGTTGGTGCGCCTGTAGTGATGGAATCGCATGGCCCATGGCGAGCAGTGCCAGTCCGACGATGAGAGCCCCCGACCAGTACGGAGATGCATGGCCAAACCGAGCGTACAGGGTGCCGCCGTACAATGGGCCGAGAATACGCCCCAACGATTCCATCGACTGACTGCCGCCCTGGACGGCCCCCTGTTGGCGAGGCCCGGCGGCACGCGAGATCAGGCCGCCCAGCGATGGCTCGATCAGCCCCGAGCCAACAATATAGACTAGGATACCGGCCCAGAGGAGGAGCGGCGAGGGGACAACGGCGATAAAACCGATCAGCAGGTACGCCAACATCTCACAGACCAGCCCCGCCATCGCCAGCTTGACCTCGCCGAAGAGCGGCAGAAGGCGTCCGATCAGCACCCCTTGCATCAGGATATCCCCGACACCCACCGCAAAGTAGATCAGGCCGATGCCCACCGGAGTCCATCCCAGGCTGTCTTTGACTAGCACTATGGTGATGGATGAGAATACCGCAAAGGGGAATGCGAAGAAAAAGGTGGCCAGCAGCAGCCAGCGCACCCGTGGGAGGGCAAACACGCTGCGCAGTTGCTTCAAAGGATTCAGTTCCGCCAGGCTGGTTCGCGCGGCGCGGCGTTCTTTGCCGAGGCTCTCGGGAAAGTTGAAGTACCCCCAGATACTATTGGCAGCGAAAATCGCCGCCGCCAGGTAGACGGGCGCCGCATAGCTTATTTGGGACGCGAAGCCGCCGACCAGGGGTCCAACGATAAAGCCCAGGCCCGCCGCCGCGCCGAACAGACCGAAATACCTGGCGCGCTCCTCGGGTGCGCTGATGTCTCCGATGTAGGCGAACAGAATGCTCGTGTTGCCGCCGGTCAGTCCATCGATGATTCTCCCCAGGAAGAGCACCCAGAGCGCTCCTCCGAGGCCGAACAGCACGTAGCCGACCGCCGAACCGAGCAGGCAGATCAGCAGGAGCGGGCGGCGCCCGTAGCGATCGCTGAGCAGGCCCAGTCCTGGCGCCGCGATGAACTGGCACAGTGCGTAGGCGGTGACGAGCCACCCCACCACGGTCGCCAGGGTATGTTGGTCGCTGATATACTTTTGCACGATAAATGGCAGCACCGGGCTGAGGACCCCGAAGCCCATGGTGTTCAGAAAGGCCGTCACCACGAGAAAACTGACGGCCTTACGGCCAGGAGTCCTGGCGCCCTTCGCGTCGGGGTTGGGTTCTGCCGTGTCAGATGAGTTCATCGTGTCCTCCATCACCGCTCTCTCGAATTGAGAGCGTACATGAGATAATTTCTCCATGCGAAGGGGGTTCCCACGCATATCACCACTCGCAAGGCTCTCCGTCATCGGCTGGCCGATCTTACCAAGCTCGCGCTCCATGCCTACGATCGCGCCGACAGTCGCGCTGCTTTCTCCCCTCCGTCAGAGAGCCTGTAAGGAATAGCTTACTGCGTAGGGAGATGAACCTGCATCATCCACTTGGATGATTCGCAGCGTGATCGTGCGGGGATGACGCGGCATTGGGACGAGGCGAAGGAGAAAGGGGCAGGTGAGCCGAAACCACTGCTCCTTCCTTACGTTCAGGTGAGCGCAACGTACGGGCTTCGCGCGTGGGTTCCTGAAGAGGCACGGGCGCTAGAGGAGCTGCAGGCGGCGGCTCACTTCATTGGCTGCGACGCGATTGTTCACGCCCAGCTTGCGGTAAATGCTCTGCACCTGCGATCGAACGGTGTTGACGGAGATGATCAATTCCCGCGCGATTTCCGGGTTGGAGCGACCTGTGGCAAGCAGGCGGAGCACGCGCCGCTCCTGTGGAGAGAGCGGTTCGACCAGGTTCGACGCGTCTGAGGGAACGGAAGGGGAGAGGGTAGCCCTTCCCGCCTGTTCTTGAGCAAAGGCGTGCAGGATGGTCTGGAGATAGGCGATCAGCGGCCCCTCGCGCAGGTGGGAGACGGCGGCGCGAAGCGCATCGGCAAGCGTTTCTCCTTCGTCCAGGAAGAGACGGAGGTGGCCCCCGCCACGCGCAAGCGAGAGCACCGCCCGGAGTCTCTGCCTGGCCTCTCGCACCTGCTTCATGGCGACATGCGAGAGTGTCATGAGCACCTGGATCTCCAGCTCGCTGCGCGTGCGCCCCGCTTCGCGCGCTGCCGACAGCAAGCGCGTGAGGAGGTTCAGCGTCTCTCGTGCCTCCCCCTGTGCCATGAGCCAGCGGACCACGAGCAGTTCTTCACCCTCCCGGTAGGCAGCGGGAAGTCCCTCTTCGTGCTGGTCTCGGCTGACTACCCAGCGCTGCACGGCGGCGAGATCGCCGCTAGCGAGGCGTAGCCTGACCTGCATGGCCTCGACTTTCCGGAAGAGGAGCGGCGACCGCGCTGGCTGCATCCGGACCAAAAGCCCGGTGAGGTGCTGCTCGGCTTGCGCCGTCTGCCCTCGTGCGTGCAGTACGCGAGCCAGCATGATGGTCGCCTGCGCCCGGTGTGCTTCGTGCGCAAGGAGCTCTCCGAGGTCAAGCGTCTCTTGCGCCCCACCCCAGGCCCATTGCAGATCATTCCATTCATAGGAAAGCTGCGCCAGACCAAGTAGGGCATGGCAGATGTCGTCGAGATCCTCTCGCTCCCTGGCCTGCTCCAACACCAGGCGAAAGTGCTCGGCGGCCCGGTGCAATTCTCCCTGCGCGTAATACACCTCACCCAGCATATTGATGGTCGCCCGCGTGAAATAGCGGTTCTCGGCGGCTTCACAGAGCGTACGCGCCTCCTGGAGCGCTGCTTCACCCACAATGATCAAGCTGACGCTCCGCCAGGGAAGCTCATCCGCGGGCAACCAGGCGAGTGCCTGGCTGGCATAGGTCACTGACCGCTCGGTCTCCCTCTGCTGGTGTGCAGCCAGGGACCGCAGGGCGAGCACTTCGCCGAGTCTGAGCGTGTTGCCGGAACGTTGCCAGCCTTGCTCCGCCATCTGGAGTGCGTTCTCAATCCGCGCCAGGGTTGCGGGAGAGGGGTGATCCGAGAGGGAGATGAACAGCTGCGCCGTGGCGTAGCTGAGGCAGAGCGCCGGGTGCGCAGTCATCACCGCGGCTGGGATCTGCTCGAGCCAGCCTCGCAGCGTGTGGAACTCATGGCCTTCCCGGAAGTGCTGATCCCCGGTGAGGCGTTCGATCAGTTCAGCGGCGCGCGCACCGTCCTGAGCGTGGAGTGCGGCTTCAACCGCCTCCCTGAGGAAGCCGTACTGTTCGTACCAGCGACTCGCTTCGTGGGACAAAGCACGCAGCCGGTCGTCCCCCAGGCGGCGGCGCGCCTCGGTTCCCATGGACTCGGCAAAGAGCGCGTGATAGCGGTACCACCGCCCCGCTTCGTCCAGCGACTCCAGGAACAGCCCTCCACGCTCCAGCGCCTCGAGGAGCCGTTCGCTGTCGTGGCTCCCGGTCACCGCATCACAAAGGGAACCCGTTAAGCGGCTGAGCACGCTCGTCTGCAGAAGAAAGAGTTGCAGAGGCTCTGATTGGCTACGCAGCACCTCGGCCACGAAGTAGTCCTGAAGCGACCGATGGCTGCCCGCGAAGGTAGCGAGGAGGTGTTCGATCTCCTGGCAGGAAGTGCGATCCCGTAGCGTGAGGGCCAGCAGGCACAGCCCGGCGGCCCAGCCATCCAGGCGGGCGTCGATTCGTCTGATCGTTCCCTCCGGGAGGGGGAACGGGGTGACCGGTTGCAGGAAGACGCGCGCCTTCCTGCGCTTTTCGCAGGAAGGCGCGCGTCTCTTCCTGCGAAAAGCGCAGGTCTGCGGCGCGCAGTTCTAGGAGGTCGCCGCCGACGCGCAGCCGGGCCAGCGGAAGTGGGGGATCGCTGCGCGACATGATGACGAGGTGCAGGGTTGCGGGCAGGTGATCGAGGAGATAGGCCATCGTCTCGTGAACCTGAGGTGAGGTGATGACCTGGTAATCTTCCAGGATGAGAATCGCGCCCTCTGGACGAGAGTTCAGTTCATTGAGGAAGGTCGTGAGCACCATCTCGAGGGGAGACGGCTCAAAGGGCGGCTGCTGCGAGGCGTACAAGAGCGCGAGGGCTGCCGATGCCCGCCTGGAAGGGCCTGGTAGGCAGTGATGATGTAGCTCCAGAAACGCGCCGGGTCGTTGTCCCCGGGATCAAGCGAGACCCAGGCGAGCGGCGGGAGGTGGTGGCTTCCGCTTTCGCTTGCGGATGCCTCGCGGTCAGAGAGCCATTGGCGCACCAGCATGGTTTTGCCGTAGCCCGCTGGCGCGATAAGCAGCGTGAGCTTGCGCGCGAGGGCGGCGTCAAGCTGCGCGAGCAGTCGCCCTCGTGAGATGAGAGAGGCAGGCAGACGTGGGGGATGGAGCTTGGACCCGAGCAGGAGCTCCTGGCGCTGCGATGCAGGAGAGGCAGCAGCGCCGTCAGCGATGCCAATGCCAGGAACTGCCCTCGTCCCTTTTACCAGGGAAGCGTGGTCGAGCCGCAGGGGGAGGGTCCCATCCTTCACCCCAGCAGGCGCATCGGGCGTAGGGCGCGTTTCGCCTGCCTCGCGCGTCAAAGCGTTGGCCGTTGCCTCCAAACAGGCAATGGTCATGTCGGCGGTACGCCCGACATAGCGCTTGAAGGTTCGGCTGTTCTGACTGCGATAGGCATACCAATAGCCCTCGCCGCGCGACCGGGCTTCCCTCTGGAGGGTCAGGTGGCCGTGCTTACCCTGAAAGGCGAATGAGGAATGGGTAGCAAGCCACGCGAACCAGTGTTCGCCCTCACTCTCTAGAGGGCGGGGAGACGGACTCTCCGGTTCGCGCAATTCGTAGGCATCCCGCTCGGGCGCCCAGATCAGCGAATGCTTCGCAACTTTCGGCACGGCTGCTCTTTCATCTGTGAACATGAATTACCCAACAGCTGAACATGGATGAATATAACAGGTGAGAGCGATCCGCGCAAGGGGCACGCTCGATTCTCTTTGTAAAGAAGGGTTGCAGGTAGCAGTGCAGTCGAAGCGTTGGGTAATATGAAGAAGGAGAAAGAGGGTCGGCGCTGCCGTGAGTTCCATTCTACATCGGCAACAGCGGCTCAATGCCGCCGTGTGCACGTAAGAGATCAAATTTGGTTAAACGGCTGCGTACACTTAACCACGACGCCAATCAGTCCCCAACACCACAAGCAGCAGCGCCGTGATTGTCCCAAGCGTTAAGAATGCCACCAGGCCGAGGTACAGTGAATCAGTGCGCAGTACATTGCTCAGCGCACGCCGGTCATAGAGGTTGTCGAGCCGCAGATCACATGTTTGGAGCGCAACCCGCACATGTGTCACTGCCGTTGGGGCATCGCTTGTGCGCAGCCAGACATGATTAAAGGGCAGCCTGGGATCAGCATTGATGTGATTAACCTTAATAGCTGTATGATAGAACCCTGCATATATCTGGTAGTCAATCAGGACACCTGCAAGCGAATCCCCTCCGCTGTTGCCGGCATCAGCATTGCTGTTGATCGTTGGAATGTGTTCTACCTCGGCAACCGCTGTGCTGGTTACTTGGAATATCCGTTCTTGAATAAAGAGCGAGGGGTAGGAAGAGAAAGATACATGAGACAGAACAAATGGTCGATTGTGTCTGCCTGTCACGCTGGGCGTCTTGGAGATCATCGGACGCCCGTCGGTTCCGCTGAGATTATTTATGCATCTTTCTAGTATTAATAGAACATCTGTTCTTGCATCGACCTCTCCTCCCTGCACTGGCTCTCTTGTACCTGCATTCTCACATACGCTCTTCTGTATATAAACTCAGCAATCATTGGCCCTCAGCTTGTACTTTTCTCTCACTATCCTACAACAGATTTACCACGTAGCCAGCACACCTGTTGCAAGCCAATGGGCCGAGCGCACCGATCTGGATGCAGGTCACATTCCAACGGAACCAGCCTGACAAGGCAAGTGTTGTACGCAGGTGCAACATCTTTGATGAAAATGCTGGGGGAAAAGGACGGGAAGAAGCAGTCTACCAGCACAGCTAGGCGAAGTGCGTTGCCTCATCTACCATCTGCCTCGTTCATGTCACAGCCGTCACATGCTCCTCATTCAAAAGGGAGAGAAAAGGAAGGCCTGGACAGGCGAGAGGTCGCCACTCCCTTTTGCAGGCCAGAGAGGCTGTAGGGATGGCAGAGGCAGAAGTGAGATGAGGCAAGGCGCTATTATCTGCACTCGTTTAGGCGGTGGGACGAGGCGAGATCGCATAGAGCTCCCAGGCAATGTCATCCGGGTCATAGAAGCTGATGTACTGGCGATGGGTCGCGGGATCTTCTTCCACCCCATTGTTGCGTACCCCTGCCGCCTCTAATTCCCTCTGCAGGTCTTCGAGCTGGCTGGGGTCTTCGACGGCGAGCGCGAGATGATCGAGACCGACGCGAAACGGATCGAAGTGATCCTCGCCTGGCGTGTGCGCATCGGCTCCAAGCAGGGCGATCAGCATGCCAGACACCGTGACGAACACCGCTTGTTCTGTCTCCCTCACCAATGGGCAGCCGAGGGTGTCCACATAAAAGCGTTTGGCCCGTGCGAGATCGGTGACTCGTAGACCAAGATGGCTCCAGCCGTTGGCGCTCAACTTCATGGTGGTTTCCTTTCATCGCTCACACATGCAGGCACCTTCTGCATGCGTGCTCAATACCTATAGCAGTCCAAGCATCGGCCTGTCGCAGTGTATCACGCGCACCGGCTCGTGTCAAAAACCGCTGCTCCTGTTTCAGGAGGAAGGCGGTCAGTGATGATGCCATCCGAGAGCGCACATGGGCGAGATCGGGTGGCGTGATGCTCTCACTCTGCCCGTGCATGTGCTCCGATCTCGCCTCTTTTCAGCTCAAAGAAGCGAACAGGAGACGAACCATGGTGCCGGTTTCAGAAACTGCAAGCACACGGCACATCGATTTTACGGGGTACTCCTGACGCGTGTTCACCCTCATTCTGAAGTAGTATACCTCAAAGGTTTCCCTACTTCATGAGATGCATCGATCCTTCTCCCTTCTCTCTTCATCGGACAGAGCATGGATAGGAGAGGGGCAGCATTTTTGCTGCCCCTCTCCTGCATCGGTGGTGCGTGTTCTGTTCGCCATCAGGCGGGAACAGCCTCGTTCGCGGCTTGCAGGATGATGTGCGCCACCTCGTCGGGATGCGAGAGCATCGGGACATGGCTGGCCGAGATCTCACGCGCCGTGGCCTTGCTGCGCTGCGCCATCCAGCGGTGCTGATCGGGATGGATCATGCGATCCTCGGACCCAAACAGCGACCACGAGGGCAGGGATTTCCAGGCTGGCTGCCCGGCTTTCGTCTCGAAGATACTCGCAGTGGGGGGCACCTGAGACGCAGCCAGAGTACGCGCCTGCTCCAGATCAAGGTCGTTGGCGAAGTTCTGGGGGAAGAAATCGGGATCGATCCAGGCCAACCCCCGCGCGCTAACGAGCAGATGCTGGAAGACGTCCAGAGGTGGGAACTGCGCACCGGAGCCGAGCAGCGTTTCCCCCTCATCCAGGATGAAGGCCGAGATATAGACCAGGCCCACCACTCCCGGCGCGTCGGTAGCCGCCTCAGAGATGACGAAGCCACCAAAGGAGTGGCCGACCAGCAGTGTCGGTCCCTCCAACTCCGCCAGAATCTGGCGCGTTGTGGTTACGTCATCAGCCAGGGAGGTGAGACCGTTCTGCTCCGCGATCACGAAATGGCCCTGGGCCTGGAGCGTCGGGATCACTTTGCTCCAGCCGGACCCGTCGGCCCAGAACCCGTGGACTAAGACAATGTTCGCTTTGTTTGTGGTGCGTTTTGACGCAAAAATGCCCATACCTGTTCTCCTTTTTTTCATGTTTTGAGCAGCAACGCTGCTCTTGCTTTCCTGAAATATCTGCACTACATGCAACGATGTTCGCGCGTTCCTCTCCTGACGCTGGTTGTAGCACAAAGCGCCTAGGTGAGCTGAGTTGAGAAGCCCTCACGCAGCCAGGCCGTCGCAAGCGCGATTGCTCCCCGCGCTGAGGCGCTGTGCGCCAGAGCATTCAACGTCACAAAGTCATGGATGGTGCCCTGGAACCGCACTGCCGTGACGCGCACCCCGGCCTGCCGCAGCTTGCTGGCGTAGGCCTCCCCCTCGTCGCGCACAATGTCGGCCTCGGCGGTAATGATGAGCGCCGGGGGGAGCCCGTGCAACTGCGCTATGCTGGCCCGCAGCGGGGAGGCAGTGATCTCGTTGCGCTCGCTCGGGTGGCGGGTGTATTGCTCCCAGCACCACATCATCGTGTCGCGTCGCAGGTGGTAGCCCTCGGCGAACTGGTGGTAGGACACCGTGTCGAAGGCCGCATCGGTGACCGGGTAGAACAGCACCTGCAGCCGGATATCCGGTTCCCCGCGCTCCCGGGACAAGAGCGTGAGCACCGTGGCCAGATTTCCCCCCACGCAATCGCCGGCCACCGCGAGGCGCCCGGCATCCAGGCCATGGTCCTGCCCGAATCTCCCGACCCACCGCGCCGCCGTGTAGCACTCCTCGAGGGCGGTCGGGTATCTCACCTCCGGACAGAGCCGGTACACCGGGAAGACGACGGCGGCCCCGGCTCCGACCGCGAGTTCGCGCACCAGCCGGTCATGCGTCTGCGGACTACCGAAGACCCACCCTGCACCATGGATGTAGACGATGACGGGCAGCGGAGCCTGCGCTTTTTGGGGCCGCAGAATACGCAACGCCACCTGCGCGCTGGGACCATCGGTAATAGTCAGGTCTTCCATGTCGACCGCGGGCTTGCGAATCGTGCCAGATTGCACTTGATCGAGAGCGAGCCGTCCCTGCTCTGGGCCAA
>WNFE01002155.1_pt1 | contig 14448 bp, 9 predicted proteins | sample 5400451 | NCBI WGS metagenome assembly WNFE01 (sample SAMN13153344, study PRJNA577476) | soil metagenome | isolation source: 200 cm saprolite under Douglas fir tree site 2 hole 2 | place: USA:California | collected 2015-04-18 | reverse complement strand
CTCGAATATGGAAAAGCTCAATAACAATGTTTGCCGCCTAACCTACAAGAAATTGTAGTAAGCCGCTTCATCCTAAGAAGTATGACGAGGCGCCCTCTACTTACTAGGGAACCTCCAGCCGGAAAAAAGTGAGAAAAAACATTAATCCCTCGGAGGTGCCCAGGCTGGAAGAGAACTGCCTTACACGCTCCCTATTTAATTAAGGAACATCCAAACGAGAAAAAGTAAGAAAGAATTTTGAACTTTCTTGAGCGAACCGAGCCGGATTGGCATTTCGGCCCCAATCTCCCTATTTATATAAGGAACGTCGAGAAAGCAAAAAAGGAGAAAAAATCTTAGTACCAGTACGTTTTTCTCGGAGTCACCATAAAGAGCGAGACCACAGGGGGGAAGACAAGGAGAGGAGCTCAATGCGGTTGCAGGTTCGTGAGCCGTCGCGGCCGCCAATGTATAGTGGGCGTCTGCGACTCAGCTCTTTCCACACTCGGGCTGGTCACACTTGTTGGTATTACTGGCTTGATCTGATAGCACGCGGCCCCCTAAAAGCGGTACTCAAGTGTGGCGATCACCGTGTGCGCGTGGTATGAGGGTTGGTCCACTCCTAAGAACAGATAGCGTGCTGATGAAGGATCGCCAACCACAAATCCGGGATAGAAGGGACCGGGTACTGGTTGGGGACTGGGCGTGTTTGATGCAAGGATGGGCGTGGTACATCCAGGCACGGCGTTGGTGACGGGCGGGCCATTCGGGATTGGACTGACGCATCCCATGTACGGCGTCATGACTGTCGTTTGATAGTCGCGGTTGTCCCACTGCTGATAGCGATATTCGATCCGCGGCGTGAAGTTGGCCGTAAGTTTGTATCTCAACACTACAGCTACTTCGTGGGTGCGGTTGACCGTTTCGGGATACGGCGTCGCGGCGTTCGTTCCTGTTAAGGTGAACTGATTCGGACCCGCAGCCGTAATCGTAGGGTCACCAAGCGGTCGGGAGTCGACGTTGGCCCTCCCTGCGGAGAGCGAATAGTATGTCGTGAGCGCTATCTTTTTTCCGAGTGTCCAATCCGCTCCAATCGAGTAAATGTCCACCGGCTCTCGAGACGTGCTTTCCCAGTCGTTGTTAGCGGTGTCGCATCCGTTCGTGCACGTCAGAATCGTTGTGGGCGGACTGACTGGTTGGCGGTATCGCGTGACCATCCGCTGGTGGTATCGCTCGTGCGAGTATTCTGCGAAAAAAGTCACCTTCTCCGAAAACGCGTAGTCTGCATCGAAGCCCCAGTTGTAGGAGAGATTGTTTAACACTCCATACAAGTAATACGGATTCGTTGTGCCTGGGATGAAATTCAGCGGCACAGGGCTATTCGTGCCTCCTCGCCGGTTGTAATTGTCCTGAACAGTCCCAAAGAAGCCGGACATGGTCACTCTGTCCGTGAGATCGTATTGCACCAATGCATCGCCCTTATAGCGGAGGCGAGCCGCTTCGTCGAATCGACGATGGCACCGCTGGTCGGCAGTAAAAAATGTGCTTGGATCCGTGCAGGTGACGGGGTTACCCGCTCCATCTACAACCGCGTGGCTCTGGTAGTTATCTGGAGTGCGATCGGATTGCTGGTACGACACCCGCACCAGCAGGTCGCGAACTGGAACCAAATCCAACGACGTAAAGAATGAATGCTCCAGCGAGTGTGCCGCGTCACGATCTTTTCGGTCCATCCATTCCGCTTCGTACCCTGCTTTGACGGAACTCTTCTTCGCGAAATACCAGACGCCGGACAGCTCCAGATTCTTGCGGTTGAAGCCGAACGGCGTATTCTCTTGGTCCGAAGGAGACCCAACATCTCCTTGTACGGGAGTGAAGGTAAGAACGGGGGTATTGTTGTTGTAATCGTAGTGCCGATAGTTAGCTTCGAGCTCCACGTTCTTCCAGATCCGGCTGACGATGGTGTAGTTCATCGCCAGAGTTTGTACGTCTCCATGCAGGCTTGATTCCGGTAGCGCGGCAAGGGAAGTGCATGCTTGGGTCCCGTCGCCGCACGTGTTAATGGCTGTGTTCGTTGAATACGGTAAGAAGGCTGCGTCCTGTCGCAGCCAGCCGGGAGTAACGCTCGCCGTAAACCGAAAATACTTGGTCAGATCCGTCGCACCTGCGAAGTTCATATAGTTGGCACTGTTGTTGGGATAGAGCGCCATACGCCCGGTCAGGGGTGTGGACGAGGTTTCTCCCGTAGCTTGAAACGGATTGTCCCAGCTCATTTGATGGATATCATTCTGGAAGAATGAACCGATATACGCCGCACCGAGGGCCCAGCTGTTTCGTCCATAGTCAAATCCGACACGGACCAAATTGTTGTAGTACCTGATGGGCTCCGGCAACTCCGCGCCGAAGCCCGAGGTGGCACTCGCACTTGGACTCGTATTCATGATCGTCCCAATGGGACGATCCCCGCGTTGACTCTCGCGAAAGTACTGTGCATCCACATTCCAGTTTGGAGTCAGGTTGTACTTAAAGGACCCTGTCGCGCCGCGCCGCATGATCTCCGGGGTGAAGGAACCCAACTGCGGCACCACTTGCGTGTTCACTGTGTTGGGAAGATCTGTACTCGCGGTTGCCTGCAAGGTCTGTCTGATTAACGCTGGAAAAACGTAAATACCTGGAGACGTCTGTGTGAACAGGGTGCGGGTTGTGTTGCTGTAAATGTGTGGAATCTCGTCGTAACGAAATTGCAGTGTGAACTTCCCATACTGTCCAAACGATCCCAGGTAGCTCTGATCCCGGTACACTGATTTCGACGTCTGGAACGAAAAATAGTTTTTGCTACCGAGCAAGTTGTCGAATCGCACGTCGGCGCGCCTCAAAAAGAAGCCATCCCGCACGTCGCGGTATTCGTTGAACTTCGAATTCTTCAGCGCTGGAGCGAATGGCAGGTCTGGTCTGCCGTACACATCGCCCGTGGCAAACCTCACGCCGAAGTCGACGTATCCGTGGTCACTCTCTTTGTCTTTGTCTTTGTCTTTGTCTTTGTCTTTGTCTTTGTCTTTGTCTTGGGCTTGTGCTTGCGCTTTATCCTGAGCCTGTGTCGGTGTCTGATCTTTATCCTTGTCCTGAGCTAGCGTGGCCGCAGGCAGGGCCAACGGAAGAAACATCGCGAGAGTCACAAATCTACACAAACAGTTCATCGCCCTTTCCTCCTTCCTAACGCAAGAACGCCGAGCCCGACGGAGAGTTCGATCCATGTATGGCGGAATGACAGTTCGTGCAGCCTCTGTTGAAATTCTTGATGGAGCTCAGCGGCTGGGCCTGTGTCGGATGCCTGCTGCCGTCATGACAGGAGTCACAGACGCGAGGCATACGCACCTTAAGTAATTGAGGATTGTTCGTGCCGTGCGGTTCGTGGCAGTTTGCACAATTCTCCATTACTGGAGGATGCGGCCAGAGGAATGGTCCCCGGCGTTCCGTATGGCAATTCAGGCAGTTCTCATTCGTAGTGCTCTGAATGAGTTGCTTGGGATTTGGCGAGCCATGCGGATTGTGACAACTCGTGCAGGTCACCTTGCCTTCACGATAGGGCATGTGAGAGGAGCGCTGTAGTTGTGCCCTCCGCATCTGGTGGCACTGTAAGCACAATTCGGGCTGTGTTTTCTTTAGACCTCGGTTTTCCGTCAGCGGCGCGTTATATCGGGCTTCTGAAGTCCCGCTAACCTGCAACCCTGCTTTTACCTGATGGCAGTCTACGCAGGCAAGCCCCCGTGATTCGTGAGGGCTCCCCTTCCAGAACATGTGCGTGCCTCGCGAATGGCACCCTTCGCAAGAAGCGTTTTGCTCGGCTACAGAATTCGGGGAGTCCTTACCAAAGCGAATCGGGATCGTGTCTTTGCCTCCGCCGGCTCCGACGTGGGCTTGGCCTGGCCCGTGGCAACTCTCGCATCCTAACTTCTCTTCGGAAGTATGTGGATTCGCCATAGCCTTGCCCATCGGAGTGTTCTTGAAGCGTCTATTTTGATCTTCATGACAGGTCATGCAGACTTCACTTCCAACATAGCTGCCAGCATTCCCGGAAGGACCTGCGGACTTTGCCTTCTCCTGCGTCGTGTGGGTGTTCGTGGCCTCTAGCGTAGATTGCCCGGCAATCAGCCGAATCGAGATGAGCATCGGGAGCAGCAGTGCAATCAGCTTGATGGCGCGGACCTTGGGGATTGCGGTGAAAGCCATGGATATGCCGTCTCGTCCAAACAATCGAAAATCTAAATTGGCAGACAGGCTATGGGTTTAACGCATCGGCTTGCCACTGTCATAAATGACAGGGGGTGAGTGCGGTTTTGAAAAAAACGGAATTCGACCAGAGGTATCCAAACCGCAAACGCCGCTCGCGGCTGGAGACGCTGGGTTAAGCCGCTCAGCTGGATGTCCGTGACACGAACGATCCTGCCAGGAACCATTGTTCCTCGATCGCGCTGCTTCAGTGCAATGCCTGGGGTTCATAGCTCATAGAACGATGACGCCAATCGCTTCAGTCCGCGATCGCGAGCAAGAATGTCGAGGTGAAGCGAAGTCCAGTCTTCCAGCAGAAATGACTCGTTTCCGCTACCTTCATACGTCTTGAGGTAGCCACCGCATAACTCGCACGAGTCGAGGCGCAGGCCGGATTCTCCCTCGATGGTCACACTCACGAGCCGTTGAGAGTCGGTTTCACAGAACGGGCAGCCGGTTCGCTTGAACTGCCAGCGCGTTCCGCAGCAGCCGCACGAGAGCAGACGCCTGCGCCCGGGATCGACGCCGACCAGCTGGGCCATCGCGGGCAGGGATCCGCACGTCGGGCAATACCTGCAAAGCCACCGTTCCTCATCTCGCCAACCGTCGAAGGCGTTCACCACAGGACGCAGGAACCGCGCCGTCGCCGTCCATGCTAGATAACGAAACAGCCCAGGGGACGGCGGTGTGAGTGTCTCGTCGCCGAGCAGAAATTCCGCGATGCGGCGCGAGCTCCAGGTTTCGCGCCGCAGTTCCGTGTCAAGAGCGCGGATCTCCGCCGCGAGACTTCCCGACGACGTTCCGGAGGCTAGTCTTTCGATAAGCACTCCCGCCATTCGCCCACCCGGTTCGAGATCGACGGCGGCGGCGGTGCTCGGCAGCAGCGGCACACCGGCGAGAAAGTCCGCGCGGTAATCCTCCCAGTCGGGGATGCGAGCGTCGAGGACGTCGATCCCGGCCGCCGCGCGATCGACCTGCGCGGACAGTTCGGCGAGCGGCCGCAGGTATGAATGCGCCTCCAACCAAAGCTCCGGAGTCATCGGCTCAATGTGCGTCGCTCGCTGGGCTCCGGCCGGGAGAGAACCGGCATAAGACGAGCCGCCAGGCCGAAGAGGAAGATCGTCGCGGCGATCAGGCCGATCGAAATCCCCCACTCGATGATCGAAGGCGCGTAGCCCTCCGCTGCGCGCCAAGGCATCCGGCCCCGAAAGGTCATCGCGAAGAGGACAACGTTCATGCGGTTGTAGGTCACGCCGAGGACCGTGAGGAGGGCCGCGACGAAGAGCACGTCGGCACGCTGCCGAAGCGACCTGCGGGCCAGCAGGACGAGCGGAAGCACGCCGCCGAGGAGGATCTCGGCCGCGAAGGCCATGCCGAGCCTTCCGGCGAAGGCTCCGGAGAGCTGGTTGCGGAGCGCCATGTCTCCGAGGCGAAACACGAGGTAGACGAGAAGCGCCCAGAACGCGATCTGTCCGACTGATGCGAGCCGCGTGATCTCGAGCGGGCGGCGCCACCCCTTCGCGACCCACATGTCAATGAGGATCACAAGAGCAGTGCCAGCCGCAATCGACGACAGGAAGAACGAGACAGGCATCACGGGAGACCACCATTGCGGGGCGAGCATGTTTGGCATCAGCAGGTACAGGGAGCCGAGCGAACTTTGGTGCATGGTCGACAGCGTGACGGCGGCGATCGCGAGCATGATCGGTTCGGCTTTCTCGTCGCGCGCGCGAAATATCCAGGCCAGGGCGCCGAAGATCACGGCCGTCGCGAAGGCGTAGACAAGGTTGCGCGAAAGCAAATAGACGAATAGCGTCACGGCCGCCGCCACGTAGACGCCACTCCATCGCCGCCAGGCCGACACGGCCCGCTGGAAACCCCAACGCTCGAAGGGAACCGGCAGGAACTCGAGCAGGAGGACCGTGACGTACAGGCCCACGCACCATGAGACCTCGAACATGGCCGAGTGCCCCGGAGCCTGTAGGCCGAGTTGGTAGGAGTGCCAAGGCAGGCCGAGGTCAGCGACGAGAGTGACCATCACGAAGGAGTAGCTCAAGAGGCCCATTAGGACGGCTGTGCGACCCAGCCCGTAGAGGTCTTTTCGCTGGAAGACATAGATCACGCCGGCCATCGCGAACGCGCCCGCGGCCACCGCGATCCACACGAGGTCGAAGAGGATCCACAGTCCCCACGGGTAAGTGTCGGACAAGTGAGTGCTGCCGCCGAGGCCCAGGGCGAAGCGCACGACCAATGAGACGCACCCGAATGCCATGAGCAGGAGGAGAACCCAGTTGAAAGGCGTCATTAACTTGTTCCGGAGAGGCTCGAATTCGACGTGCCCGTGGTCTCCAGAATGCTTAGATGCAGCCGATCCGTCTGTCACCGCCTGAACCCGCTTCCTGAAGAAGGCGTACGTGGCACCGAGCAGGGCGCCCACGGTCATCACTGCAGGGGGAACTGCGCCAAGCGCCGTACTGGTGAAGGCCGGAAAGGGCTTCTCCCCGTACTTCGGGAAGCCGAGTTTCTCGAACGGCACGGCCGACAGGTACACCACGCTCGTCCCGCCCAGCTCCTTCTCTCCGTAGATGTGGTCGACGTACTTGTCGGGCCGGTCGGAGATCCGCTTGTGCGCGAGCGCCAGCATCTCGTCCCTGGTTCCGTAGCGTAGGGCGTCGGCGGGGCAGGCCTTCACGCAGGCGGGAGTCGCGATGCTTTCGGCAAATCGCTTGCCCGCGTCATAGGACAGCGGGTTCCCATTGAACGCGATCGGCACCGGCTGATCGGAGCGGTCAGCGCAGTGCGTGCACTTCGAGATCTTCGGGGCGAGAGAATTCCACTCCGCGGTCGGCACATCCCAGGGACACGCCAGCATGCAGTAGCGGCAGCCAATACATTTGTCAACGTCGTACGTCACCGGACCGTCGGCCTGCCGGTAGAGCGCCGTCGTCGGACAAGCGGAGGCGCAGGCCGGCTCCAGACAATGGAGGCACCGCTGCATCACGAAGGCGGATTCCACGCCTCCCGGCTTGTGCGGGTTCTCCATCTCGTGGAACGCGATGAGTGTGTACGTCTTTGCGCTGAGCGTCGCCGGGTTCTGGAAGCCCAATTCGGCCTCCAACTCGGTCTCTTCGCCCTCGCGCTCGTTCCACTGCTTGCAGGCTACCTGGCACGCCCGGCAGCCGATGCAGTTGGTGATGTCGATCAGCGTCGCCCTGATCGGTCCTGCGGCGGCGGCGTTTGTCATGTGCGTCTCCCTGAGGATCCGGATCTTCGCGCGGTCGGGCGGCCGGCCGTGACCACGTTGACGAGGCACGCTTTAGTCTCCTGGGTTCCCGCTCCGGGATCTGAGGCGTCGATCGTGATGTGGTTGACGCTCGGGCCAGCCGACAGCCCTTGGTATCCCCAGTTGTACGGCATCCACACGACAGTGACCTCGCGGTCGCCGATTTTCAGCGCCTTCATGCGCGGCGTGACAAGGGCCTTGACCTCGAGCTCACCGCGCGCCGAAGAGACCCTGACCCAGTCCCCCGATTTCACTTCGAGCTTCTGGGCGAGGGTGACTGGTATCTCCAGAACCGGTTCGGGAACGAGCTCGTTGAGCCAAGGGATGTTCCGCGTCGTCGAGCCGCCGCACCAGTGTTCGGCTACCGTTGACGTCATCAGCACGTAGGGGTACTTGTCGGCTGTGCCAATGGGCTGATGCGTCGCGACGCGCGGATACTTGAGCATCGGGTTGCTCTTCACGCGTGGGTGAAGAATGTTTTCTACCGGGCTCTCGACGGGCTCGTACATCTCCGGCAGTGGACCGTCCTTCGGTACATAAGCCACGTCACGCGGATACCCCGGATGTTTCTCGTCCGGGTCCGAATAGACGGCCGCGAACAGGCGCCCGACGCCCTCCGCGCCTAGGTGGAAGGCTCGCTGGCCGTTCGGCGTGTCCGGTCCGTCGGTCGCGACGGGTACGTCCGGCACGTCGTATCCCGTCCAGCGCTTCGCTTGCTTGTCCCACCAGACGATGGGTTTCGAGCCCGGATAGGGCTTGCCGTTCCGGTCGCATGACGCCCGGTTGTAGAGGATGCGCATGTTGTTGGGCCAGGTCCACCCGAAGCCCGGATAGAGGCCGAGGCCTCCCGGATCCGTTTGCGAGTCGCGGCGCTTCGAGAGGTTCTCGCCGTTGCCGAAGACGCCCGCGTAGATCCATGCGCCGGACGACGTGGAACCGTCGGCCCGAAGATCGCTGATCTTGCGGATGAGATCGCCCGCCTTGAGGCCGGTCTCAGGGTTGTCGCGCAGGGCGTATCCATTGATTTCGCGCAGGACGTCCTCGGCCGTGGTGTATGTCCAGAAGGCCTTCCGGATGATCTCGTCCCTCGGCTCCTTCGAGTCCTTGACCAGATCGCGCACCGCGCGAAAGACGAGGTCCACAATTTCGCCATCGGATTTGGCCTGTCCCGGAGGCTTCACTGCAGCGTGGCGCCATTGCACCATGCCGCCAGAGTTGGTGATGGATCCGTTCTTTTCCATGAAGAACGCCGCGGGAAGCAGGATCACTTCGGTGGAGATGGACTTCGGGTTCACACCGGGCCGCTGCCAGAACGCCGCGGTCTCGGTCTCCCAGATCTCCTGGACCACGAGCGTCTCGAGCTTCGCCAGCGCTTCGAACGTCAGCTTGAGGTTAGGCACTGTGACCGCGGGATTCTGGCCGACGATCCAGAGAAGCTTCAGCTTACCGGCGAGGGCATCCTCGAACATCGGCAGGGTTCCGTAGTCCTTGGAAGCGTTCCGCTTGGGCAGCCAAGCATAGGCATACTCGTTCTCGGCGGTGGCCGCCTCGCCGAAGAACGCCTTGAGCGTGTTGATGAGGTACCGGCCGTCGGAGATCCCGTTCTTACGCACGTAGTCATAGATGGTCGGCTCGGCGTTCGACGCAGAGTTCAGATAGCCCGGCATGTAGTTGTAGAGCACCGCCATGTCGCACGCGCCCTGCACGTTCGGCTCGCCGCGCAGCGCGTTGACGCCGCCGCCCGGCTTGCCGATGTTGCCGAGCAGGAGCTGCAAGATGGTGAACGACCGGATCCCCTGCACACCGGTTGTATGCTGGGTCATCCCGAGCGCGTAGAGGATGGATCCCGGCCGGTTCTTGGCCATCATCTCTGCGATCTGCTGGATCTGCTCCGCCGGAATGCCGGTGATCTGTTCTCCCATCTCCAGCGTGTACCGTGAGACGAAGGTCTTCAGGCGCGAGAACACACAATGCGGGTCATTCAGGCTTTTGGCGACACGGGGCTTTCCCTTGGCATCGAGCTGATATCCCCAAGTCTCCGTGTGGTACTTGTGGTTCTCCGCGTCGAACCCGCTGAAAACGCCGTCCTTGAAGTCGAATGCTTCATCGCCCAAGAAGAGGGCGTTGGTGTGGGTCGTGACGTAATCCTCGTCGTACAGCTTGTTGACGAGGATGTGGTTGATCATCGTGTTCTGGAACGCCGCGTCAGTTCCGGGTCGGATGCGCGCGTACACGTCCGCTGCCGCAGAGGTCCGAGTGAATCGAGGATCGACATGGATGATCTTCGCCCCATTCTCCTGTGCCTTCCGGATCCACTTGAAGGCCATAGGGTGGTTCTCGGCCACATTGCTGCCTTCCACCAGGATCGTCTTGCAGTTCTGCAGGTCGATCCAGTGGTTGGTCATCGCCCCCCTTCCGAACGAGGCCCCCAGACCGGGGACCGTGGGGCTGTGTCAAAGTCGGGCCTGGTGCTCGACGTAAGGCAGGCCGAGGAACCGGGCTGCCTTCTGGAAGAGGTAGCACTCCTCGTTAGTGTTCTGCGCGCCGCCCAAGAAACCGATCGCATCCGTGCGATTGACCGGAACCTCTTTGTCGCCGACCTTCTCGGTAGCGATCCAAGTTGCGTCGCGCGTCTTCCGGATCTTCTGCGCGACCCGAGCGATCGCGTCGTCCCAGGAGATGTCCTCCCACTGGTCGCTGCCCGGCGCCCGGTAGCGTGGCGTCGTGAGCCGGTTCGGGGAGGTGTGTGTCGCGAACATCGAGATGCCCTTTACGCACAAGGAACCGCGATTCACGATGTGATCGTAATCGCCTTCCATGGTGATCAGTTTGCCTTCGCGCACGGCGGCGATCATGCCGCATCCGCACGAGCAAAAATTGCAGGAAGTCGTGAACTCGCTTAAGTTTGAGAGTTTTAGCTCTTTTGTTGCTGCTCTTACCGTTGCGACGTCGATGAGCCCGCCGAGCGCGAGACCTGCGCTCCCGCCGACGCTGGCTTTGAACCAGTCGCGTCGTCCTATTATTGAGGGATTCTTGGTGGAGGGATAATTACCGCTCTCGTCTCGCGAAGCGTGTTCATCGATCTGCTTGTATGTTTCATCCATTCGCTTTCTTCTCGGCTGACGGAAGCGCTCGAACTTATGATTCGGATTTCTGCCGCACCCTCCCAAGTGAGTAGCCAGCGATACGAGCACGGTATCGAGAGGCGACTCGCCATTTTAACTGTCACTTTTGACAGTCGGCGCGGCCTGCAAAGGCCATCTAACATTCATGCGGCCGAGCGCGAACCGCATGAATCCGCCCATCAAATGGCCATCTTGGTTCGTCCTCACCCGCCATTGGCTGAGCCTCGCCGGAGCCGCTCTCGTTACGACGGCTGTCATTTCCTGGCTGTTTGTACTGCCACTGCAAATCCGCGGGCACGCCAACAATCCCTATGTTGGCATCGTGGTTTTCTTGATTCTTCCGGCGATATTCTTCGTTGGCCTGCTGTTGATGCCGGTCGGCGTATATCTTGCCAGGCGCCAGATTCGCCAAGGCCTGACGGAACCTGCATTTGACCGCAAGGTTGCGCTGCAGCGGCTCGCCTGGTTCGTCGGCATCACCACCGCCTTGAACGTGCTCATCGGAACGCAGGTTACCTATCGCGCGGTTGAGCACATGGAAACCAGACAATTCTGCGGAGCCACTTGTCATGCAATGGCTCCCGAGATGGCCGCGTTCCAGAATTCGCCACACTCACGCTTGGAATGCGTGGAGTGCCACGTCGGGCCAGGAGCAACGGGTTGGGTTGCAAGCAAGGCTTCCGGCACACGGCAGTTGTTTGAAACAGTGCTTAAGAGCTATCCGCGACCGATTCCCTCTGCACTGGAGACCAATCGTCTCGTACCGGTGCGGGACACATGTGAAAGCTGCCATTGGCCGCAGCGCTTCGGCTCGACGAAGCTTCGAATCATCACGAAATATGCGGAAGACGAACAAAACACGCGCACCCAAACGGTGTTAGTAATGATGGTGGGTGGCAGCAAATTTGCGGGCATACACGGCAAACACTTCGCGCCCGGGACTTCTATTCGATTCGCAGCGGCCGACTCTAAGAGGCAAACCATTCCGTGGGTTGAATACCGAGACGCAACGAGTGGAAAGATCACAACTTTCGTAAGTGAAGGAACCACTCCGGATTCGGTTAAGTCTCTGCCGATTTACGAAATGCAGTGCATAGATTGTCACAACCGCCCCACGCACACCTTCGAATCGGCTTCTCAAGGCTTGGACGAGGCCCTGATCTTGGGTGACGTCCCGGCTGGTCTGCCTTTTATCAAAAAGAAGGGGGTGGAACTCTTAACCGCAAATTACAAATCAAGCGGAGAGGCAGCCGAAACACTACCATCGTCTCTCGTCAGTTTTTACCGGCAAGACTATGCCGGCCTTTTTGCGAAACGATCTCAGGATGTCGAACAGGCGGCTCGGGCTCTTTTGGCGATTTATGACCGAAATGTATTTCCCGAACTGAAAGTGACGTGGGGCACCTATCTGAACAATCTCGGCCATACAGAGTTCCCGGGATGCTTTCGATGTCATGACGGCTCACACGTGAATACGGGAGGCGAGTCCATTACCCAAGATTGCAGTTCCTGCCACGAGCTCTTGGCCACAGACGATGCTTCACCGGAAATTCTGAGAACCCTGGGGTTGGAGGAGCGGATAGCGAAGCCTCAAAAGCAATAGCGCATGGCGCGCCGCAGGAGCGAAACAGGCATTAATTTAGCTCCACTCAACTTCAGGGAGGTGGGACTCAAGGACCGCTATTTTCGGATTCTATTACATGCGATCCCGAGTCGGGCTTTACGGCAGTTCATGCGAATACAAATCGCGAGGAAAGAGGAGGAAAGCTATGAAATGTAAATCGTTTCTGGCGATCACAGTTGTTGCTACATCATTGGTGTTTTTGCCCAATCCCTCAGGGGCCGCTGATGACGGAGCGGCACTCTACAAATCAAAATGTGCTGGATGCCACGGGGCGCAGGGCCAAGGGAAGCCGGCGGTAAAAGCGCCCGCGCTGAAAGGAACCGCGCTTACGACAGACCAAATCGCCGCACACACAACAAAAGGCGAAGCTTCCTCAAAAGCTCCTCACAAAAAGGGCATCGCCGGTGTGAGCGAGACGCAAGCTAAAGCGATTGCCGAGTTCATCAAAACCTTAAAGTAGCTCGATGCTGCTACTCGAAGTCTCACGCCACCACAGAGAGGAATCGCAAAGCGACGAGTACTACCAGGTGGACAATCCGGTGAAGCACGATCGTGTCCCAATCGTGAGGATAGTGAATAACGGCGAAAAGGCTGACGCGGTACTCGCTTGGTGTCGGAGAGGTCTGACGTGACCGGCAAGCTGAAGCGGCTGGTGGCCGAGCTGTCTCTGGAGAAGCGAGTCCTGAAAGATATCGCGGAGGGAAATGTATGGTCCGCTCCGCAGTTGGGGCGGCCGCCTACCTCAAACGAAGTCGTGGAATGTCGTCTGTGGACTATCCTGGACGCGCTAGAATCGTCCTCGCGCGCCGAGTTTCACTAGCTCGTCAGGGCTCTTCGCGCCTCTTAGAAGGTCGCCCGAGCGGAGCCTACTATGCCTTCCACTGAAAAACCCGACACTCACCACAAAGCTCTTACCCTGAATCTTGATACATCCACCTTCGGTTCCTTCGCCGAAATCGGCGCCGGACAGGAAGTCGCGCGCTGGTTCCTTGTAGTAGGGGGCGCCTCCGGCACGGTGGCCAAAACCATTTCGGCCTACGACAAAGAAGTCAGCGATGATCTCTACGGTTCCGGCTCGCGCTATGTATCGAAGCAACGCCTCGAAGCCATGCTGGACAACGAGTGGGCCCAGCTGCTCACCCAATTAGAAAAGACGCGCGGGCCGCGGACTCGGTTTTTCTCCTTTGTGGATACCGTCTCTGCGCGCAACTTCGCCGGGACCAACGATTCTCATGGTTGGATCGGTCTCCGCTTTCAGTCGCAGCCCGGCAGCCCTCCCAACGATGTCCTGATGCACATCAACATGCGCGATCCTGCCAATATTCTCCAGCAGGAGGCAATCGGTATTCTCGGCGTCAATCTCATCTACTCTGCGTTCTACGAATTGCAAACCAAGGAATCTTTTCTGGAAGGCGTGGCACAGGACGTCGTCAAGGAGCGCATCGAAATCGACTACATCGATCTTCGCGGGCCCGCATTCGAGACTTGGGACCGCCGTACCCTCCTCGCCTACCTGGTGTCTACGGGATTGGCTGAAGCTGTATTCTTCCCATCCAAGGGCCCCGCCGTTGCCCCTACCGAGGCTCTCTACAAGAAAGCCGTCGTGCTTGCGCCCGGCTACTTTGGCCACGTGGATGCCGCTCACTCGCAGGTCCACGCGCGATTACTGGCTTCCGCCATTCAGGAGCTTCGCAATGAGCTGGGCGAAACAAAGTCGGCGCCCGCTGGCTTTTTCTGCCTCTCGGCTGCTCCGTCCGCGCCCAACGAAGCGCCTCCGGACATCCCCGGCTTGCTTCGCCGCATCGACGCCCTTCTCGTCGCTGGCGGCGACGTGCTGCTTTTTCGCCAGCGCGAGCTCTACCATATGACCGCCCTCGTGAACCGCTATACAGCGGCGCCTGTGCGCTTCGGCGTCGGCCTTTCCCTGATCATTCGGGCGTTTGAAGACCCTTACGGCAATCTCGAAGGCAACCTTCTGGGGGCCCTTGCGCGCCTCTTCGCCCAGAACGCCCGCATCTACGCTTATCCCATGACCGCCGTGGACCTACGCCAATGGCTCAACACTGCTTCCGCCTCCGGTTGGGAATGGAGTGAAACGACCGGATGGGTTTCTGCCGCCCAACTCCGTCGCGCGCCGCCTCTCGGACACCTGTTCGCCTATCTTCTCG
>WNFE01002152.1_pt1 | contig 14454 bp, 13 predicted proteins | sample 5400451 | NCBI WGS metagenome assembly WNFE01 (sample SAMN13153344, study PRJNA577476) | soil metagenome | isolation source: 200 cm saprolite under Douglas fir tree site 2 hole 2 | place: USA:California | collected 2015-04-18 | reverse complement strand
AGGTTGGTCAGCTTGCGCAGGAAGATGTCCCGCCGGAATCCCTCGCCGGTGTGGACTTCGATCGACTCGCCCAGGTAGTCCTCGGGTGAGCCCACGCCGTAGATGCACGACACGCTGGCAACGACGATGACGTCGCGCCGGGTGAGCAGCGCCCGGGTGGCCGACTGGCGCAAGCGGTCGATCTCATCGTTCTTCGATGAGTCCTTCTCGATGTAGGTGTCGCTTCGCGGAATGTAGGCCTCCGGCTGGTAGTAGTCGTAATAGCTGACGAAGTATTCCACCGCGTTGGTGGGAAAGAACTGCCGGAACTCGCTGCACAGCTGGGCCGCCAACGTCTTGTTGGGGGACATCACCAGGGTCGGCCGCTGGATCTCCTGGATCATCTGGGCCACGACCATGGTCTTGCCGGAGCCGGTGACGCCCATCAGGACCTGGTGCTTGCGCCCTTCCTCGAGCCCCGCGCCCAGCCTGGCAATGGCCTCCGGCTGGCCACCGGCAGGCTGAAAAGCCGCCGTGAAGGCAAATCTGGGCATCCCCTGATTATATGGCCGTGTTCTGGCGAATTGAAACGGGTCTAAGCACTCTTACGGGTTACTCAATCGGGGCAAAGACACGACCGCGCATCCCGTTACAAGGCGGCAGGATGGTCGCGACGGTAGCGTCCGCCCTTCTTCCTTACGGGGTGATGGCCGTGGGACGAGAAGTACCCAAGACCCCGGGTGGATGGCTCTTCTGGCTGGGGCTCGGGGCGGTTCTCGTACTGGTCTTCAGAGGACTGGGCGGGAACTCTGACCCGCGCACGAGAGGACTGGCCGCCCTGGTCGTCCTCGGGGGAGGTCTGCTCGTTTTTGTTGTCTGGGTACTGACCGGCGGGCAGTTTCCGCCTCCCTAGGCGATCAGATCAATAGTCCAGCGTTTCTTCGATGGTGACCTGGCGCTTCCGTTCCAGGTAGGCGATGGTGGCGACCAGGATGGACAGGCCCAGCAGCGTGCCCCCCAGCACGTCCGAGAACCAGTGGGCGCCAACATAGCAGAGGGCGTAGCCGAGCAGGAGGACCACCACCACCAGGATCGGGCTCAGGCGCGAGCTGTCGCGGCCGAACAACTGCCAGCGCTCGGCCAAATACAGGCACAGGCCATACAGAAACGTCGCCCGGATCATGTGGCCGCTGGGAAACCCATTGGCGTCGGCGTGCCGCGACAGATGGGGCAGCCACGAGGGGAAGCGATGGTAGAAATTGGGCGGCGGGGCGTTGGCGATGAGATGCTTGAAGACCCATTCGATCACGGAGGCAGCCAGCACCAGGACGACCGGCCCAATGGCCAGTAGGCGTAGCCCTTTGAACAACGGGAAGGTGAGCACCAGCGCGATCAGGAGCGTCACCTCGATCGATCCGATGTAGGCCAGGATGGCCAGGCCGACATCCTGGCCGCCGCTGCCGCGGTCCTGAAGGTAGTGGAGAAGCCGTTAGTCAAGACGGTCGAATTGGCGCAGCTGGACGAGCAGCGCCACCAGTAGGAAGGCGGCGAATAGCCCGGCCGCGACCCTCAGCAGGCGGCGGCTGGCCGGCGGCCACTGGGGCCAGCTCAGCGCTGGCATTGGGAACAGTACACCGTGGTCCGGCCCGCCAGGCGCAGGCGCTTCAACGGAGTTCCGCACCGAAAACAAGGACGCCCGCCCCGCCCATAAACCTGCAGCATCTCCTGGTTGCGCCCGGCCACGCCGAACGCGTCCACGTAGCTGGCCACCGACGAACCGCGGGCCGCAATGCTCGCCCGCAGCACGGTCCCGATCGCCCCGAACAGGGCCTGGCGCTCGCGGACGGCCAGCCGGTTCGTCATCCGGGTCGGCCGGACGCCGGCCGCGAAGCAGGCCTCGTCGGTGTAGATGTTGCCCAAGCCCGCCAGGAATGACTGGTCGAGCAGGGCCGACTTGACCGGTCGATGGCGCCGCCGGATGAGCGCCTGGAAATCCCCCTCGGTCAGCGAGTCCCCGATCGGCTCTGGACCGAGCCGGGGGAAGACCCTGGCGGTCCGCAGTTCGTCCTCGGCACCCAGCAGGAAACGCCCAAACTGCCGCTGGTCGTCGTAGCGCAGCTCCCGGCCGTCGTCGAGGGTGATCCGCAGGTGGGTGTGCCGGGCCAGGGGCTCATCACGGCTCCAGACCCGCAAGTGGCCGGTCATCCCCAGGTGCACCACGAAGCGCTTCGCTGAGCCGGCCAGGGGGGCCAGGATGTACTTGCCGCGGCGGCTGACCGTCTCCACCCGAGCACCCATCAACCCTGCAACGAAGGCGGCGGGCTCCGGGTAACGGACCAGGCGCGGCAGCAGTAAGGAGACCGTCTCGAACCGCCGGCCAGCGAGCTGCGGACGCAGGTCGCTGACCACGGTTTCGACTTCGGGGAGTTCTGGCACCTAGGCTCGGGCGGCCACCACCCGCACCCGCTCCATGTCCTGCCAGTTGTAACCCAGCTTGAGGTCCACCTGGAGCGGAACCTTCAGCTCGAAGACGCCGGCCATCAGCTCTGGGACGGTCTCGACCATGACCTCGCGCTCGTCCGGCGGGACCTCGAAGACGAGCTCATCGTGGACCGTCAGGATCATCCGGCTCCGGAGTTCCCGCTCGCGCAAGAACCGGTCCAGGGCGATCATGGCCAGTTTCATGATGTCCGCCGCCGAGCCCTGCAGCGGCATGTTTACGGCGATCCGCTCGGCGGCGCCTCGCAGCTGACGGTTGGGCGAGTGGATGTCCTGGATGTAGCGGCGCCGGTGGAACAGCGTCTCCACAAAGCCCTGCTCGCGGGCCATCATCTTGATTCCTTCCAGGAATTCCCGTACCCGGGCATATTTCCGAAAGTACGTTTCGATGAAGACGGCCGCCTCCGCTTCGGGCATCCCGATGTCCCGCGCCAGGCCAAAGTCGCTCAGACCGTAGAGAATCCCGAAGTTGACGACCTTCGCCATCCGCCGCTGGTTGGCGCTGACCTGGTCGCGTGCGACGCCAAAGACCTCGGCCGCGGTCCGCGCGTGAATATCCTCGCCCTGGCTAAAGGACTCGAGCAAGAGTGGATCGTCCGTCATATGGGCCAGGATGCGGAGCTCGATTTGCGAGTAGTCCGCGGACAACAAGACATCCTCGGGCACGCCCGGGACGAAGGCCCGCCGCACCCGCTGGCCCCAATCGGTCCGGATCGGGATGTTCTGCAGGTTGGGATCCGACGAGGACAGCCGGCCGGTCGAAGCGACGGTCTGATTAAAAGACGTGTGGACCCGTCTGGTGCGCTCGTCCACCAGCAGGGGCAACGCGTCGACGTACGTGCCTTTCAGCTTGCTCAGCTGGCGGTACTCGAGGACCTTCGCCACCACGGGATGCTGGTCGCGCAGCGCATCAAGCACGTTCGCGTCGGTCGAGTAGCCGCTCTTGGTCCGCCGCCCGCCGGGCAGTGCCAGGTCCTCGAACAGGAAGCGGGCCAGCTGCTGCGGGGAGTTGACGTTGATGGGACCGTGGGCCACGTCGGCGATCTCCTGGTCCAGCCGCTGTATCTGCTCATAAAGATCTCGCGAGATCTGCTGCAGGTAGGCGCTGTCAATGGCCACGCCGGTGAGCTCCAGTTCGGCCAGCACCGGTACCAGCGGCATTTCGAGCTCGCGGAACAGCGCGCTATTGCCCAGCCGCTCCAGGTCGGCCTGCAACCGCGGCACCAGCGCCAGCGTGGTGCGCATCCGGTCGGCAAAGAAGGACGCCGCCCGAGCCTGTTCGACCTGGGTCACGGCCATGGCCGTCTTCCCGGTGCCGAGCAGCGTCTCGCGGCCCTCGATCGCCTGGTGCAGGACGTCAGACGCGAGCGCTTCCAGACTGGGGGTGCGGATGCCCGAGTTGAGCAGGTAGGCAGCCACCAACAGGTCGAACGTGAAACCCGCCGGGCGGATGCCGGCGGCTCGCAACGCCAGGATGTCGGCCTTCTGGTTGAAGCCCGTCTTGGTGGGACGCGCCCCTTCCAGGACCGGACGCAGCTGTTCCAGAACGGCCGTGCGCGACAGCGCCGGCTCCTGCTCGTGGGCAAGGGGGATATAGGACACGTGCTCGGCGTCGAGGGCGATGACCAGAGCGGCAAAGTGGCCGAGCCGGGGTGTCTCGTCCTGGAGGACGACCTGGAGGCCGATCTCGTCGGCTCCCGCGGCGGCCGCCGCCAGGGCCGCGACCGCCTCCAGGTCCCGGACGATGGTCACGGCGGCGCCGCTGGAGGCGCGGGCCTCGAGCGCCAGCGTCGTCTGGGCCGGCCCATTCCGACTTGGGGCCTTCGGGGCCAGGATGGGTGGGGCCGCGATGGTCGTGGTATCGCGCCAGGTGGTGGGGACCCGTTGGGCCAGGCTGCGGAACCCGAGGTCGGCGAGCATCGTGCGGGCCGCGTCCGGCCGGTAATCGCGAGCCGAGCCTTTTGACAAATCGAGCCTAACGTCCACGTCGCGAACGATGGTGGCCATCCGTTTGCTGAGCAAGGTTTGCTCCGCGTACTGTTCCACCAACTTGCGGACCTTGCCGGCCGGCAGCTTGGCGGTATTGGCTATCAGGTTCTCGACTGTCCCGAACTCCTGGATCAGCTTGATGGCGGTCTTCTCCCCCACCCCGGGAATGCCAGGAATGTTGTCCGACGTGTCCCCCACCAGGGCCTTGAGGTCGACGATCTGGATCGGCTCCAGCCCGTAACGCTCACGAACTTTCGCTGTCGTGTACAGCGTCGTCTCGCTCACCCCGCGCCGGTTGGCCAGGACGTCGACGTTTTCCTCCACCAGCTGCAGCGCGTCCAGGTCCCCGGTCACGATGGTGCTGTGCAGTCCGCGCGGGCTCGCCTGAGTCACCAGGGTGCCGATCACGTCGTCGGCTTCGACGCCCTTGACTTCATAAATCGGGATCCCGAAGGCCTTCACGATGTCCCGAACCAACGGGATTTGCTGGCTGAGTTCCGGGGGCGTTGGCCGCCGGGTGGCCTTGTACTGGGCGAGCTCCTGGTGCCGGAAGGTGACGCCGCCCAGGTCGAACGACGCCAGCACGTAGTCCGGATGCTGCTGCAGGGCCAAGAGCAACATCGACGTAAAGCCGTAGGCCGCGTTGACCATCCGGCCATCCCGGTCGGTCAGGGAGGGCAGGGCAAAAAACGCCCGGTAAACGAGCGCGTGGCCGTCGATCAGGACTAGGCGCTCGCGTCCGTTTGGCTCGGTCACCGACCCATTGTAGGTCGCAGGTTGTGGCCAAAAACTCCGATGTTAAGATAGGAAGCGGCATGTCGAAGTTCATCGAGATGCAGGTCGATAGCATCCGGGTACACATGCCCAGCGGCCAGCACGTCGTGATCCTGAAGGAGAAGGACGCCGAGCGGTTCCTGCCGATCTGGATCGGCATCTACGAGGCCAATGCCATCGCCCTGAAGATCACGAACATCACGCCCGAACGGCCGATTACTCACGATTTGCTGGCCAACATCCTGCAGAGCGCCGACATGAAGCTCAAGAAAATCCAAGTCACGGCGCTCACGAACGAGGTCTTCTATGCCCGGTTGTTTATCGGGATCGACGGCAAGGACGTCGAAATCGATTCCCGGCCCAGCGACGCCATCGCCCTGGCGGTGCGCCTGACCTGCCCCATCCTGGTCGCCCAGGAGGTCCTGGACAAGGCTGGCGTCCTCCCCGAAAAAGAAGAAGACGAAGAAAAACTGACTGTCTTCAAGGACCTGGTCAACAACATGGACCTGCCCGACCTGGGGGAACCGCCAAAAGAGAGCTAGCTGGTGACGGTGACCGGGACCTGCGCCACCAGCGAGACCCCCGAGCCATCGGGCACCTGCCAGGTAACTCGCAGAACGTAGTTTCCCGCCGCCGGGGTTGGCAACGGGACTGAGCCCATCCGGAAGGTGGCCGTGATTCGGAGGGTGCCGCCGTCCCTGAAGGCAGAAAACGTATCTGGGTTCTGGAGGGCGACTTCGTAGCCATCCCGGAGCAAGGTCAGGCGAACGCCGGCATCGCTCAGACTGACCGGCACGGCGCTGCCGGGCACTCCCTGGAGGACCAGGCCGACCTGCAGGGGCTGATTCTTGGATGCCGCCAGGGGGGCGGCCGGGCTCCCGGTGGTCGTTCCCTGGTCCGCCGAGAACGCCGTCGAACCGGAACTGATCGTTAGCTGCTTGGATCGGTCCTGGGGGTCGGTGACCGTCATCGTCGGCCCACGATCCGCCCCACCCTGATAGCGGGACGCCGGAGCGTTGGTGGTGGCCATTCCGCCGCCATGCGGGAGGTTGGACAGCCCGATCGTGGTCACCACCACCAGCAGGCAGGCGGCCGCCAAGGCCCCGCCAGCCCACGCCCACCCGGCCGCAACTCTCCGTTGCTGACGCTGGGGCGGGATGGTGAACACCCGGGGCGGCGCCTCGGTCGGCAACGCCTGGACGGCCGAGACCGTCTGGCGCAGGGCCGCCAGCCGGCGGCGGCAGGTCTCGCAGGTCTGCAGGTGCGCCTCGAGCTCCTGGCGGGCGGTCCCGGTCAGCTCCTGGTCGACGTAGGCGGACAGGTCCTCGAGTTCAGGCTCAGTGTTCATGCTGTTGCTCCTGATCGTCGACCGGCCGGGCGAACAGCTCAGGAAACATCAGGAGTCGTTCCTGGACATGGCCCCGGGCTCGGGCAATCCGCGACTTCACGGTCCCCAGGGGCGCCCCGATTACGGCGGCGATCTCCTCGTAGGCCAGTCCGTTGACATCGCGCAGGATCAGGGCCGTCCGCAGGTCGGGATCGAGCCCGTTGATGCTATCCCGCACGATGCGAGCGCGCTCGCCCGCCTCGGCACGTTCGGCGGGGTCGGGAACCGGCAGGCCGAGCGAGACGACGTGCGCTTCCTGGCCCTCCTCGGGCATGGTCGCCACCCGCTTCCGCCGCCGAAAGTGGTCATAGCACAAGTTGACCGCTATCTGGAAAAGCCACGGCTTGAACGGACTGCCCTTCAGGGCGCGCAGCTTCTCCCATGCCCGCAGGAACGCCTCCTGGGCGATGTCCGCGGCATCGTCCCTCGAGCCCACCATCCGGAGGGCCATGTTGTACAGCGGGACCTGATAGTGCATGACCAATTCGGTAAACGCCTCTCTGTCGCCCTCCCGGGCGCGCGCCACCAGGGCCGCGTCGTCCGTAACGGGGCTATTCGCCATTTAAGACGTAACGATTCCTCATAAGTTCCCGTGCGAAGCCGGACGGCGCATCGGCGCACCGGTATACTCTCACCGATTCGGGCCGGAGTGTCGGAATGGTAGACGAGGGCGCCTCAAAAGCGCCTGGGCGTAAGTCCGTGGGGGTTCGAATCCCCCCTCCGGCAGGTTTACTGTCTTCTATGCCGTAGGCACCGACGCCTGAGCGACCCCTGACAGGAGTTTCAGGCCTTCCAGGTCGTCCATGTCGAAGTACTGGAGCATGACGCGCTGGACCCCGACCGCCTCCCAGTCGCGGAATTGCTCCGCGATCTCGTCGGGAACTCCAACCAGCCAGCCCCGCTCGCGCAGGGCAACCAGCACCCGGTCGGCGGGCACCTCGCGCAAAGACGTCAAGAAAGACTTGAACCAGCGAGCTCGCTCCGCCAGCGCGTCCCGGTCCGCCGCGATGCAGACGCCAAGCATCGTGGAGCATTTGATCGCGTCGGGATCGCGCCCCACGTCCCGGCAGTGCTCGACCAGCCGACGGCGTTTGTGCGCGAAGATCTCACGGCTGTGGGGATGGCTGTTCCACTCGTCGGCATACTGGGCCACGATTCGCAGCAGCCGTTGCTCGCCGTCACCGCCAATGAGTAATGGCGGTCCCGGCTTCTGCACGGGAAGGGGGCGAAGGGTCGCGTCCTTCAGCGCGTAATATTCGCCGGACAGCGAAACCGGGCCGCCGGTCCAAAGGGCCTTGATGACCTTGATGCCCTCTTCGAGACGGTCCATCCGTTCTTTCATGGCCGGCAGGGTGATCCCGTAGGCGGCGTGCTCGGCCTCGTTCCAGCCGGCACCCACCCCGAGGACCAGGCGTCCGTTCGACAGCCCGTCCACAGCGGCCGCCATCCGCGCCAGTAATGCCGGGTGCCGAAACGTCATCGGACTGACCAGCGGGCCGAAGCGGATTCGCCGCACCCGCGTTGCTAGCTCGGTTAGGGAGGTCCAGCATTCGAGTGAGTCGCGCTCGCCCCTCGCCATGACGCTGAACAAGTGATCCGAGCGCCAGAGCGAGTCGAGGCCGAGCCCTTCGACCTGCTGACTGATTCGGACCCAACGCTCCCAGTTCAACCCCTCCTGGCCTTCCAGCATGATCCCGATCTGCATGACAACACGGTAACGCGTCTTGACAACGGGCCGCCAGGGTGCGAACGTTCGGCTCATCCTGAGCGCCGTCATCGCCCTGGCCGTCCTGTTGCTTCTTATTGGCGGCGTGGTCGTCGTTGTCCTGGCCATCCGCCAGGGCCGCCTCGACACCTCGCCCCGGGCCCTGCTGCGCCTCTACCTGTATGCGCTTGCCTTTGCCAGCTTCCTGGTGCTCCTGTTCGGCGCCACCTCGCTGGTGAAGGCCGGCCTGGCGACGGTCGCGGGTCGCGGTTTCAGCTACTACCAGGTCACCTACGCGTACGGGCCGCCGCCGGGCACTCCGCCCTACAAGTCGGGGATCGCGCCAGGGCCGGTCCCGGTTCCGACCGACCAGAGCGAACGGCCGTATCGGGACGACCTGGTGCGCGGCCTGGCCCTGGTCCTGACCGGCGGGCTGCTCTGGGTTCTGCATTGGCTGGGCATTCGGGCCCTTGATCCACCGGAGGTCCGGCGCACCAGCCTGCTCGCGGCCCTGTACAGCGGTGGCCTGCTGGCCATTGCCGGCCTGGTGACGGTGGTGGCCCTCCCCTGGGGGATTTACTCAGTGCTCGCCTATTACGTGTTGCCGCAAGACGCCAACGGCCCCTCGAACCGACCGGGCGACCCGCTCAGCTACGCGATTGTCTTCCTACCGGTGCTGCTGTATTTCCTTTGGCGCCTGGTCGAGCGCGCTCGCGGCCCGCGCGTGGTTGCCAAAGCGGCCTAAGCCGGGTTTCGCGTCCCTTCCCAGTAGAATTCGCTCGTGCTACGGGCCGCCCTGCTACCGGATCCCCTGTTTGGGCTGTTCATTGCTATCACCAACATTCTTATCCTCGCCATCCTGGTCCGGGTGATCATGTCCTACTTTCCGGGGACCATGTACTCCACCGCCGGCCGGCTGCTGGCCAGGGTCACGGACCCGCTTATCGATCCGGTCCGGCGGGTGGTCCCACCCATGGGCGGGCTCGACCTGTCGCCTGCGATCGCCATCGTCCTTCTGTACGTTCTGCAAATTCTGGTCTCGACCGCCGACGTGGTCCTAGCACTCGTAAAAGTCGTGCAGTACGTCCTGGTCCTGATCCTGATCTTGCTCGTCATCCGAGTGATCTTCGGGTTCTTCCGGCTCGACCCCTGGAACCCGTTCGTCCAGATGGTGGTTCAGAGCTCCGAGATCTTCACCCGGCCCTTTCGCCGATGGCTGCCCCGCCGGGTCGGCACCTTCGACTGGGCGCCGGTGGCTGCCATCGTCGTCCTGCTGGTCGCCTACTACGCCGTGAGCTGGCTGGGTAGCCAACGCATCTGACCGGTCGGGTGGCAATCGGCCCTGATGGCCAGTTTTCAGGCAGACCGGGCGTGTGCGGCGAGTAAATTGATGGGCGGCACGAGTCCCCACCGACCATGCTCCCCGCGCCGGAGGCCCCAGCCCCCTTCATGGACCATCCGATGGCGGCGCCGGCAAAGCAAGACCAGACTGGGCAGACTCGTCGGCCCCCCTGGGTCCAGTGCTGGAGGTGATGGCAGTCGGTCCACTGGGGCGGGCGATCGCAGCGGCCGGCCACACAGGTCCGATCGCGCGCCTCCACCGCCCGCCGGGTGGACGGGGGGATGCTGCGCGAAGCGCGGCTGATCTCGGCTTCCAGCTCGCCCCGGCCAGTGATGCGGGTGAGGGCGGCATCGCAAGCCAACCGGCGGACGGTCTCCGCCGGCACCGATCCGCCAGCCTCCAGTTCGCCGGCCGGGGCGCCGGGCGTCCCCAGCAGCGTGTCCAGGCTGGCCCGGATGACCAGATGGGGCCGCGGCCCGGCGCCGGTGGCTGACCGGCCGGCCTTTCTGCGGCAGAGGTCGACCAGGGCGTCGGCACGCCGCTGGCCCGGGGTGCGGTCGTCGTCTTTGCCGGGCAACATGCGGGCGTCCAGGGCGGTGCGCAGGATGGCCCCGCCTTCGGCATCCAACAGTCCGTCCAGGCGAACCAGCCCGTCCATCGGCTCGCTGACGTGCAGGTAGCGCCGCTCGTGGGCGCGGTTGGCCTCGGCCAGCGCCGCCGCGGCGTCCACCCGGTGCTCGAAATGCTTGGCCACCCCGGTGAACTGGCCCGGGTCCATGGTCTCCGCCGCCTGCAGCAGGCTGGCCTCGGCCTTTCGGACCGCCGCCACGCCGACGTGCTCGGCGGTGCGGGCCAGGACGGCCACGTGCTGGTAGCCCACTTCCCCGCGGGCAAAGGCCTTCTGGGTTTCCGGAAGGTGTTCGAGCTGCCGGGCGACGCCAACCCGTTCGGCTGCCGCGCCGCCGGACAGTTTGCAGTTGGAGCGCAGCCAGGGCACGATGCCCAGCGCGCCATCGGCGACATACTCGCCGGACTTCTCGAACCGGCGAACGCCCGCGGCGAACACCGCTTCAAAGGGATCGATGCCGGCTTCCCGGATCTTGATCAGGCCGTCGGCCAGCTCCGCGTCGTCGGCGCGACGGAACCAGTCCGTCCAGAGCCGGACGACCACCTGCGTCTCTTTGATCGGAGGGCCTGACGTGGCCATGCGCGCATCCTGCACCATGGCTGTGACAGCTGCCTGTCACAAAACCTCTTGTTTGTTTAACTTGCTCTCGCTAACCGACCCCTCAGGCCGGTTGCAAATACTGCCGCCGCACCTGGCGGCGGTCGTCCAGGTTCTCCAGCAGGGCCTGCAGCTGCTCCAGGCTCACCAGGTTGTGCGCCGAGATGAAGTCGTCGACATAGGGGAGCACCGCGCGCAACCCCAGGGTCAGCGGCTCGAAGCCGGGCGCCCCCATCAGCGGATTCATCCAGATCAGCCGGTGGCAGGACCGCTGCAGGCGGAGCGTCGCCTGGGCCAGCAGGGCAGGGTCGCCGCGGTCCCAGCCGTCACTGATCACGACGGCTGTGGCGCCGTGGCCCAGGAAGCGCCGGCCGAACCGGCGATTGAAGTCATCGATCGACTCGCCGATCCGGGTCCCACCCGACCAGTCTTCGACCGTAGCCATCACCCGGTCCAGGGCCAGGTCGGCATTGTGAATGCGGAGCTGGCGCGTGATCCGGGTCAGGCGGGTGGCGAAGACGAATGCTTCCACTCGCTCGCTGGCCGTTTCCATGGCGTACGCGAAATGCAGCAATAGGCGCGTGTAGCGCTCCATGGACCCGCTGATGTCGCAGAGCAGGACAACCGGGCGCGGCTTCCAGCGGCGCCGTCGCCACGCGAACACCAGGGGTTCGCCGTTGAAACGTAGGCTCTCGCGCAGCACCCGGCGAAGGTCGAGGCGCTCGTCCCCGCCGCGCCGGTAGCGCCGGGAGCGGCGCCGGCCGGCCGGCGTGACCATCTGCTGGATCAGGCGGCGCACGGCGCGCATCTCCTCATCGGACAGGGCGGCGAAGTCTTTGTGGCGGAGGACCTCGGCGGCGGAGTAGGTCGCCAGCGCCAGCGGGGCCTCCGCCTCGTCGGCGTCGTCCAGGATGTTCAGCTGCCGCGGCTCTCCAGACGCACTGCTAACGCTGCCATCGCCATCGCCAGGCTCGGCCACCGGCGACCGGTGCCGCGGTTCGGGGGGATCAGCACCCAGCAGGAATGCCCCGAGCGCCCGATCCAGGACGGCGAAGTCATCGCGGCGCCGGGCAAAGTGCGCGTGGACGGCGGCCGCCACGTCCTCCCGCCGGCGCTGGTCGACCAGCGTCAGGGCCTGCAGGTAGGGCAACATCCGAGCCGGCCCGGCATCGAACCCGAGCCCTCGCAGGATGAGCCCGAAGCGGAGCCAGTTCCGCGTCAGGGTGCCGGAGATGGCGTCAGGCAAGGACCGCCTGGGCGAAGAGTTGGCGGGCGCGCTCGCCGCGCAGGCGGTGCAGGTCTTCCTGGTACTTCACCACCGATCCCAGCGTCACCTGGACGGCGGTGTCCGTCAGCTCGGTCTGTCCCAGGGCCATCAGCGACCGGGTCCAATCCAGGGTCTCCGCGATCCCCGGCAGCTTGTACAGGTCCAGCTGGCGCACCCCGGCGATGAACTGGCTGACCTGCCGGGCCAGCAGCGGCGGGACGTCCGGGATACGAGCCAGCACCACCTGGTACTCCGTCTCCACCGATGGATAGTCGATCCAGAAATAGAGGCAGCGTCGCTTGAGCGCGTCGTGGATCTCCCGCGTGCGGTTGGAGGTGATAACCACCGCCGGCGGGCGCTGGGCGGTGATGGTGCCCAGCTCCGGGATCGAGATCTGGTAATCGGAGAGCAGCTCCAGCAGGAAGGCCTCGAACTCGTCGTCGGAACGGTCGATCTCGTCGATCAACAGCACTGGCGGGCGGCCGCCGTCGGTCTCGAGGGCTTGCAGCAGCGGCCGCTTGACCAGGAATTTGGGACTGAAGATCTCCCGCTCCATGGCGGCGGCGTCGGCACCCGCCGTCTCCAGCATCCGGATCTGCAGCATCTGGCGGGCGTAGGACCACTCGTACACCGCGTTGTTGACGTCGATGCCCTCGTAGCACTGGAGCCGGATCAGGCGCGCACCCAGGATCTCGGCCAGGACTTTGCCGACTTCCGTCTTGCCCACCCCGGCCTCGCCCTCGAGCAAGAGAGGCTTGTCCAGCTTGGTGGCCAGAAAGAGCGTAGTGGCGAGACTGCGGCCGGCCACATACCGGTGGCTGCGCAGCGATTCCTCGAGCTCCTCGATGGACGCGAAGGGCAGGTCCTGCATCAGCTCACTCTACGCAAGCGGGACGCTAGGCGGGCAGCTTGGCTCGCTCGCGTTCGACCAGCACCCGACGCAGGATCTTGCCCGACGTTGCCTTCGGGATCTGGTCGACGACTTCGACCCGCCGAATCTTCTTGTGGGGCGCCACCCGCTCGGCGACCCAGGCCATGATCTCGTCCGGGGTCACCTGGCCCTTCAGCACCACGAAGGCCTTGGGGATCTCCCCGGCTTCGGCGTCGGGCACTGGGATCACCGCCGCGTCCGCGATCGCCGGGTGCGAGACGAGGATTCCCTCCAGCTCCGCGGGCGCCACCTGCATCCCCTTGTACTTGATCAGCTCCTTGAGCCGATCGACGATGTACAGGTGCTCGTCCTCGTCGATGAAGCCGATGTCACCGCTGTGCAGCCAGCCCTCAGCGTCGACGGTATGGGCGGTGGCCTGCGGATTGTTGAGGTAGCCTTTCATGATCTGCGGTCCGCGGTACCAGACCTCGCCCCGCTCGGCGCGGCCCAGCTCTCGACCATCGACTGGGTCGACCACGCGGGCCTCGGTATTAGGGATCAGGCGCCCCGCCGATCCGGGGCGGATGCTGCTGGGCTCGTATGGGTTGTTGGCCGAGACCACCGGGCTGGTTTCCGTCAACCCATAGCCCTGGGTCACCACGCATCCCAACCGGTCGCGGCAGGCTTTCTCCAGCGAGGCGTCCAGCGGGGCGGCGCCCGAAATGATGCGCTCCAGTTTCGATAGGTCGTAACGGTCGACCACCGGGTGCTTGGCCAGGGCCAGGACGATGGGCGGGACCAGGTAGTCGAACGTCACACCGTAGCGCTGGTGCGTGTCCAGGAACTGCTCCAGGTCGAAGCGCGGCAGCGTGATCACCGTGTGTCCGACGTAGAGGCTGAGGTTCATCAGCACGGTGAGGCCGTAGCTGTGGTAGAAGGGCAGCACCGCCACCACGGTCTCTGCCTGGTCACCGGTCCAGACGGCGTGGGACTGCAGCACGTTGGCCACCAGGTTGAAGTGGGTGAGCATGACGCCCTTGGGCAGGCCGGTGGTGCCGCTCGAATACGGAAGAACCACCACGTCCTTCCGGGGGTCGATCGAGACCGCCGGGGGCGGTCCGGGCTGCATCAACGACGCGAACGGCTCGGCTCCCTCCGCCTCGCCGAAGACGAACAACCGCGTAATGCCGGTCTCCTGGGCCGCCTGGCGCGCCTTGTCCATGAATTGGGGAATGGTGAGCAGGTAGCTGGCGCCCGAGTCCTTGAGCTGGCGGACCAGCTCATCCACCGTGTACAGCGGGTTGACGGTGGTGGTCGTCCCGCCCGCCAGGGAGATGGCGTGGAAGGCGACCGCATACTCGGGCAGGTTGGGGCTGTAGATGGCGAAGACGTCGCCCTTGCCGAACCCGCGTTTGG
>WNFE01003366.1_pt1 | contig 14467 bp, 9 predicted proteins | sample 5400451 | NCBI WGS metagenome assembly WNFE01 (sample SAMN13153344, study PRJNA577476) | soil metagenome | isolation source: 200 cm saprolite under Douglas fir tree site 2 hole 2 | place: USA:California | collected 2015-04-18 | reverse complement strand
CGCCCAAGCTAAAAGCCCTTGGCTTACGCAGGCTTGGTCCTTGTGTCTTAGCAGTAAATAACGATACTAGCTTGCAGGAATTGCGGCGTGCTCTCGACAAGGAAGGTATCGTTGTCCGCATCAGTGGCGATATTGTTACTAGACAAGCCACCAATACTACGCACCGCAGGTATTATTAAGTTTGATTGCAATTCCTCGCGGAGCAGAGTTCGTAGGGGCCCGATGATGCCCTTTGACAAACTCATCCGGCCATCCGTAGGGCCTGATTTATCGCGGCCAGGGCCGATGAATCGGCCCTGGGTGGATGTTCCGCTAGCCGGATTATTTTGTTACATGCCATAATCGGGCCCCTACTGAGGCCCGATCAGTGTATGACGGATCAGCATCAGATGGGTCAAGGGTCCGAGGCCTCCCGGTACAGGTGTAAGAAAAGAGGCTACCTCTTTAACGCTCTCGAAATCCACGTCGCCAATCACAGTGCCGCCAATGGGATTAATTCCTGCATCTAGCACGACTGCACCGGCCTTCACCATCTCGGCGCTAATACTGGCCGGTCGACCAACACTCACCACGAGAATATCTGCGTTCCTGGTAATACTCGCAAGGTCCTGGGTATGCGAGTGACAGATCGTCACTGTCGCATCGTAGCGCAACAGCACAAGAGCACTGGGCTTGCCTCCAATATTGCTGCGCCCGACAACTACAGTATTGCGGCCAGCGATTAGAATACCGGCATTTTGCAACACTGTGAGAATGACATCGGCGGTGGAGGGAATAAAGCTAGGAAAGCCGAGCAGCAGGTTCCCTGCATTGCGTGGCCCAAGTCCATCTACATCCTTCTCAGGACGCAAAACCTCGGTCACTACCTGTTGCCGTATATGCGATGGCAGCGGAAGAAGGAGCACAACGCCATCAGTATTCGCATCATTGCTCAAAACGGCAACCTCGGCACGTAACTCTTCCTCTTCAATCTCGAAAGGATATGCCAGCGTCGCGCAACCCAGACCGATAGTGCGGCAGGCGCGCACCAATTGCCTGCTGTAAACCTCTGCAGCCCCATCGTGTCCCACAATTATTTGTGCCAGGCGGGCAGAACGGTGGCGCTGCTTGCGAAACTGCAAGGCTTCGCTTTGTAATTCGGCAGTCATGCGTGCGACGAGCGGTTTGCTGTCAAAAATGGTTGCGGGCATAAATAGCTCTTCTCCAGATAGAGATAGTAATGTTCATCATATCACATACTATTTGACCACTTGGGCAGGGCTGTTGCAAGATTGGGAAGACGACGCGTGCTGGTGGGAGTGCAGAGTGCCACAGCCCTGTGCCGGAGCGCGAGGTGTCCTCGCTTCATCCTTCCTTCCCACCGCCGGAGGCGGCAAAAAAGGAGTTTGCAACAGCCCTGACCACTTGAGGGATACGAGTGGTAAATACTATGTAAATGCGCTACAATCCTTCCTGAGTCAATGTAGTGCATTTTTCTGTGGAGCTCGTGGAAGAATGCTCCCCTTTAGTAGCCTTTCGATACCATCTACTCCAAAAAGAGAGGATTTTCATGGCCGGTGATTGTTCATTTGATATAGTATCGCAGTTTGACGAGCAGGAACTCGTCAATGCTATCGACCAAACGAGGCGGGAAGTATTGACCCGCTATGACTTGAAAGACACAAAAACAGAAATTGTTCATAACAAGGATAATATAACGTTTGTCACCGATAGCTCGCTTACGCTCAAAAACGTGCGCGACATTCTTGAAACTAAGGCAGTACGTCGCGGTTTGTCGCTAAAGATCTTTAAGCCGGGCAAAGAGGAAAATGCCGCTGGTGGTAAAGTTCGCCAGGTCATTCAGTTGCAGCAGGGTCTCTCACAAGAATTGGCAAAACAGATCAGTAAGCAAATTCGCGATGAATATCCTAAAGTACGACTACTCAAGCAAAAGGATTATCCCGTAGCCTTGCAGTACATCAACTATAGAGGGTAGGACTCTGAAGGTACTTTAGTACCAAAAAAAGAGCCTGGTCTCTCAAGGATCCCAAAATTGTAGTAACCTAGTTTTAGTCAGGGCACCCTGTTACAGGTGTCATAAGCAAAGTCTCTTCGATGTTCTAAATTTAGGAAGTGAACCTTTCATGCCTGGGAACAGACAAGTTTTCAGTACTGCAATGAATGCAGCCGATCGATTTCGTTGGGATAGGATCGATTTCGTTGGGATAGCCAATGGTCTGAGGCGGCAAACGAGTACCAACGAGCGTTAACAGAGTTCCCAGATGATGCGGCTGCGCGTGGTGGGCTAGGGTTTTGCTATATGCAAACCAAGCAGTGGCAGAAAGCGCTTACTGAGTATGAGTATATACTCAAGCGTGATCCTGGCAATGTGATCGCCTTAAGTAAGACAGCCGAGCTATACGTTATCTTAAACAGGCGAGATGATGCTTATAAGGCCTATATGCACCTGGCAGAATTATATTCACAGGCTGGTCAAGGTGCTCGAGCAGAAGCTGCATGGCAAAAGGCTGTTCAGTTGTCTCCTGCTAATCCCGAACCTCATGAGCGACTTGCGACCTACTATCTTGGGAAAAAAGATATTGCGTTGATGGTTCAGGAGCGTTTGAATGCAGCTCAGGGGTATCTACTGCGCAATGATACTGTGGCAGCGTCTGCACAATGCGAAGAGGTGTTGCGCGTCGATGCTAACAATGCACAGGCACAGCGCGTTCTCTCACATATCAGAGGACAAATGCAGCCTTCCGGGCCACTCCCAAAAGGAGTTGGCGCGACGTATTCATCGCCGGCAGGTGTGGAGACAGGTAAAACCTCTACAGGTAATCTGTCCTCAGGCCCATTAGCCGATGCAGGGAATATTGCGGCTGACATGGTTTCTTTAAGCAATACAAGCGGAGGTAATACTGGCAACATGGGTAATATGGGTAGCGCGGGCAACTTCGGGGGAGTGGGAAATCCCGGGCCGGCTCTTGCTGCAACAGGCATGGCTGGTGGAGGGATGGGACCAACTCCTCGTAAACGAATAACAGCTAGCCAGGTCACGGACGTGCTGAGGCAGGCTCAAACCTTTCAAACTCAGGGTCATTTCAACAATGCTATCGACCTCTGTGAACAGATTCTTGAAAGCGGCTTTGATCGACCTGATGCCCGCTACTTTTTGGGGTGGCTCTATCAAGAGCAGAGGCGCTGGGATGAGGCAATTCGCCAGTTCCAAACATTGTTGAACGATCCCGATTATGCACTTTCGTGCTACTACGCACTGGGGCAGTGCTATCGTGCAAAGGGTGACATGCGAACTGCGACGGTACATTTCGATGAAGCCGTTGATCGTGTGAATCTAGATGCCTTGACGATCGAAGAGTCTGATCAACTGGTGCAACTCTGCCAGGAAGCGGCCGAAGCACATCGCTTATTGGGTGAGCGGGAACAAGCGTTGACCGTCTATAATGCTCTGCTTGGCTTTTTGCGTAGTAGGGGATGGAATGACAAAGTTGCCCAGGTTGAGTTCATGCTCAAACAAGCGCAAAATACACCGCTTCCTCCCCGGCCCGTTTCTACTCCCCTACCTAATCCAGCACAACCAGTACCGCAGCAACAGGGAAACACAACCCGTGCTTTGCCGCCCGAACAAATAACGATGATACAACAGACACCTGCTGCCCAGCAGGCCTCTGCTATGCCTCCACAGCCAGGTATGCCTGATGCTCCATCTGTGAGCATGAATATGAATGGCTCTCCGGCGATAGCGCCACCACCCGCTGAGACCCCGCCAACGGGCGCGCCTCCAACTCGAGTGCAGCCTCCAGTACCCTCAACGAATTCTGGTTCTCTCGGGGAACTGCCGGATTGGTTGACGGGCATTCTGAATGATGCAGATAAAACTCAGCAGGCTAATAAGCAGGCTTCGTCAACTCCCGCGCATCCCGCGCCAGCGCAACCTGTAGCGCAAGAGGAAATAATCAATCAGCCAACGGTTGAGCAACCCCTGGCACCCAATCTCACATCATCAACATCATGGCTAACAGGTGAGATAAAGCCTGCTACTGCTGCCCCTGCCTCGCCACCAAACCAGCAATCTCCTGCTGCGCCTGTTCAGACTGCTGCAAAGGCGGAATCACCCGTTACAATGGACCCGACAGCGCAGCGCGCTCCAAGACAGAAACCATCTGCACCAAAGCCGCCTGTCCAGGCTATTCCCGCAGCAGAGCCGGCGGTACTGTTTACGCCACAAGGAACACCTGAAATAGATCAGGCAATCCCGGCAGCACAGGTTTCTCCGCCTAGGGGATCAACCGGCAAACTTGAAAATTTGCTGAACCAGATATCTGGTTCTGTGGGGAAAGAGGGAGTATTACAGAGGGTTAGTGAGTCTATACTGGCGAGCACTGCTACTCTGCCGGAAAACATTCGCTTACAGGTTGTACAGTCTATACAAGATATTCAGCGGTATATCGATCATGGCCTTCTGACGGCTGCTACAGAAGAATGCTTGCGCGTCATCGATTTGGCCCCACAGTACCTCGATATTCACCAGGTTTTATGCGAGATTTACATTCGCCAGGGGAAAATTGACCAGGCTATCACCAAGTACGCTATCCTGATCGATACCTATGTGGTCAATGGTCGCATTGATGATGCCATTGCGACGTATCGGCGTATCTTGCAATTGGAACCCAACAACCTGACATATCGAGTCCGTCTGATTAATTTACTTGCCTCGCAGGGCAACAAGGAAGATTTGCTGCGTGAGCGGAGCCTGGCGGCAGAATCGTACCTGCGTCTTGGCTACATGGATCGTGCTCTGACGGAGCTTGAGCAGGCGTTGCAGGAAAGTCCGACAAGTGTGACAACGCGCTTGAACTATGCACTGGCATTACAGAAATTGGGACGCTCCCAGCAGGCAGTAGCAGAGTATCAACGGGTGCTGCAAGTGGACCCGCGTAATTTTACCGCGTTGGTACGCTGGCATATTGCGATGATTACAGGGGTTGGCACTGCTCGTGCTACAACTTTGGAGGTATTGACCCGTATTCGCCGGCAATTACGAGGAGAAGGACAGAAGAACTACGAAACGGTAGTGCGGGAGTATACACAAGCTGCGGACACCTATCCGAATAATTTCGACATTCGTTTCGCGCTTGGTCAGATACATCAGCAGTCCGGTTACTTTGACCAGGCTCTTGATGCCTACCACTTGGCAATTCGGGATAGCTCCTATGAGGTGATGGCCCGTGTCAGTTCGGCACACTGCCTATTAGCTCAGGGCAAACCCGAAGCGGCAATTCAACAACTCGAACAGGCATTACAGAGTGTTCGCGGTGATCAACGCGGTGCTGGTGCAATTGATCCCGCAGACTGGGCAGCGCGTCCACGCGAAGAAGGCGAGGAGCACCAGGCACCAGAAGTTGAGATCTCACTGCTATTGGCGAAAGCCTATGGCCGCATCGGCAAACAGGATCAGATGCAGGCCATCTTGCGCCAGGTGAAGCAGACGACGCCACATCGAGACGAGGTTGCTTCTGCGCTGGCGGAAATATCTGCGCGTCAGGGAGATATCGGTGGCGCTTTACAAGAGTATGCTGACCTGGTTCGGTTCTACCGCGATAAGCGCCAGGTAGATAATGCTCTAAGTGTTCTGAAAGAGATGGTGCACCTGGCACCTCAGGATCCTCGAGCCCATGCCGAATTAGGTGATATCTACGTGAGTCGCGGTTTGTTAGAAGAAGGTATCGCGGAACTGCGTCTGCTCGCAGACATTTACCTGCGGCAAAACCGGCTCAACGAGGCCGGGGAAACTCTGCGGCATATCGGCAATATTTATGCCGAAACAGGGAACACAGAAGATGCCTTCATGAACCTGCGCCGTGCCGTCGATCTGAAACCCAACGATATGGATCTCTTGCGTGAAGTAGTTGGCTACTGCTGGCAAATCGGCCGTGCGAAAGAAGCAACGCAGTATCAATCGGTTATTGCTCGCTACTACTTTGAGACAAATCAAGTCAAAGAATCAGTTGCAGCCCTCCAACAGTTAATCGCTCTTGATCGTACTAACTACGAGGCCTACGATATGCTCGGTCAAACCTACCAATCCGTGGGCGAGTATGAGCAGGCCAGTCGCGTCTATAAAAATCTTGCTAAGGCGAATCCTGGAGGGACTATTGCCCGCGAACGCCTGGCAATGCTACGAGAGTTGCGTGCACAGAGCGCATAATGTGTGACGAGAAGAATCGACGAGGGATAGGGCAGGGCAAGCCTCGCCTTATCCCTTTCGTCTTGCTCTATGTTTGTCACATCTCCTCATCGGTCTGGTAAACCTGCTCTAAGGTCTGTTCTCGTGCTCGTTGGATACGTTGAAACCGCTTACTGAACTGCATCGTTGCGTAGTTGAGGTACTCTTGCATATTCAACCCAAATGGGATCTCCTCAAGGTCCATGGAAGGCGTTTGCAAGATGTTATCTTAAAGGAACCTCTCGCTGCTGACCAGGTTGTTTCTCTATCTTTTTCGTCCGTACTCTCTTATCCCTCTTCCGCTTCACCTCCAATAAGCGCATATACAGCCCATAAATCAAGGGTTGATACACCAGGTCCTGCGTCTCCAGGAAGCGCATTGGATACCCTCCAAATCCCCTCTTAAACTGGTAAACTCCCCATAGATCCTGCCCTTCTTCTAAAATATCGGGGATGCCGCGAAAATCGTAGTAACAGCAGCCATGTGACTTGGCCCATTGCATGCCGGTCCATTGTAAGAGGTGATTAGGCATCAGGTTGCGGTGCTCGTCCGAAGATGCGCCATACATATACCAACTCCATCGACCCAGGCGCAGCACGATAATACCTGCGATAGCCTTTCCCTCGTATTCTGCCAGGAAGAGCGCAACCCCGTCTCCGTCGCTATAGAGACGCATCACGTCTTCGTAAAGCTGTTTATTGTGAATGAAAAATTGATCGCGTTCGCTCGTCGCCTCATATAAGCGATAGAAAGTATCCAGGTCGGCCTGACCTTCCCCTCGCCGCACTGTCACACCCTTGCGCCCAGCCAGGCGCACGTTGTAGCGCCATTTTTCTTTCATGCCTGCCAGTAGCTCTTTTTCATTGGGCTGCAGGTCAAGTATCCACTCATTACGGATGTGAACGGGATAGGGATTGGGCCGGAAACCTCTTTTGCGCAATCCCTCCAACCATTGCTCATTCCCATCTGGCACACTTGGCTCGATTTTGAGCATAAAAGCACCTCGTTTGTGTGCCTCTGCCATCACATAGTTGAGCAGGACAGCCATCGCCGCCGAGTTGGGGTCATCGATGATAGGGCCGCGAGCCACATAAAAATAGATTCGTCGCAGGACGGGCGCGCGGGTAATCAGCAGCAGCATGGCAGCACAGATCTGTCCATGCTCATCCACGACGCCTATACGCAGCGCTTCGGATCCCAGGTGTGGTGCCAACTCTGCCCACTCATATGATTGTGTAATATTGCAACATACCGATGACGCCACAAAATCGTTCCATCGCTGGCGGTCGGTAATAATACGCGCCTCCATATACATTCCTCTCAATTTGACTCGTTCTTGCCCCTGACGACTCGTGTCAATTCCACCTTTGTTCAGCGCCTGGTTGGTAATTTCCTTGATGGTGATGGTCATACTGCCATCAAAGGCTCTCTAAAAATTCGCTTCGAAGTATATAGAACTCAGCGCTCTGGTTAATATAATTTATCTCTTTTAGTCCCACAAGCCCGATCAACCGGCTATCGCTTTTGAGGGCCACACCAAAGATGATATGCTTGCCATCTTTATACAGTTGCTCCAGCCGTTCTTTGCCACGGGTATCGCTGGTTGGATAAATGGAGAAATCGCGGCGGATCTCTTCATCGTTCATCCAGGTTGCATACAGGTGATTATCCTGTGCCGACTCTAAGGGACGCAGATAGATGCGCTCTCCTACCATAAACGGATTCTGCATCTGCGATGTATCTTGTGCCATTAATACCAAACAACTCCCTTCTTGTATTCGGAGGCAAGTATAGCACAGGTAATGTAGGGGGGCAATTGAGTGAGAAGCCTATGGCTCCTGCACCTTGGCATGTGGGTAGGAATCATCAGACAAACGCTCAGTGGGGGGAATAATTACTGTAGTGTGTCCGCTTCCGCTTTCTTCATCCTCGCGATGTTCATCTGTTGTAATGGGCCGATGTGTGTTGTGATCGTTGGAGTAGCGAGAAGCTGATATGTGCTCATCTAAGTGTAAAGGTAAAATCTGTGGTGATTCTTGCCCTCTGCTTTCCGTATCAGGCGCTTCTAACAGAGCAGCCTGAATCACTTGATCCATGGAATCTACTATAGTAAAGTTAATGCTTTGGCGGATTTTGGCCGGAACATCAGCCAGGTCCTTCTTATTCTCCAGAGGGATAAGCAAGTTAAAGATGTTAGCGTGATGCGCTGCCAATACTTTCTCTTTCAGACCACCAATACCCAGCACACGTCCTCGCAGGGTTATTTCACCTGTCATCGCCATACCCGGGCGTATAGGCCGCCCGGTTATGGCTGAAATGAGAGCCGTAGCGATCGTAATGCCTGCAGATGGGCCATCCTTGGGAAGGGCATTTTCGGGCATATGGATATGCAAATCAGTACTGTCCTGGAAATTAGGATCAATCTGCAGCTCTTCAGCACGCGAGCGGATATAAGAAAGCGCCGCAAACGCAGATTCGCGCATCACATCTCCCAATTGGCCCGTGATGAGCACCTCCCCTTTCCCTACCATCGTGGCCACTTCCACGGGTAACAAAATACCACCCATCTCGGTCACGGCCAGGCCCATTGCCACACCCACCTGCGTTTTCTGTACTATTGGGCTTTCGGTGTAGCGAGGTGTACCAAGGTATTGCTCTAGACTATTACTTGTAAGCCGCAGACGCGTTTCTGGCTTCTCGATGATACGTCGCGCTGCTTTACGGCAAATCGTTGCCAGTTGTCGTTCTAGATTACGTACGCCAGCCTCACGAGTATAGCCTGTAACGATTTGTTGCATTACAGTCTGTGGAATCTTCAACTGTGCGGGGGCCAGGCCGTGTTCTACCATTACAGCGGGCAAGAGGTGGCGCAAACCAATATTCACTTTTTCCTCGAGCATGTAGCCCGGGAGATCGATGATATCCATGCGATCGGCTAGTGCACGTGGAATCTGGTACTTCACATTTCCGGTACAGATAAAAAACACTTCCGAAAGGTCGTAAGGAACTTCTAGGTAATGATCGGTAAAGTTGTTGTTCTGCTCGGGATCGAGCACTTCTAAGAGTGCCGCAGCAGGGTCTCCACGGTACTCCGAAGAAAGCTTATCAACCTCATCGAGTAAGAAGACGGGATTGCGGACCCCTACAGTCTTCATTGATTGAATAATGCGACCAGGAAGAGCGCCCACATACGTGCGGCGATGTCCTCGAATCTCAGCCTCGTCATTCACGCCACCCAGTGAAATACGCGCAAATTTGCGACCGAGCGCGCGGGCAATAGAACGACCCAACGATGTTTTACCAACTCCTGGAGGACCAATGAAGCAAAGAATCTGCCCCTGGCTTTCCCTGTTTGTATATCCATCCTGGGAGGCACGTCTCTGGCGCAACTGACGAACCGCCAAAAATTCAATGATGCGCTCCTTTATACCCTCCAGCCCGTAATGATCTTCATCCAACACGCGTCGTGTAAATTCAATACTGAAGCTGTCGTCGCTACGTTCAGTCCACGGTAGAGCAAGAATCCAGTCTATATATGAGCGTAAGACAGAAATCTCGGCTGATTGAGGTGATGTACGCTCAAGCCGGTCGATCTCTTTACGCACCCTGGTCGCAATCTCCGATGGCATCGACTTTTCGTTTAACCTGGTGCGCAGCTCGTTTACCTCGCTAGAAGTTTCCATCCCCAGCTCTTCCTGGATCGCGCGTAGTTGCTCGCGCAAGTAAAATTCCTTCTGTGTACGGTCTACTTGCGAACGTACGCGGCTGCGAATAGTTGCTTCCAGTTCAAGAATTTCGATTTCATTGCCCATTATCACACAGATTTTCTCGAGGCGTGCTAACGGGTCTAGTGCCTCCAGTAGCTCTTGTTGCTGTTCAGGATCTGTGACGAGGTGTGCTGCGAGCATATCTGAAAGCCGAGCAGCGGTCTTGAGGGCAACAATCGAGTTAATATCTTCTACCGAAAAGCGACGGTTCAATTGGGCATAGCGCTCGAAGAGGTTAGTAGCATGACGTACCAGCGCATCAGCTTGGGGCCCACGTACCTGAATTTCCTGTGGAGTGGTTATGCTCACTCGTAGAAAAGGTTCCAGTTCGTCGTAATCTTCGATTTGTACGCGACGTACACCGCTTAACAGCAACTGGTAACTACCGTCCGGTTGCTGATGCATGGTGGTAATTTCTACCAACGTACCAGTAGAATAAATGTCCTTTGACTGGGGATCATCAATATCCGGGTCATGTTGGGAGGCAGCGACCAGCAAATGTTCAGGCTGCATCATCGCCTCTTCAACTGCACGTACCGACTTTTCGCGTGCAACTGCCAATGTCATACGTGTGCGGGGAAACACGACCATGTTTTTTAACGCCACAAGAGGATACGTCTCATGAGTATCCATATTTGTTTCCTGGCGTTCTTGTTCGCTCACGTATTTCTGCCTTGCTAGGGTCCGACTAGTAAGTCACTTTCCTAAAAGAGGATGAACCCGCATTAAGCAGACTCATCTTCAGAATACGCAGTTGCTCGCTCTGTGCGTGTAATCAGCAATGGTTTATTATGCTGCATAATCACATCGCCGTTGATAATTACTTTCTTCACATCTGCACGCGACGGGATTTCGTACATTATTTCAAGCAGTACATCCTCGATGATGCTACGTAACCCTCGCGCACCCGTACGTTGTTTCAAAGCGCCCTCGGCTGCTGCATCAAGTGCATCCTGGGTAAACACCAGTTCGACCCGGTCGAGCTGTAAAAACTTCTGATATTGCTTGACAATCGCGTTTTTCGGCTCAGTCAAAATGCGGATCAAAGCATCTTTATCCAGCCTATCCAACGAAACAGCTACTGGCAAACGCCCCACAAACTCGGGGATCAAGCCATACTTGAGCAGGTCATCGGGAATAAGTTTTGTTAAGACCGATTCTTCAGCCTGCTCAGTTATGACAGTTGACCTGAATCCCATAGTCTTGTTGCTGCCCAGGCGTTGCTCCACGATCTTATCAAGGCCTTCGAAAGCGCCACCACAAATGAATAGGATATTGGCTGTGTTGATCTGGATGAAGTCCTGGTGAGGGTGCTTTCGTCCTCCCTGAGGAGGCACATTGGCGACCGTACCCTCGATAATCTTGAGTAAAGCCTGTTGTACGCCCTCGCCCGAAACGTCGCGGGTGATGGACGGGTTATCAGACTTGCGCGCGATTTTGTCTATTTCATCTATATAGACAATGCCTCGCTCTGCTCGTGCTACATCGAAGTCTGCCATCTGGATCAATCGCAAGAGGATGTTTTCGACGTCTTCACCGACGTACCCTGCTTCTGTAAGCGCGGTTGCATCTGCGATGCAGAAGGGCACATCCAATATTTTTGCGAGTGTCTGTGCCAGTAAGGTCTTGCCACATCCCGTAGGGCCAATGAGAAGAATATTACTCTTGCCCAACTCCACGTCGTCAATTTGCATGCCTACACCAATGCGCTTGTAATGGTTATATACGGCCACTGCAAGAGTCTTCTTGGCGCGCTCCTGCCCGATCACATACTGGCTGAGCTGCTCGAAAATCTTCTTGGGCGTGGGTATCTTGCCTGTTTGCAGACGAGGCTTCGTGACAGTAGCTTGCTCCTCTTCGATGATCTCTCGACAGAGGTCAATACACTCATCACAAATGTAGACACCCCCAGGACCGGCTATGAGTCGCTGTACCTGGTCCTGGCTCTTGCCGCAGAAAGAACAGCGGTAAGTAGTTCGCATATTTTTCGAATTTGCCACGTCTGTCACCTTTCCCTCTAGAGTGTGGGGCCCCAGCGGTTATTCTGCAAGCGCGCATCCATTCTCTCGCGCCCGTAGATCTGTTTTATTGTACTTCTATGCCTGTACAGGCGGGTCAACCGCCTGTGATGGTTGTTCAGTTGTTTCAGCCTCTCCGGTCTCACTGCCGGCAGAAGATAGCTGGGAGTTATCCTGCTCGCTTGGGATATCCACAGTCTCTTCATTGCTCGCCAGAGCAGCAGCTTCAGCATTCGCTACAGTGGTTTCTTCCTCTTCGCTTTCGGGCTCAGGTCCTGCCGCCAGTTCTACCAGGCGTGTGATAGCCTTTTCGCGGAGAAGGCTCTGTGCCAGTGCTCGAATCTGCCCTTCTGTTTGGGGCAGGTTTTGTCCAAGTTGTGCATATGCGCGGAAGAGAGCTTCTACCTCTTCAGGAGCGACATTGATGTCTTCTTTCTTGATGACTTCATCGAGCACGAGTTGACGCTTCACACGCTTTTCAGCTTCTGGCTCGAGTTCTTTCTGGTATTCTTCACGTGACTTCTTTACGAGCATCAGATATTGATCCAGGGACATGTGCTGTTGCTCCAGTAAATGCGAGAACTGGTGTATCATCTCCTCTGTTTCTTCCTGGATCAACACTGGATGAAGCGTAAATTGTGACTGCTCGATGACTGCATTGAGTACCTTCTCCCGCAGTTCGTCACGTATACGTCGCTGTTTGTTTTCGAGTAGATCATCGCTGGTGGCCTTGCGCAAGTCTTCCAGCGTCTGAGACTCATCATTCCTTACCTGTACAGCGAACGCATCGTCGAGTTCAGGAAGTTCTTTGAACTCCACTTTGTGTAGTGCGACCGTATATTGCGCTTCTTTGCCTGCGAGTTTCTCATTGGTGTAATCAGCAGGTATAGTGGTAGTAAATGACTTATTCTCGCCAGCACGCATACCTACGATATGCTCATCCATGCCCGCAAAGAGGCCGTGTCGCTCGTCTGTCAGTTCAAAGGGATTATCTTTGAGATCGGAAATGCTCTCGTCATCCACAGTCAGCTTCAGATCCATCGTCACCCGGTCGCCTATCTGGGCTGGACGATCGACCACTTCCCAGTGTGCCTGGCGATTGCGTAATGATTCAAGCTCCTTCTCAACCTCTTCAGAGGTGACAGTTGGCTCTTCGCGTTCAAAGTGGAGTGAATGATAATCGCCCAACTCGACCGGGGTCAAAATAGGCACCTTGAGGCTGAAGTGATAGGGCTGCCCGATCTCAAAAACCGGTGCATCCAGTTCAGGCTGCGCGAGTGGGGTAATATCGTGCTCTTTGAGAGTACTGCGATAGGCCTCGGTCATCAACTCGTCGAGGCCTTCCTGGTAAATGTACTCCTTACCGAGTCTTCGTTCTAATAATGAACGAGGGGCCTTCCCCCGCCGGAAGCCCGGTACTTCGACCTGTTGTACCAGTTTGCGATATGCCTTATCTGAAGCTTTTTGCACTTCATCCCAAGAAATATCAATTTCTACACGTGCCTCACTGCTTGGCAACTTTTCAACCGAGACCTTCACTTTTCCTCCAACACATGTATCTTGCTGAGTATCTATCCCGCACGATAAAGGTATCCCCTACATTACATTCTATACCTTGATTATACCCAAGACAAGCTTCAATTGGGAAGTATTGAGGGGCGAGTGTTCCCAATTGAGCGCCCAAAGCTGGGCGAGAGGCATGCCACATTCCCGTGCCCGTGGACACTATGGGACAATGATCTTCTTGACATGCGTAATCACCTATGCTCAGGCAAACCTGGAGCGGGAGACGGGGATCGAACCCGCGACTTTCTCCTTGGCAAGGAGATGCTCTACCACTGAGCCACTCCCGCTTGATCGCGAAACCACCTGACAATGGGGTGCTGATACCCACGACTGGGTGGGCGGTGAGAGACTCGAACTCTATGGCTTACGCCAACGGATCCTAAGTCCGCCCTGTCTACCAATTTCAGCAACCGCCCATAATTTTACCCGGGAATAGAAAAATTCTCACCTCAGGATGATACATCAGTGCACAAGCGACTGTCAAGACAAACATTGAGCAGCACTCCGTTTGGGCTATTAAAATATAACCGCCTGGCTTGATGCATGAAGTATGTACAAGCTCACTATCAAGCTCTATGAGCAAACCTTAACTAGGTACTGTATATCCCGACAAAGTGTAACCACTTCTCAACCACTTCTTTACCCCCTTTTCCTTCCTCTGTATATCCCTTTCTACCATAATTGCTGATGTGATTATGCCCATCCTGGTGTCAGGATAAATTATCCTATTCGTTGCCAAGCTATTCTCAAACATTGTACCGGTCAGGATTTTGAAAGCGAGGCCTAATTATGCAATTCTCTTCCCGTTCAAGGATGCGCATCCTGTTTTCACTGGTCGCCTTTATCACCGTTGTGGGAGAGTTTGTGGTGACTGGAGGATTGTCTGGTA
>WNFE01002147.1_pt1 | contig 14476 bp, 12 predicted proteins | sample 5400451 | NCBI WGS metagenome assembly WNFE01 (sample SAMN13153344, study PRJNA577476) | soil metagenome | isolation source: 200 cm saprolite under Douglas fir tree site 2 hole 2 | place: USA:California | collected 2015-04-18 | reverse complement strand
GTAGCGCAGGCGACAGGACACGAACTCAAGGCGCTCGGCATCAATATGAACCTGGCTCCGGTGGTTGATGTTAATAACAATCCGGATAACCCGGTGGTCGGCGTACGCTCGTTTGGTGAAGACCCGCAACAGGTTGCTCGTCTGGGCGGTGCGATGGTTAAAGGATATCATGCAGCAGGAGTGCTTTCCTGTTTGAAGCATTTTCCCGGTCATGGTGATACTGCTGTAGATTCACACCTGGCACTGCCCACGATTCCTTATACTCTCGAACGGCTGGAAACACTGGAACTGGTGCCATTCAGAGGCGGGATCGAGGCCGGGGCCGAAAGCGTGATGATAGCACATGTCTCTTTCCCTGCTCTGACCCAGCATGATATGTTTCCCGCCACTCTATCTTCTGATATCGTACAGGGGCTGCTCCGTGAGCAACTCGGCTTCAACGGCCTTATTCTCTCTGATTGCCTGGAGATGAAGGCCATTTCAGAAACGTTCGGCACAGAGCGAGCAGCAGTTAAAGCGCTGCAGGCCGGTATTGACCTGGTGCTGGTGTCTCACCACTACAAGCGACAACAAGGAAGCATTGAGGCGATACGGGTGGCAGTGCAGACACATGAACTTTTCTCACAAGTGGTTCAACAGGCAGCGGAACATGTGCTGAGGCTCAAGGCAAACTATCTTACCTGGAAAGAAATAGCTACCTCAGCAACACTTCCTGCGTGCATTGGATGCGAGGCTCACCTACACCTACAGGACCAGGCTTATGAGCTATCAACCACCCTGGTACGAAACGAAGACGCGCTCCTGCCCTTGCACCTGGATGCGGGGGAGCGTATCGTGGTACTCTCTCCACGCAGAAACAGCATATCCATGGTGGAAGATCGATATTACGCTGATGATGTACTGACAGATATCATAGGTCAGTATCATACTAATGTGAAAACTCTGTCTATTGCTTCGGGTGCGGTGGAAAACGCTTGTAGGAACCTATTACAAACAACCAGTGAATCTGATATTTTCATCATAGCGACGGTTAATGCACACCTGGATGAGCGACAGGCAGAGATTGTGCAATACCTCGTGTCGTCAGGTCGGCGCATTATTGTAATTGCCGTGCGTAATCCGTATGACCTGCAGGCTTTTCCGCAGCTTCGCACGTACCTTGTTACCTATGAATATACGCGACCAGCCCTTGTTGCAGCAGTACGCGTACTTTTTGGTGAGAGACAGGCGCGGGGGCATTTGCCTGTTGGTATTCCTGGTCTGAATCATCTCACATCTGAGGGCCCATAGTGGTTTCCTAAATAGGGCTAGGAGCCTTTCTCACCCCAGGCCTCTCCTATGTATTGCATCCCGCGAAAGGACTCGCCGATTGCATCAAGCTCCATTTGTCTGAGGAGTGCCTCGAACTCCTCAGGTGTGGTCAACCCTTGCTTAAGCAGGGATGGTTCCATCAGGTACAACGCTGTGCGCAGCAGGTTCATGATAGGATGTAAACTGACCAGGCCAGTCGTAAAGGGGACCTCATATGTCTGGCTTTGGAGCTGTGCGAGCCCGGCATCGCGCAGAAGTGGCACGAGCACCGCCATTGTGCCGAGGTGCTGCCCATCGGGGCTGTAGCTTTGACCAATCTGCTGCAGCGCCTGAATGACGATCCTGCCAAGGTGCTGGACAGCCGAACTATTCGTGAGCGGCCATTCAGCTTCAATGAGCCGGATGATGCCACCGGGGCGCAGGATGCGCTTGCATTCTGCGAGCAAGCCTGGCCACTCCCCAGGAAAGAGGGAAGTGACGAGAAAGCGTGCTTGAATGAAATCAAAGGAGTCTTCATCGAAGTTGAGCGGCTTGCGGATATCCATGAACTCATAGAATGCGTTATCCAGTCCTTGTACACGGGTCGTGGAACGCGCAAAGTCGAGCATGGCTTGGCTGAGATCAACACCTATGACCTCCATGTCCTGGTGCGAGAAAGCGACATCCTGCACCCAGCTACCAGGGCCACAGGCAAGATCGAGTACGCTCTGGATCCTGGAGATGTCTACTTTCTGGGGGAAGAGACCACCTATGTATTCGGTAACCATCTTATGCTGATCGATGAGCCGCACCATTTCTGCGCCACTCTGCGGGTCAATTAAAAAGGTGGAGACTTCTTGCCAGTCTGGTCTCATCATATGCACCTGTCTTCCTTCTGGAGGCACGCGAGCGATGAGCCTCGTCATCATTCATTGACGGATGCGCCTTCCAGATTGCCTCATCGGTTCTGCTCTGAGTGTAGCAGTCTTTTCCCTCACCGTCAAGTCATCGTCTGGACAGTGACATAATGATAACGACGTCTTTGACACCCGGCTGCATTATGCTACAATGTGTTATATTAAGAGGTCCATGGAGAACACAGGTGAGAAAAACCATGGCGGAGCAGGATTGGGACACATTCCGCACACTCATCAAAGAGTTGCTGCGTGATCCGGCAACGAGAAAACGCATCGATCAGCGAACGGATATTGCACCGCGAACTCTGTCACGGTGGATCAGCGGCGAGACCGAGGAGCCCGACCGCAAGCGACTGTCCAGCCTGCTGGCAGCATTGCCACAGCATCGAGACGAGTTGCTTGCAGCCATTACCAGGGCGCTGCCAGATTTCAATGTGCCGCTCATCGATCCCACCACCAGACTCGTCGAAGACATGCCGATGGACTTTTGGCTTCGTCTGCTTGAAACGAACGCCAATACGCCCAGAAATCTCCATTTTGCATCGGTCGTGCATCTGATTTTCCTACAACTACAATCCGCGATTGATCCGGAACACATCGGCGTCCAACTGATCATTGCACAATGTACGCCTCCCGCCTCACCCAATGACCCTGTACGTAGTCTACGCGAGGTCATGAAGATGACGACCCACCAGTCGTTGCTCACAAGCCCTGGCGACACCATCTTTCTAGGGGCTGAGTCGCTCTCCGGCTACAGCGCCAGCCTATGCCAGGCCAGTATCGTCCAGAACATCGAGGAGGAGCAGCGCTTGCCTGTGCGTAGAACCAGGAATGAGTATAGTGCGGCAGCTTATCCCATTCAACGGGGGGGCTATGTTGCGGGCTGCTTCCTCGTGTCCAGTCCCCAGCCGGACTTGTTCTCTCAGCGACTGCAATATCTGCTTCAGATCTACGCCTATTTGCTAAGCATAGCCTTTGAGACTGGGGCGTTCTATGCCCCTGAACGGATTCGTCTGCGCCCGATGCCGACGGAGCAGATTCAATACGCATACATCGCTGGCTTCCAACAGCGGGTAATGACCCTGCTGCAACACGATGCCTCCCTCTCTCGTTTGCAGGCAGAGATAGCCTCGTGGCAACAGATCGAAGAGGAACTTTTGGCGCTTCCAACCAGCCTAGACCAGCAAGGAGATCCTAAGCATGCCAACACCCATTGATCCACGGGGCCAGGATAATCCGAGCCAATACTTTGTCGAAGACCGGAGTAGTAATCCGGAGATGATCCGGCTCATGATTCAAGATAGCTTAACGACCGCAGGTATGGGTGGTCCACTCTCCGAGCAACCTGATCCGGCATCGCTGCATCGCGTGCTCGACATTGGCTGCGGACCAGGCGGGTGGCTGCTGGAAACCGTCACTCGCTATCCCCACATGTCACTGGTGGGAATCGACATTAGTTGGAGAATGATCGAGTATGCCCGTGCCGAGGCGCAAGCACGAAAGGTCAGCGACCGGACGGAATTTCTGGTGATGGACACACTTCGCTCGCTCGACTTTCCAGATGATGCATTTGACCTGGTCAATCTGCGCTTCGGTTCAAGTTTCCTGCTGGTGAAGGATTGGCCCAGGCTGCTGAGTGAGCTTCTACGCGTGACACGTCCGGGTGGGATTGTGCGCGTAACGGACATCGTGACAACACAAACCAATAGCCCTGCCCTCACGCACCTTGTCCAGATGCTGCTCTGCGCTTTCTACCGCTCCAGCCACAGCCTGACAGAAGAGAAAGTAGGCGTGACACACGAACTGGACCGACTGCTCTCTGAGAGTGGGTGCCAGCATGTGCAGACCAAAAATCATACGCTGGAATTCGTTGCCGGAACGGTTGGAGGGCAGAACTTTTATGAAAATTCCAGGTTTGCGTTCCAAACACTGCAGCCGTTTCTGCAAAAGTGGGGCTGTACCCCGGAGGACTACGATGCCATCTATCAGCAGGCAGTGATCGAGATGCAACAGCCCGATTTTCGCGCGACCTGGCCCCTGGTTACCGCGTGGGGGACAAAACCAGCATAAGGCTGTAAAGATGCAGAGCGACACGACAAAAGGAGACCCTAACCATGCCGGAACTTATTGATCCACGAGGACAAGATAATCCGAGTACATATTTTGTCGAAGACCGTAGCAGCAATGCGGAGATGATTCGTCTCATGCTGCTCGACAGCCTGGCTACCGCAGGCATGGGGGGACCGCTCGCCGAGCAACCCGATCCTGCCTCGCTACATCGCGTGCTCGATGTGGGTTGTGGCCCGGGCGGCTGGATTCTAGAAGCAGCCCGGCTGTATCCGCATATGGCGTTGATTGGCATCGATATCAGTTGGCGCTTGATTGAGTACGCCCGCGCCGAGGCGCAAGCCCAACGGCTCACTGACGGCGTCGAGTTTCTCGTGATGGATGCTACGAAACCGCTCACGTTTCCCGATGCTTCGTTCGATCTGGTCAATATGCGCAATGCGTCCAGTTTTATGTCGCTGGCTGACTGGCCCAGGCTGCTGCACGAACTAGTACGCGTCACACGTCCCGGCGGGATTATTCGTGTGACGGACTGTGGGACCCCTCAGACCACCAGTCCTGCCTACGCACAGCTCTGCCAGATGCTTCAGTGCGCTGGCTACAAGGCTGGTTATTGCTTGACGGCGGAGGAATGGGGGATTCTCCCCATGTTGCCACAACTGCTCACTGAGAGTGGGTGTCAGAACGTGCAGACCACAAATCATGCAGTTGCATGTCCTGGGGGAACCGCGGCAGGGCAGCTCTTTTATCAGAACGCGCTGTACACCTTTCAAATGACGCTGCCGCTTATGCAAAAAATGGGATGCACCACTGAGGACTACGATGCCATTTATCAACAAGCCCTGCTTGAGTTGCAGCAGAACAATTCTCACGCGCAATGGGACTTTCTCACGGCCTGGGGCACAAAGCCGGAATGAGGAAGTAAAGATGCAGAGCGACATGATAAAAGGAGACCCTAAGCATGCCAGAATCCATTGATCCACGGGGTCAGGATAATCCGAGCCAGTATTTTGTCGAAGACCGAAGTAGTAACGCAGAGATGATCCGCCAGATGATTCAAGATAGCACTGTGACCGCTGGCATGGGTGGTCCACTGTCGGAACAACCTGATCCCACCGCGCTGCTGCGTGTGCTCGACATTGGCTGCGGACCAGGTGGGTGGATCCTGGAAACCGCCGCGCGCTATCCCCACATGTCACTGGTGGGCATCGACATCAGTTGGAGAATGATCGAGTACGCTCGTGCCCAGGCGCAAGCGCAGAAGCTCAGCGACAGGACGGAGTTTCTGGTGATGGACGCGCTGCGCCCGCTCGAATTTCCAGACGATTCGTTTGACCTGGTCAATATGCGCTTCGGCTTTAGTTTTCTACTGGTGAAGGATTGGCCAAGGCTTCTGCGCGAACTGCTGCGGGTGACCCGCCCGGGTGGGGTTGTGCGCGTGACGGATGGCACCATAGGACAGAGCACCAGTCCTGCCTTCAACCGCATCAACCAGATGTTTCTCTGCGCTCTCTATCTTTCTGGTCACCACCTGAACGAACAGGATGCTATGACGCACGAGCTGCCCCGCCTGCTCTCCGAGAGCGGCTGCCAGCAGGTGCAGACCAAAGATCATACGCTGGAACTCGTTGCCGGGACGGTAGGAGGACAGAACTTTTATCAGGACATGATGTTCGCGATCCAAACGGGAAAGCCGTTTATACAAAAGTGGGGCTGTGCTGCCGAGGATTACGATGCATTGTATGAGCAAGCGCTAATCGAAATGCAGCAGCCCGATTTTCGCGTGACCTGGCCGCTGGTTACAGCGTGGGGTATAAAGCTCTCGGATACTCCAGCCGTCTGAAAGGAATTGGGGGCTGACTACCACGGATACTCCCACGGACACCCACAAGGGGCCCCGCCCTACACTACACCACCCCTGTCCCTACGACTACGACCCCCGATTTGTGGTAGAAGCAGGAATGGGGTTCTGTTTGATACAGCTAACTCGCTGTAAGTAATCATCCACGCACGATTTGCGTCTGATGCACCTTGTCACCACGCAAGGTCACAAGGCATCCATCGAGTACGCCCTCGGCGTAGGAACTGCCGGGGTTCACACAGACGGTACGGCCAATTTTTGCAACTCCACGCGATTCGTGGATATGCCCGTGTAATGCCAGGAGCGGCTGTACTTCTGCGATGAGCCGACGTATAGCAATACTACCAACGGGAATCATTTTAGGCTGTCCGCTGATGGTCACAACCGAGAAGTCTTCGCGCAGCTCAGGTGCCTCGTCAATCCTTGTGCGATATGGCGGCGAATGCAGGTTGAAGATAACGGGTGAATCGGGCCGCAACTGCGCGACAAGCGGACGTAGCTTCGCCAGTAATTCCTCTTCTGAGCACTCACGGGGACTCCTCCAGGGAGTCGCCGGCGTCCAACTGCACGAGAGCACCTGGTATGGACCGATAGAGACGATCCTCATATCTGGATTGATGACGAAGGGATTGCTGTTGAGTGCATCGTCAATAAAGAAATCGTCGTCGTTGCCGGGCATAACGAAACATGGTACGCCCTGCGGTTCCAGACGCTCCTGGGCTATTGCCAGCCAGCGTGTCAACTGCTCGCTCATTAACTCTTTGAAGACCCTATCCAGATGTTCTGGCTCCTGTTCCAAGCGCTTCACTTCACCAGGATCGCAGATATATGGGTAGAAGCCGTTGAAACGGATACGCTTCTCCGCTTCTGGTAGGTCATCCTGTGTCATGTGCGATGTTTTTCCTAAGAACTCCATGGTGTAGCTCCCTTGACCATCACGGACAATTGTGACGATGGCCTTGCCCGTGATGTCACCACCCATGATCAAGGCCTGCACGCCATAGAATTTGGCGGCATTGACGAACTTCATCCAGCATTTCTCGGATCCATGTACATCGCTACTAAAGAAGATTGTAAAGTCCTTAGCCATGCTATCCCTTCTAGAAAAGGGCGACCACAACGGGCGACCACCAACGGGCGACCACGAGGGTCGCCCCTACTATGCCACGAATGATGCGGCTCCCCAGGCCCGTCCATAGTAGGGGCGACCCTCGTGGTCGCCCGTTGTGGTCGCCCTACAATATAACGGGTAAGCTAGAGTTACACAAAGCCTGATTTCTACTCGGGCGGGATTTCCTGGTAGGCAAGAGTGATATTGACGCCACGCGCGCGCTGCACATAGCGCGAAATCAGATACACTATGAGGCCCGATAGATAGATGCCTATGGCGATGAATACCATGTTGAGATTCATTGCCAGGCTAGTGCCTGAATTCACATCGGCCAGCAACACCCAGGCAATGGCAAGCAGGCCCAGCAAACTGAGGACGCCTACTACGCTCACTATAGGTATCCCTGCGACGCGACCATTAAAAGGTGCGCCTTCAAACGTATCCCTCTGGCGGAAAGGAAACAGGATACCTGCCACTGCCACGGAAAGTAGCGTAAACGTCAGGCCAAGCAAGCCAACGAGCGCTGTGAGCGAAGGAATCAGCGCAATGAGAAATACGCTGACGATACTGAGCAGGACAATAATGCTTACGGCAATAGTCGGCGAGTGGGTGCGCTCACTCACCTCAGCCACTTTCTCCGGGATCAGCCGGTCGAAGGACCATGCAAAGAGGCAGCGGCTGATGATCAGGATTGTCTGCGGAACCCAGATGATCAGGCTGACGGCGAACCCAAAGGCGATAAACAAGCCTACAACGATGTTATTGCTCGCGATAGCCGCTAACTCGGTATACAAGGGAGTGAAGCCCAGGCCTAGCTTGGTGGGATCGATGGTTCCCAGCGCCCCCAGGAACGGTGTGCCGATGGTCGTCTGGAAAGCAGCAATCAGCAAGAACATCAGCAGTACCGCGATGAGCAGCGAACCAGGCATAGATAACAGGTGGGCACGCCGCCCTCCCTTGATTTCGCCACCGAAGTAGGCTGACTGGAAGATATTTCCGAACACGTAGTACGCGATGGTCATTGCCAGCAGGCTCTCACCGAGATTAAATGCAGGGGGTGTGTAGCCTGCCTGGGCGGCAAGCTTATTAACCAGGCCATAGCTGTCTTTGCTGCCAGAGAACTTGCCGATATAGCTATTGAAGTTATTCACAAAGCCAGAGTGACCGGCAAAGAACACGACCAGCGCCACAACAAGGACAGCTCCTAGTATGTAGAACACAAAGGCCCACTTCTGAATACGCAAGAATGTGCGCAGCCCACCCAAGGTGAACACGGCACCCGCAACGATAACGAGTATGCAGCCAAGAATGATTACACCCAGCGGCTGGGCAAAGAAGTCTGCTGCCTGTGCCAGGGCGAGATTCCCGCTAAAAGCGGCCGCAACGCGTAATAATACAGATACCCCATAACGTCCCAGCAGTGCTGAGTACACGCCGATGAAATAGAGCATCCAGATCACGAAGTTCCAATTGCTCATAAACCCGGCGATAGGATGCACGCAGCGACTCACCCATACATAGTCACCACCTGAACGGGGCATGGCAGTGGCAAGCATAGCGTAGAGAAATGCTGTCGGCAAGCACAGCAAGGCGTTCGCGAAGACCGCCAGGTACATATTAGAACCTGTATAGAAGGCTGGTAGATACAGAAACAGGAATACCGAGGCTAACGGAACGGATGACCAGATAATGTTGTAGTAGGTTGCATCGAGCGCTGAGGCTTCGCGTACCAGGCCTGTCGCCTGGCGCACAAACAGTTTACTCCCTGCTTGTCGTCCTTTCAGCGCCTGAGGAGAGGCTCCTGAGTTCCTTGTTCCACTGTCTTGAAGCATGTATTACCTCCATTTCGTCATGACATACATCCCCTGGGATGCCGGGAAGATCACACGCTGGACTAATTTTCCCATCAAAAGCTAGTGCATTTCCAATGAGGTTTGTATCACTTGTATCAGTTGTATCACTTGTATCACTTGTGTCCGTTGTATCGCTGTGCTAGTTCGTGCATCACAAGAGGAGATTTTCGGGGAACGTCTCTTATTCCCGAAATGGTCTCTTGATTATGCACTATAGGAACGACTCCTGGTTGCATATGCAGCCAGCGTGTCAACAAGCACCTGGCAAGCACCAAAGGCGGTGATACCTGTATCGTATTGTGGCGCGATCTCTACCACATCGAGCCCAATCAGCTTGACACCACGGCCGATCACATCGAGCATCGTCAGTAGTTCCCGGCCTGTGAGCCCACCGAGGGTTGGCACGCAGGTACCGGGCGCGTAGGCTGCATCAAGGCTATCCATGTCGACCGAAACATAAACACCGTCTGTTCCCTCGCTTGCTCGCCGTACAGCTTCCTCGGCCACCTGTACGGGACCCATCCGCGCAACATCTTTAGTCGAGTACACTTTAATGCCATGCTCGCGCACATAGTCCTTCTCAGCCTTCGGATTCATGGCTCCGTGTGGTCCGATAATAACACAGTGTTCCGGCTGGAATGAATCGAGTTCGAGTGTGCGTGGTACAGGGCAACAGTGGTTCAATGTTTCTCCCCCAACATCCATTGCAGTATCAAGGTGGGTATCAAACATGATGAAGCCATAGTTGCCGGGCCGGCCCTTGTTGACGCCCCATGTACCACCAACGGTTATCAGATGCTCACCACCCGCAAGCACAGGGATAGCGTCGGCTGCGAGTATCTCGGTGACAAGATCCTGGGTGCGCTCCAGCGTGACCCGCGCATTGCCAGGTAATACAGGGACATCCCCACAATCTGCGAGGCCAAGCGTTTCAAAGAGATCGACGTCGTACTCTTCATGATATGAGAGTAGGTGCGAGGACGCATCGCGAATCGCACGTGGCCCCAGAGATGAGCCGGGGCGGGCGATGCTTGTGGAATCGAATGGCACGCCGAGAAATGCTGCTCGCACGCCGTTTTGGCGCAAAATATCTTGTGAGGGTTGGACATATGGCGCGCCCAGAAATGTTGCGATACCAGACTGTAAGACACTACTCCATCCCTGTCTTAGATGCTGTGCCGCTGTTAACGTCATACCTGTTCTCCTTCTTTCTGCGCGAGAAACTCATCTGGAAGTTTCCAGTCATAGTTGATCTTAGCCGTGTGTAGAACGTGAAAACTTTCTGTGCTCACAATGTCCTCAAAAGAGGCGAGGCACTCCGTGAGAAAGGTCAATAACTCGCTATGGTTGCGATACAGAAACTCGGCGATGATGTCGTAGCGACCTGAGACGTAGCCGACGTAGACCACCTCGTTCATACGTGCCAGTTGCTCTCCAACCTCCAACATTTTTCCGGGCTTTGTGCGTATACCCATGACGATATCGGCGTTGTATCCTGTCTTGCGCGGATTAAGTACGGCAGTGACTTTCAAGATCCCATCGGTCACCAGTTTCTCCAGGCGCTTGCGTACGGTTGGCTCGCTACAACCAATGATACGCGCCATCTCTATGTTTGAGTAGCGCCCATTTTCTTGCAGCAAGGCGATGATGCGCAGATCCACCGCATCAAGGTCTTGTAGGGTGCGACCGTTCACAATTTGATGCTCAAGGTCTCTTCCGACGCGTTTTCGCTCAGGCTCATTGGCCTGACTTAACATTGATCACCTCCTTCATCTTGTCCGGTATCTCAGAATACAAAACGACGAGTTTCTGAAGAAAGTATAGAATCTTGTTTTGTATTCTGTCAATATATTAGGAAATGAGTTATGTATTTCGTCATAAACAAGCAAAAATATGACGCGATTAAAATTGAGACAATTTCATTGCATGATCCACAGGAGCACCGCGATGCAAAGCAACGGAAAGTAATAGTGCCACCTAATGCAGATTGACTTCCCCACGAGATGCTTATACATTGGTGAACAGAAGGTGTCCCCCAAGCAGGGCAAGGCCTCTCTGAGGTTGTATGGCTTTGGTGGTTTGAGAACCCAGACAACCTCTCCAACTCTCTTCGTCTGTTATGGCATAAGTAATGTGCCAGGATAGTATAATTCAGCGTCGAGAGGAGCGCAATGACACTTTTACCAACCCAACTCGATAGCTATGGTCCCGGTGAATGTGGATAAACCTTGCCAGGCGCTTTGGCATGGTAACTTCACCGGGGCCACTGCGCCCAGGACAAAAGGAGCAAGAGGATGCAGCCATCATCTGTGCCGCAGGTGCTCTCGGTGAACGTAGGACAGCCCAGAGCAGTGATCTGGAAAGGTCGAATGGTCGTGACCGGAATCTTTAAGGAGCCTGTGGCGGGCCGCATCGCGGTCAGGCGACTCAACCTTGAGGGTGACCGCCAGGCGGACCTCACGGTCCACGGTGGACCGGAGAAGGCTATCTATGCCTATCCAGCGGAGTACTACCCGTTCTGGCGGGAGCAATTTCCTGAGATGGAAATCCCCTGGGGGATGTTCGGCGAGAACCTCACGGTCGAGGGCCTGCTGGACGAAACCGTGCATATTGGTGATCGTTTTCAAGTGGGATCCGCCCACGTGGTGGTGACGCAGCCCAGGCTGCCGTGCTACAAGCTCGGCCTCAAGTTTGGGCGCGACGATATCCTCAAACGATTCCTGAAAAGCAAGCTGACCGGGTTCTACTTCGCGGTGCTCAAGGAAGGCGAGGTGGCTGCTGGAGATCCCATCAGGCTGCTGCATCGTGACGAACACCAGGTGAAGGTGGCAGATATTACACGCCTTTACCGGGAAGATAAGCACAACCTGGACCTGTTGCGACGGGTGGTGGCGGTGGAAACGTTGCCCGAAGAGTGGCGGGATAACTTCCTGCATCGCATCACTCGGCTCACAGACGCCGCTTCGTCGAGCCACTCCTGAGGAGGCGCGCAGTAGTTTCCTCGTCGATATCTGTGAGCCAGGAGAAATACCAGGTCTGCTTCGAGCTCCCGACCTGCTGCACTTCGTGAAGAAATGTGTGGCAGTCATTCGACAAGAGGTCCAAATCATGATATGCTTTCAGTGTCACTTTGATCGATACATGGCACTGTCGTGCCGAGGCCTCGCCGTCGCTCAACCGTATCATAAGGAGAGGCCTGCTGCTCAGCACCACCGTGTTGAGGGGAGTACCAGGAGGGCCAGGATGCCAGTCAGCTACACCAATCGCAAAGGCCTGACGTACACGCTGTACCGGGGACAGACCAGGACCGGCAAGCCACGCTATTACTTTGGTCGCCCGGGCCAGGGTCAAGGTGAACCGGTCATGGAGCTTCCACCCGGCTACACGATCAGCGAGAGCGTCAACGGGGTGGTCTCCCTGGTCAAAGAGCGCCCCTCGCTGATCCAGCCAGAGGAGGTGGCGGCCATCGAGGCGGCGGTGCAGCAGCACCCCCAGGCACGCCGGTACCGGGTCGCCGTCAAGCACGACCGCATCGAGATCTACGAGCAAGTCGGCCCCGATTACGACGCGCTGCTCGGCGAGCTGCACAACATGACCGGCCTGTCGAGGCCGGACATCGCCGAGCGGTTGCAGGCCGTGGAGGAGCGCCACGCCCAGTACACGCCGGTGTTGCGCTTCATCCTTCTCGATCCGACACGGCGGCGGTTCGGCGCGCAGCGGTGGTGCTACCTGGGGAGTATCGACGATTGGTTGGAGCTGGGGCAAACGGGATCCGCCGCACAATTGGCCCGTGCGCTCATTCCCACCCTGGGCACAGATCAGTTCTATGAACTCTGGTGAGCCAGCGACGGACGCAGGAGCGACAGAGCACATGACAGAAGGGACCTTCTGGGAAGCGAGTCAGCAAGCAGGCGGTCACGGGTTCGAGTCCCCTCTCCCACTCCCCTGACACAACAAGTCTCTTTGCAGGCCCGGCGTCTTTTCCCGTAAAGTCAGAAAGAAGAGGAGGCAATCGTAGAAAGGAAGGGAGAAAGTGAGCAAGAAGAGACAGAAACGCTCGTTCAAGGAGTGGAAGAAACCGGACTCTACAGAGAAGAGGCCTGAGATCAAGGTTGTGGCTTCCTCTCCTGATGCGAAGGTATCGCAGATTATTGAGCGAGATCAACGACATTTTGCTGCGAAGCCAGATATTGACTGGTTTGTTCGTCCGTATGTACCTGGTGAGTTTGACGAGATCGCGGCGTCTGGTGAGATGGATCTCTCAACTATCGCTTATACCCTGGTAAAACGCATGGGGCCAGGCTCCGAGCAGCTTCGAATGCCTCTCACAGAAGAAATGGCACAAAGCTGGCTTGATTTTGTAGCAGAGTCTGAAAGGATTGAGCAATCCAAATGGACGGAGGATTGAGGCACTCCTTATGGCAATTTGAGTAAGCGCTCGGCATTCAAATGGAAGATCTTTTCTCTGTCAATCTCGCTGATCGAAGCCGTTTCAACAAACTGTGTTGTGCGCTCCATTGATGCGTAAGGATAGTCTGTCGAAAAGAGCAGATGATCTGCCCCTACCGCGAGCAATGCGCAGATCAGCGCTTCCGGCGAGCAGTTCGCGCTGGTGGTGATCATCACATTGTTCTTGACATAGTACGAGGGCGGCTGTTGCAGTTGTTTGCTCTGTGGCGTTCCTGTCCACCCGTCGTCAATGCGCTTCAGAACATATGGAAGCGCCTCGCCCATGTGCCCGAGCAGCATGATGGCCCTGGGGAAGGCGTCGAAGATTCCGCTACAGATGATGCGCAGGGCGTGCGTAGAGGTCTCAACGGTCCAGTTCCAGGTTGCACTGCGCAGTCCTGGATAGCCCTGATAGATCTTCATCTGGTCGCCAGGTGAGTCAGCTGGATGCAGGTAGATGGGAACCCCAAGCTGCTCGGCGCGCTCCCAGATACCCCAGTATTTGCGCTCGTCCAGGTATTCTCCATTGGTATGCCCATTGATCAGCGCTCCCTTGAAACCCAGCTGGGTCACCGCGCGCTCCAGTTCCTCGACTGCGGCCACAGGATCTTGTAAGGGCAGGGCGGCAAATCCAGCAAAACGATCTGGATGCCGGTGGATCTGCTCGGCCAGGTAGTCATTCGCCTGTCGGGCCATACCTACCGCCTGCTTTGCGTCGTTCTCTCCCTGAATGGCAGGAAAAGTCAGCGCGGAGAGCGAGAGCACCTGCACATCTATCCCACAGGCGTCCATCGCCGCCAGGCGCCCTTCACCCACATCTATCAGCCTGGCTTCAACCGCTTCTATCCCTTTTCGCATCACTGGATCTGCCAGCAGTTCCTCAAACTCTGCGGGGAAGCCTGGCCCTGCTCCTTTGCCCTGAAGATCA